>Ga0315900_10006145_pt1 | contig 16229 bp, 10 predicted proteins | sample LakEriMetagenome_FD_203521 | JGI IMG/M metagenome (GOLD analysis project Ga0315900, IMG submission 203521) | Freshwater fungal communities from buoy surface, Lake Erie, Ohio, United States - Buoy 12 MA114 | ecosystem: Environmental > Aquatic > Freshwater > Lake > Lake biofilm | place: USA: Lake...
TCCATTTCTTTCAGCTCCCAGAGATTTCCTTCGATGGTCTGAGTGCTGATTACACGACCCATGTGGTTGTGGATAGTCAGCTCAGCCTTTTCAGAAACCATAGAGAAACGAACGGCGATGTTGTCAGCAACCGGGTTTCCAATGATCTGGAGTGTCTCGATTTCATCCGGAACATTGTTCTGGTCTGCGATGGCAGGAAGAACTGCCTTGCGTCCGTTGGAAGCAGCACAAACCGGAGTCTGTCCAAAAGCCGGGAGGCTCACGATTCCGTCGATGTCATAGCCATCTCCGGAAGAAGGAAATTTGGTCCTATCAGATATGTCTTTCAGTCTGATGTAGCTGATACCGGAATAAGCAGCAGTTAGGTCCAGCGTTCCATCCAGGCAAAGCTGGCCGAGATTAAACCAGGTTGTGCCATCATAGGAAACAGATGCTTCAACCCTTTCAGGATAGCGTGAACAGGCTGGGTTTCCGAAAGAAGTTTCAACTACACGGATATCAGCACCGGCTGCATCGAAAACAGCGTATCCAAATTTAAAGGCAGCATCACCACCGAAACCGAGAGAGTAAAAATTGTGTGTATCATTATTCTGTGGCAGGCCAAGTGCAGTGTTCACATTGCTGCGGATTGCAGGAACATTAACTCCATTTTTCTGCTTGCCCTGAGTTCCGCCAACGTAAGCAACAACACCAGCACCCAGAACCGGAGCAGGAGCAGGATTCTGATCAGCCGTGTAACCATTCAGTACCACGATTCCATCCACATCGAAAGCATCTTCGCTGTTCTCAAGATTAGTTACATCCTGAATGCGGAAATAACGGGCCCAGGCAAGTGAACCAAGGTCAAATGAGGCATCGTACACACAAAGTCCGAGATCAACGTAGTTGATACCATCCTGAGAAGCATAAACACGGGCTCTTTCACCGGTAGGATACTGAGCAGGATTGCCCCAGGTTGTTTCATAAACAGCGATGTCAGAACCAGGACCGTTGAGAACCGGGCAATTAGACATCAGAGTTATGTATCCGCCATAACCAAGAGAGAAGAAGTTGATCGGACCCTGATTATCTGTCATTTCGGCAACAAGGGCATTGCCAGTATTGGATCGGGCGGCCTGTACCACACCACCGGTACGGGTTGGACCCTGCTTGAAGCACTGAACAGTCATAGAACCACAGGCAGGCGTTGGCCACCACTCCGGGTTGTTACACTGGACAGCACTTGAAATACCGGTTACAGAGTATGTCTCATCATCATCATCATCATCATCATCATCGTCATCATCGTTGTCATCATCGTCGTCATCATCGTCGTCATCATCGTCGTCATCATCGCTGTCACACTTTCCAAGATAATCGCCATGAGCAAGATGTGCTGCTACAGCAGATTCAGAAACAGTAATGGTAATGCTTCCATTTCCGGTTTTGTGGCAAATGGTAACCTTATTTTTTCCATTGGCATTCAGAGATTCACCGATTCCTTCATTATCATCATCGTCATCATCATCTCCATGGTCATCATCATCATCATCATCATCATCATCGTCATCATCATCGTCATTTGTTACCCAGGTAAGCTTCAGGGCATTGTCACCAGACTGAGTAGGAGTAACAAAATAGCTAACACCGGGAGTAGCGACTCCGGTGCCAATGGCAGAACTACCAAGAATTTCCCAGGTAAAGTTCATGTCAGAAGAGCCAGAATTGGTTACCTTCCACAGACGAAGGGAAGCAGGATTGAAGGAACAGATTCCCTGAACCTGGATTTGATTGCTGTTATCACTGTCAGCGAAAACAGAGGAAGAGTATCCTAGCGAGAGGATGCTCACGAGCACTGCAAATACAGCAAGCTGGATTTTTTTAATCATTGGCTTTTGTTTAAGGTTTGAGTCACAAAAGTAGGCATTTTTTTATTTTTACAAACATTTTTATATAATTTTTCCAATTTATAATTCCATTAGCTGGAAATGTGGGCTAGGCTGCATCGACATAATTTTGATTTTCAATAATTTAGTTCCAAAAAATCAATTGAATGAAATTTTCAAAGCCTGAACTTCATTCATGCCATTCTGTATTTTCAGACAAAAAAAAGACCCCATGAATGGGGTCTTTCCTATTTCATAAAGAAAAAGCCGTCACACTTTAATCTCAACTTCAACGCCTGAAGGAAGTTCAAGCTTCATCAGAGCATCAACGGTTTTGGAGCTGGTGCTGTAAATGTCAACCAGGCGCTTGTAGGTGGCCAGGGAGTACTGGTCGCGGGATTTCTTGTTCACGTGAGGGGAACGAAGAACCGTGAAAACTTCCTTTTCTGTTGGCAAAGGAATAGGACCGCTAACGATGGCTCCTGTGGCTTTTACCGCACGGACAATTTTTTCAGATGACTTGTCGACCAGCGTATGGTCAAAAGACTTGAGCTTTATTCTGATTTTCTGATTCATGATCGTATTCCTTAAGCGTTAACTCCTTTGGCCTTGGCTACAATGCCTTCTGCCAGGTTCTGAGGTACAAATTCATAGTGAGAGAAGGTCAGGTTGGCGGTAGCACGACCGGATGACATGGTACGAAGGTCAGTTACGTAACCAAACAATTCTGAAAGAGGAACATCCGCCTTAATTACCTGTGAACCGGCCTTGGTATCCATCCCTTTCATCATACCACGGCGACGGTTGAGGTCACCGGTGATAGGACCGGTATATTCGTCTGGCGTAACAACCTCTACTGCCATAATAGGCTCGAGAATTTTAACACCGGCATTTTTGGCCGCTTCCTTATAACCCAGACGGGCAGCCATTTCGAATGACAGAGAATCGGAGTCTACATCATGGTAAGAACCATGGAACAGACGTACCTTCATGGAATCAATCGGATAACCCGCAAGAGAACCATTCTTCATTGATTCTTCGAAACCTTTCTGAACGGCCGGGATGAATTCCTTCGGAATCACACCACCTACGATGGCATTCACAAATTCCAGACCCGGCTTGCCGTCTTCACGGGGTCCGAGTTCGAAATTGATGTCGGCAAATTTACCACGACCTCCGGTCTGCTTCTTATAAACCTCACGGTGTGTGGTATTCTTGGTGATGGCTTCTTTGTAAGCCACCTGAGGAGCGCCCTGGTTCACCTCAACATTGAACTCACGACGCATACGGTCGATGATGATTTCAAGGTGAAGCTCTCCCATACCACGAATGATGGTCTGACCAGTTTCCTCATTGGATTCCACCTGAAGAGTTGGGTCTTCCTCGATGAGTTTACCGATAGCCTTGGAAAAATTATCCTGATCAGCAGTCTTCTTGGGTTCAATGGCGTATCCGATAACCGGATCAGGGAATACCATAGACTCAAGGATGATAGGAGAATTTTCGTGAGAAAGAGTATCCCCGGTCTTGATGTCCTTAAAACCAACCACAGCGCCAATGTCACCGGCTTCCAGCCTTTCAATCTGATTCTGCTTATTGGCATGCATCTGAAAAATCCGGGAAATCCTTTCCTTGTTGCCTGAACGATTGTTCAGGACATAAGAGCCGGATTCAAGAACTCCTGAATATGCACGGATAAAGCAAAGGCGACCAACATATGGGTCGGTAGCGATTTTAAAAGCCAGGGCACAGAAAGGATCTGTGACTGTAGGCTTCCTTTCGATTTCAGAATCTGTTTTGGGATCGGTACCCTTAATGCTTTCTTTATCCAACGGTGAAGGAAGCAGTGCCATCACATAATCCAGCATGGTCTGCACACCTTTGTTTTTGAAGGAAGAACCGCAAAGCATAGGAACAATCTTCATGCTTACGGTCGCCGCCCGCAGAGCGGCCAGAATTTCATCTTCGGTGATGGAATTCGGATCTTCAAAATACTTCTCCATAAGCGTGTCGTCGAATTCGGCAACAGCTTCAAGAAGCTTCTCGCGATACTCTTTGGCCTCGTCCATCATGTCATCCGGAATCGGAATAACTTCATAGGTCATGCCCTTATCGGCTTCATTCCAGCGGATACCACGGAAATTAACCAGATCAACCACTCCTTTAAAATTATCTTCCGCGCCGATAGGCAATTGCAGAGGAACTGCATAGCTGCCGAGCATTTCTTTAACCTGCTTGCAGACATTCAGGAAATCTGCACCGGAGCGGTCCATTTTATTAACGAAACCCAAACGGGCTACATTGTAATTGTTGGCCAAACGCCAGTTGGTCTCAGACTGAGGCTCCACACCATCAACGGCAGAGAATAAAAATACCAGACCATCTAGAACACGAAGAGAACGATTCACCTCCACCGTGAAATCCACGTGACCGGGTGTATCGATGATGTTGATATGGTAATTTTGCTCGCGGTACTTCCAGTTTACGGTAGTTGCAGCAGAGGTAATGGTAATCCCACGCTCCTGCTCCTGAGCCATCCAGTCCATGGTGGCAGCACCATCGTGCACCTCACCGATTTTGTGGCTTACACCGGAATAATATAAAATCCTTTCTGTTGTGGTGGTCTTTCCGGCATCGATGTGTGCCGCAATCCCGATATTCCGGGTAAACCGTAGGTCTCTTGCCATTGGTGGGTATTAAAATCTGAAGTGTGAGAATGCTTTGTTGGCTTCGGCCATGCGATGGGTATCGTCTTTCTTTTTAACAGCTGCACCCTCACCTTTGGAAGCTGCCACAATTTCACCGGCAAGACGCTCGGTCATTGTTTTTTCGCTGCGCTTGCGGGCATAGGTAATCATCCACTTGATGCCCATGGCGAGCTTTCTGGCAGGGCGAACCTCGCTCGGTACCTGAAAAGTAGCACCACCTACACGGCGGCTGCGTACTTCTACGCCCGGCATGATGTTGTTGAGAGCTCTTTTCCAGACCTCAACACCATCTTCCTGCGTCTTTTTCGCAACCAGATCACAAGCATCATAAAAGATGCTGTAGGCGATTGACTTCTTGCCATCATACATCAGGCTGTTAACAAACTTTGTTACCAGCGTATCCTTGAACTTCGGATCAGGTAACAGATACCTCTTTTTCGGTTTTGACTTACGCATTTCTTATATCGTTGGCCTTTCTGTCTATTTCTTATTTTTTACCTTTTGCAGGAGCTGCAGCCTGACCCGGCTTCGGACGCTTTGCACCATATTTGGAACGGGCCTGCATCCTTCCCTTAACCCCAGCTGTATCCAGCGCACCGCGAACAATGTGATAACGAACACCTGGAAGATCTTTCACCCTGCCTCCGCGGATAAGCACGATAGAGTGCTCCTGAAGGTTGTGGCCTTCACCCGGAATGTAGGCGTTCACTTCCTTACCGTTGGTAAGACGAACACGGGCTACTTTCCGCATCGCGGAGTTTGGTTTTTTTGGAGTCGTGGTGTACACACGGGTACACACTCCCCTGCGCTGCGGACAGGAATCCAGGGCCGGACTTTTGGATTTGAACACCAGCTGTTCACGGCCTTTGCGGACAAGTTGCTGAATGGTAGGCATTTAAAACAATAATTCTCTTCGTTTAAAAATCGGAGCGCAAAAGTAGGAAAAGGATTTCAAGAATCAAACAATCCCCTCAAAATCATTTCACAGGATTTTTTTTCAGGTGCGAAAAAAACGCCTTGTGAAGCGGATTATTTTGAACTGCCGGGTGACATCAAATCCAATACACCCTGCATTTTCGGACCGATGACGATTTCGACCCTGCGGTTTCTGCGGCGGGCTTCTTCACTGGCAGAATTATCCATAGGATGAAATTCTCCCTTACCTGTAGCTGAAATCCGGTCGCCGGCAATCCCCAGCAAATACAACTCCCTGGCTACGCTTGCTGCGCGGATGGCCGATAAATCCCAGTTGTCTTTGATGGAAGAAGGTTTTGCAGGAGCCGGCTTCCTGGCGAGAGCTGCTTTTCCCTTGCTTTTCGTAGTTTTGGCTTTGGCAGCAGGAGCTGCTGCTGCTGTTGGGGGACGGTATGGACTTATATCGGTATGCCCTTCCACACTCACATCAAATTCCTCGTTCTGTGCCAGAACCTGCGCCAGCTTTTTCAAAGCCGTTTTGCCATTTTCCTGAAGAGCCGTTTCGCCGGTTCCGAACAGACTGCCGTTCGGAATGTTCACATACACCTTGCCGGCCTTCTGCGAAACAATCAATTCTGAATTGTTAAGCTCCCGGACTGCTGCATCCATTCTGGCCTTAAAGTCGGAAACCAGCTTGTCGCGGCTTGCAATCTGCGTCTGCATCTCCCGGATTTTTTCATCCTTCTGACCTACGACCTGGCTCAGCTTGTCCATCTCTTGTTTTTTCTGGTCCAGTTCTGTCTTTGCCTTCCCGATTTGCACCTTCATATCTTCTAAATCACGCGAAAGTTTGAGCATCTCTCTTTCTTTCTCCAGCAACTCCTTATCCGTTTCTTTCTGATCAGAGCTAGAGTTAGCTAACAGAGTATTGTAGCTCTTATCAAGACGATCATATTTATCTGAACAATCATCAAAAAGATCCTTGTATCTCATATAAAGACCATAAAACTGAGAAGAGTCCAATTTCAAACTGCTGTTCAAGTCTTTTTCCCTTGCATAATCTTTTGCTGTGGCTTCTAACTGAAGTTTCAGTGATTCAGCTCTTTTCTGCAGACTTTCACGCTCATTCCGGAGAGAAACCACCTCTTCGCTGACGCGGTTATATTTGAGCTGGCTTACGCAGGAGACCAGCATCAGCGATGTTGCCAGAATCCGGATGGCTGCCATTCCGGTAAATTTAAGGTATGAATTCTTCATTTCTTTTTTCGGTTGTTGAAGGCTCCTACATCCGGAGCCTGCTGAGAAGGCCTTGGCTTTCCCAGCAAGTCGGTGGCCAATATAAGACGCAATTCGGAATCAGAAATCAGGTCAGGAAAAAGGGATGTGGCATCTTCGAGCGGAATACCGCTGCCGAATAACTCAGCTGAACCAAGCGTATCCGGTGCCAGATCGTATTCAAATGGCTGCAGGAAACGGAAACCGGCCGGAAAATTCCGGTTACCCCGGTTACGGCTGGTATTAATCGGAAAAACCACCTTTTTAGTCCGCATGATGTTGTGCAGGAAGGTAGTATCAAATTCAAAATCCGGTACTTTCTTCTCCCCGAAAACTACCTCATCTTCTTCTGTTCCGTGAATCAGGTTATTCACTGCCTTCACCCGCAGCTGTCCGCCGTAAAGGGTCTGGGTTCTGGAATCCGGAAAATTATCTGAAAAGGCCAGCTGAAATTTTCCATCCCTCCGGAATGGATTATTACCACTGTAACCGAAAGTATTATGCCATAGCTGGTAAACCCCGCCCTGTACTCCTGTTATTCCTCCTTCCCCGCAATCGGCGAACTGATTGTTAATGGCAGCCACTATGCCTTTCACACCGAGGATGCCGTAATCTACTATGTTCTGAATATAGGAATTGGTGAGTTTGAGTGCGGCATTTGGGGTACCGTCGTTTTTTATCCCCACCTCTCCTACCTGAATTCCCCGGAAGGAATTCTTCAGGAGCATATGATCGAAGGAACCGGCTCCGCCATCCATGATGAGAATGCCACCCCACTGGCCAGGAATATCTCCATAATAGGACTCCCTTCTCGTACCCTGAAAAGAGACCGGCTTTTCTAGCCGCCCTTTTACTTCCATGCTTCCACGGACAATCAGAAAAGCTGCGTTGTAACCATAAATTCTTGTTCCAGCCTCAACCGTCAGTTTGCAGCCTTTTTTAACTGAAACCGTATCAAGCAGGATGATGGGGCGGTCTTCTTTCCAGGTGGTATCGCAGGCCAGACTCCGGTTGCGCAGGTACAGTGCATCCTGACCATAGGCAAGAATCTTTACATCCTGCTTCTGATCCCTGCCTTCTACCTCAAACACCAGCGAGTCTTTCAGGATGAAAGGATTGTCCTGATTACGACCATCCAGCCGGGCCGACATCAGCACATAGGCTGAGTCTTTGCCCTCCATTTCAATATTTTCAAGTTTCTGAGGCCCTGTCCTTCCTTTCATACTGAAGGAAAATGGCTGCGCTCCGTTTATGCCGTTTACATACACCGAACGAATACGAATCGCATTATCATTGGGATTATATACCCTCAATCGGAGGGTAACCGTTTTGAGTTCCGTAAAGACGGTGTCGAAAAACAGCGTATCCGCTGAAAAAGCCAGTCCCTTCTGAGGATTGAGATCAAGGCGCTCATTTTCCAGCCTGCAGGCCGAAAAAATCAGCATCAGCAAAAAAGACAGGCCGGTGAAGCGAAGGAAAATGTTCATGTTATCAGCCGGCTTCTGAACCTTCCGTCAGTCTTTCTGCATTTTCTGCAATCCGCAGCTGTTCTACAAATTCTCCGATGTCCCCATCCATTACCGTAGGCAGGTTATAAACCGTAAGGCCGATGCGGTGATCGGTCACCCTGCCCTGCGGAAAATTATAGGTGCGGATTTTTTCCGAGCGGTCTCCTGTGGCCACCATACTTCGGCGGGCCTGGGTAACCTCGGCATTTTTCTTTTCCCATTCCAGCTGGTACAGTTTGGCCCGGAGCATTTCCATGGCCCGTTCCCGGTTTGCCAGCTGCGATCGTTCCACCTGACAAACCACCACAATTCCGGTTGGCTTATGGGTAAGCTGCACCTTGGTTTCAACCTTGTTCACATTCTGCCCCCCGGCACCACCTGAACGGGAAGTCTGCAACTCGATGTCTGCCGGATTGATTTCCACATCCACCTCCTCTGCTTCCGGAAGAACCGCGACTGTAGCTGCTGATGTATGAACCCTTCCCTGGGTTTCCGTAGCCGGCACACGCTGTACGCGATGCACACCGGATTCAAATTTCAGCTTTCCATAAACATCGTCGCCCTGTACGGCAGCTGAGATTTCCTTGTAGCCACCGGAAGTGCCTTCAGTATAGTCCAGAATCTCCAGACGCCAGCCCATGGTTTCGGCATAGCGCTGGTACATGCGGAAAAGATCACCGGCAAAAATGGCGGCCTCATCACCGCCCGTTCCGCCACGAACTTCCAGTATCACATTCCGGCTGTCCATGGGATCCTTCGGTATGAGCATATCCTTGAGCTGAGCTTCCAGTTTTTCCGACTTTGGCTCCAGGCCGGAAAGTTCTGCTTTGGCCATATCCCGGAACTCTTCATCTTTTTCTGTATTGAGAATGTCTTTGGCACCCGCAATGTCACGCAGCACCTGCTCATACTCGGCATACACTGCCATGATTTTCTCCAGTTCCTTATATTCCTTGGACATCTGGGAAAAGCGCTTCATATCCGTCATGGCATCCGGCTGCGTAAGCCATTCGCCAACCTCACGAAAACGGTACCGGATTCCCTCTAGTTTATCAGTCATAATAATTTCAGCTGCAAAACTAAGGGATTTTTCATCCTTAACTTCTTAAAAAGGAGTTTGATTACAAGGCTTGCGCTTTCGGGCTTTATAGCGACCTTTGCGAAAAAATTTTCTCATGCCGCTGGAGTCCGGAATTGAACCTAGTCAGGAACAGCTCGAACTGCTTGCAGCCGCGGTAAACCAGCGCGACGGAGATTTTATTTTGACTGAAATCGAAGGTCTTCATCCGGCTGATGTAACCCGTCTTCTTTACGATTTCGACAGCCAGGAATGCAAGTATGTGATTTCCCTGCTGCCTTTCGAAACCGGTGCGGAAATCATCACCAACCTGGATACGGAAACCCGACGAAAATTTCTCCGCGTCTACGATTCAGCAGAATTTGTGCAATTTATTCCCTGCATGGATTCGGACGATGCCGTAGACATCCTCACCGAAATGCCCATCCGCTTCCGGGAAGAAGTCATCGCCCGGATGGAAGACCGCGAAATGGCATCCTACATTGTGGAACTGCTTCGCTACGACGACGACTGTGCCGGTGGCCTGATGGCAAAGGAACTGATCAAGGCCAACATCAACTGGACCGTCGTCCGCACCATCGAAGAAATCCGCCGCCAGGCCGAGAATGTGGAGAAATTCTACTCGGTGTATGTGGTAGACGACCACGACATCCTGATGGGCAGGGTTTCGCTGAAAAAAATCATTCTATCCAAAAGCAACACCCTCATCCGCGACATCTACGAAAAGGAAATTGTCTTCATCGAAAGCTACCGCGACCAAAATGAGGTGGCCGAAATCATGCAACGCTACGACCTTGAATCGGTGCCGGTAGTCAATTTTCAGGGCATGCTGCTGGGCCGCATCACCATCGACGATGTGGTGGATGTGATTACAGAGCAGGCTGAGGAAGAAATCAATCTCATGTCCGGTATCTCCGAAACGGTGGAAGAAGATGAGCCCGTCTGGACTGCCGCCAAAGCACGCCTGCCCTGGCTGCTCATCGGAATGTGCGGTGGTCTGTTGGGTGCCAAACTGGCCGGGCTGTTCGAATGGCAGATCCGCATGGTGCCGGCCATGGCCTTTTTCATTCCCCTGATTACCGCTACGGGCGGAAATGTGGGCATTCAGGCAAGCACAGTAATGGTTCAGGGACTCAGCAACCGCCTTCCCGGAGGTATGAGCTTTCTCCAGAAACTCATGAAAACCATTCTGATTGCCCTGGTCAATGCCGCCATTCTCTGCGCTGCCGTTCTGCTGTTTACTGTTCTGCTCGGCGACCCTATTCAGCTGGCAGCCACCGTATCAGCTGCCATTTTTTCCGTTGTTATTCTCGCCTCGGTGATGGGCACCGTAACACCCTGGCTGCTCGACCGCATGGGCATCAACCCGGCACTGGCCAGCGGGCCCTTCATCACCACAGCCAACGACCTGCTCGGATTGGCTGTGTATTTCTGGGTGGCCTGGCTGATGCTGCACTGATATAATACGGCCTCTCTTTTTTTCTGGATGTATGCCAGATGACTGAGCCTTATCAAGGAATTTCCGCCCTAACCTTCAAACCTTTAAAAGAACTTCTTCCATTTTTTGACACCGGAGAAAATGCTTTAACCCAGATAATGCATTAGAACTTCGTTATGAGAGCCTAACATGCAATAAATCAGCGCCTTTTATTCGAAATTCGTAGCAGCGCTACGGATACAGAAGAAAAGGCGGCTAAGCCTCTGATTTGTCCGCCGCGGCGGATAGGCTCGTAATAGATTTTCTAATGTGTTTTCTAGGTTTAAAAGAAAAAATACATATCGAAAGAATAAATCAGTCGGATGCAAAATCAGTTGAAATTCAAAAAATAACTGGAATAAGTTCAAACACTCACTGCACCAGAAAAGGTGCTTTTCCGTCTGTTACGATGATTTTACTGTTCGGAGATTTCGCCAGTTCCAGAAATGCTTCAATACTTCGGATTTTTATGATGTTGTCTGTAAGACCTTCGGATACTATTTTCTGAGCATCCTTCGTTCCGGTAGCTTCGATGATTTTCCTTTCTGCTTCGAGCCTTTCCTGTTTCAGGATAAACTCCATCCGCATCGCATCCTGCTCTGCCTGAAGTTTTTGTTCGATAGAGCTTGCCAGACCGGAAGGCAGCTGAATACTCTTCATCAAAACTGCCATCACACGAATGCCCTGCTCTTCAAGGTTCTCGCTCATTTTTACACGGATTTCCTTTTCAATTTCTGCCCGCATACCGGAGTGCATATCCTTGGCAAAATATTTAGAACAAACATCAGCGGATGCAGAACGAAAAACATTCGAAATGATGGCTTCATACCGGAAGCCCAGATTCCTGATAACCTTCGGCACACTCTTCTCTTCAATTTTATACAGGATGGAGATCTGAGCAACCACACTCAGGCCTTCCTTGCTTGGCAAACTCAGACTCAGCTCAACATCATTCACCTGCACATTCGTTCTTACTAATTTGGTAATGAAGGGATTGAACCAGACAATACCCTGTGTATAAATATTATCCGACAGTTTACCGAGAGATTGTTTAACACCGACTTCGCCAGGTCTGACTACGGCACAGGCACTTGCCAGTGCGGCAGTCGCCAGAATGAGGAATGAACTTGAAATTTTCATAATCTGTTATGATTTTATGTTTTCAAGTCCGAAAATTAATGTCTTAACGGAAATGAAATTCACCTGAGGATATGCTTATATTGTATAGCCTAGAAGGACTATCGGTAAATGCTTGGAAACAAGTGCTTCCAGAACCACACTTTTCCCCCGACCAATAGATAAGCCCAGTAAAAGCACTGTTAACCTGGACCGGATGCCAGGTTAATGAATTTCATTTTCTTGTGGCCTTTGCTGTTCTAATCATGAAGGAAAGACAAAAAAATTTTAAAATGCAAGGTTTAATTCATGAAGTAATAATTGAAAACTCATTTTCAGGAAAAATCACAATACATGATTAATTCAGGCTCTAATCCACAGTAGTTATGATTTTGACCTACGATAAATACCATGAATGAAGCCAGGATTAAAAGCCAGTGCCTGATCAGCAGCCAGCTTATGCCGGAGCACTATTGCTTTGATTATGCCAGACCGACGAGCTACCTTTGCTTATCACACAATCAGAATGAGATCCATTCATCACCAGCTTTTAAAATACTATTTTCTGGTATGAACTGAAACAATTGCCGTCCTAATGACTTCCAGTTGACATAAAATTCAGATTACCATCAAAGATATCCCAATGCACCCAGAGAACAATAACACAGATTTCAATTATGCCCGGATATCAAAACTCTTAGTAGCAGGAATATTTCTCATACAAATCGGTCTCGTTTATATTGACCGAATGCCCGGCCTCTATGAAGAATGGGACGGACTTGAGTACTTTAAGATTGCCAATTACTTTAAGGAGGGAAGTTTTAAAGAGAATATTGGAACTTATTATGTTCAACGAATTTTAATATCGCTTTTGTTATGGCTATTTTCATTTTTAACAAAGACAGATATATCGGAAACAAATACCTTTATTTTTTACACCATATTCAATGTTTTCTGTACTGCCATCTCAGTTTGGTGTTATTTTAAGATTGCCGGAAAATTTCATTTAAGCAAAACCACCAAAATTTTCGGATTCGCAGGGATATTCTACTCATTCTTTAATCTTAAAATGAGTTCATTTTATCCGGTTCTGCTCGATCAGGCTGCATTCACCGTTGGATTCTTATTGCTATATTCACTTTTGTTTCAAAAAAGTATTTTATCATATGCGATAGTCTTCATAGGTTCATTCACTTTTCCAACTGTTTTACCTTTCGGACTCCTACTGATAGCGTTTACAGAAAATAACTCCAATAGGGGCCTTATCCATTTCAAGTTAAACATCGAGGAATACACAAGATTAGTTTACAATCCATTCAGGTTTACAATTCCGTTGATTTCATCTTTTTTTTACTTGTTCGTCATATATCGTCTTTTCGGATCGAGAGAAAATTCGGTTTATAAATTCTCAAGCGAAAGAATAATCAGCCTTCATGAATTCTGGCCAAGCGCCCTTCTGTCTTCAATTCTGATATTTATAATAACATATCAGTTAACATCATTCGTAATGAAACTAAAAATTCATTACAGAATCTCCATCTATAACATAATATTGTCCTTGATGATTTTCGTTGGGGTGAAGTTTATTTATCTCACCATATCTAATCAAAATATATCACAGGGATTTATTTGGTTCCCAATAAACATAATTAAACAGAGCATACAATTTCCACTGGCCGGGCTTGCCAGTCATATTAATTATTATGGACCACTAATAATATTGTGCATAATCTTTCATAAAAAGATCCTTGAAGCCAGTCTGCAAAATGGAATCGGATGGTTTTTATTCTTCCTGTTTAACTTCGGCTTGTTGATGCTGGGAAGTGAATCCAGGCAATTCGTATTCTTTATTCCATTCGCATCCATGATGATTCTTAAATTGCTGGACCATAGAATTTCTGAAGTCATACAATTACCGCTGTTAATAACTCATATTATAATCTGTCTGTTATTTTCTAAATTCTGGTGGATAATAAATGTTGCGGGATTTGCCGAAAAAGCAAGTAATCTGCACTTTAAACCCGATTTTGACAATGCAATAATTCAGCGTTACTTCATTTTTCATGGCCCCTGGATGAATCTCCCAAGCTATCTCACCATCTCCTCAACAGCTGCGGTTCTGTTTGTCTTTTATCTGCTCATTTTCAGAACCAGTACAAAACAAAAAAATCAGTTAAATCCTTCTTAAATCAGGTATCAAAACGGATTACACGCACCACACCATCTACCTTTGACAGCTTTCGGATGAGCTGTTCCAGATGCTCCGTATCGTGTACAAAAAGCATGATTTTACCGTCGAAAATATTCTCATCGGTATCGATGGATATGGAGCGCATATTTACGCGCAAGTCGTTGGATATCACGCGGGTTACATCCTGAACCAGTCCCATACGGTCTGTTCCTGTTATCCTTAGTCCAGCCAGGAAGGCGAGTTCCTTCTGATTGGTCCACTTTGCCTTGATAATACGGTAACCATAGTTGCTCATCAGTTCAACCGCATTCGGACAGCTTGTCCGGTGAATTTTGATACCCTCGTTCACTGTGACAAATCCGAACACATCGTCGCCGGGAATGGGATTGCAGCACTGTGCCAGGGTGTAGTCAATTTTATCGATGTCTTCCCCGATGAGCAGCTGATCTGACTCCACGCCCCTCACCTTCTTGATTTCCTTTTCAAATGACTTGGAGTCGTGAATCACCGGAGCCGGCTCGTTGTCGCGGCGCTTTTTGTCTTCCCGGAATTTACGGATTTCACCCGGGTCAATGGAACCCTGTCCTACCAGGAAGAAAAAATCAAGATTGGTTTTGCAGTGAAAATATATACGGAGCTCCGCCATCACATCTTCGCTAAGTTCTATCCGAAGCAGGCGCAGGCTTCGCTCGACAATCTCCTTTCCCTCTGCAGCCAGCACTTTCTTCTGGTCACGCAGGCTGTCGTTGATGCTGGTAATGGCCTTGCTGGTGACTACAAAACGAAGCCAGTCCTGACTCGGCTTCTGCTTGCTGCTGGTAAGAATTTCAATCTGGTCACCATTGCTCAGCTGGTGTGAAATGGGAACGAGTTTGTTGTTCACCTTCGCGCCGAGACAAGTCTGGCCCACCTTAGTGTGGATATCAAAAGCAAAATCCAGAGCAGTGGCACCCGCAGGCAAGATGCGAAGGTCGCCTTTCGGTGTAAAAAGATATACCTCCTCAGAGAAAAGGTTGCTACGGAAATCGTTTACAAATTCAATGGCCGAACCATCCTGACTTTCAAGCATTTCCCGCACTTTGGCTATCCATGCTTCGATGCCGGTCTCACGGTTTCCAGCAGCATCCTTCTGGGTGTCCTTATATTTCCAGTGGGCCGCAAAACCCTTTTCGGCAATCTCATCCATTCGGGTAGTACGGATCTGCACCTCCACCCATTGCCCGGTTTTACTCATTACCGTCACATGCAGGGATTCATAACCGTTGCTTTTTGGAGTACTTACCCAGTCGCGAAGGCGGTCGGGATTGGGCTTATAAAAATCTGTGACAATGGAATAGACTTTCCAGCAGGCCGACTTTTCTTCCTCCGGAGGCGTTTCAAGAATAATGCGGATGGCAAAGAGGTCATAGATTTCTTCAAAACTGACCTTCTGTTTCTTCATTTTATTCCAGATGGAGTGGATGCTCTTAGGCCGTCCTTTTATGGTATAGTCGAAACCAGATTGTCCAAGTGCCTCATCAATTGGCTCCACAAAATCTTTGATAAAGCGGTTTCGCGCTGCCTTGGTCTGTTGGATTTTGCTGGCAATTTCCCGGTAAATCTCCGGTTCAGTGTATTTGAGATATAAATCCTCCAGCTCGGTTTTGATGCTGTATAAACCAAGGCGGTGCGCCAGTGGAGCATAGAGATAAATCGTTTCTGAGCTGATTTTCAGCTGAGAATTCCTCGGCATACTGCCAAGTGTCCGCATGTTATGCAGACGGTCTGCAATCTTGATGAGGATTACCCGCACATCTTCCGAAAGCGTGAGAAGAGTTTTGCGAAAATTCTCGGCCTGCTGACTGGAGCCCTGCTGAAAAACCCCGGAGATTTTGGTGAGGCCGTCTATGATTTTGGCAACTTTTTTTCCAAAAAGCTTCTCAATGTCACGGAGTTCCATATCGGTATCCTCCACCACATCATGCAGCAAGGCAGCGATTACAGCAGTAGGTCCGAGGCCTATTTCATCCACACAAATCTGGGCAACGGCAATCGGGTGGAAGATGTAAGGCTCGCCCGATTTCCGGCGCATTTCCTTATGGGCTTCCAATGCTGTA
>Ga0315900_10006148_pt1 | contig 16224 bp, 17 predicted proteins | sample LakEriMetagenome_FD_203521 | JGI IMG/M metagenome (GOLD analysis project Ga0315900, IMG submission 203521) | Freshwater fungal communities from buoy surface, Lake Erie, Ohio, United States - Buoy 12 MA114 | ecosystem: Environmental > Aquatic > Freshwater > Lake > Lake biofilm | place: USA: Lake...
TGGTTTGCCATAATTGTCGGACCGTAGCTTTCGTTTTTGTGGAAAAGAGAATATCCTTCCCAATATTCTGAAGATATGGCGATTCAAGTGTCACATCATTTGAATTCATCACTTCGAATTCATTTGCGAAATCAAACATTGGATTATCATATCTGCACCAATAATATGCGTCATACTTGAATGAATGTGCAGATAAATCCAAATCATGAAGCGAAGTGAGATACATCCCGATTCTTACAGTATCCGGCTTGGCATGCACCTGTGAAGAGACTATGGAGAATGTTAACAGAAGAAGAGTATAGAATATTTTCATAAATCGATTCGAATAAGTTCAATAATATGATGCAATTATACGATGAAATGAAATCCAAGAACTTTCAAGTTTTCCCCATAGTTATTCACTTTCTTTTGATAAATAATTCTTGCTGATATGTCTTGTTTCCATTGGAAATACGAAGTGCATATAATCCATCATACATCAATGAACAATCAATGTGAGATATAGTGCTTCCTTGTTCAAGAATTGCATTTCCGACTTCATTTCCTCTAAGATCATATAACATGATGTTGACTCTTTCTTTGATGAGATCATTGGCTTGAATGATGAGAAGATCATTGGATGCAAAGAAGATGGTAAAAGCATTTGAATTCAATTCTTGTACTGAAGTGGTTGCCGTATATGTCTCAACAGGTTCACTTACTTGATTCACTTTTGCGGCAACAATGGATCCATAGAATGTGGGACCTACCGCATAGGGAAATGCTGAATTCCATTGTTCATCAACTGTGCAGAAATAGGCATAAGTACCATTTGGATATTCTGGCGTGATGCAGAATCGACCATTATGAATATCCATATAATCATCTTCACCGGGATGTGAGATAAATTCATAATCCTCATTGAAATATCCCAAAGGATATGTGCCATTCACGGGAGGACCATCAGTCACATCGGTACCATTTGCATAAAGCGTGCGTTCGGTGATTGAGCGCAAACGATATCCTGATTGCATTCTTACTATTCCCCCGGTTCCATCGGCATTTTTAAATCCATAAGCTCCATAGACCGGAAAGCCATCATAAGCGAAACCGATGAGGGGAGAATGAACTGCAGGATTGATTGCGTATAAGCCCTCAGCATCATAAAGCGAGCATACATCATATATGACCTTTTTATCCAATTTGAATGCTGATGGATTCTGATGATGATGATAATTTCCCATGGCGGGATGTCCTTTTGAACAGTCAAACCCTATGCGCTCCGCCACGATTGCATCTCGATTCCAAATGCCATCACCTTTACCCATGATAGGTCCACCAACGACTCTCTGCTGAGCATTATTCCATGAAACTCCATCACGAGAATCAAATAAAGCAACACCATTTATGAAGAGTCCGATATTGCCCATGGTGGTTTTCACGGGAGTTCCTTCATTCTTTAGGGCCTTTAAAGGAAAACGATAAATTCCATTCTGACTTTGTGCTTGCGATGGATTTCCATCTTGAAATGGTCCTGTTGGGTAACTTGGAATGCCATTGCTTGAGACATAGACATTGTTTGCCGAATATCTCACCAATTGCACATTGGCTTTGATATTATTGCTGATTGCAGTCGGATTATTCTTCATGTAATAACTTCCTGTGACAGTAGTATTCTGTAACCAAGAAGTAATGATGGGATTGGTTTGAGAAAATGCAGTACATGCACTAATAAGTAGTAAAAGGTATTTCATCATTGATTCCTTTGAGGATAATGAATTTGTGAAAATGCAGGATTGAAAATAAATGTGCGATCGGTCAATGCATGAAGGAATGACAACAAGTCTGTGATATCATTTGAGCTTAGTGGAATGGGATTTTTGATGCTTCTTGTTTCATCATGCATATTGATTCCTTTCGCATAATGATTAAATACATCCCTCAATCTTTTGAAACGACCATCATGCATATAGGGAAATGAGTAGAGGAGATTTCTTAAAGTCGGAATCTTGAAATGTCTGATATGTGCGCTGTCATCAGTAATCCGAAATCTTCCCATATCATTCAATGATGTGTCAATCGGCAATGCATTATTGGCAAATTGTCCATTCGTGAATAATGGCTCTGCATGACATCGATTGCAATGCTGTTTGAATAATGTATATCCTTTCTTCTCTTGCTCAGTGAATTCCACCAAATGCATTCTCATCGAATCATAGCGTGAATTTCTTGAAATCAATGTGGATTCATAATCCGCAATTGCTTTGAGTACATGCTTTGTCTGAATCGGTGATTTGCCAAATGCTTGCTGTACCAAGTATGAATACTTGGGATGTTTATTCAATCTGTTAAGAATGGTATCGAGAGAATTATCCATTTCATGATGAGCTGTGAGAGGCGTCAACACTTGTGCCTCAAGTGAAAAGCTTGCTCCGTCCCACATGAATGATTCCGACCAAGCCAAATTGACCAATGCCGGTGCATTACGTGTACCGATTCGATCTGCAATGCCATGACTCAGCGCATGATCGGAATGTGCAAATGCATTGTATTGTGAATGACAGGATGCGCAAGAAACTGTGCTGTCTTTCGATAAGATTGGGTCATGAAACAATTCGCGACCAAGTGCTGCAATAGGTGAATCCGAATCAGCGATTGGATATATCGGTTCAGGGAAATACTCATCGTTCACTGAAATGAAAGACATCAGCAAAAGCATTGAACATGATATGAGTATGATATGTCTCATTGTTCAATGTTTATTGATTGTTGAAGAATATGCATGAGTTCATGAGCATCCTTTCCGGGTGACATCACTGTGCCTTGATGATTATTCAAAAGCGCATCTATAGAAGGAGCAATATCAATGGATAACTTGATTGATGTATTTCGTGGAATTCTTAGTGGAATGGATTCTTGATGAGGAGCTGTAAATCCTCCGAGATGCATCTGAAATATGCGATTTCTTTGCATTGATCTTTGAGAAATACCCTCGATTTTCACATTGATATATCCTGAATTCCATGTCCAGAACATCCCATGAATGGGATCAAGAGCTCCCGAGAAATTCGTTCTCACCGTTTGCATGCTGTCGATTCCAATAATCACGCTCTCAGCATCATCTGGTAACGAACATGAAAGATTATCCTCTATGTCCAAGAGATGAACAATAGTATCTGTAAAAGTTGGAATGACTAAATACGCTTTGAAACTCGTGATGATGATACTGTCATTATTGTGAACTATCGATGAGTTTAGTACGACAGGCGTTTTGGCAATCATTGGCTTGAGAGATAACTCGCGACCAAATGCCAGTGCTGTACAGAGAATGGATAATATCAAAAGGAGTAGATTCAAGTGGTTCGGAGAGAATGAGGGAAATAACTCAATAATGACACATCATTGTGAAATCAGGTTACCACATTTGAACACAAAGACAGTGTCAGCGCAAAAAAGGTATATGTTTTTTCATGATGTAAATTATCGCCGCCGCAACGACTATATGCATGATATTGAGTGAAATGGCATAGCCAACCGGCACTTCGGGAATGAAGAGGAAAGGACTGAAAAATGAAATCAGGAGCATGAACCATGCAATTCTTTGAAATATTCGGAAAGCATCACGAGCGAAGAGTGAAATAACGAAATAGACTATACTCGCTATCACGGAAGAAAATATTGAGGAGATGATTGCATTGTGTACACCCAATGGTTCACCCGGCATGATTTGCACCGTATCATTGATGGCACCAAGATTCTTAAACGCATAGAATAAAGCACTATTCATAATCGCTGCTGCCAAGCCCGCCATCAAACCTTTGATGAGAGAAGACTTTAGAGTAATGGATGACATGCCTGAACCTCAAATTGTCCCAAAAATTCACGAAATTCGTAAGTCGTGTAAATTAAACCCATTATTTAGATAAGACAACCAAAAAAACATAATTATGATACAGTTGCAAGACGGAGCATATGCCATCGGTGGAATTCACATTCAAGAACTCGTGAATTCTTTTGATACACCTCTATATGTCTATGATGCGGAAATCATTGACAGACAATATGCTCGCTTGAAACAGGCATTTTCATCATGCAAAACACGCATAAATTTTGCCTGTAAAGCACTGAATAATGTAAAAGTCATGCGACACTTGCATGATTTGGGTGCTTGTCTGGATACTGTATCAATTCAAGAGGTATGGCTGGGACTCAAAGCAGGATTTACACCTGAAGAAATCATCTATACACCGAATTGTGTTTCGATGGAAGAAATTGATCTCGCAGTCAAAGAAGGCGTTATGATCAATATCGATAATATCTCCATTCTTGAACAATTCGGCTTGAAATACGGAAATACCGTTCCGATTTGCATTCGGATCAATCCACATGTGATGGCCGGCGGGAATATCAATATTTCAACAGGACATATTGATTCAAAATTTGGAATCTCCATCTATCAAATGCGACATGTCGATCGAGTGGTCAAAAATACCGGACTGAATGTCATTGGTCTTCACATGCACACGGGAAGTGATATCGTGGATGTCGATATTTTCCTTCGCGCCGCTGACATTTTATTTGAACAAGCCGAGCATTTCCCCGATCTCACATTTATTGATTTCGGCAGTGGTTTCAAAGTACCGTATAAGCCGGATGATCACTCCACCGACATCGAAGAATTGGGCGAAAAACTTACTGCAAGGTTCAAAGAATTCTGCTCTGAATATGGTCGCGAATTGGAATTATGGTTCGAACCCGGAAAATTTCTTGTGAGTCAAGCAGGTACTTTCCTCGTGAAAGTGAATGTACTCAAGCAAACCACAGCCGCGATGTTCGTGGGAGTGGATAGCGGATTGAATCATCTCATCAGACCAATGCTGTATAATGGCTATCATCATATCACGAATGTGAGCAATCCTGAGGGCGCTTTGAGGCTCTACACCGTGGTTGGGTATATCTGTGAAACAGATACATTCGGTTGGGATAGAAAATTGAATGAAGTACGCGAAGGCGATATTCTCGCATTCAATAATGCCGGTGCCTATGGAATGACGATGTCAAGCAATTATAATAGTCGATTCCGTCCTGCGGAAGTGCTTATCAAAAATGGCAAAGCTGCATTGATCAGAAGAAGGGAAGATTTAGACGATATATTGAGGAATCAAATACTCGATTAACCATAGAGGGAGCAGAAATGCGATTATACATATACATCATCATGATGAGCATGGTGATGTTTCACTCCTGCACACGGGATGAATCAAGACAAGAAGAAGTCACTGATTCAATCAAAGTAGATTCAATTACATTGGTCTTTGCGGGCGATATGATGTCACATATGCCTCAAGTGAAAGCGGCATATAATCCGCAAAGCAAAAGACATGAATATGTACATTGGTTTCAATTTCTGAAAGACACCATCGCTTCAGCTGATTTTGCAATCGCAAATCTTGAAACGCCTCTCGGAGGTGAGCCATATTCGGGTTATCCGATGTTTTCCGCACCGGATGCATTTGCCGAAGATTTGAAAAAAGTCGGGTTTGACATCCTTGTCACTGCGAATAATCATACTGTGGACAAAGGAAGAAAAGGTCTTGAACGGACCTTAAATATTCTTGACTCTTTGAAGATTCTCCATACAGGTTCTTTTCGTAATCAACAAGACCATGACTCCACAAACCCACTCATGATAGAAACAAAAGGAGTGAAGATTGCACTCCTCAGTTATACCTATGGAACTAATGGCATTCCGGTACCCAAACCGAATGTAGTAAATCTGATTGATCATGCACAAATGGAAAAAGATATTGTAAAAGCAAGATCACTTGGAGCGCAAATCGTGATTCCAATTATTCACTGGGGAGTTGAATATCAAACCTATGAACATCCTTCACAAGTAAAGACTGCAGAATTTCTTGCCGGAAAAGGTGTCGATGCTATCATCGGCATGCATCCACATGTGGTGCAACCAATCAAATATGTGAAGCGCAATGGTGATTCAATTCCCGTGGCATATAGTCTCGGAAATGTTATCGCAAATATGCGTGACAGATATAAAGATGGTGGACTGTTTGTTCAACTCACCATCAAAATGGAAAATGACACTCCTCGCATAACTTCTTTCAATGATATTCCTTTCTGGGTTTGGAAGGGATCTTCAAAAGAAGTGAAAGGCATTCGTGGATACTATGTGATACCGGAATCAAAAATCTCAATCATCCCAAGTAGTGAAGCAAAAAAAGCTCAAGTCTTTTTTGATGATACACGGAAGATTCTCAACAAATGAAATATGTAGTATTCTTTTTTATTTGCTTACCGATGCTCATTAAAGCTGAATCCATTGGCAATTGGATGATGTATATCGGGAATAATCCAATTTCAGAGAAGTACTCAATTTGGAATGAGATACAATATCGAGATCGTAGAGTATTCGGGGATTTTACTCAATTGATTGTGCGCACGGGGTTGAATTATTCTGTGAGCAATCAATCTCAGGTATTACTTGGTTATGCATATACCTTTGCCGATCCAGCAGAATCTTCATATCATGAACATCGCTTGTTTCAGCAAGGAATACATAGACATTCAATTTCCTCGCTTGGAATTCAGCATAGAGTGAGACTCGAAGAACGATTTGTTGAAGAGAAAGACATGTCGGTTCGCTTTCGCTATTTTCTTGGCGCTACGTACCCCTTGAATATGCATGCGATGAATACCGGCGCAATATATACTTCGGCATTCAATGAGATCTTTGTGAATATGGCGGATGCTGCTTTTGACAGAAATCGAATCTATGGTGCAATCGGTTATCAATGGTCCCCGTATATTCGCACTGAATTGGGCTATATGTCACAAATCACTTCTCAGACCACACAGAATCAATTGCAGATTGCTATTTTTACAAATAATCCTTGGTTCTAAATTCTACAGGAAAGTATATGGATTCCATCTTTTCACGCTATTCTCATCTCGGTCTACCGATATTTCGCATTTGTGTTTCACTCATGATGCTCACACATGGTTGGGCAAAACTCATGAAATTGACAGCAGGCGGAGAAATCAAGTTCTATAATTTCATGGGCATGGGACCCGAAATCTCACTTGCTCTTGCAGTCATTGGTGAATTGATTGCGCCACTATTGATCATCGTTGGATTCAAAACTCGATATGCCGCACTACCTGCCGCATTCACGATGGGCGTAGCGGCTTTCATCGTTCATGGAGCGGATCCACTCGGTGAAAAAGAATTGGCTCTCTTTTATTTTCTTTCCTTCTTCATGATCATGCTTACCGGTCCGGGAGCATATTCTCTTGATAAAAAAGACTGAGCATACAATGCCACAAGGCATGAAAAGATTCATTGTTTCACTCTCAATCATCATCATCGGCACCATGATCGCATGGAATGCCAATGGGAGATCTTTGATTGGAGTGGATGATGCTCAGATCTATCTGGTGTATATGCAGAATCTCGCCGATGGACATGGCTTTGTGTATAATGTCGGGGGAGAATATGTGGAAGGTTTCACTTCACTCCTTTGGACACTCATCGGTGCATTTATTGCAATACTGAATCTACCCCTGGAATATACTCTTCTAGCTATCAAAATATCGCTTATTGCATTTTTGCTTTCGCGATTATGGGGTTATATCGATACAGAGAAATTCATTTCATGGAAATCAATACTCTTTCTTGGACTATTATTCTTTACTCCAGGATTTATTGAATGGACGATTCTTTCATTACTTGAAACCGGTTTGTGGACCACACTCCTTGGTTTGATTGCACTTGGTATTCTTGAGAAAAGAAGCGCCGGATATATGGCTTTGCTATTAGGTTTGCTCATTCTCTGCAGACCCGAAGCAATGCTTTGGGGTATGGTTTTGTCAGGGATATATGCATATGTCATGCACAAAGAAATGCGTGAATATCGAATTGCTCATTTCATTCCACTATTGACAGTATTACTCACATTGTGTTGTTTGATTCTCTGGCGCATCTCTTATTTCGGATTTCCGCTTCCCAATACATATTATGCGAAAGTATCATCAAATTTCATGTCGAATCTCTTTGATGGCATGAAGTATACTGCAAAAGCACTCCTTCAAATACCAATTCTGATTCCAATTACCGGATTGATATTGATAGATGTTTTGCAAAATCTGAAAGCATCATCGATTAAAAAAATCAATGAAAAACATCTACTGATTCTCAGCATAGTAAGTATAACAATTCTCATTCCATTACTTACAGGCGGGGATCATTTTCAATTGTCGAGATTTTATCAAGCTACCATGCCTTTGATGATATTTGGCGGAATTCTCTCATTGAGATATCATATTCCAAAAGCATCACTTTTTACAGTTGGAATGTTGATGATCTCCATGCTTTCTTCGCGGTGGATTGTCTATGCTGTGACCAATACTCCACTGTCACATGAATGGAAGATAGCAATCGAAGGAAGAAATCAATCTGAGGAATTGAATGCATTTTTCTCGAATGGGAAATTACCGAGTCAAGGAGTGCTGACCGCCGGTGGAACGGCTTATGCATATAAAGGAATGACGATAGATTTGCTTGGTTTGAATAATGTACGAATGGCGCATGCTGAACCGGTGAAAAAGGAAGGACTGATGAAGAATCATGCTTCATTTGTTCCTGCCGTGTTCTATGAATTAGCACCCGATATTGTGTGGATGGGAGGAGGTTTTTCCGAGAAGGAAGAATCAGTGTTGAACATACATGCATTCACTGCAAGAGTATTTCATGATATTCATGAAGAAAAGAAATTCAAACAGCAATATGCAGGATATTCCATTAGCAATTCGAGAGGGAAATGGATCGCTACAGTAATGAAGAAAACATTCGTGAATCAATTGAATACTGCAGATTATATCATCAAAGAGATACCGCTGAAAAAACTTGTTGAATGATATCAATGAATGAGAATGCGATACTGATATGGAGATAATGTCACGGTGGAATTAAGTGTGTCATTTACATTCGACAAAGCATCTTTCCAATAGGTATTTTGAAGTGCAAGCGGTAGTGAGATTTGTGTTTGCTGATTGCGAACATTTGCCATGATGAGCATTTCCTTTCCTTGATATGTCTTCTTGAAACATACCGCATCACGATACTGAAATAATGTATTCTCTCCTCTTCTTGCCACATCATTTCTTGTATATACATTCATCATGTCTGCATATGCTTTGAGCATAAATGGATTCTCATTCCAATTGATCGGTGATTTTGAAAAGAATGGTGTTTTGCTTGCTCTGCCAACTTCTTGTCCTGAATACAATAATGGTACGCCTTCAAGAAATATTGTGATTGCGGATGCCGACAATGCACCTTGAATTCCTTTGAATATCTGCACAGGCGAATTGTCCCATGCGGATTCATCATGATTCGTTGTGAAGCGCAATCTGTGTTTTCCTTTCGGCACGGAATTATACTCGGAAGCATGAGTAGATATTATGCTCATTGCTGATCCACCTGCATATACGCTTTTGAGTGTGGAATAATAATTCCAAGAAAAAATGAGATCGAATCCGGATGAAAAATGATCTCCTCTCGTTCCTTCCGCGAGGAAAAGTAATGATGATTTTACTGAATCGAGTGTAATGATTGCATCTCTCCAAAAGTCTGCTGGAACACCATCCGCATAATCACACCTGAAACCATCTATATCACATTCTTTGACCCACAATTTCATGGAAGCAATCATGGAATCACGCATGATGCGATTGTCAAAATTGAGATCCGCAACATCAGTCCAAGTGGTGCCCGGAGGATGTACGATTGAACCTGATTGATTCACGGTATAAAAACCAGATATCTTGGTCCAAGGATGATCCCATGAAGTATGATTCGCCACCCAATCCATGATCACACCCATCCCTTTTGCATGAGCTGAATCAACAAGTGATTTCATGTCGGACATATTTCCATATTCATTGCCGATTGCAGAAAAATCTTTGATGCAATACGGTGAATTGATTCCTTTGAGTACTCCTACGGGATGAATTGGCATGAGCCAAATGACATTCACGCCAAGTGCTTTGATGGAATCGAGTCTTGCGATCAAACCTTGAATCGTGCCTTCCTGACTGAATCCTCGAAGATTCACCTCATATATCACAAGATCATCAAGCTGAGGAAGTCCGGTCCATGCAGTGTTCCCATCAGTGTCAGTGGGAATATCAATTGGTCTTTCAGTGCATGAAATGGCAAAAAGAAAGATGATGAGAATAAGTATAGATTGCTTCATGCTTGTTGATTGGATTGTGAACTTTGCGTGATGATACGATAGATCATGATACTGAACAAAGCAGAGAAAAAGCACCAAGTGCTTGGCACCGAACTTTCATAGAATATTCCTGCAATGATGAGTCCGAAAATATTTGCCAAACCATATTCTGTCATGCCTTTGCGAGAAGAAATGAACATCGGAACTACAGTACACAAGAGATACATCGCATTGTATGATTGAATGACATACTGATTGTACAATTCATTTTGAGTGGTATAATCGATATGAAAATCAATGATCTGGGGTGTGGGATTGCTTAAGAATATGGGGAATATTGCCCCAATCCCGGCTATCACACCGGGAATTCGGAGTGATTTCAGAATGCTTGCTCTTCTTTCATCTTTCTCTACTGATGCAATTGCAAATGGCAAATAGGCAGGCCATATTGCCCATGCGAAGATGAGAAACAGTGTAGTGGCAATGTATCGATATGCTTCAAAATGAGGAATGGAAAATCCAAGCCAAATGATGCCTTCCACGCATTGCTGAACAGCAAATAATATAGGAATGATGGCCAGATACTTATCGCCCGGATTGGACTTCGCAATAGTACGACCTCCAATCAGACCGATGATGCCGGATGCACTGAAACTTGCAGGAGCCGAAAAGCACATAGATGTTTCCATAGTGTATTGATGGACAACAACATACGAAAAACTTATGCTTTGGATATAAAAAAAGAGGCCATAACATATGTTATGGCCTCTTGTGGCTCCGACTCGCGGACTTGAACCGCGGACCCTCTGATTAACAGTCAGATGCTCTAACCAGCTGAGCTAAGTCGGAACTCAATGGAAGGCAAAAATACTGCATTTGATTATATTCGACAAAATATTTTTTTGACTTTGCAGTAAATTCATGTCTTCACTCATTCCAATTCAAGAAAATCAATTCGACACATTCTTCGCTCTGATTGAGGAATTGGCTGATTTTGAAGCACTTGCAAGACCCGATGCAGATGCGAAATCCCGCCTGAAGCAAGATATTTGTGGTAATCATCCACGCATCAAAGCATATCTGATTGAAACAGATGATCATTTCTGCGGATATGTCATCACATTTCAATCATATTCCAGTTTCCTTGCCAAGCCAACGCTCTATCTTGAAGATATCTATATTCAACCGAATTTCAGAGGCAAAGGAATTGGAAAAAGTATCATGAAAATACTTGTCCAATATGCTTTGGAACAAGGTTGCGGCAGAATGGAATGGGTTGTATTGGATTGGAATACTTCGGCACAGGAATTTTATCATGGACTCGGCGCAGTTCACATGAAGGAATGGTTTCCTTTCCGTTTGACCGAGGAAGCCATGAAACAATTAATCAATAAAGAATCATGAATAGAATACAAGATACAATCACTTTGATCACAGGTGCTTCAAGCGGTATAGGTGAAGCATGCGCAAAACAATTTGCAGAAGCAGGTTCTCATCTCATTTTGCTTGCAAGAAGAACGGAATCATTGGAACGATTGTCGAAAGAATTGCAAAGCTCATATCCCGCTATTCGCATCTTGAATATCACATGTGATGTTCGTGACAGAATTTCCACCGAACAAGCACTGCAATCATTGCCAGAAGAATGGAAGAGTATCGATACACTGATTAATAATGCGGGTTTATCGAGAGGTCTTTCCAAAATACAAGATGGCGACATCGATCAATGGGAAGAAATGATTGATACAAATGTGAAAGGTTTGCTTTATGTCTCAAGAGCCATTCTTCCCGGAATGATTGCCCGCAAAAAAGGGAGCATTGTCAATATCGCATCCATCGCAGGCAGAGAAACATATCCATTGGGTAATGTCTATTGCGCCACGAAATCCGCAGTTCGAACTTTGTCCGAAGCTATGCGCATTGATGTGAATGGATCAGGCGTGAGAGTGATGAATGTGGATCCCGGGATGGTTGAAACCGAATTCTCCATCGTTCGATTTAGCGGTGATGAACAACGCGCGAAGCAAGTATATGCGGGATTGCATCCATTGACAGCACATGATGTGGCTGAAGTGATTGTGTTTTCTGTCAATAGACCAAGTCATATAACGATTGGCGATATACTCATCTTGCCGACTGCGCAAGCAAATACGACAACCGTTCACAGAGAGAATTGAGATGTTCTATGGATGGCTAACGCCAATTATGTTGGTTCTAAGCAATCTCTTCATGACATATGCTTGGTATGGTCATTTAAAGGAACCACAAATTCCAATATGGAGAGCAATTCTCATGAGTTGGGGCATTGCCTTTTTTGAATATATCCTGATGGTTCCAGCTAATCGAATGGGATATACGGTATATTCGGCTTCACAATTGAAAATCATGCAAGAAGCAATCACATTATTGATTTTTGCTTTCTTTGCAGTGTTTCATCTCGGTGAAACAATTAAATGGAATACAGCGGTTGCATTTATGCTCATACTAGCAGCTGTATTTTTCGCTTTCTATGACTTTTCAAATTAAGAGGATATCATGATCCTTCGCTTACTCGGATTATTCATTGTTTTGGGAATGATGTGCATGTCAGACGCAGAAGCAAAAGACGATAAAAAAACAATACCTGAAAAAGCTCCCGCTCAGGAATTTTCACAAGCGCCAAGCATCACGAAAGGCACTGTGACCATCAAAGGAAAATCAATTCCATATACCGCAACGACGGGATTCATGAATATCACCGATGATAATGGTGCCGTAAAAGCAACCATGTTTTATGTCGCATATGTGCGTACGGACATGACATCGGAAAAAAGACCAATCACATTTGCCTTTAATGGCGGTCCCGGATCTTCCTCTGTATGGCTCCACATGGGCGCGCTTGGTCCAAAACGCGTTGTGCTGACAGATAAAGGCGATATGCCGAAACCACCGGGAAATATGGTAGACAATGAATATTCATGGCTGGAATTCACCGATCTCGTCTTCATTGATCCCGTTGGAACAGGATATAGCAGACCCGCCAAGGATGAAAAGAAGGAGCAATTTCATGGTTTGGATGAAGATGTGACTTCTGTTGGAACATTCATCAGATTATATACCACGCAAAATAAACGCTGGCTTTCACCAAAGTTTCTTGCTGGCGAAAGTTATGGTACCACAAGAGCAGCATATCTATCCGATCATTTAGCAGATAGACATGGCATGTATGTGAATGGAATTCTGCTTATTTCAATGGTACTCGATTTTCAAACATTGCGATTCAGTCCGGCAAATGATTTACCCTGCGCTCTCTTCCTTCCTACCTATGCCGCTACCGCGATGTATCATGGAAAATTGGATGAATCACTCAGAGCAAATCAAGACAAATCATTGGAAGAAATTCGCTCTTGGGCATTGAATGAATATTTGGTGTATCTCGCAAAAGGACATGTGGCAAGCACTGCTGAACATACGGCTGTCACTGAAAAATTGAGTAGATATACCGGATTGTCAAAAGAGTTTATTGCATCCACGAATAATAGACCCGACATTTTCCGATTCACCAAAGAATTGCTTCGTGATGAAGGAAAAACAGTAGGTAGATTGGATAGTCGCTTCACAGGAATTGACCGCGATAATGCAGGCGAAAACTTTGAGTATGATCCAAGCTATAATGCAGTGATCTATGCACCTTTTACTTCAACGGTGAATCATTATCTTCGCTCAACTCTCGGTTTTGAAAGTGATTTGCCATATGAGATTCTCACCGGAAAAGTCCAACCTTGGAATTGGGGAAGTGCGGAAAGAGGATTTCCTTATGTGGGTGAAGCGCTCAGAAAGGCGATGACAAAAAACAAGTTTCTAAAAGTATATGTCGCAAATGGTTGGTATGATTTGGCAACGCCGTTTTTCGCCGCTGAATATACCATGAATCATCTGCCATTGGAATCATCACTCCGCAATAATATCTCGATGAAATATTATCGCTCGGGTCATATGATGTATATCGAGAAAGAATCGCTCAAACAATTCACGAAAGATGTTGAGCAATTCTATGGAAACACATTAGCTGATTAAGGAAGAACATTTATGAGCGATCAACATACCCTTCGTTTATTCGGAAATACGATGCAGGACATCGAGCTTGCAGCCATGCTCTTGAAGCAGGGTAAACTCGTTGCATTTCCAACCGAGACTGTCTATGGTCTGGGAGCTTCTGCATTTAATCCAGAAGCATTGCGAAAAGTATTTGAAGCGAAGGGTAGACCGGCGGATAATCCACTCATTGCTCATATTTCATCTATCGATGAATTGGAATTATTGTCAGATGATGTATCCGATGATGCGCGGAAATTGGCGGAAGCATTTTTCCCGGGACCACTTACGATTGTATTGCCTGCAAAATCAACAGTGCCAAAAGAAGCCACGGGTGGACTCGACACAATCGCGGTGCGTATGCCAAATCATCCGATTGCTCTGTCATTGCTTTCGATGAGCGGTCCGCTCTGCGCGCCATCCGCAAATGTATCGGGCAGGCCAAGTCCGACGAATGTGTATCATGTACTCGAAGACTTGGATGGAAAGATAGATGCTGTTCTCGATGGCGGTCAATGCACAGTGGGAATTGAATCCACGGTGGTGAGATTAATACCGACACCGATGATATTGAGACCCGGCATGATTTCGGCTGAAGAGATTGAAAAGGTATTGGGCAAGCCGGTGGGAATTGTACAAAAGCATGAGCATGCAATCCAATCACCGGGAATGAAGTATAGACACTATTCACCGAAAGCACAATTGCATCTATGTGGCACACATGAGGAATTTGAACTGTTCAGTAGAAGACTTCCACATGCGATGAAAATGTCCGGCCATGTCACCACGCAATTTGGAGATATCTTTCCACTGAAGGAATCAACATATTATGATATTCTTCGCTCCGCCGATATCAAGGGCATAAAAGACATCATTATACTCTTCACGGAAGAAGAAAGAAAACAAAAACCTGCTTTGTTAAATCGCATTGAAAAGGCATTGAGCAAAGAGTAATACTCAAAGAATATATAATGCGATGATCCAAAGCATGCCGGAGAAAAAGATTTGGGTTTGAAGAATGAATCGCAAACGATAAGTTTTGAAATCAGGGATATGCAATTGACAAAATCGATAAAATGCCAAGCCCATGGCAAATGCGCCGGCTGACATGATGATTTGCGATTGGGCAAGTTCGACAATGCCCAAAATCAGAAATGACAACCACAATAAGCAGTGTACATAAAAGGGAATTGCTTTCATTGAATTAGATAATATTATGAAACAAGTGCACTGGATTTTTTAGATAGAGTATAGCGTCTTCCTTTCCAAACAGTACCATCCTTTTTTAAGCACCATATCGCTGAATTGATAGCGAATACAATGAAAGTTGATGCAGTGAGAGCATGTAGAAATGCATGCCATAGTGGATAGCCGAAATACATTGCAATGATCGCTCGAAGTGACATGCCAAGTACGATGGATAATCCACTGAATATGGAGATCATTGGATCTTGAAAGATGATTCCAAATAACAATGTGATAAAAGGGAAGACATAGGTGATGAAAAGGTGCGTGACAAAGAAGAGAAGTTTATATATGTCAAAATGCATCGTGGCGAATGCATTTTTTGAAAAACCCGTGAATACATCTTGTGAAGTGCGATACATTCTGCATGCAATGATCTCACCGGCCGATGCATGACAAAGTTTCTTCCCAAAAGTCTTCATTCGAATCGCCAAATCAATGTCTTCTGCTATGCTGTTTGCAACTGCCGTGTGACCGCCTATTGCTTGATAGGATTCTCTCTTGAATAATAAGGCCTGTCCATTTGCCGCAGCAAATTGCGGATTGGGATTCTTCATGATCAAATCATGAGGTAGATAGGTGAGATATAAAGTGTGGATGAAAGGTACAGCAACATGCTCCCAAAATAAATGCAATTGTTGCTTAGGCACCGCACTCAGCATGTCTATTTGAT
>Ga0315900_10006149_pt1 | contig 16224 bp, 6 predicted proteins | sample LakEriMetagenome_FD_203521 | JGI IMG/M metagenome (GOLD analysis project Ga0315900, IMG submission 203521) | Freshwater fungal communities from buoy surface, Lake Erie, Ohio, United States - Buoy 12 MA114 | ecosystem: Environmental > Aquatic > Freshwater > Lake > Lake biofilm | place: USA: Lake...
CACCTGGTTGCTTCCCGATTATCGCATTGAACCGGGTACACGTCCGGGTACGCTCATGTTCAGTTTGCAATCCAAAGTTCCGCAGCAACTCGAATCCGCCTGGGGTACACCCGATACAAAACCTGTTTTTTCTTCCTATACGGGCCCAATTGCGTTAGAAAGCAACGGTACACTTTATATTCGGAGCAACACTTCCGGAACAGTCAAAACCCAGTCCTTCGAATTCGAATTCAGTAAAGCTGCCGGTGCTACGGTAACGCTCGAACCGGAAGGCGACAAGGCATATCGGAATCCCGGATCGGTGTTGACCGATGCGCGGATAGGAAGTCTACCCTGGACAGGCAAGCAATGGGTGGGTTGGCTCGGCAAAGAACCCACCATTACACTCGACCTCGGTCGTTCAGTTCGCATTGACAGCGTTGCTATAACATACCTGCATGATCCTGTCAGTTGGATTCATGCGCCCCGTGCCTGTACAGCTTCGGTTGATACCCGTGAAACACGGGTGGAGACTGGTATTCCCGCAAACGGAATCGGTCGTATTGTGATTCCTGTCGATGAATCCATCGACAAGCTATTTATTACGGTAGAAAGTATCGGAAAGAATCCGGAGGGAAACGCTGGTGCAGGCGAAGATGGCTGGATATTCATATCTGAAATACAGGTGTATTAAAACAACATAAGCATAAACAGGATGAATACCGTTTTCAGGACACTGGTATCGGTGCTTGTTTTTACTATGCAAGTTGCTTCTGCGCAGGAACAAATTCTTACGCTAAGCGACTGGACCTACAAAAAGTCCGGTTCAAAGGATAGTCGAAAGGCCGTCGTGCCTGGCTGTGTGCATCTCGATCTGATGCGCGATGGTCTGGTAAAAGATCCTTTGAAAAACAACAATGCCGCAGCTCAAAAATGGATTTCAGAAACTGCCTGGACCTACGAAACGCGCTTTCGCTGTGATTCAATTTTTATAACAGCTGCGGAGCAGTTGTTGCAATTCGATGGACTCGATACCTATGCAAAAGTGTATCTGAATGACTCCCTGATTCTAAGTGCAGACAACATGTTCAGAAGTTGGTCTGTTTCTGTTTCGGGGAAGTTGAAACAGGAAAATCACCTGCGGATTGAATTCACGCCAACAATCAACGTTGCTGCGGATTTAGCCAAACAACTACCCTACACCTTGCCCGAGGGCTTACGCAGTTTTACCCGTAAAGCGCAGTATGTATATGGATGGGATTGGGCTCCTGAACTCAACAGTTGTGGTATTTGGAAGCCTGTTCGTTTGAAGGCAAACCAGCGTATCAGGCTATACGATTTGACTATTCGCCAGGCGTCATTTCGGCTGGATACGGCCAACGTATTGGTATCCCTGCAATATGGAGGAGTTCAGCGATTCCCAAAGTTGTCGTACGGTAAGGTGGGAGATAAACCTGAAGTGGTGGACGCAAAAGAGCTGTTTGAGTTGAGAGATGAATCGGGTCGGCTCCTGCATCGTTTTTCAGTAGATACGCTTGCTCATACGGTTGAAGCGGACGGTACATATCGGGTGGAGTTTCCCTTGCAGTTTACAGGATTTCAGGCCTGGCATATGAGTGGTCATGGCATACAGCACTTGTATCGGTTTTCGTGTACGCTGCAAGGCGATCGTTCACAAGCTGTTTCCTGCACCACAGGATTCCGTTCCCTCGAGTTTATCAACCAGACCGACAGCTTGGGCGCCGCATTCGGTTTCAGGGTGAATGGAAGGGATGTTTTCATTCGCGGAGCCAATCTGGTACCACCTGATCCATTTCCTTCACGCATTGGCGATGCAGAATGTGAAGTGCTTGTTCGCAAAGCGCGCGAAGCGAATTTCAATATGCTTCGGGTTTGGGGTGGAGGAATCTATCTTCCAGAGTCTTTTTATAATGCCTGCGATCAAAACGGGATTCTTGTTTGGCAGGATTTCATGTCGGCCTGCAGCATGGTTCCCGGTGATTCGAACTTTCGTGAATCCTTTCGGCAAGAAGCCATCGAACATGTTCGGCGCTTATCCAAACATCCTTGCATGGCCTTGTGGTGCGGCAACAATGAAAACGACGAAGGTTGGCACAATTGGGGCTGGCAGCGTCAGTATGGTTACACGCCCGAGGACTCGGCGCGTATCTGGAACGACTACCTCAAGGTGTTTCATCAGATTCTACCAGAAGTGGTACAGGCACACGATCCACGGATCTCCTACTGGCCATCATCGCCATCGATTGGATGGGGGCGTCCAGAGAGCATGATGAAAGGGGATTCGCATTACTGGGGTGTGTGGTGGGGAATGGAGCCCTTTGCTACATACCGTCGGAAAACAGGTCGCTTCATGAGCGAATACGGCTTTCAGTCCATGCCCGAAGCTTCTTCATGGAAAAACTGGGTTGACACCCTGTCCTTTAAAGCAACCGGATTTCGAGCACACCAGAAGCATCCTCGCGGATTTGAAACGATTGACGAATACTTGCGCATACACTTCGGAACACCCGTTCGCTTTATCGATTATCCTTACATGAGTCAGCTACAACAGGCTTATGGACTTGATGTTGCATTTGCTGCTCACCGGTCCGCATATCCGAATTGTCGAGGAACCCTTTTTTGGCAATGGAACGATTGCTGGCCTGCAGTCTCGTGGAGTGCAATCGATCACCTTGAGCGGCCCAAACTTCTTGTGCATGCGGCCCGTCAGGCCTTCGACAGTCTCTTCGTGGGAGTCAGCGAGCGTGACGGGCAACTCGTCACACCTTTGCATTTCGATGGGAAAACTGAAGTCAGCTTGAACATCAGACTGATGTTTCTCAACATTGCAGACAGCCTGGCTTCACCGGTTATATTGGATGAGCGCCGCTTGCGTGTTCGACCCGACACCGCAATCGCTTCCGTGGTATCCTATCCATTGGCATTGCTCCGAAACCTGAAGTCGGCTGAGACGGTCTATTACGTAGAGGTGGAGGATAACTTCACGTTCAGAATCCTCTATAGGCGATTTCACCTTCCGGTACTTCCGCGGGAACTCCTTCTCCTTAAGCCCGAAATTTCTCTGCATGCGTACGATGACCAAACGCTCCTGATGGTTTCAGACCGATTCACCTATGGGGTCTACTTGTATGAACCCTCCGGGAAAGCCGAATACTCCGATAACGGATTCAATCTCATGCCCGGTGAAATCAAGAGAATCACTGTTAAGGGGGTAGATCCGGCGTCGGTGAAGTGGAAGACATACAACACCATGGAACGTAAATGAAATTTATCTTTATCTTATGAACTTCAGGATTTCAATTGCATCGTTTCTGGTCTTTTTCTCGTGTTGCATGCTTCATGCACAGGATCTGACGCGGTATGTGGATCCCATGACCGGGACCGGTGGTGTAGGACATACCTATCCGGGCGCTACACTTCCCTATGGTATGGTACAGCTAAGTCCCGATACGCGTCGTGATGCCAGCTGGGAGGGATGCGCCGGCTATTACCATGCCGATAGTTTGATCTATGGTTTCACACATACGCATCTGTCAGGTACCGGATGCTCGGACTACGGAGATATCCTTATCATGCCCTTTACGGGTGCGCCTGATTTCAATCCAGAAGGATACGCTTCCCGCTACAGGCATTCGGATGAGCGTTCGGAGCCCGGATATTATGCCGTATACCTCAGCGATGATAGCATCCGTGCAGACTTCACAGCTACAGAGCGAACGGGGTTACACCGTTACCGTTATCCAGCCACCAACACCGATCAGCGCCAGGTGCTGATTGACCTTCGGCACCGCGATAAAACATTGGGCGCATCGTTTCGGTACGTCAGCCCGACACGTGTTGAGGGGTATCGACACAGTGAGGCCTGGGCGAAGGATCAGTATGTATTCTTCTGCATGGAATTTTCTCAACCTTTGAATCAATGCCTTAGTAATCGTGAGGGTAAAATACTCAAGCAAGGAATGCAATTCGAAGGCAGCGATCTGGCCTTTGCACTGAGATTTTCCAGTGGAAAAGGTCCCGTTATGATCAAAGTCGGCATATCGACTGTAGATGTGGAGGGAGCACGGAAAAACCTTCAAAGTGAGTTGCCGGCTTGGGATTTTGAGCGTGTTCGCATGGGAGCCCGCGCAGCCTGGAACCGCGAATTGGGTCGGATTCGTGTGAGTGGGAGTGATCGCGAGGATCTGGTTAATTTTTATACGGCACTTTATCACACGATGGTGGTTCCGAATATGATTTCGGATGTGGATGGACGTTATAGAGGACGTGATAACCGGATTCATACCGCTAAAGGCCATGTGCAATACACCGTGTTCAGTCTTTGGGATACCTTTCGAGCCGCGCATCCCCTTTACGCACTCATCGACAAACCCAGAACACTCGATTACATCCGCACATTTCTGAACCAGTACAAACAAGGTGGACGTCTGCCGGTGTGGGAGCTTGGTGCCAACGAAACCGATTGTATGATCGGATACCACAGCATTCCAGTCATTACCGATGCGCTTGTAAAAGGCATCGGCGGATTCGACACCCTGCTAGCGTTCGAAGCCATGAAGAAAAGTGCCAACTGGAATCATTACGGATTATCTTCCTATGTTGTGCGTGGTTACATGGGTGTGGAAGACGAACATGAATCCGTATCGAAGACACTTGAGTACGCGTACGATGACTGGTGTATTGCAGAGGTAGCCCGCATGTTGAGGAAGAACGATGATATGAACCTCTACTTCAAAAGGGCTTCATCATACCGCAATGTGTACGATCCGGAAACCGGATTTATGCGTCCCCGCAGAAACGGAGGCTTCCTCCCGCGCTTCGATCCGCGCGAAGTCAACAATCATTATACGGAGGCGAACAGTTGGCAATATTCGTTTTTTGTTCCCCAGGACATTCCAGGCCTGATCGATTTAATGGGAGGTCCGGACGAGGCCGAAAAGAAACTCGATGGGCTATTCACGGAATCATCGCAAACCACCGGTCGAACCCAGGCTGATATCACCGGATTGATCGGACAGTACGCACACGGAAACGAGCCCAGTCACCATATGGCCTATTTGTACAACTACATCGGGAAGCCTTGGAAAACACAGCGGCTGGTGAGGCAGATCATGGACAGCTTGTATCATCCCGGACCCGAAGGACTCCCTGGGAATGAAGATTGCGGACAAATGTCAGCCTGGTTTGTATGGAGTGCAATGGGATTGTACCCTGTCACTCCGGGTAGTCCATTCTATGCCATCGGTACACCGCTGTTCGACACCACATTGGTCACACTCGGTCCAGGTAAAACCCTGCGCATCGTGGCTCGGCGTGAAACAAGCGGATCCAGATATGTGAAACGCCTGACCACTGATGGGAAACCGGTTGAAAGCAATCTGCTCACCCATCAGGATTTGCTGGCCGCAAAAGAAATCAGATTCGAACTCGTTGCTGAACCCTTCATGAATCGGGGTATTACGCCGGAGCGAAGGGGTGCGATGCCCAGCGGTGGATTTACCGCGGCACCTGTGATTTCGGCTAAGGACAGGCTCTTCGCTGACAGCCTTCAGATCACCATGACAGGAACAAACATCCGGTATAGTACGAGTGGTGATTCCCTTCAACTCGATAAAACGTACGTGGAGCCAATCATGATTCATGCTTCTACCGTTGTGCATGCCCGCTGCATGGCTTCCGGGGCTTCCGAGGCGCCCAGCGGCCTGAGCTCAGCCGCGTATTTTAAAGTTCCGTCCCGTTGGGAGGTCGTATTGCACAGCACACCAAACCGACAATACATGGCCGAAGGCCCTGCATCCATAATTGATGGGATTCGTGGTTCGACCAACTGGAGAAAGGGCGATTGGCACGGATACCAAGGTCAGGACATGGATGTTGAAATTCGTTTCGATCAGCTTCAGGAAATCCGCTCCGTCGAAACCGGATTCCTGCAGGATGTGCGCCCCTGGATTTTTTATCCGAAGGATATGCGTGTTGAAATTTCCGAGGATGGTGTACAATGGCGCAACATGGGACAAGCCACCCATGCCATTTCTGATTCATCCATGGATGCCCAGCAAATGGTGCTTCGTGTTGAATTCAGCCCGGTAAAGGCGAAGGCAGTACGGATCAAGGCAAGTAATTATGGGAAACTTCCTGCCTGGCATCCCGGAGCTGGTTTTGATGCCTTCATCTTCTGTGATGAGATCATTGTTCGTTAAACTGAATACACTAAAGCTGATTCGTCTGATATGAAACGCCGGAAATTCATCACACAGTCCCTTTTGGGCTCAGGAGCCATCCTACTTGCTACAAAACAAGCTCGTGCTTTAGCATCTCCTGCTGCAGAGGCAGTGTCGCCCCTTGTCATTTCGACCTGGGCCCCCAATGTGAAGGCCAACGCAAAAGCCTGGGAAGTTTTATCGACAGGTGGACGTGCCCTCGATGCTGTTGAACGCGGTGTGATGGTTCCAGAGGCCGATCCTGAAGATACAAGTGTTGGATATGGAGGGTTGCCTGATCGCGATGGTCGTGTGACGCTTGATTCATGCATTATGGATGAAGCTGGTAATATCGGATCCGTTATGTGTCTAGAGCACATCATGCATCCGATTCGCGTTGCCCGCATGGTGATGGAAAAGACGCCACATGTAATTCTGGTGGGTGAGGGTGCCTTGCAGTTTGCTTTGGCCAACGGATTCCAGAAACAGGATTTGCTGACTGAAAATTCTCGGCGAATCTGGAAGCAATGGCTTCAGGAGTCTAAGTACGATCCAATGGACACCTTGAAACACATGAAGGAGTATAAAGCACCGGGAGGAAAGGAAAACCACGATACAATCGGTATGCTTGCACTTGACAGGAACGGAAATATAAGTGGTGCATGTACCACCAGTGGTATGGCCTTCAAAATGCATGGGCGTGTCGGTGATTCTCCAGTAATTGGTGCCGGACTTTATGTCGACAATGCAGTTGGTGCTGCAACGGCTACCGGTGTTGGTGAGGAGGTCATCCGGATTTGCGGATCACATACTGTTGTAGAAGCTATGCGTTATGGAAAAACACCACGAGAAGCATGCAAGATTGCGGTTGAACGTATGCTCAGTTTGCGTCGTGGTAAAATCGAAGGCAAGCAAATCGGATTTATTGCCATCAACAAAAAAGGAGAGGTCGGTGCATTTGCTCTGCAATCCGGATTCACCTACGCCTTGCGGACTGCCGAGGGAAAAGATATAGTGATGGAATCCGAATTCCTGATTTAACGCCATGACGCTGGAATTAGCCGTTTTTGATCTCGGTTCACTTCAGGTAGCCGAAAAGCTCCGCATTCCACGCATCGAGTTGTGTATTGATTATAAGGCCGGAGGCATTACACCTCCGCTTGATATCCTGCTTGAAGCGAAGTCACAGTATTCGGGTCTGATTTATGTGATGATTCGGCCCCGTGGGGGCGATTTTGTGTATTCGCCCGAGGAGAAAAATCTCCTGCTCGATCAGGCCCGTGCAATGGTCTGCGCCGGAGCCGATGGATTGGTCACCGGTTTTTTGAACCAACACGACCTGCTTGACGAGGAACTGCTGAAACGATTCATGGAAGTGGCGGAGCACTTGCCGGTCACCTTTCACCGGGCCTTTGATCGCTGTGAAGATCCGTTTGGCTCACTCGACATGCTTATGCGTTACGGAATACGTCGTGTGCTGTCAAGTGGAGGAACCTCAACTGCTGCAGAATCGATTGATCGCTTATGTTCGTATCAACTGCACTGTGCTGAGCGATTGACGGTGCTTGCGGGTGGCGGCGTTCGCTCGGCTAATATCCGAACCTTGCTTAATGCCGGTCATATTCGGGAGGTTCATACCGCCGCTATCGTACCTGAAACTCTTGATAAACGGATGTATGTGGCCGACAGACACGAGCTGGAATCGTTACTCGTTTCGATCGGAAACCAGTAATGTGTACATTTGGGTATGAACCGAATGATCATCAAGTTAGTGATCGTTCTGATTGGAAGTCCTTTTTGTCTATTCGGACAGATCCATTGGACACACTTCAACGGTAGTTCAGGTAACGATGGCTCAGCCGGCATACATCGCATGGTGAATGGCGATGTGGTTACCGCTTCCTGGTTTTCATCGCTTATAAACATTGGAACACAAACGCTCAATACAGCTGGAGGTGCCGATGTTCTCCTTGTCAGGACCGATGCCGCCGGAGCGTATCTATGGGCAATTCGATTCGGAGGAAATAATGACGAAAAACCCACTGCCGTTTCGGGTGATGGTGCGGGCAATACATACATCACCGGAACATTTAGTGGTAGCATGCAAGTTGGTTCGTTCACGCTACTAAGCAATGGACTACAAGACCTCTTTCTTGTCAAGATTGACGCTGCAGGAAATATACTATGGGCTATTTCGGCAGGAGGTGCATTGAATGACCAAGCCTCGGCAATAGCAGTTAATGCATCCGGTAAGGTGGCAGTCTCTGGTGCCTTCATGGGAAATGCGCAGTTTGGAAGCAATACACTCAATAGTCAGGTTGACCCACAGACCGGATTCCCTTCGCAGGATGTTTTTGTGGCTGTTTATTCAACATCTGGAATTCTCGACTGGATCAAACAGGGCTCTGGTCCATATGCCGATCGTGGGACCAGTGTGGCAATCGGCCCTCTTGACGAAGTATATGTTTGTGGGCAATATTCGGATACGTTGGTGTTCGATGCCGTTCATCCCGGTACTGCACAAAACGCTGTATTTCTCATCCGATTTTCAGCAAATGGAACAGAGGAGTGGTTCAACAATGTAACCGGTGGTGGATCAACCCGGGCTCGCGCACTCACATTTATTCCACCTGCTTCGCTAATTATGGCTGGTGATTGCAGTGGAAACGCACTCTTCAGTTCAAATCCTCAGTACCTATTAACGCATCCATATCCGTACAGGACTTTTGTAGCACGCTACACCACAGCCGGTCAACTTCGGTGGGTTCACGCTGATGGTTCATTACAGCCTCTTGAGACCGCTGTAGTCAGTCCTGATGGACTAGGAGGGGTTGTATACGGCGGAACCTTTAAATGCACCATGAACGAGTTTGCGGATCAGTATGGCCAGGGTGTTTTCAATTCCGTTGGATTCCGAGATTTATTCATTGCAAGGGTAGATTCAACCGGATCGCGTTTGTGGAGTCGGCAGTTGGGTGGACCAGCAGATGATGACCTAAGGGGATTAACGTGTGTTGCGCCTGATATCCCTTTAATCGCAGGCGAATTCCGGACACAATTCAACTTTACGTCCACCAATACATTTCTACACTATGAAAACACCTTGGGCTTATCCTCGCCGAATACAAGTCCATTTTGTGGCGACCCTGAGTATGGAAATATGCGCAGTAGGAGTTCATTGGGAGGAACAGATGTCTTCTACGGAACATTCATAGACCTTGCACGATTGCCATATGATTATTACGACCGAAACGGATCCACCTGCACACCCGATCCCTTGTTAGGTTGTGTTTCCATTAGTCTGGTCGATAATGCTTGTCAAAAGCCTGTAGTACCCGTTTGTGGCACGCAGGTTTTGAGTGCAAACACCCGAAACGCTCTTGATTATCAAAGCACACCAGGGCCGACCTTCGATTTTTTATGGAGCAATGGTGCTACATCGAAAACAATTGTAGCCAATAACAGTGGTGCATATACCCTTACAGCGACTTCACGCGATGGGTGCTATTCTTTTACGGATAGCGCTACTGTAGCACTGTTGCCTATCCCCGTTCTTCCGACTCTGAGTGATAGCAAGAATATAAACTTAAATACATCTACGCCAAGCCCCGTTATTTTATGTGCACCGGACAGCGTCACATTTTTTGCGACCAATATTCCTTTAGGAGTCACTGTAAATTGGCTTGTTGGCGCAACGTTAACAAGTGGTGATTCTGTCACAGTATCTGCAAGCGGTCAGTTCGCTACGGTTGTTCGCGCGCGTTACACAAATGCTCAAGGGTGTATTTCAGAAATCAGCGTTGTGGTCCGATTTGATGCACCCGTACAACTGAATCCGATCACGCCAGTCATTCAATGCGATTCAGTGGTAAATGTATGTGCAGGCGATCGATTCTACCTTTTACTTCTTGACTCTTCAGGCACCGGTCCGATTTCAAATGTCGGATACGTGATCTGGACTTCTGATCCACCAATGATCAATGCAGGGGGGCCTGGAGGACCCTTGAACGGAGGATTTATTCCACAAAATCCCGGTACATATTTAATCACGGCCGAATTGATGCGGGGAGCGGATTGTACTCCTCAGCAAGTGTATACTGTAACCACAACGGTGCAAGTAAACATATTCAGCCCCACTTCACTCTCAGCAAGTGTTACGGGCTCCTCTATAACTTACCTGTGCCCCGGTGATACGATCACGTTTACGGCCACTGCGAGCTCGGGTACAATCCAATGGTTTGGTCAGCCACCTGGTATCCCTTCACGCGATGTATGGACTCCTGGAACTTACGCAGTCAGTATTTCCAATTCAAGTACTTTCGGCTGTGTGTTTGATACGACAATTATACGGTATGTAAATCCGTACCCTGCACCGGTGATTACAGCGATTTCCAATCCTGCATTGATTTGTCCGGGAGATTCTGCAGGCCTCCGGGTTTTAGGGTTCGGAGGCTCCTCTTTCACTTGGAATGGACCTGCCGGACCACTGCCGGTAAACAATGATACCGCTTTCGCCAGCTTGCCTGGTTATTATACCTGTACCGTTACAAACGCAGCTGGCTGTGCCCTGCCATCAAACCAGGTGGAATTAATAGCTTATAGTACGCCTGTCTTGGATGCATTACCATCCGTCTTGTTTTGTTCAGGTGATTCCGTCCAATTGTCCGTGTCGGCGCCATCGAATGCAAATGTCAGTTGGTTGGCACCGTTATCGGGAACCGGGTTTTCACGGTATGTGAGTTCCAGTGGAACGTATACCTGCAGTATCACCTCTTGCGGGATTTCTACGATCGATAGTGTGAACGTGTATGAGGTGCCCGTGAACGCCGAAATACTGCCTGGCGACACAATCATTTGTTACGGCGACTCGGTTGTGTTATCAGCTGCACCTTTCAGTGGGACTTCTGTCTGGTATCCGCAAGGATTGACCGCCAGCCAGATTGTGGTGGACACCACGGGTGTTTTCACCCTTGTAGTGACCGATCCGAACGGGTGTTCGGCTACTTCAGCACCCGTAAGTGTGACCGCAGATAGTATTGCCAGACCTGTACTCATTCTCACAAATGATTCAATCTGCGAGGGCGATATCCTCTCTATCCAACCCCTGATCATCGGATTTGAAACACCGGTTTGGAATGGTCCGAATGGATTTATTCAAACCGGAATTCCGGATGTGTTGATTCCGTCGGCAACACCCGCTGATGGAGGACCATATGTCATCACCCTTACAAATGGCCAATGTTCAAGTGATCCCGATACGGTTTTCATTTCGGTCTTCGACTCCGTGCCTGATTTCCAACTTGTGGCTGACGCGCCTTGCTTAGGGCAACAAGTCGTTATTCGACCACAGCCTGCAATGGCTTTTGAGTATGAGTGGGTACTACCTTCGGGTCAGGTTTTGTCGGCCGATTCACTCGTAATTGCTAACTATGGTTCAGTCGATTCCGGTACGTACCTACTAACGGTATCCAACGGTGCATGTCCTGCCAGTACGGATTCAGTCTTTTTACAAGCTCCTGTTCCCGGGTTCGTATCCATTACTGCAAACGATACATCGGGCTGCGTTGGGGATACATTGATCGTCATTGCAACGGCAAGCAGTGGAGTCCTCAATTGGCCCGGATTTTCTGGTAACAGTTCACAACTTCCCGTTTACGGCTCGGATACCGTAGTGTGTATACTAACCGATTCCTCAGGATGTGAATTCTCGAGTAATACCATCACTTTATCCTTTAACCCACTGCCGGATTTACAACTTAGTGGCGATACGACCGTGTGTCCCGGGGATAGCCTGGCACTCTATGCAATCTCTGCAGATGCCATCAATCCGGTGTGGATATCACCACTTGGTGATACCTTGTTTACCGACACCTATATCCTACCCTCCCCTGGTGCAAGTGATTTTGGAACGTACATGGCTTTTCTCACACGCGATGGGTGTACCTCAACAGCAACTTGGACTGTGGTACAGGATTCGTGCAGCAAAATCGATTTTGATATTATCGTTCCGAATGTGTTTACACCAAATGGTGACGACATCAACGACTTGTTTACAGTCCAACTCCCTACGGGTGAAGATGGAGTGCTGGTGGTCTTCAACCGATGGGGTGCTGAAGTTTTTACCGGTCCCATATCCAAGGGCTGGAACGGGCGAAACATGCGTCGCATCGATGAGCCGGAGGGGGTGTATTATTACATCCTGATTCCGGATTCGAGTTCAAGTTGGAAGCGCATAACAGGATTTGTACACCTGATGCGATAATGTCAATTGTACGGCTTCGGTATACGCATTAACGTACCAGGAAGAATTTTCCTGTGAATGTCTTTTGCTTCTCGCAAAGGTCGGTCGCCTCAACCCGGAACACATAAACCCCTTCGGGAACATCGGCTCCATTGAGTGTACCGTCCCACCCTTTCCCCAGTTCTTCGCTGATAAAGACGGGTGTTCCCCAGCGGTTGAAAATGCTGAAGCGGATTTTTGATGCGGAAATCCAGACTGGATAGAAGCGCTCGTTCTTGTTGTCACCGTTCGGCGTAAAGGCGTTGGGCGTCCACAGGCGGAAGTCTTGTTCCACATCAATCGTCTTTTCGAGTGAATCACGGCAACCGATGCGCGAGATGGCAAGCAGGCTTACCGTGTATTCATCCCCATTGTAGAAGTAATGTTCGGGGTTGGTTTCTGTGGAGAATTGTCCATCACCGAAATCCCACAGATATGAATAGCCGTTCACGGTCTGATTACGGAAATCAATCGTAGCTGAACTAGGACAATCTTTCGGTACAGCAAGGAAATCAGCTTCCGGAGTTTCCTCGACGATTACCTGAACTTGTTGGTTTACCTGGCTTGAGCATGCCGGCTGGCTGGACGAAACAACACCTGTAACAACATAGTTGAACGTGCCTACTTGATTTGTTGCAGCCTGAATGGTAGCCGTTCCGTTCAGACCTGAAACGACCTGATTGGGACTTCCGTTTATCGTGTAACTGAACGTATACGGACCTGTGCTGTTTCCACCGTTTAGTGTGATAAGAGGCGGTGCTTCGTTAACACATACACGGGCGTTTCCGCTTATCGATGCCGTAGGCGCAGGAATGGTCTGAACAGCCGTAGGCACATCAACCGTGTCTTTACAACCGTATTGCGATTCAACGGTCAAGCGTACGGCATGGCTTCCGGGTGTAGACCAGCATATGCGGGGGTTGGGTTGATTCGAGTTTGATGGGCTCCCATTTTGAAAAAGCCAGAGACGCTGACTGATGGCACCATCGGGCGAATTGGAATTATCAATGAACGTGTGGCAGAATGGGGTACACCCAGTTCCCGGAGCCGTGAAAGCAGCCTCCGGTTTTCGGTATACATACACTGGGCGGCTGACCGATGAAGAACATCCTGCAGCCGTCACAACCGTGAGTTGTGCGGTATGGCTTCCTGGCGGATAAAGAACCGACGGGTTGTTTCCTGAAGCTGTGGCCGGATTGCCTCCAATGAAGGTCCAGTTCCGGGTCACTATTGGATCACTTGCAGCTGCAGTCGACTGATCCGTCATCACCACCGGCAATCCATCGCACACCGAATCAGTTAGGAAGGCGGCAGTTACACCGCTGCCTGTAATTGAAACAGACTGATTGCTTACCGAAGTACACCCGCTGGAATAGCTAACGGTAAGTGTAGCCGTATAATTACCCGGCCCCGGGTAGGTAACGCTGGCGTTCTGTGTACTGGCGCTGGCTGGAGTTCCACCGGGAAAGCTCCAGTTCCAACCTGTAGGTACACTGGTTCCGTTGCTTGTGGTCGTTCCAGCGAAATTGATTGGATTGCAAATCCCGCTGTAGGTGAATGCAGGCGTATTCAATTCAGGAGTATAGGCCATCACGAAGCCACATCCGTCAGCGGTCGTAACCAGCACCTTGATGGTATCGCCTTGTGCAGGAGTAAGCGTAACGCATTGCTGCGTAGCCCCCGGAACCGGCGTATTATTGACCAGCCACTGATAATTGTATGCGATATTCGGATCCTCTGGACCACAAATGGTCGATTGATTGCCAACACAACCGGCTGTTAGGGTTGTTGTTCCGCAGAGAAAATCCCAGTACGATTTGACAAAGTGACCGCCCAATGCACAATCCACATTGGTAATCACTACATTCAATGTCTGTCCGACATAGCCTGCCAAATTGACTCCGACCAGACTCCAAGTTTTATACAAGTCTCCAATGTCAGCGCATCCTTGTCCGTTCACATCATAAAAACCAGGAGCATTGTTCCCGCCAACATAGCGTTGATAAGAGCAAGGAATGGGATTCCCGGAGGCATCGAGTATTGAGAATTCAACGTAGGGTTGATTGTCAGCGTTGTGCGGAGGACCTCCGCTGTTATTACCATCCTGTATGACCAATGCATAGGCGTACACGAAATTGGTGTCGGTGGATGTCACCGTTAATGGGTAGGTGAGTTGTTCGCAGAGATAACCATCCAGACAATTCGGATTAAGCACGATTGATGTGGTTCCGAAGCCCGGGCACACAACCGGAAGTGCAGGATCGCCTGGGTTTGGACCAGGTGTATTTGGATCAATGCCGGCGCCGGTGCTTAATCCAATCAAGGTAGATGTGGGCGGTGTAGTCGCCGGGTTCCAGGCGATTTGATAATTCAACTGATTCGCATTGTTGTTGGAACCGTCAAGACCTGACCAGGCACCCCATCCATTCTCAACGCCCAATCCGTTGCAAGCAGCCTGAGTTGAGGGGTGGGTGATTTTTGCGGCACCGTGAGTCCAGGCCACTTTTCGACCCTCAGCATACCAGGATCTGTGCTGAGCCACCAGTTTATCGATGACCGGATCGGCCAACCCATCAGCACGCATTTTTTGACGCAGACTTACTTCGTCGAACACGGGCAAGGGTTCGCGGTCCAGTTGAAGTTCGCGCTTACGATACTCCTGCGCAAACGCCGAATTCCCGATGGAAAAAAATAGATTTAAAGCCAGACAACACAGCACAACACATCCCCGCAGGCAACTCGTTGGGGTAAGGTTTGACATATGAAAGGTGTGTTTTAATTCCCTCGTTGTACGTCAATCGGCACAACAAAGTTCAGTCTGAATTCGATGACCTAAAGTACAGGAAGGTTTGACACCTGTTAATTAGCCTGTTGCAATCGCAGAAAAAACAGCCTAATAAACCAGATAATAGATTGAATTACAATAAGATAAAAAGATATGGCCAAGGTCCTTGGTTATCAACAAAATGTGGTCTAGGAGGACTTTGTCCTGCTATGACCGGGACCAGACCCTGGATTTCCATCCTTTTTATTCCGGTAAAAGGGGCGTTTTTTCTGCCCTTGCGGACGGTTTTCACGTACTGGTGCGGATGCCAGGTCGGGGGCTGCTCCCAGGTGTTCGGGGAGTGGGCTGATTTCCAGCGGGTGGCCGATCAACTGTTCTATTCTTCTGAATCGTGACAGGTCTTTGCGGTTGACAAAAGTCACTGCAAGTCCGGTTTCATCGGCTCTGGCCGTGCGGCCGATGCGGTGAATATAGTCTTCCGGATCGGGGGGTACATCGAAGTTCAACACCATTCCAATTCCTTCAACGTCGATTCCACGGGATAAGACATCGGTTCCTACCAGTACGCGGATTTTTCGCGCCTTGAATTCGCGCATGAGCTCTTCACGCTGGGGCTGTTCAAGATCGGAGTGAAAGGCCGCGGTGCGTAATCCGACTTTGCGAAGGCTAATGTTCAGTTTCTTGACAGTCTCTTTGGTGGACGCGAAAATGATGATTGACTGATGCGAAGGGTCTTTCAGCAACTCGGCTACGAGCGGAATTTTCTGTTCGTCGTTCACAAAGTGAATCACCTGTTTAATCTTATCGGCGGGACGCGAAATAGCGATACTGACCTCTTTGGGGTTCTTTAAGATTTCATGAGCGAGTGAACGGATCCGCGCAGGCATTGTGGCAGAAAACAACAGTGTTTGCCGGTTGGATGGCAATTGCTGGATGATGCGTACGATGTCTTCATAAAA
>Ga0315900_10006150_pt1 | contig 16223 bp, 14 predicted proteins | sample LakEriMetagenome_FD_203521 | JGI IMG/M metagenome (GOLD analysis project Ga0315900, IMG submission 203521) | Freshwater fungal communities from buoy surface, Lake Erie, Ohio, United States - Buoy 12 MA114 | ecosystem: Environmental > Aquatic > Freshwater > Lake > Lake biofilm | place: USA: Lake...
TGGTGGTGGTTACAGCAAGCGGGACTCATCAACGGTGTAAAGCTTCGTGACGGACCCGCTGCTTACACAGCCGGTGGTCACTCTTTTATTCCTGCTGCTATTCAAGGCGGTCAGCGGGGCGGCCTTCCATCATGGAATGTGATGTATTTAAAAGCTCAAGGTTCTTTGGGATTCCACAACCGCGCGCGTCATTATTACTGGCTAACAGCGGATGTATATGGCGATAATGAACATACTCTGTGTTGTGAAAACTTTACCGTCATATTGCCGATTAAGGCTTATAAAATAGATAAGAAAATCGATGATGGCATGCCGCGCACTGGCAGGGTGCTGAGCAGCGGTAATGATGAATGGGCTGGTGGCGCGGGAATAGAGTCTTGGCCTATACCCATCTCTGACCCTGCCGTTGATCAAGGGCCAGCAGGGCCTAATTCCCGATATTGCCTTACGAATGATAATCCATCGCAATATAACGTGCAGAATGTCTCGGGGCCGGAAGGAGGCTACGATAACTTCCCCCGGTCATCTATCTGCACTCTAACAGTAGAAACCGCATTTTAGCTATTCCTCCCTCTACGAAATTATCATCCTTGCGTTCTACCCCCCATAACTACCGCAGATAATACAGCTCTTTCATTTAACCCCACTCCCAACAAAAACATCCCTTCAGGTCTGCTGCTAGTTTAACAACAAACTAAAGGTTTGTATGATATTTATACAATCAATACATATAGATATGATTAGTTGCATGACCACTAGGGACACTGGTGGGACAATAACTGAACAAAATGCCATGAATTAGCTGGTTCAGGATGAGATTCGGTTTTTGGTAATTATTGGGTGTTATTGCTAATTAGTGTCCCAAGGGTGTCCCATTTCACTTTTGTTGGGATAAGCCAATCCTCGGAGATTGGCTCTGGTGTTGGCGGGGCCATCCGAAGCCTTGGCGTAGGTTGGTTGCGGGGGCCAGATTTGAACTGACGACCTTTAGGTTATGAGCCTAACCGACAGCATATTGACCTATCATTATTTATCGTGATAACCGTTGATTAATCAATAGATTAGTGGTTTCGTGTGTTTTGTCAAGATAGACGAATTTACCCCTATTTTGATGACAAATGCGGCACCAGTGCGGCACCAGAAATGAGGCGGTCTTATGAAAAAACAATCATTTACCAAGAAAACCCTCTCTAATATTGCGGCACCAGCATCGGGTCGAATTTATGTCCATGATGGACATGAAAAAGGACTTTCGGTGTATGTTACGACGAGCGGCGCGGTCACTTTTTTTGTACGCAAACGTATCAACGGTCGTGATGAACGGATTGTGATCGGACGATTCCCCGACATCAGTATTGAGCAGGCGCGGCAAAAGGCGATGGAAATCAAATCGCAGGTGGCGCTGGGTAAAGACCCCTCCGAGGATAAAAAGCGCCTTCGCGCAGAAATCACCTTCGGCGAAATGTTTCATGAATATATGGAGCGTTACAGCAAGAAGCAAAAACGCTCATGGAAATTTGACGAGCGCGAAGTGAATAAATTCTGCTCGCATTGGTTTACGCGCAAAGCGAGTCATATTAGCAGGCAGGAAGTGCAGATATTGCATGAGCGCGTGCATGATAATAATGGGCTGTATCAGGCCAACAGAATTTTGGAGCGCATCAGCGCCATTTACAACCGAGCCATCCGCTGGGGATGGGAGGGAACAAATCCAGCGCGTGGTGTCAAAAAGTTCAAGGAAAAATCACGCGACCGTTTCTTGAAGCGTGACGAAATGCCGCGTTTCTTCGCCGCACTTGCCGAAGATGAAAACGAAGTCGTGCGTGATTATATCCTGATTTCGCTGCTCACCGGCGCACGCAAAGCCAACGTGCTGGCGATGCGGTGGAACGAAATCAATTTTGAAATGCAGGAATGGCGCATACCGGAAACGAAAAACGGGGAGTCGCACACCGTGCCGCTTTCTGAGCAGGCGATTGAGATATTGGAGCGCAGACGAGCGGCCACCAACAGCATGTTCGTTTTCCCAAGCAATGGCAAAACGGGGCATTATGCCGACCCGAAACGCGCATGGGAGCGTATTTTGAAACGCGCCAACATCGCTGATCTGCGTATTCATGATTTACGACGCACGCTGGGCAGCTGGATGGCGGCGACTGGCACTACCACGGCCATCATCGGCAAAACACTGGCGCATAAGAGTGTGCAGGCCACCAAAATCTATGAGCGGTTGGATTTAGACCCCGTGCGTGCATCCGTGAATCGCGCTACCGATGCGATCATGGATAGCGTCAATAACGCGACGCGCAGGAGGTGATATGCAAGCGGTAAAAATCAGGGCTGTCGTCTACTCCGCGCCATTTCAGTATTTACACCCGCTGAAATCAAGACCGCCCAGCGAAATCACGTGGGATCATGTGGCGCGGATTCAAGGCAATGCACGCCTTGCGCTCAGCGATCTAACCCTGCCGCAAATTGTAGATATTGCGGATGCGATTACGCGTAGCATGGAGTCGTTTTACAATGACTGCGAGTTTTTGCGCTGGATGGGGCATGATGTACCTGCGGGTGCGAGCTACTATAATTTGCATGCAGCGGGTGGTGTGCCGTCGCCAAATGATTCGCCTTTTTCGGATGTTGAGATCGTGGCGGGGTATTGCCTGAAACACATGGCGCTCAAATACACACCCGCTCAGATTTTTGCCGTATTCGCGCTGATGAAACTGGATGAGATGGCGGAGCGTCACCTCTATTACCGCAAAAACCCAAAGCGCACGGTTGATTTAGAAATGGCGGGTGGCGCATTATGTGAGGCAATGGAGGCATTGTCAGCAGCCTATTCAGCGTTCCGCATCAAGCAAGCGCAGGAAAATGAGAAATCGGTGAAGAAGCGCATCGCAGCGCATGCGGCATCAGGGCGCACAAAAAAATATGCGCCGCTGAAAGAGGCCGTGCTGAAAAAATACTCCGCTGGCAAATATCCTACTCCTCATGCTGCTTCCGTCAGAATCTGGGAAGATATACGCACAAATTCCGATAACTACCCGACGTGCTACCTTGTTAAATCACGAGGTCAGGCAACTATTTATGGGTGGATACGCTCTGCGATTTCTGCTAAATCATCAAAAACCACCACAAAGAAGAATTGTTAATTTCATTATTAATATAATACAATATATTAGTGTTATAAATTCCTAAAAATAAGGTAGATATTACAAAGTTTGATTTTGCGATATCACTAATGTAAAATGAGCCAATGTTACAGCGACACGTCACACATCAGATCATTTCTGACCTCGAATACTTTCCCGTAGTGGGCATTGTTGGCCCACGGCAGGTGGGCAAAACGACGCTTGCAAAAATGGTCGTAAAACAAACTAAGGCGCAGCATGAAAGTATATACCTCGACCTTGAGCTTGATGCAGATCGCCGCAAACTATCAGACGCAGAAACCTACCTGAAATACCATCAGGATAAATGCGTGGTGATCGACGAGGTGCAGCGCATGCCGGAATTGTTTCCGCTGCTGCGTGCGCTGGTGGATATGGAGCGCAGACCTGGGCGGTTTATTCTGCTTGGTTCCGCATCACCCGAAATGATTAAGGGCAGCTCTGAAACACTCGCTGGTCGTATCGCCTATACCGAACTCACCCCGTTTTCATGGCCAGAAGCCGCTGGCACGGTGACGATGAACCACCACTGGATGTATGGCGGATTTCCGCAGGCAATGCTTGCTGGCAAGCCAGCCTTTGCTAAGCGCTGGTTGGAGTCGTTTACCAAAACATTCATCGAGCGTGATTTACAGGAGCTTGGTCACCTGATCTCGCCACAGCTTGTCGCGCGGATGTTGGAAATGGTCGCAAGCCTCAACGGGCAACTTCTCAATCAAAGTGAACTAGCCACTTCTTTGGGTGTAAGCCAGCCAACCGTCAGCCGTTATCTCGATTTATTGGAGGGTGGTTTTATTATTCAGCGCTTGCAGCCTTATTACGTCAACACAAAGAAAAGGCTGGTGAAGCAACCTAAAATTTACATCCGTGATTCAGGAATTCTGCACCATTTGCTTAGCATCGGTTCGATGGAGAAGCTGCTCGGCAACGCGGCTATCGGCGCTTCATGGGAGAGTTATGTCGTCGAGCAAATTCGCCGAATTTCGGATGGTAAGGCGAAAATTTATTTCTACAAAACACATAAAGGCGCAGAAAGTGACCTGATTATTGTCACCGCACAAGGACGTTATTGCGTTGAAATTAAGCGTGCCGCTACGATTGCGCGTGGTTTCTACGAAGTCATCAAGGATGTGGAGCCGGAATCAAGCTATGTCATCGTGCCGGAAGGTGAGAGTTATCCGACGAAAGATAATATCACTGTCGTGAACCTCGATACGTTTTTGAAAGAAACCTTGCCGATGATGATTGCTGGTGTGAATTAGATAGATGATCTCACGACACGGGCATTTATTCTATAAAGATCTATTATTCTTCTTACCAAGTTAAAAAGCCATTCAGGTGCATCTTTGGCCACTACCACTTCCGTAAAAAGAGTGTCAATCTTTATTCCTATGTATAGGCCAGGATTTTCAGAATTGTTCATGTCCACTCCTTCCACTTCTTCCTTTGTATAGGGGATTCCATCCATTCGGACGCAATAGCCTCTTTTCAGACTCATGGTGGCAATCCGTAACTCTTGTTCATGCTCGAATTTTTTATCTTTAATAAATGCCCGCTCAATAGGTTGATTTGCCTCATATGGGGTCATTAAATGGGTGGCATGGTCAACGTAACAAACCTTACCCATATGGTTCATATTATCATCGCCTAGCATCAAGATGTTTTTTGCCAATCTTTTGGGGGTGGACTTTATTGCTACTCCTTCAGGTGAACCGACATACTCATTCCACATTTTTTCTGATTCAGTTTCTCCAAAAAACCAGCAATTCGCCACTATAAGTTCTCTGCCATCTTGTTCATTTCCTTCGGACATCGCATCAAGCTGCCCATGATGTGGAGGGGCTATAAATTTTTTGTATTTTTGATGCTCGCGAGTCATCATTTCTCTTGTGACCAGAGGCATCATCCCTTCGCATTGATCTTGTAGAATGTTGAGTTTAGCAAACCATAAGGCTTGGTAGGTCAGCATAGAGCTAAACTTAGAAAACGGCATATATCGCCATACTGTACTGTCTAGATCTTTTTTAGATAAATCACGAAAATTCATTTTTCTGCTCGTAGGAGTGATGTTGTCCGAAAACATACTTGCTAGAGATTAAACTAGCAATCGAGAGAGTCAGCAGCGCAAAGCTGCGCACACATCTTCCATGATTGGCTGAAAGCACGCGGGGGCACGCAGGCATATGAGATGGAAGAAGCGAAACAGCGCCTACAAATGCTCATCGCACAACATGGCAGTAGCCGTTTTGAAACGCCGTGGGGTTGTAGAAACGATAGCGATACCGCGTCCGTTCAGGATGCACGCATTATAAACCGCGCTGGATTCAAACGACTTAACAGCAATGATGAGTGGGAGTATTTCATCATCCCTGCCGTGTTTGAAAAAGAGGTGATTGGTGGGTTGCAGAATACAGCGGTTAAAACCTATCTGGTTGATTGCGGCTTGCTGGTAAAAGACCGCGCCGGAAAATTCAGCGAAGTGATCAAAGTGCCTGGGAACAAATCCTTGCGGCTGTATCATGTGCCTGCGCGTGTGCTCGATGGTGATGCAGGGGGCGATCATGCCGATAGCTGATTGCTTCGTATCCATCCGCGCCAAAGCCGGTGTTACCGGTGTGGCGGGTGTTACCAGTTACACCGATACACACGCAGCACTCGCACCCGTGTTACCGATGGTATCTGAAAATACCAAGCAATCCCAAGGCAATGTGGATGCAGTAACACCCGTTACACCGGTAACACCGCTAAACGATTATGACGATGAATACTGGCAAGAGATGTATAAGGAGCGTGCCGCCATTATGGAATATGACGGCGGGCTCCTGCGCGACGAAGCCGAGCAACTGGCGAAACAGCTGGTGGACGAAATGCGGCGGGCAAAATCACTTCGGTGATGGTCATTTCGCAGTGTGTCCAGTGTGTCAGGTGTTACCGCATTGATATATAATCATGATTTTTGGAACACCACCCGCCACACCCGAAGCGCATGGTGTTGCCGCCCACCTGCACAGATCACCCCAAAATTTGTACAGCGAGATCACTTTCGTGCACAAAACGAACATTTTGATGCACAAATCCGACATTACGCCGCGTCGCCCGAAACCGCCAAACGAAATGGATAAGCGGCAATATCATTTATTATCAGCATTTTAAGATGTCGGGTCCTTCCCCACACTTTTCTATACGGGGACGCTAGGCGCGTCATTTCGCTAGATTCAGCGCCTAGAATTGCATTTCGTTTCGCTTTTTATCGCGCAACCTACTGATAATAAATAAAACCCATGCACAGCGAAGCCGAAAGACGCTTCGTTTTTAGCAATTGCATAGCCAATTAACCTTGCAATTTGAAAACAATGTTTTTAATATGCAAGGATGATACCACGCAACGCCATCCACAAAGTTGAAGATGCCTTGTCCCGCCAAGCGGCGGTGGCGCTTATTGGGCCGCGTCAGGTCGGGAAGACAACGCTAGCGCACGAAATCGCCGATGGTAGGCCGTCCATCTACCTCGATCTTGAATCCAAAACCGACCGAGACAAACTGACTGATCCTGAACTTTTTCTGAGGAGCCACGAAGATAAGCTGGTTATCCTCGATGAAATACACCGCGTGCCGGAGTTATTCCAGACGATGCGCGGGCTGATTGACCAAGGGCGGCGCAAGGGTAATCGCAATGGGCGGTTTCTGGTGCTTGGCTCTGCTGCCATAGAATTACTGCGCCAATCCGGTGAGAGTTTGGCAGGGCGCATTGAGTATGTCGATCTCGGCCCGCTGAATGCGCTCGAAATCGGGAACAAGGATAAAGACATACAACGTTTGTGGCTACGTGGCGGATTTCCCGATAGCTACCTTGCCAAAAACGATGCCGATAGTTTCAAAAATCGGCGCGGTTTTATCCGCACCTATCTGGAGCGTGACGTTCCACAATTCGGCCCACGCATCCCCGCCGAAATATTAGAGCGCTTATGGACAATGCTGGCGCATAATCAAGGCACGTTGCTGAATGCCTCAAAACTGGCGGGTGGGCTTTCCGTTAGCGCACCGACGGTGACGAGCTATATCAGCCTGCTGGTGGATTTATTGTTGGTACGCCGTCTACCACCATATCATACCAATGTGGGCAAACGCCTGATAAAATCGCCGCGAACCTATGTGCGTGATAGCGGCCTATTGCACGCGCTGCTGGGCATTGGGGATATGAATGAGCTGGCCGGTCATCCTGTCGTCGGCAAAAGCTGGGAAGGGTTTGCTATTGAATCACTGCTCGCCGCAGCACCTGAGCGTGCGCAAGCCGGTTTCTATGGAACCGCTGCCGGTGCAGAAATTGATCTGGTGCTCGAGCTGGGTGGCAAACACGGACTTTGGGCTATCGAAATTAAGCTGGGACTAACTGCTAAACCTGAACGTGGGTTCTACAATTCGCTAAAAAATTTGAAGCCGAAAAAAGCGTTTGTCGTACATTCTGGCAATGACCGTTACCCGCTGAGTGATGGCGTGGAAGCAATTGGCCTGCATGAAATGGCAGAAGAGTTGGCTGGGTTGTAGGATTCACTCTTAAATAAAGATCGCCATAGCGGGTACAATGGTGAGATAGGCAAGGAGCATGGCTTTGTCAACCAATCGAGCAATCTAAGATTGGGCAAAGTTGTTTTGTGGATAGCGTGGAATTGGCGAATTAGCTACTTCTTGCGATGCTTTGGACAGAAGAATTTTCTACAGCTTGTTGCTAGTTCTTACTGATTTCCTGTTCGGGCACAAGGGATTCTTGTGTATTCCCTTTTCAACCGCACTGAAAATATGTTTCTCAAAATATTTCATTTCCAGATCGCGCCCTTTGGCTGCCTCTTTGCTTATAGACTTAAAAGTAAAATATCTGGGAATGACAGCGGAAAGTACAATTGCCGTTCCTAAAATAGGGGCAGTGGCAGAGAGGATAGATCCGCCTATCGTACATACTCCAATAAGAAGCCCAAATCCTGCTCCTTTAAATAGCGCTGATCTATGTTGAGAGAGCGCTTCTTTTTGATACTCAGGATCGGTTCTGTAAAATCAGTAGTCATAATGATATTCAACTAATGCCTTGTGCGGCTGTACTATCTTGTTTCCGTTCCCGCTCGATTTCGGAGGCGCTTTTTCTCTTATACATAATGAAAGCACCGACGGCAACGGTGGCAGCGATGATACCGCCTACGATCCATTTGGTTTTGCCGCTGGATTTCTCGGCTGCTTTTTCACCAGACTTTACGGCGTCTGCTATCGTATTTGCGGCTTTCCCTTCCATTGTCCCAGCGTCTTTTTCAACTGTTTCTACGGCGTTCTCTATGGTGTTCGCTAGCTTGGATTCAATCACTTCCGGCCTAAATCTAGCCTTTAATCTTCCTGACACTTCTTCAGCACTAATACGCTCTTGGCCAACCTTGGAAACACTGATTACGTTTCCTACATCTTTAGAGATATGATCTTCAACGCTATAGCCCTCCGATACTAGTGTTTGAATCAATGCCTGCTTTTGATCTTCTGGAATATGATCTATAGGAAATGCAGTAACTTTATCTCCGGAGGAGGTATGTAATTCACTCCATCCGGAAGTAGCATGATTGGCGGCGAAATGTTGCCCTATCTTTTCTTCTAGGCTCGCTAGTTTCCCTTCTACTTCTGCATGGATATTACTCAAGTCTTTATATGCAGTGTTTGCACGTCTAAATTGCTCAGTAGCGCCAACATCCTCAGGATTTCTATCCGGGTGATATTTCATGGCAAGCCGACGGTAATTTGCTTTAATTTCATCTGCTGTCGGCATTTTATCTTTTGGAAGTCCCAAAACCTGTAAGGGATCGAATGTTTGCTGTGCAGATTTATGTATAAAAAAGCCACTATCCAATGGACTGGATTCTAGCGGTTGTCTTATTTCAAGAGGAAGCCCATCTAAAGCGGCATTTGAAAAGCCTAAAGAGTTAGTCTGTCGATTTTGTATTGCCTGTTTCCAAGCTTTTAATCTCAAACGCTCGGTATTGGGTATGGTCAATGCATCAAAGTCTAGCATCCTCAATTCTCCTTGTTTACACTATAACTAAGTGAACTCACCTAAAGTATGAAGTTTTTGTGAAGGTGCTATGCTAGCTGTGACAAGTGGTCATTGCCAAAGATTATGATGATTAATTAATTATTATATAAATGATATGTATCAATATATTATGTGCAACTTATAAATAATTGTTTTCCACTATAACTGGAGGCGTTGCCAACTTAAGATTGAACAATTTCTTGTAATACTGTACGTTTATTAACCTTAAATACAGAAAAGTTAACTAAATAATTGTGTAGTACAGGAGGATGCATGGCTATAGATACCCCAGAGAATCAGGATGGTAGTAATCCAAATAATGCTCTTCCCCCAGCAGAATCTGCAGTTGCTGATTATGTCCCCCTATTTGCAAGGGCAGATGCAATGCAGCTCGCTGCTAATAGTAAGCACATAATAGGACTTGCAAAAACACAAACAGCTCTTAAGCGAGAACTCGAGACGCATGAAACTGCGCTAATGCCTATTGTGGAAGCGATCATAACGCTCGACAACGAGACCAAAGAGACGACACATGAAATAGCAGAAAAACAATCTAAATTAACAAAAGATCAGAAGGATGTTGCAATTCATAATCGTATTAATAAATCCACCATAGAATCTTATGAAGCTAAAGCAGCGCGATACAAACGAAGACTGGGTGATAACAGTTTTTTTGGTGTCCTAGAGTATATTCTAATACAAACAGCTGAAGAACTTTTGGATGACCGTGGAAATGGCAATGAAGGTACGCATGAGGCTATAGGAAGAATGGAAAGAAGGGTCGAGGAGCTTAAAGGTCAGTTTAAAAATACCGATACTCAAGAGAAAGAATTGCTAGAATTGGCAGATAAACTCAATGTCTCTAGCCGAGAGCACAAAAGACAAATTGGAAAGAAATTTGAGGTTGAGGATAAAAAAACATATGATGTATTTACACAAATTGTCTTAAACGAACAGGCAGTCCTTACTTCGCTTGTCCTAGCTCAGTACGCCGCCAATAGCGGAACCACTCTCGACGCAGTGCTCGAAAATATGGGTGATCTGGCAAAACCATTTGCTGAAGGGCGTTTAACGAAAGCATCTTTAGATGCCGCAGTAAAATGGGCAAAATCGAATGATAAAAATGTAGATTTATCACCGGAGCAACTTGCATTTAAGCAATATGTTAATCGAATGGTCATACCCAATATAGGGTCATTTGAGGCATTTTCTGCTATGGTGGATGACCTCAATACAATAGGAGTAAAGACTCGCCAACCCCTTGCGCTACTCAAACAAAAGCCTATTGAGCTGGCGGGTAAGGAATATGAAAAGCCGCTCAAACCCGAAGAAATTGCAGAAAAGATTGCTGTATTGGAAGTGACGAAAGCAGATGCAATCCTAAAATCTGATGATGAAGGTGCGGTGCAATTAGGACAAAAGCTTGAAGCCCTCAAAGAACAGCAAAAGAAGATTCAAATTGCATCTTCTGGGAAAACAAAATCGTCTAAAGAAGCGGCGGAGGCACTTGCCGGAAGCCTGCCTGCCGTGAGGATTAATAGTATCCTGCGTTCAAAAAATCCAATAGCAACCCAGATCTCCGAAGCGATTGGTGAAAACGAAAAGGCTTTGCAGGATTTTGAAGGATTATTTGCTGGCATTGAAGAAAAAATAGACCATCTCGTCTCTACTGCTCAGGGAAAAATAGCTGAGGGGCAGGCGGCAGCGAGAAAAATTCATGATGGCAGAATTAAGAATGAACGCCTAGAAGAACGCATTGGAGAGGCAGAATTCTTAGAAAAAAAACGTGCTGAGCTTGCTCCTAAGATGATGCCGCGTGGGCTGCGCATACTGGATGAAAGCTTAAGACATGGCCTGGAAGGTGGTCTTGCAGGGACTGTGGCAGCCGGTTTTGCTGCAGGCGGCGCAAAGGCTGCGGTCGGTGCCATTGGTGCGGGTACGGCGGGTGCAGGTGCGGCTGCGGCTGCGCCTATTATTATTGGGGGATTAGCTTTGGGGTTACTATGGGGCGGAATAAAAGGTAATAGTGCCTCTAAGTTAGCAAAAGCCGAGGTTGCAATCAGAAAAGAATTAGTTGGATATTTACAGTCGCAAAAAGTGGATATTGCAAAACACGAAGCAGAAATTGAAACGATTGTGAGTGAGCTAATTGGATTGGCTGATCAAAAAAAGTTTCAGGAAGAAGTTGGTACCGAACTAAGGGCTATAAGAGTAAGAAACGCATATATTGCTCGCTCACTACTGCGCTCTGGTGCTCATAATGCCACATTGTTGAATGAAATGTGTGAGCAGCATGGCGTTAAGTCTTTAGATGAGTTTGTTAGTGGCTTTGGGGGTGAAGTTAGGGTTACCCTTAAACGGTTTTGTTTCGGCCTCGCCAACTCAAACGACATGAGCCTGATACTGGCGGATTCTGATGCATTAACGGGCAGTGATCTAAAGCCACACGAACGTGTGTTGAAAGATTTTGTCGAAACCGTAATGAAACCCGATATTGGTGGCTATCTTTCAAAGGCATCCAAAGTCGATGTTATTAGTCAATCCAACCTGCTTCCTTATGGCGCACCACTTGATTGGACTAAAGGTATCGTGCGGGATGAGAATAGCCCCGCATTGGCGGCGCTCACAGCGAATGAATTTGGCATGTCGGTCGTTGGTCTTCAGGACGTCAAACATGCATTTGATTTCTATCTCCATCGCCATGGCGATAAGCATCTGCATGATGCTAAGCTTAAAGATGGTCAAATGACTGATGAAAGCGTGCCAAAACGCGTCAATGTATACCAGCCCGATGAAATTGATCTTTTTGTAAACCGAACAAAAACCTACATGACGCATGGGGGTAAGAATATACCCACGGTTAGCGACCTGTTCTTGCGTGTCTCGGCGTATGAATATTTTATGCCGCAGGCCGTGCGTACAGCGGGTACGAACAATATCTTTGCCGAAAATCCTGAAGCACCCGCTGCCTACCCCATGATCAACGCTACGGTTAATGCGTTTATTGAGAAAATGAGCCTGGGCCCCATCGCAAAGTTCCGTCAGGTAGTTGGGGAGAGGGCGGATAACGTTATTGCACAGACGTTTATTGATTACTTTGCAATGCTTGGGGTAATGCACTTGGAAGATATAAAAATCAAAACCTCGCGCAAACATTTAAGGGAAGCCGGAAATACAGAGGATTATGGTCCGGTCTTCAATTCGTATACACAGAAAATCACTCGTGACGCTACGGAGCGCTTTGGCCTTTTTATGGACTTGTATCGGAATAATCTTCAGAAACAGATGGAAGTCTCGACTGAGGCAGATAGGAAATCAATCGAAGAGCATTTGGCCGCTTTGCCAGACCCATCAAAAACTCTTTTGACTCCAGATATTGTGAAGCCAGGTTCGCATCGGGCGAGGCTCTTAGCTGCCTATGAGGATCATACGTTGGAGAATCTTTCTAAGAAGCCGAAAGAAGGTGGGCAAGGAAGAGACATCTAGGTGCCGTTAACATAAATCTAAATCAACGGCGAACCGTTTGGATGTAGGTCTGAGTAGCCATTTATCCGATTTTTCCAGTAATTTTTTATGAGTAAGTGATCCCTTATCCTCTATTGCTTGAGCGGAGTAAGGGCAGCCTTCAAGTGGTATAAATTCGTAGTATTCATCACGCTTCACAAATTCTTTGCAATACAAGAATAACAGCTGCTGCATACGCGCATCGCCCAGATCGCCGCCAAGCTCCTGCAGAACAGCCCCTAATATTTTGTACGATGAATTAGTGCCATCTTATCCTCATTCTGTGATTACGCTAACCCACAATGTGGTGTCACGGAAGGGACGAAAAGCATTTTTATGGCATTTTCTTTCGCAACCCAAGCCGCGTGCGCCTCGCAGCTCATCGTCCCCAATTTTCGTCGAGGCTTCAAAATGCGGCACCAGTGCGGCACCAAAAGATTTTGTGAATTCTTCCAATTGCCGGAGATTGGCTCTGAGGTTGGTTGCGGGGGCCAGATTTGAACTGACGACCTTTAGGTTATGAGGAATAATTCGTTGAAATAGATAGAAATCTACTATCATATATTTCAGTTGATAATTCAATAATTAAGTCGTATTTATCCACATATAGAGATTATCGAAAAACCACTGAAATTGCTCCACACGGTAGCAACGGGGTAGCAACGGAGATAAATATGACCACTTATCGTATCAATTTTACCAAAGCCGCTTTGGACAAAATTACACCGCCTAAATTACCAAAATCCAAAACATCAAAAGGCGGAATCTATGACACCTATTGTGATACCCGCGAAAAAGGGTTGGTACTGATTGTATCCAATGGCGGCGCAAAGACATATTACCTATATGGTAAAATCAATGGCCGCCCTGAGCGCGTCAAACTTGCCCCTTATACTGACATAAGCATCGAGCAAGCCCGTAAGAAGTGCGCTCAATGCCGAGGGCAAATAGCAAATGGGGCTAACCCACAACAAGCTAGGCGTTCATTACGCGAGGAACTCACATTTAGAGAATTTTTCCACGAGTATATGGAGCGTTATAGCAAGCCCAATAAGAAATCATGGAAGTTTGACGAGCGAGAAGTAAATAAATTTTTGTCGCATTGGTTTAATCGCAAACTATCAACTATTACCAAACAAGACGTGCAAAAGTTGCATGAGAAGCTATTTGAAGAAAACGGCCTATATCAAGCCAATCGCGTTTTAGAGCGTGTTCGCGCTATGTATAACAAAGCGATTGAGTGGGGGTGGCAAGGTGTAAACCCTTCCCTTGGTATTAAAAAATACAAAGAAAAGTCACGAGACCGCTTCATAACAGGCGTAGAATTACCCCGTTTCTTTGAAGCATTAGAAAAAGAGGAAAATCATGTTGCACGGGATTTCTTCAAAATAGCATTACTTACAGGTGCACGAAAAACCAATGTTCTGCAAATGCGCTGGGAGCATATCGATTTTCACCATGAAATATGGCACATACCAGAAACTAAAAATGGCGAACCTCATAAAGTTGCTCTTAGTAGCCAAGCCTTGGCGATATTAAATAGGCGCAAAAAGAAAACCAAAAGCGAATGGGTATTTGAAGGTGAAGGTAAAGAAGGCCACTTTACAGACCCCAAAAAGGCATGGGCAAGAATTTTAGAACGCGCAAAGATTGATGATCTGCATATACATGACCTCCGCCGCACTTTAGGTAGTTGGCAGGCAGCAACAGGTGCTAATGGCTTTGTTATTGGAAAAACACTGGGTCATAAAAGCCCGCTTTCGACACAGGTATATGCACGCTTAGACTTAGATCCTGTTCGCCTCTCAGTAGAAAAAGCTACGGATATGATGCTTACTTTAGGTGGGTCGAAAAATGGCGCATAGAGAAATTAGGGATTATTATTTTAGCAGTGTATTCACAAAAGAATGGTGTCAGAAGATTTCTGATAAATTTAAACTTTTACTTGATGAAGAGGCCCGCATTGAAGTGCGCGATAGATTAAGTTGGATTGCTTCACAATATTACCCGCTAAAGCATGGAAACACAGGGAAGTCGTCATATCACGATGATAGAGAAAAGTTGGCTTCTACACAGAAATCACTTGAGAACTCAAAATACGCACTACTAGAAATTTTCAATCGATTCCAATGTCAAATGCGTTTTCACGCTGCGAATAGAGATACAGAACAACTATTCTACCTAAAGATGGCAGAAGAAAATGGAAAATCAGAAAGCACTGACTTTCAGAATATTGTTCGATTTATAGGAAGGCTCGCAGATATTTGCGGCACTGCGGCTAAAAAAGAATATGATCCCCCATCTAAATTATCTTCAATTGCACTAGATATTTCCTTTGAGAATTTAATACCTCTATGGCAGCGACATTTTTCGCCCGTACCATACACGGAAGGTAAGCATTATGATGATGGTGTGGGTTATAATTCTCCAGCGGTGTATCTTTCTATGGAAATATTCTCAAAAATTGATCCTGATACAAAATGGCTAAACTCCACACTGGCTGGTGTGATCAAGAGGACAAAAAATTTATACAAAAGAAATGGGTAGAAATTTATGTACCCTTAGCTGAAGGTGGTTTTTTCTACCCTATAGCTTCGACTAAGGCAGCACTTCTTGGCATATTTATAGTCATGCAGACACCTGCTAGATAATGCTGAGAAGGAACTATCATGACTGATAGAGTTAATAAGTTGTTGAGACCAGATGAAGTATCGCAGCTACTTCAAATAGATGTAGAGACACTCAATACATGGCGTTGCAATAAACGTTATGCGCTGCCTTACATAAAAGTTGGAAGGTGCGTTAGATACAAAGCTGCTGATGTAGACACTTTTATTCACGAACGGCGTATTTCTGAACCTCCCTAACACACGAGCTTTACCCATAGAGAGCTGACTGCGCTCTATGGGGTTTGGGTGTGACCTCCCACCAGTCTCCCCGCTGGTGGGGGCACGCCAAAAAAAATCAACATAGCGTATCAAACTTCGTCACACCGAAACTAATGCAGTCTCGGCGCGAAGCGCGCTTTGCCCAAAATTAAAAACTTATAGAAAGTGTATATTATGCAAATCGGTAAAATCACCAGATTCAAATCTGACTCTGAAGAAAACAATCTGCTATTCACAGGCAATTTTCATACGATGGAATTTTCTATCGATTATTTTGAGCTGATCCGTAATCCATTCAGAAGCCCAGATACAAAGCGTCCTGATTATCTCATCTATGGACGCAATGCTAAAGCTGACAAGGTTGAAATCGGCGCAGGCTGGCATCGTGAATTTTTACGCGAAGGCATTAAAGGTGAAATGATCTCGCTTACTTTTGATGATCCCAGCTTCAAGAATCCCATTAATGTGACGGCGTTCAAAGGCGATGATGAGGATAGCTGGCCAATCACATGGCGGCGCGAACGCGCAAAACCCGCTGTATAAGCCACACACCCACCTAGCCCCCGTCCTGTATCACGGGGGCTAGGTGATACATAA
>Ga0315900_10006153_pt1 | contig 16216 bp, 9 predicted proteins | sample LakEriMetagenome_FD_203521 | JGI IMG/M metagenome (GOLD analysis project Ga0315900, IMG submission 203521) | Freshwater fungal communities from buoy surface, Lake Erie, Ohio, United States - Buoy 12 MA114 | ecosystem: Environmental > Aquatic > Freshwater > Lake > Lake biofilm | place: USA: Lake...
TTTCGGCTCTCTCGGCTGGCGGTGACGGCGAAGCCGCTCGTGGCTGCGCCGGATAGAAAACCGGTGACCCCGAAACTCAGGGCGGTCGCCGCCACGGTAGAGCCGCCGGGTGGCGTCGCGGCCGAGGCGGTCGATGACCAGCCGCAGACCGGCTGGTCGGTCGGTGACCGGACGGGGCAGGACCACGCCGCCGTCTTCGAGTTCGACCAGGCCGTGGGATTCGAAGGCGGCACGGAGCTCACCGTCGAACTGTTCTTCGAGGCGGGCCAGCACGGTCTGTCGCGGTTTCGGCTGGCGGCGGCCACGAGCCCGCTGCCTGCGCCGCTCGATGGCCCGTCGCGGCGCCAGGCGGCCGGCGAGGTGCTGGCGATCGTCGCGGCGGCCGAGGCGGCGGGCAAGCGGATCGAGGGCGACGATGCCATGTGGGGCGAGGTGCTGCCGTGGTGCCGGCTCGCCGACGCCGAGGCGGAAAGAGTGTTCGCCGCGCTTGCAGTCGTCGATGCGCGCCGGCCCCAGCCGGCGCAGGAGAAGGTTTACGCCGCCGTGAACGGCGCCTGGGTGATCTCGGGCAACAGCCAGGGCGTGCGGCCGGGGAGCAACGACGTGTTTCTCTTGGCCCGCGGCGAGGTGGGCCGCAAGCTGGGAAAGGCGGAGCCCGGATTCATGCGCGCCACCGTGGCGTCGGATGCGGCGATCGAACGGCTCTCGACGGGGGCCGACGACAAGCCGCTGGGCGACTCGCGACTGGCCCTGGCCGCCTTCCTCACCGATCTCGAGCACGGCGCCGGACCGCTCCTGGCCCGGGTGGTCGTCAACCGGCTCTGGCACCACCACTTCGGCCGTGGCATCGTGGCCACGCCCAACGACCTGGGCACGCAGGGCGACCGGCCCTCGCATCCGGAGCTGCTCGAATGGCTCGCCGGCCGGCTCGTGGCGAACAACTGGAGCCTGAAGAGCATTCACAGGCTGATCGTCACGAGCGCGGCCTACCGGCAGGCGGGCACGGTCTCCGCGGCGAGCCGCGCGGCAGACCCCGAGAACCAGCTGCTCTGGCATCGCCGGCCCAACAGGCTCGAGGGGGAGGCGATTCGCGATGCCCTTCTGGCGGTGTCCGGTAGGTTGGACACGACCATGCACGGGCCCAGCGTGGCTGACGTGAACGCCCCGCGCCGCAGCGTCTACCTGCGTGTGAAACGCAGCGAGCCGATTTCGTTCCTGCAGATTTTCGACCAGCCGGAGCCCGTGCAGCCCGTGGGGGCCCGGGGCGTGGCGACGGTGCCGACGCAGTCGCTCGTGATGATGAATTCGCCCTTCGTGCGGTCGGCCGCCGAGGGGCTGGCACGCCGCGCCCGTGGTCTGGCCGGTGGTGCGCCGCCGCCGGAGCTGCTCGATGCGGTCACCACGATCGCGCTGGGGAGACGGGCGACGGATGGAGAACGCGAGCGGCTCCTGCCGCTCCTGGCGGCGCGCGAGCAGGCCGCGGCGGGCGATCCCGGCCGGCGGGAAGCGGCGCTCGCCGACATCTGCCACCTCGTGCTCTGCCTCAACGAATTCGTGTACGTCGATTGAGAGGCCCGTCGTGAATCCCCATCAGATCGGTGAACTTCTTCTTCCGGCCCGCCGGCGGTTTTTAGGAAATGCCGGCCTCGGGTTCGGCGGCATGGCGCTGGCCGCGCTGCTCGGCGACGAGTCCCGCGGCGGCACCGGTCCGGGGGCCACGCCTCCGCACCACGCGCCGCGGGCGCGGCGTGTCGTCTGGCTGTTCATGACGGGGGCCCCGTCGCAGATGGACACCTGGGACTACAAGCCCGAACTGCAGGCCCGCGGCGGCCAGCCGCTGCCCGGCGCCGACAAGCAGGTGGGGTTCTTCGGGACCAGCGGTACCTGCATGGCCAGCCCGTTCGCCTGGGCGCGTCACGGTGAATCTGGCACCTGGGTGAGCGAGATCTTCCCGCACCTGGCGCGGCACGTGGATGACATGACGTTCCTTCATTCCTGCCACGTTCGGGCCAACAACCACGCGCCCGCCTCGATGGAGCTGATGTGCGGCTTCAGCCGGCCGGGCATGCCGAGCCTCGGTGCCTGGCTCGACTACGGCCTCGGGTCGCTGGCCGACGACCTGCCCAGGTTCGTCGTCATGCACGAGCGCAAGCCCCGCGGCGACGACCAGATCTGGTCCGCCGGATTCCTGCCCCGCACCCACCAGGCGATCGCCCTCGATGCCCGGCGGGCGGCGGCGATCGACGATCTCGTGCCCCGGGCGGGCCGCGTGGCGGGCGGCCAACGCGAGGAACTCGACGTGCTGGCCGCGCTCAACGCGGCGCACGCCGCGGACCGCCCCACGCAGGCCGACCTGGAGGCCCGGATGGCGAGCTTCGAACTCGCCTTCCGCATGCAGGCATCGGCGCCGGAAGCGTTCGACCTGGCACGGGAGCCGAAGCACGTTCACGACCTCTACGGCACCGCCGATCCGCGCTGCCAAGTGATGGCCAGGCAGTGCCTGACGGCGCGGCGGCTTCTGGAACGGGGCGTACGCTTCGTGCAGATCTTCGCGGGCCGCAACACCGGCGGGGATGGCGCGGTGGACGATGTGCCCTGGGACGGCCACGACAACATCGAGACGAACCACCGCTCCTGCGGCGCCGCGACCGACCGGCCGGCCGCGGCGCTCTTGGCGGATCTGAAGGCCCGCGGCATGCTCGAGGACACGCTCGTCGTCTGGGGTGGCGAGTTCGGCCGGACGAGCGACTCGCAGGGGGGCAAGGGCCGCGACCACAATCCCCAGGGGTTCACGATCTGGCTGGCCGGCGGCGGGGTGAAGGGGGGCTTCCATTACGGCGCCACCGACCCGTTCGGCTACAAGGCCGAGCAGAACAAGGTGGGCGTCAACGACCTGCACGCCACGATGCTGCACCTGCTCGGCATCGATCACGAGCGGCTCACCTACCGCCACAACGGCCGCGACTTCCGCCTCACCGACGTGGGTGGCAGCGTGATCCACGACGTGATCGCGTAGCCGGGCCGCCCGGCCGGGCGTCAACCGCCGCGAACGATCCGGTTGTCGGCATCGAGCAGGATCACGGCCGGCTCGTGCCGCTCTGCGGCGCCGGCGTCGAGCCAGGTGAAGGCCATGATGGTGAGCCGGTCGCCGACCTTGCCCAGGTGCGCCGTGGCCCCGTTGAGTTCGATCACGCCCGACCCAGCCTTGCCCTCGATCACGTAGGTCTCGAACCGTTCGCCATTGGTGAGGTTGCCGACGAGGATCCGCTCGTAGGCCCTCAGGCCGACCTTCTCGGCCAGGTCGGCGGCGATCGTCAGGCTGCCTTCGTAATCGACCGACGCGCCGGTGACCGCGGCACGATGAATCTTCGACTTGAGCAGGCAGATCGTCATGGTGCTGGATGGCGGGGTGGATGCGGGGGCGGCAGCGAACCGCACGCATGACGATTCTGCCACCGCTGGGTGCTGTCGAGAAGACCGAGGCCGAATTCAAGGACCGAGCCGACTTCGGATCGGTACTCACAGGCACCAGACGAGCCGGGCCGGTCCGCCGTGTGCCCCCACCACCACCGCATTCTGCCCGTGGTGGCGGCCGATTCGCAGCGCGTCGGCCTCCGCCAGGCCGAGCACGAGCAGGCTTGCTTCGGGAGGCCAGTCGCCCTCGTCCGGCACGCCGTGGCCGGGAAACATGGCCAGCCGCAAGGACGTCAGTTCGTCTTGCAGCCGCTGCTGCCGGGTGGCGTTCTCGGCATCCGTGAGTCGCTTCGAGGCTGGGTTCCATGCGGTGATGAAAGCCCAGGCGTCGAAGCCCCGGCCGATCAGGAGCGTGTCGAGCGCGGGGTGCTGCCGACCAACGCGGATCTCGATCGAGCCGCCTGGCACCTCGGCCACGAATGCCGTCGCCTTGTAGGCGCGCTCCAGGGTCGCGCGGCGTGCGTCGTCGTCGTGCTGGGCGTGGTCGGACATGGAGTGATCAGTGCGGCGGTTGGCGTGGGTCGCAGATTGCCTGGTTCCTACCCCATCGAGCCCAGTCCTCCCGGCTTCCGCGAGCGCTGGCAGTCCGGGCTGGCTGTGCCGATTTTACTGGCAGCCAGCCGCCGGCATGGTCGATACGCAGGGGGCATCGACGGGGACTCTTCCTTTTAAGAATGAGGCCTCATCACTCGGGCCGAGCAGGGAGTCGTTTCATGAGCAAGCGCCGGCGCACGACGAGTTTGACCCCGAAGCCAAGCAGCAACACCCGCCGCGTGTCGATGCTCGTGGAAATGCTGGAGCCGCGCTGCATGTTCGCGGCGGACGCCGCTGCTTCCGTCGAGCCCGTCATGCTGGTGGAGGACGTAGCAGTCCTCGAGGCCCGGCCACTGCCGACGCCGGAGGACTTGGCCCCGACTCTCGACGGCGCGATCGATCCGATCGACCAGGGTTCAGACGATGGCGATTTCGCGTGGGATGCCATGTGGAAAGACCTGACGCCGTGGTTCCCCACCGGCGATGAAATGCCGTCCTTCGACGAGGTCGCTTTCGACGACGAGGTCGCTGCGTTGGGCGACGCCTGGATGCCCTTGCCGTATTGGCGATCGGGCACTGGCGGCGAATTCACCGACTGGACGACGGCAGACTCAGTGGATTTCTCATATTGCGGCGATGGGTTTTCACAACCGATCTACCCTGTGGCGTACGCAGCGGCCGGTTTGTTCGGGGATCATGTTGGCGACCAGCCGTTCGGTCCGGGCAGCGATTGGGACAACACCTTTGATGTCACGGTGACGTCCATCGACGTGGCTGACGGCGTCAATCTTGGCTACTGGGCGACCGACTTCGGGGGCGGCACGTTCGTCCCCGGGCCGTTCGACGATGTCACGTCGCTCGGCGGCCCTGCCGGCGATGCCCAGCCGCCCGTCATTGCAGAACCGCGGTTTGCCTCTCAGGTGGTTGGTGGTGAACCGGTATCAGCCGCCGCTGGGTCACCCGACGACGCGAAGCCCCGGGCCGCCGCCTTCGCTGTCTTCGCCAATAGCCAGGGCTCATACGCCGGTCTGGGTTCCGCCGCGCTGGGCGGGTCTGCATCGAGCGGCGACGCGTCCGGCGATGCCGGGTTTGGCGTCCGCCGCCGCGTCCGCCGCTGACCAGGCCGGCACGTTGCGCGGCCGTTTGAGTCTGGCGATACCGGCGGTCTAGATTGAGTGGCGGCTGTTCCGCCCCGCCGCCTTCCCGAGAGCCTGCGTCGTGACCATGCACCACTACGCCTCGGGCAGACCATGCCGCTCCCGATCGCAGCCACGGCGGCTGCACCGGTGGCACCTGGCCGCATGGCGGGGCGCACTGGCGGCCTCTTTTTTCTCAGCCGCAAGCGCCATGGCTGCGGATGCGACTCTGCCCGCCACCGCGGTCCGTCCGCCCGTCGTGGCCGCCTTCGAACGCTTCGGCCGTTCCGCGGCCGACGAGGCCGGCACCGTGGAAGCGGGCCTCGTGCTCGTCGGGGAACTCGGCTGCACGAACTGCCACGCCGCAGAGCCCGCCGCAGCCGCCCATCTGCTGCCCAAGCCCGGGCCGAACCTCGACCAGGTCGCCGCGCGGCTCGACCCCGGTTGGATCGTGTCCTACCTGCAGGATCCGCAGGCCACCCATCCCGGCACCACGATGCCGCACCTGCTTGCGGCACTCGCCCCCGCCGACCGCGAGCGCATGGCGACGGCCATCGGCCACTACCTCGCCGCGCAGGGCAGCGTCGATCCCGAGCCGTTCCGCGATCCGGGCGGCGGCAGCGCCGCCGAAGGAGCGGCGCTGCACGACCGCATCGGCTGCGCCGCCTGCCACGGACCGGCACGACAGCCGGAGGCTGTGCTGCCCGACCAGCGGCCCCTGCAAAACCTGGCCGCCAAGTGGCGTCCGCACGGCCTCGATGCGTTCCTGCGCGACCCGCTCGCGGTGCGGCCCGCGGGACGCATGCCGGCGGTCGTCCTCTCGGACGATGAACGCCGCCATCTCGTCACCTGGCTGGCGGGGGCGCCGCCGGCGCTCGCGCCGCTCCGCGACGTGGCGGCCTTCGAGGGCCGCGCCTGGCACGCGGCCACGGATACGCTCGCCCACTTCGAATTTATCGCCGCGCCGGTGAAGGCCGGTCGGGTGACGGGGCTCGACGTCGTGGCCCTCGCCGGTCGCAACGAGAACATCATCGTGCGACTCGATGGCTTCATCCACGTGCCCGTGGCCGGCGTGCACCGCTTCCTGGTGGGCAGCGACGACGGCAGCCGGTTGTTCGTCGTCGACAGGCTCGTGGTCGACAACGACGGCAATCACGGTCATACGGAGCGGCAGGGGGAGATCGACCTGCCGGCCGGCGTGCATCCGATCCGCATCGAGTATTTTCAGGGCAGTGGCGGGTCCAGCCTCGACGCGCAGGTTGCCCGGCCCGACGGCCGGCGGCTACCGCTCGTGGCGGTCGTCACGCCGACGGCCGACGGCACACCCTACGTGGACACGGAAGCCGGCCGGGCGATCGTCGGGCCGGCGTTTGCGGCCGATGCGGGCCGCGTGACGGAAGGCCGCGCCGCGTTCGCCGCCCAGGGATGTGCGAACTGCCATCGGCTCACCGACCCCGCTCACGCCACCGACGCTCCCGTGGCATCGGCGCTGCAGGCCCGGCCGCTTGCGGCGCTGGCCGCGCTCGACGCGGGCTGCCTGTCGGCGGGGCCGCCGTCGCGGGGCGTGCCGCACTACGGCCTCGACGCGGCCCAGCGGCGGGCGGTGTCCGCGGCGATTCGCTGGCTGGCCGCGCCGGTGGCGGCCGTCCGCGAGCGAACGATCGACCGCTCGCTCCTCGCGCTCAACTGCCTCGCCTGCCACGTGCGCGACGGCCGCGGCGGCAACCTGCTCGCCGTCCCCACCACCGACGAGGATGGCGAACCCGTCACGAAGGACGAGCGCCGCGACCAGCTCTTCACCGTCATCGACAAGGAGTTGGGGGACGAAGGCCGCCTGCCCCCCACACTGACGAACGTGGGCGACAAGCTCAACCCGGCGTTCCTGCGCACCGTGCTCGTCGAGGGGGGCAACGACCGGCGGCTGACCATGAACACCCGCATGCCCAAGTGGCACGCGACCGCGGCCGAGTCGCTGGCGGCCCTGCTGGCCGAGGACGCGCGGACGACGGTGGCTTCACCGGTGCTCGATGGGCACTCCGGCCAGGACATCCTCGATGCGGGCCGCGTGTTGTCGGGTTCGAAGGCCTTGGGCTGCATCAAGTGCCATTCATTCGCGGGTGACCGGGGGCAGAGCATGGGGCTCGTGGCCATGACGCGGATGCCCGTGCGGCTGCGGCACGACTGGTTCCTGGCCTACGTCGCCGACCCGCAGCAATTTCGTCCCGGCACCCGCATGCCGGCCGCCTGGCCGGCGGGCAAGACCTTCTACCCCGACATCCTCGACGGCACGTCGGCCGGACAGATCGAAGCCGTGTGGCGTTACCTGGCGGCGCCGGGAGCCCGGGCGCCGATCGGTGCGAGCGCCATGCCGCTGGAACTGGTGCCCGACGACAGGCCCGTCATCTATCGCAACTTCATCGAGAACGCCGGGCCGCGGGCCATCGGCGTGGGGTATCCGGAGGCGGTCAACATCGCCTGGGACGCGGAGGCGCTGCGGCTTGCGCTCGTGTGGCGCGGCGCCTTCATCGACGCGTCGCGTCACTGGTCGGGCCGCGGCGAGGGCTGGCAGCCGCCGCTCGGCGACGGGGTGTTCGCGCCCGACGCGTCGCCCGCCGTGGAGGTCCTGCCGGCGATCGAATCCCCCTGGCCCGCGCAGCCGGCCCGCAGCCGCGGGGCACGGTTCAAGGGCTATTCACTCGATGCGGCCGGGCGGCCAACGTTCGCATGGTCGCTGGGTGGCATGGCGGTGCGGGAGACGGTCACCCCGGTTGTGGCGCCGCGGCAGACATCGCCGGCGAAGTCGGCCGACGCCACGCACGTCCGCCGCGTCATCCGCCTGGCGGGCAAGCCGGCCGCCGGCGTCGCGGTGTTCCGCGCGGCGCGGGCGACGAAGCTCGAGGATGCGGGCGATGGCTGGATGCGGATCGACGGCGCGTGGAAGGTCCGCGTCGGCGGTGTGGGGCCGGTGAGCCGGCACGAGCACGAGGGCCGCACGGAGTTGCGGTATGCGGTGCCGTGGTCGGACGAAGGCACGGCCGAAATCGTGGAGGAGTTGGCATGGTGACGAGACGATTCCTGTGCCTCGCGGTGACGAAGTGCCTGCTGGCATGCGCTGCCAGTCAGCCGGGTGCGGTGGCGGCGGACGCCGCCCGGCCCACCGAAGCCGACTTCTATCGGATTCAGACGCTGGAGATTCCCGCGCAGGCCCACCTCGAGGTCGGGGCGCTCGAGTGGATTCCCGACGGCCGGCTGGCGGTGGCCAGCCGCCGCGGTGAGATCTGGATGGTGTCCGATCCGGCCGGAGCCAAGCCCGAGTGGAAGCGGTTCGCGCACGGGTTGCACGAGGTGCTGGGGCTGGCCTGGAAGGAGGGTTGGCTGTACGTCACACAGCGGCCCGAGGTGAGCCGGCTTCGCGACACGACCGGGGACGGCGTGGCGGACGAGTTCGAAACGGTCGCCGACGGCTGGGGCGTGTCGGGCGACTACCACGAATACGCGTTTGGCTCCAAGTTCGATCGCCAGGGAAACATCTGGCTGGTGCTCTGCCTGACGGGCAGTTTCGACAGCGTGACGCCGTTTCGCGGCTGGGCTGTGCGGGTCACGCCCGACGGCCGCACGATCCCCACCACGTCGGGCGTGCGCAGCCCCGGCGGCATCGGCTTCGATGCCGCCGGCAACGTGCTCTACACCGACAACCAGGGTCCCTGGAACGGGTCCTGCGCCCTCAAACACCTCGTGCCGGGCGGCTTCGTCGGACACCCCGGCGGCTTCAAGTGGTACGACCTCGCGCCCGAGATGGGGCCGAAGCCGCCGGAGCCGAAGAGCGGCGGCCGCTGGGCCGAGGAGGTGAAGCGCATCCCGCAACTGGTGCCCTCGGCCGTGGTGTTTCCCTACAACCTCATGGGACAGAGCGCGGCGGGTGTGGTCTGCGACGAGACGCAGGGCAAGTTCGGGCCCTTCACCGGGCAGGTGTTCGTCAGCGACCAGAGCCACTCGACCGTCATGCGCTGCTGTCTGGAGACCGTGGACGGCGTCATGCAGGGCGCGTGCTTCCGGTTTCGCGAGGGGTTCAGGAGCGGCTCGTTGTCGCTCCAATTCGCCCCCGACGGGTCGCTCTTCGTGGGCGGCACGAACCGCGGGTGGGGCTCGCGCGGGGGCGGCGACTTCGCGCTCGAGCGGCTTTCGTGGACCGGAAAAACGCCGTTCGAGATCCTGGCCATGCGGGCCGTGCCGGGCGGGTTCGAACTGGAGTTCACCGAGCCCGTGGACGCGGCCACGGCCGCGAAGCCGGAGAGCTACGCGGCCAAGGGCTTCACCTATATCTGCCAGTCGAGCTACGGCAGCCCGGTGGTCGACGAGCAGCCCTGTCCCATCGAGAAGGCCGAGGTCTCGGCCGACGGGCGCCGCGTGCGGCTGGCGGTGGGAAACCTACGCGAGTGTATGATCCACGAAGTGCAGGCCGCGGGCGTCCGCAGCGCCGCCGGTCTGGCGCTCCTGCACGACACGGGCTGGTACACGCTCAATCGGTTCCCGAAACCCTAGGCCGCGCGGCGCGCGTGCCGGCTCATCCCTCGTCTCCATCGCTATGACGCAATTCATGAGGAAGCAATCCATCCGCGGCGTCGCGATCGTGCTCGTGTTTCTCCACATGGGAGGCTTCGCTCGCGGAGCGGGGCCGGAGGACGCGGCCGCTGAGCTCTCTCCGCAGCGGGCCGTCGAGAGGATGACGGTGGCCGAGGGATTTCGGGCCAACGTCTATGCGGCGGAGCCGATGATCGGCCAGCCCATGGCCTTCTGCTGGGATGCCAGAGGCCGGATGTGGATCGCGGAGAACCGCGACTACGAGTCGCGCGGCGGCGGCTTTTCGGGTGACGGCACGAGCCGGATCCTGATCCTCGAGGACACCGACCGCGACGGCGACGCCGACACCCGCACCGTGTTCCTGGAGGGCATCCCCTTTCCGGCCGCCATCGCCGTGGGCTTCGGCGGCCTCTGGCTGGGAGCGCCACCCAACCTGCTGTTCGTGCCCGACCGCGACGGCGACGACCGGGCCGACATGGACGCCGTCGAGGTGCGGCTCACCGGCTGGGGCATCCGCGACCGCCACGAAACGCTCAACAGCCTGATCTGGGGCCCCGACGGCTGGCTCTACGGCCTGCAGGGGTTCGCCACGCCGTCCACCGTGGGCCGGCCGGCCGGCAAGGGCAGGCTCCTGCGCCACGGCGATCCGTTTCCCGAACGCCACGAGTTCGACGGTCCCTCCGTGGAGATCAACGGCGGCGTGTGGCGCTACCATCCCATCAAGGACCGCTTCGAGGTCGTGGCCCACGGGTTCAGCAACCCCTGGGGCATCGACTACGACGCCCACGGCCAATTGTTTCTCACGGCCTGCGTGATCCCGCACCTCTGGCACGTCGTGCCCGGCGGCATCTATCACCGCCAGGGCGGCAGCCACTTCAATCCGCACGTCTACGCCGACCTGCGCACCATCGCCGACCATGCCCACAAGTCGGCCCACGGAGGCGCCCGCATCTACCAATCGGATGCATTCCCGGATCGCTACCGGGGCCGGATCTTCATGGCCAACATCCACGAGCATGCGGTGCTCACCGACGTGCTCGAACGCCGCGGCAGCGGGTTCGTGGGCCGCCACGGCGACGAGTTCCTCCAGGCCCACGACGACAAGTGGGTGGGGTTCAGCATGGAGGTGGGGCCCGAGGGCGCCGTATACGTGCTCGACTGGCACGATGCCGATATCTGCGGCACGCGGGTGCTCCACAAGGAGACAGGCCGCGTGTTCCGCATCGCCCCCACGGCATCGGAGGCGGCGTCGTTTCCCCATCGGGATGCCGACCTCAACGGTCTCGACGATGCGGCGCTCGTCGGCCTGCAGCGCGCCCCCAGTGTGTGGCACGCCACCCAGGCCCGCACGATCCTCCAGCATCGCGCGGTGTCACGTCCCATCGATCCGGCCGCCGTGGCCAGCCTCTGCGACTGGTTCGGCGCCGGGCAGCCGGTCGGGTTGCGGCTGCGGGCCCTGTGGGCCCTGCATGTGATCAACGCTCTGCCGCCGGAGATGCTTCGCGCGGCCCTCGCCGACGACGAGGAATATGTGCGCGGCTGGGCGATTCAACTTCTCTGCGAGGACCGCGCCGCGGCGCCGGCGGTGACGGCGGAACTGGCCGCCATGGCTGCCCGTGATCCGTCGCCCGTGGTCAGGCTCTACCTGGCCTCCGCGGCCCAGCGGGTCGGCTCCGAGGCTGCCTGGTCGATCCTCGAATCGCTCGCCCGGCGGGACGAGGACCGCGACGACCACAACATCCCCAGGATGATCTGGTTCGGCCTTGAGCCGCTCGTGGTCGGCGATCCGCCGCGCGCTGCCGCGCTGGCCGCCGCCGCGCGGCTGCCGCTCGTCAGCCGGCACGTCGGCCGCCGGCTGGCCGCCGCCGGCCTGTTCGATCCCCTCCTGGCCGCGGTCGGCGCCGCCGATGCCGCCGCCGGCGCCGCCATGCTCCACGGACTTCGCGACGCACTCGACGGCCGCGCCGACGTGCGGCCGCCGGCGGCCTGGGAACGCGTGGCCCCGCGACTCGAGTCGGCCGGCGGCGAGACGGCGGCGGTCGCCGCGCAGCTCACGCAGCGCTTCGCATCGTCAGCCAATGCGTCGGCGTTGCAAACCCTCGCCAATCCCGCGGCGGGCGTCGATGATCGCCGCCTGGCGCTCGAGGCACTGGCCGGCCGCCGGGTGCCCGACCTCGTGCCGCGGATCGTGCCGCTCCTCGATGACGCCGCGCTCCGGCGTGCGGCGATCCGCGCGGTCGCCGCCTACGACGACGCGACGCTTACCGCGATGCTCCTGGCCCGGTACGCCGGATTCACGGCCGAGGAGCGTGCCGACGCAATCGACGCGCTGGCGTCACGAGCCGGGCACGGACGGGCGCTCGTGGAGGCGGTCCGTCGCGGGGACGTGCCGCGGCGCGACGTGCCCGCCCACGTGGCCCGGCAACTGCGCCGGGTAGTGGGTAACAGCGTGGTGGATGTGTGGGGACCGATCGACCTGCTGCCGGCCGACAAGGAGGCGGCCTTCGCCAAGTATCGTGGCCTGCTCGGCGACGTGGCGCTGCGCGCGGCCGACCGGGCGCACGGGCGGGCGGTCTTCAATCGCGTCTGCGCCTCCTGCCACGTCCTGCATGGCGAAGGGGGCGCCGTCGGCCCCGACATCACCGGCGCCAACCGGGGCAGCCTCGACTACCTGCTCGCCAACATCCTCGCGCCCAGCGAGGTGATCCAGGACGCCTACCGCATGCAGGTCGTTCTTCTCGATGACGGCCGCGTCCACTCCGGCATTCCGGTCGGCGAGGATGGCGAGCTCCTCCGGCTTCGCGTGGCGAATCAGCCCGAGCCGATCGTGATTCCGCTCGCGCAGATCGCCTCCCGCGAGGTGAGCCCGAACTCGCTGATGCCCGAAGGCTTGCTCGCCGCGCTTTCGGACGCCGAGGCGATCGACCTCGTGGCATACCTGCAAAGCGCGAGCCCCGTGCCGGAAGTTCCCCCCCAGCCCTGAAACGGTCGGCCGCTCAGGGCTTCGGTGCGGCCGGCTTCTCCATCTGCACCAGTTCCCAGGTCTGCGTGCCGGCACCGCTGCTCATGGTGGCGGTGCTGGACGGTTCGAGCAGCGCGTCGAGCGTGGTCGCGAACTTCGCCCCCTTCGTGCCGACCGTCCATGTGGCCTTGCGGGTCTCGCGGTCGATCGATCCGGCCAGCGGTTGCACCGCATCGGAGACGGAGTCGTAATAGTTGCCCTTGATCTCGCCTTTCCGGCTCACGGCCAGTTGCTGGTAGACGTGGGCCTGCGCCGCGCCCTGCGGGGACGAGGCGTAGACGCCCAGCGGCATCCAATCGAGATCGGCCGGAGGCGCGGCCGTCTCGGCGGCAGCGGTCGCGGTGGTGGCGGCTGCCGTGGTGCTGGCCACCGCCGCGGTGGTCGTGGCGGCTGTCGAACTGCCCGCCGCATAGCCGAGCCAGCCGGATACACCGGCCACTCCCGCCACTGCCCACCAGTTGGCATAGGGGTGCGTGTACTGCCAGGCGTTCGGGTGCTCCGTGTACCAAGCAGCCGTGAAGGGTTGCGTGCGGCCCTGCAGCGTCGCCTGCATCGAATTCACGCGGGTCTGCGCGGCGGTGCGGTCGACGGGCTTGGCGCCGATGAAGTTCTCCACGTCGCGCGGGCCGCCCGGGCGGGCGGCTGCTGCCGGGCCCACGCCCGCGGGGCCGCCAACGCCGACGCCCGGCCCGGGTGCTCCGACACCGCGACCTGCAGTGCCTGGCCCGGGCGCACCGACACCGCGACCGGCGTCCCCGGGGCCGCGCGATCCGGGGCCAGGTCCGCCGCCGCCGGCGCGTCCCGGGCCACCACCTCCACCGGGCCTGGCGAATGCTGCGACGGGCGACGCGAGCATCCCCGCACACGCCACGAGGATCACCCAACTGCGGAGATGATGGATCGTCACGAACGCGCTCATGAATGTCTCCTCGGACAACGCAGGCATTGAGAGTGATCCCGGCGACGAGGTTCGCGGCCGTCTCTCGAGTTGTCGGTGATCGAGGGATGGCTGGCAAGTGGCCCCGGCAGATCACGCAGGTGCCCAAGGGAGTCGCCTGCCAGGATCGCGGACCGGTTCGGGCCGCTGGGATCCGCCACCAGGGACGCGTAGACTTCGACTCGGGTTTGTGGGCCGGATTTCGTTTGTCACACAGGAGCAGCAACATGGCCGCCCTTCACGAAGACGGCGTTCTCGCCGGCCCTGCTGGCCCCCTGAAGCGCTGGTGTCTCGGGCTGGGCGGCGTGCTGGCCGTGCTCGGGGTGCTGGCCATCGCATCCCCCTGGACCGCGGCCACCATCGTCGAGACCCTCTGCGCAGCAGCGCTGATCCTGGCCGGCGTCACGCAGGTGGCCATGGCAGCCGGCACCTACACCTGGCGAGGTTTCTGGCTGGCACTTCTCTGCGGCGCCCTGTCCATCATGGCGGGCACGGTGATGTTCGCGTTGCCGAAGATCGGTACGGAAGCGATCGCGGTGTTCCTCGGCATCGTGATCTTGTTCGAAGCCGCGGCCAAGCTGACCGCCGCGTTCTCGGTGCCGCGCGACTACCCGTGGGGCTGGCTGCTCGTCGACGGGGTCGTGACCGCGGTCGTCGGCGGCATGCTCGTGACCTGCACCCTGGACCAGTCGGGCGTCTATCTGGGCGTGCTGGTGGGACTCAACCTGCTCTCGAGCGGCATCGGCTTCCTCGCCGCGGGCATCTGGCTGCGATCAGCCGCTGGCTGAAGGCTCCGCGCCGGTCCCGGGCGCGCAACTTGTGGCGCGACCGGGGCCTGCCTACCATGAAGCGTGCGGGTCGCCACAGCGGCCAGAGGCCCGCCGGCATCGCCAGGATCGACGCATGCCCCGCCGACGCACCCAGACTCTCGCGCTCGTGGTGGTGGCCTGCACCACCGCGGGACTGCAGGCGGCTGATGCCATCGTCTTCGATCGCGACGTGCGGCCGCTGCTGGCGGAGAAGTGCTTCGCCTGCCATGGCCCGGACGTCAAGGACGCCAAGGGCGGTCTTCGGCTCGATTCCCGCGCTGGCGCCGTGGGCAAAGAGGGCTCTGGGGCCGTGGTGCCTGGGGAGCCCGACCAGAGCGAACTGATCCGGCGCATCCTCTCCACCGACGACGACGAGCGCATGCCGCCGCCGGAGTCGCACAAGACCCTCTCAGCCGGGGAGATCGAGGTCTTGCGCCGCTGGGTTGAGGAGGGGGCCGAGTATGCCGAGCACTGGGCGTTCGTGCCCCCCGTCCGCCCAGCGATTCCCGAGGTCAAGGCGGCAACCAGGGTGCGGAACCCGGTCGATGCCTTCGTGCTCGAGGCGCTGGGCAAGCAAGGGCTGGAACCAGCCGCCGAGGCCGATCGCGCCACGCTCGTGCGCCGCGTGTCCCTCGACCTCCGCGGCCTTCCGCCCACGATCGAGGAGATCGACGAATTCCTTGCCGACGCCCGCCCCGGCGCCTACGAGCGGATGGTGGATCGCATGCTCGCCAGCCCGCACTACGGAGAGAAGATGGCGCTCATCTGGATGGACCTGGCACGGCACGGAGACACGAGCGGCTATCACTTCGACTCCACCCGCGACACCTGGCCCTGGCGCGACTGGGTGATCCAGGCCTACAACGACAACATGCCGTTCGACCGCTTCTCCATCGAGCAGTTGGGGGGCGACCTGCTCCCCGGCGCCGGTGACGGGCAGAAGATCGCTTCGGGCTTCAACCGCAACTCGCGGTTCAACGAGGAGGGGGGGGCGGACCCCGACGAGTGGCTCGTGCGTTATGCCGTGGATCGCACCGTCACGCTCGGTCGCGTCTGGCTCGGCCTCACGCTCAATTGTGCCGAATGCCACAGCCACAAGTACGACCCGATCTCGCAGCGGGAGTTCTACGAGCTCTACGCCTTCTTCAACAGCCTCGAGGAGGTGGGCGCCGGTGGCATGGAGGGCTTCCACAATAAGCCGGTGCCTCCCGTGCTGCGGGTGCCGCGCGAGGGCTTGGAGCGTCACAGGATCGCGATCGCGGAGGTGGAGGCCGAGGCTGCCGCGCTGCTCGCGAGCACCACCTACAGCGATCCCGGGCCGGAGGTCCGCCGGCCGCCGGATGACGAGTTTTGGGTGGACGACGACCTGCCGGCGGGCGCCAAGCAGGAAGGCACCACGCCGTGGCAGTTCGTTGCGGCCGGCGATGGGCCGGTGTTCCGGGGCGTTAAGGCCAGCGTGCGCGAGGCGGCTGAACTGAGCCAGCACTTCTTCACCGGTGCCGAACCGCCGCTCGTGGTGGGTGCCGGCGACCGTCTGGTGGCCCACGTGTTCCTCGATCCGGCCAATCCGCCGAAACAGATCATTCTCCAGTGGCACGACGCGAGCCGGAGTTGGGACCACCGCGCCTACTGGGGCGAGAATCTGGCTCCGTGGGGGCAGGACGGCACCCCGAGCCGGCTGCCGATGGGACCGCTGCCGGAAGCGGGAAAATGGGTCCGGCTG
>Ga0315900_10006154_pt1 | contig 16216 bp, 18 predicted proteins | sample LakEriMetagenome_FD_203521 | JGI IMG/M metagenome (GOLD analysis project Ga0315900, IMG submission 203521) | Freshwater fungal communities from buoy surface, Lake Erie, Ohio, United States - Buoy 12 MA114 | ecosystem: Environmental > Aquatic > Freshwater > Lake > Lake biofilm | place: USA: Lake...
TGATAATTGGAGGATGGTTTGCGTTTGTTCAACCACTTTTGTAAGTTCGGAGTTGGATTCCGACGATCTAACAAGCAGAACTGATTCGCCCAACTAAGAATTGGAGCAAATAAGGAAAATTTAGGCTTAGCCACATACTCTTATAGTCGTATACAAGATCCTACAAAAAACCTACATAGCTGACCTATATCCAAAATTGAAATACTATCTCATTGGATAGAGTGATAAAAGAGATCAATAACACGCAGTGTCATACTGATCTATCATTTAAATGAAGATGTAATCTGAACTAAATGAGCGATTATTCAAGGCTTTACACCACAAGGAGATAGTAGCAATGCCCCATGACGTTGGCCTCATAGCAATTCTTGCTGCTGGCTTTGGCTTAGCTCTAGTTATGGGGTTTGCAGTTACTTTCTTAAAAATGCCACCGTTGGTAGGTTATTTGTTAGCGGGGGTCTTGATTGGTCCAGCAACGCCAGGATTTGTAGCTGATGCCAGCTTGTCAATGCAATTAGCTGAAATTGGGGTAATGCTACTAATGTTTGGGGTTGGCCTTCATTTTTCTATTAATGATTTATTAGCGGTTAAAAAAATTGCCATACCTGGTGCCCTGTTTCAAATGTTAGTTGCAACCGCATTGGGTTTTGTTGTTGCAACGTATTGGGGGTGGCCATTACTAGGCTCCATCATCTTTGGTTTAAGTTTATCGGTTGCCAGTACGGTTGTGCTATTGCGGGCACTAGAGGCTAAGGGACTTTTAGAAACCTCCAATGGACGGATAGCAGTAGGTTGGTTAGTGGTTGAGGATTTAGTTATGGTTTTAGCTTTAGTCCTGCTTCCTGTTTTGGGAGGGCTGTTCCAAAACGAAGTGAATCAGTCATCCGCTACCAATATGAATGAATTACTTCAAGTTATTGGCATTACCTTGGCCAAGGTTGCAGCATTCATTATTTTGATGTTGGTAGTTGGTAAACGCTTATTACCAAAGATTTTATGGATGGTTGCTAAAAATGGCTCAAGAGAGCTGTTTACCTTAGCAGTTATTGCCTCTGCAATCGGAATTGCCTTTTTAGCCGCAAAAATATTTGATGTTTCATTTGCATTGGGTGCATTTTTTGCAGGCATGATGCTTGGAGAATCAAAACTCAGTCAGAGGGCTGCTGATGAGTCATTGCCATTACGTGATGCATTTGCGGTACTTTTCTTTGTATCGGTCGGGATGTTATTTAATCCTGAGATCTTATGGCAAGAACCTCTCAAATTACTAATCATTGTTTTTATCATCATGTTCGGCAAGACCTTGGCAGCAATGGCTTTAGTGCTGCTCTTTAGGTATCCATTAAATACAGCAGTTACTGTAGGCATCAGTCTTGCTCAAATCGGAGAGTTTTCATTCATTCTTGCTGGAATGGGTCTAAGTATGAGCCTCATTTCAAACGATGCACACAGTTTGATTCTTGCCGGAGCAATTATTTCGATCGCCTTGAACTCATTTTTATTTGACAGTATTTCACCCCTAATGGAGTGGGCCAGAAAACGCTCGGCTTTAGCCAGAAAATTAGACCAACGAATTGATCCACTGGCACTATTACCTGCCAACACGCAGCAATCACTGCTGAAGGGTCAAGTTGTAGTGGTTGGTCACGGTCGAGTTGGCAAAAGTATTGTTACTCAATTAAAAGAGCAGAAGATCCCATGTGTTGTTGCAGAAAAGGATCGTTCGATTGTGGAAGAGTTGCGTAAAGATGGAACCGCAGCAGTCTCTGGAGATGCATCAGACCCTTTTGTCTTAATTCAGGCTCATATTGCCAATGCTGCCATTTTAGTAATTGCATCTCAGGATTCTCTAGACATTAGTAAAATGATAGAGACCGCCCGCACGCTTAATCCTAAGATAGTCATTTTCATACGAGCACGAAGTAGCGAAGAGATTCAGCTGTATGACAAAGAGGGGTGGGGCAAATCATTTACACCCGAGACTGAGCTTGCTAATCGCTTTTATGTAGAGATACTGAAAGAACTAAAGCAGGTATCTTAGAAAAATTTAGTTGTTTACAAAAGGTGTGGGACCAAACCCACCCATAATGGATTATTTCCGATAATAGCTAGTATCAGATCTCAAATTTTTGTTAGCAGCTCTTCAGCCAACTGGCATTGCAATACTTACTATTCAATTAATGTGATCTAGCCTACAGAGTGGAACTAGACTTGAGATTGACGATCTAAAAATTCATGTTATTTAAAACGACATAAATTTTATTCAAAAAATGCGTTGTTATAAAATGAGTTCAATTAAGCCCATGCAATTATCTTTGAAACTAATTCCCAAAAACTACCAAAGATACTTTTTAGTCACTATACCTCTTGGGCTATTAGCTATAAGTGCATTAGCAAATTCTGATTCTGATACTACAAAGATTGCAACGCAAATTAGCAAAAAAATTCAGGTATCAGAAGTAGAGCAAAAGTGGATCAATGCAAATCACACAATTCGCTATTGGGTTAGCACTGAGGCTCCACCATATTTCTATGATAAAAAACAACCCGTTGGTTTGGCAATCGATTATGCCAAGATAGTATGTGCCACGTATAAACTTAACTGCGAGTTTAAAGACCAGTTTACAAAGACGTTTAGTGAGTCTATTCCCTTCGTTGGAACAGAGACCGGCCCAGATATCTTTATGACAGGCCGGTTTTTACCAGAACGACTAAATTATGTACTTTATTCACAAACATATTTATTTTCTCCATGGGTGATTATTACGCGAACTGATAATAAATCCATTATTACGTTCCAAGACCTAGCAGGTAAAAAAATAATTGGAGTAAAGGGATTTGTGGTGAATGGTAAGGTCAAAAAGGATGTACCAAATTTTGAGTTTATCGAAAAAAGAACACAACTAGATGCTTTACAGGCACTGTCATCGGGAGTGGGGGATGCTTATATTGCAGATTTAGTCAATGCCACTTTTATGATTGCGCAATATGGATTATCTAATCTTAAGGTTGCCGCACCGACTGAATATCCCATTCAGGGTGAATCTATGATGATACGCAAAGACTGGCCTGAGCTAGTTTCATTAACGGATAAAGTTCTTAATTCTTTAACAGAGCAGGATAAACAAAATCTGAGAACAAAGTGGTTTTCAGTACGTTTTGATTACGGTAAATGGCGAACATATTTCATTTATGCATCCTTGGCAGTAGGGACTTTATTTATTTCACTCCTTTTATTTGCGTTATGGAACAAGAAACTAAAAAAAGATAAATTACAAATAGAAAACTTGCTATACGAACGTCAGTCGATGATCAGCACATTACTTAAAGCTAATAAAACAGCTGCCACAGGAGCCTTATCTGCTTCGATTGCGCATGAATTGAACCAACCGCTAGGCGCCTCCAATATCAACATTCAATTTTTGAAGAGTAAATTAGAAAATGGGCAATTAAGCCCTGAGCTTTGTAAAGAAATTCTGGATGCACTTCAGTTTGATAATCAAAGAGCCGCAAATATTGTTCGCTCATTAAGGTCAATCTTCATTGAGGATGATTTGGTGGTTAGCAGCGTTGATATATGTGATATTACCATTGCTGTTTTAGATATCGTAAAACCTGAACTAAAGGCAAAAAATATTCAAGTTCAGTGCCATGTTGCTCATGGATTAAACGTGCAAATAAGGTCTAGCGAAATGCAGCAAATTATTTTAAATCTTGTGAATAACGCCATCCAGGCGCTAAAGAGTGCTCACACCATCAACCCCCTTATTACTATTGACGCAATCCGAAAGACTGGTACTACGCAAATTAGTATCACGGATAACGGGCCTGGGATTTCAAAAGAAAATCAAGCCAATTTATTTGAGCTTCTTAATAGTACTAAGGAAGCTGGTATGGGACTTGGCCTATGGCTTTGTCAGCACATTATCACAAGGTATGGGGGTTCGATTCATTATGAGGATGTTCTAGATGGCGGAGCACGCTTTGTGATCCAGTTGCCACAGAGCACTTGACACCAATTTACTGCAATTAGCTCTTAAGCGAATAGATTAATATTGCAGAGCGACCTATATTGATTCTCATTATTGGAGAACAGTTATGTCCAGCATTGAATTAGGCGAGTTAAATTTAAAGCAAGGCAAGCATGCAGTTGCCTTTGATATTTTCTTTGAGCTTGCTCAATTTGAATTGAGTGCCGATGCTCAGTTTGCTTTAGTAAAAATGTGCTCCGAAGGTTTACTAAATACCGAGCAGGTCGAGAGCCTGATGAGTTGGTTAAACCGTGAGGTTGGCAGAGGCAATGGTTATGCAGACTATAACGTGGGACTTATTCATGAAAAAGGAGTTATAGGAGGCGCACCAGACTATAAGAAAGCAGTCGAATACTATACAAAAGCAATTAATGAAGAAGTAATCGATGCCTTTTGTAATTTAGGTAATATTTATATTACGGGGATAGGTTCCGCTCAAGGAATTCCCAAAGACATCATGAAAGGCATTGATTTATTAGCCAAGGGGGCGGATCTAGGAAGTCGGCAGGCTGCCTACACGCTTGGTAGCTACTATGGCAAGGGTGAAATCATCCCCCTAGATAACAATAAAGCCTTTTACTATTTGACCTTAGCCAGTCTAGCCCAGCATGACCAAGCCAAAAGAATTTTGGTGATCATGCAACATGCTGTAAAGGAGGACTACTCAAAAGAACTGCAAGAGGCTCAGGTCACTTATCAAAAAATCCAAAATTTACGACAGTTGTATAAATTACTTTAAACCTCAGTAATTACACTATTAGACCAATAGCGCATAGACATTGGAGCAATGAAAGCCGAAGATTCAACATTATTCACTAATTTGGTGCCCTATGTCACCCGTTGATATTCGATCTGCTAAGCAAGTCGGTAAGTTATTAAGAAGTTCGCGAGAAGCCCAGTGCGCAAACCTAAGCCATTTATCTAAGCGATGTGGCTTAACGGTTACCCAATTGGTTCATATCGAAAATGGAAATTTGTTTGCGTTTGAGAAAGATCTTCAAAAGATGATGAGTTACTCTAATGTGTATGCGAACGCATTAAACATGGACGTTAATACGCTAGGCCAAGAATCAACTTCTATATCGAAGGGTACTGATCCAGAACCCCTTGATAGTCATATCCCAAGATTTTTACTAAAGAAAACATAAAATTCAAAGAATTTCTGCTTACCCGTTACATTGGGTTTTGCCACTATGAGTGATTGCTTAAAGTAGTTTTTATATTAAATCATATGGCATTCACACTTCAAAAAACTATCAAGTGAAATGCAATCAGGTCCGTCATAGTTCAAGAAAGAACGATTAGCGTATTGCTTACATTGATTGGTGATTGGTTATTTGTATAACTACTTTTCTAGTGGACGCTAGAAACGTTTAATGAGATTGAGGGCTATAGCAGGCGCAGTTTTGTAATTCGTACTCAAAGCTGTATTGCCATTAATATTCGTGGCTGAAATACTTCCTCCCACATTAGCGATCGTATAGAGATCTAGGATCGTTGTTCTATCAAATGCGTAGGAGAATTTGGCAAACACGGGTATGAATTTGTTTTGCCCAACACCGCCTGCATATGGGCCTGAGTTGTCTAAACGGAAACGATAACTACGGTAGGCAGCGCCCCCTGAGACTTTAAAGTTAGTTGTTGCAGAATAGGTCAACTCAAGTCCAGCACCGCCCGCAGGACCTCCAGGAAAAGGATTGTTTAGATTCCAGCGGTCAGAGATTTTCCAATCGATCACTAAATAAGGAAAGATACGATTCGTATCAATTTGACGAAAGATTCCTGTACCTAGACCTAAATTTAAAGTAGGAGAAAGTTGTTTAGAGGCACTAAGAATCGTACCGTAAGTTAATGAGTCGTTAAGATTGGCACCATGCTCTGCCGAAGACTCAATTGTTGGTACTAAATTAAGCTTCCAATCGGAATCAAGTTTGTGTGAATAAATCAGGCTTAGCGCCGGAGTGTTGATGGTAGACCAGGGGCTCTTACCCCCATTGCCATAACTTTCCATATTGGACCAGTTCCAAAATTGACTGTCATAGCGAACAGATGCCCCAACCGTTGTTGCAGAAGAAACTGGTTTAATCAGACTGACAGATGCACTTGCCCATGCCCAGCCAAAGCTGCCACCAGTATTCAGGTTCGTATTTAGCTGGTTAAAGCCAATAACACTGACGGAAGCTTTAATACTATTATCTTGCGGGGCGTTATAGGGTTGTGCATCGCTCTGTGAGCTTGCCCCCCATAGGATTGCAAAAGTCGAAAGTAGAACGAAATATCTTGGCATAAGCGTAGGAAGAGAAAAGCCTACTGTACCATTTTGTAGGGCCTTGTGAGTAAACTCAAACACACTATTAGCTTTGTCGTATCTTAAACAGTAACAATAAATCTGTCTGAATACGTAAGATCTCGCTTAATATGATTGCTCGTTCTTTGCTTGGGCGATTATCACTGTGGTGATTGCGTTGGCATTGATAGATCTTCAGATACATATCCTCAGTAAGCCCAAATTGTTCCCAAGCAAACATCAGATTAATTTGTGCTTCCTTGATTGCTTGGCGTTCTGAGTAATTCACCGTAAGGTTGGTTCTATCTAGAAGCTGATCGGAATTTAAAAAGAGGGCAGTTTTTAATGCTTCAAAACGTTCTTTAAGTATCAGATAGCTTTCTCGTTCTTGCTGACTAATGTCTAAAAAAAGAGAAGCTGTAAATCCTTGGATTTGATCAAGTTTTGCCTGAAGTGCGGTTAAATCAGCGCTACTTTCAAAGTCTTGATCGTCTAAGAACATGATGAGAGCTAATTAACTTTAATAAAACGCCCATCTTCCATCTCTATCTGTGGACGAATCCAATAGCTACCATTGATGAGTGCCTCATACACATATGCCTCCTCTAAGCTCGCTTCGATCTTGGCAAGACAGAGAACTCGGTAAAACCCACCAGTTTTGAGGTGTTGAAGTCGATCGCCGGCTTGAAATTTGGGTGAAGTGCTCATCAGAAAATTATATGGATAGTCTATAAAATCTCCACTTTACATTGATCTTCATAAAGGTTTGAAATGAATTTATTGACCCCCGTTACATTAGGCGCAGTCTCTTTAGAGAACCGAATTTTGATGGCACCGTTGACACGTATGCGGGCAGATAACGAGGGGGTACCTAGCCCCTTGGCGATTGAGTACTATGCACAACGCGCTACAGCTGGTCTGATTATCAGTGAGGCAACGCAAATCTCCGAGTTAGGCAAGGGCTACCCTGCAACCCCTGGAATATATAGTGACCCTCAAGTGGAGGCGTGGCGCAAAATTACGGATGCTGTTCATGCCAAAGGCGGTAAGATTTTTTTGCAGTTATGGCATGTGGGGCGTATATCGCACTCATCCTTACATCCTAATGATGGCCTACCCGTTGCACCCTCGGCGATTAAACCTGCTGGTGAGGTCTATACAGCAACTTGGGCTCTGGCAGAATATGAAACACCGCGGGCATTGGGTGTGGATGAGATTAAGCAATTGCGTGCAGAGTATGTGCATGGAGCAAAACAGGCCAAGCTTGCAGGCTTTGATGGTGTTGAGTTACATGCCGCCAATGGCTATCTATTGGATCAATTCTTACAAGATGGGACTAATCAGCGCACAGACCAATACGGTGGCTCGATTGAGAATCGTTGCAAATTAGTCTTAGAGATCCTTCAAGATATTATCCCGATCTGGGGCAGTGGTCGGGTGGGAATTCGTCTGTCACCCTATGGAAGTTTTAATGACATTGTCGATTCCGATCCCCAAAAACTGTTCTCGTATTTGATTAATGCCTTAAATCCTTTAAATCTTTCTTATTTGCATTTGATTGAACCCCGCGCTACAACAGCTGGGGGTAGTGATCAATTGCTTGCGGATGCTCCACGAACCGGCCGGCTATTCCGTCCATTATTTGCGGGCAAGGTAGTCTTGGCAGGTGGCTTTGATCAAGTGGGCGCAGAAAAGGCGCTTACGGATGGGGAGGCTGATGCCATCGCATTTGGAAGACTCTTTATTTCTAATCCAGATTTACCAAGACGTTTTGAGTTAAATGTTGCTCTCAACCCATACAACCGCTCGACATTCTATGGCGGCAATGAGAAGGGTTATACCGATTACCCAAGTCTCTAAGCACATTCATTACAATCGATACGATCATCTAAGAATATACAAAGATCTGCATAGATATTATGGCAACCTATCAAACCGAGCGCGTACTGACAATCAAGCATTGGAACGAAAGCCTCTTTAGTTTTACAACAACCCGAAATCAGAGTTTGCGTTTTCGGAATGGCCATTTCTTAATGATTGGTCTAGAGTTGGATGGCAAACCATTAGCACGCGCTTACAGCGTGGTGAGTCCTAACTATGCTGAGCACCTCGAGTTCTTTAGTATCAAAGTGCCCAATGGTCCTCTGACCTCTCGCTTACAACATATTCAGGTAGGGGATCCTATCTTGGTGAGCGAGAAATCCGTAGGCACCTTAGTGATCGATGACCTTAATCCTGGAAAACATTTATATCTATTTAGTACAGGAACAGGATTAGCTCCATTTTTGAGTATCATTCGCGACCCAGATACTTATGAGCGCTTTGAGAAGATTGTTCTTATTCATGGTGTTCGAGTAGTCAATGAACTTGCGTATCAAGAGTATTTAACGAAGGAGTTACCCCATGATGAGTTCTTGGGTGAGCTTGTACGAGAGAAGTTAATTTATTACCCGACTGTTACTCGTGAAGCTTATTCACATACTGGTCGACTTACCACTGCAATTGAGTCCGGGAAACTTTTTACGGATATAGGGTTGCCACCCCTAGATCCCGCAGTCGATCGTGCCATGATCTGTGGCAGCCCTGCAATGCTTAAGGAGACCTGCGCGCTTTTAGATGAACGCGGCTTTAAGGTTTCACCCTCCTCCGGAGAGTTAGGCGACTATGTCTTTGAAAGAGCCTTTGTCGAGAAGTAGGCAAAAAAGAAGCCCCTTGCGGGGCTTGAAATTCAAAGGAAATAAATCAAACTCCATTAAAGAGTGGCCCTGTCAGGATGGCTATACAGATTTATCAGTAATTAAAAACCCTTAGATGAACGATCTATGTAATCAAGTAGAAAGTCCTTAAGATTCAAGGCCGCCCTGTGATTTTTGGCATTAAGCACTAGAATTTACTGATATAAGCCCCAAGAAAATCATGCGAATCGAAGATAAAGACCCCGACAGACATAATGCTATTGAGTACCCGATGGAGGTCGGCGCCCCTAAATTTGCACCAGTGCCTATCAAGGAAGAAAAGGATAAAGCAATCAATATTGCGAGGGCGCATGCTAATCAAGAATACGATCGCATTATGGAGCAAGCTGCCGTACTCATGCGCCAAGCAAAAGCATTGCAAGCACGTTTAGATGCAACCGAAATGGTCCATGCTGCAAAATTTACGTTTAATCCTGTGTATGGAAAAAAATACTATCTGTATCAGGATGAAGCAATTGGTAAATATCGGCTGGTACAAAATTCGCCACAGGAGTGGAGTTGCGGGATTCCTTTAGGGTGGTCTTTCTGTCAGGCAGTGCGCAAATTAGGCGATAGCACGTGGGAAATTATTGAGGAAGAAGAACAATAAGGACGAACGATGAAAAAACCCGATAGTCGTTGCTGTGGTTCAGGCGTTTGCATCATCAATGATGCTGGAGAATGCTGGTGTGGCCAAAAATGGGATGGTGAGAAGATGGCGTATGTACCTTTAGACCTCAATCAGCCTCAAGATGAGGTGATGCAAAACAAGATCACAGACGAACCTGAATCAAATAAGACCTAATTTTGCTCTCGTTTTTTATGAAGGTATGTAATGGTTCTATAGTGCGTATACGCCAAAACGATCGCTAATATTGCTATTGAGTATTTAAGCGGAATACGCAAGAACATTTCTAGCATGAGAGCAAAGAACAGCGCCCACGCCATAACACTGAGGTAGGACACAGCTAGAAAAAAATCCTTGATTTTGCTGCCATCTAAAAAGCGCGAGTACACGATTGCAATCGGGATCAATGCAACTAATAAATATAGAATTATGCGCATTATTTAAATCTCCTTCGGTACGAGTTTAAACTGATATTTAGGAATTAGATCTAGAACTATTAATTAAGATTGTTAATTGAGTATTAACTTACTCCCCTCTAAGACCAAAGGAGATTCTATGTTTGCAAAAACTGTATTAAGTTGCCTTGCGGTAGCCGTGACGATTATTGGTTTATTGATGTATTTTGATACGCAAGATGCCACCGTTTTTACAATCGGCATCATCAGTTACTTTTTCATAGCGTTATCAAGTAGTATCAAATGTAAGTGCTGGAACTCTAAAATCCAATAACTCATTCTCTTATTTAGGAAAACCGTGAAGATTAAAACTGGTTTGAATGCCGCTCTTGCGATTACGATAGCAAGTTTAGCGGCCTGCAGTAGCGGCCCTAAATTAATGACCGAAAAGATTCCTGAGTCAGGATTCTTGCCCAACTACAAGGTGATGCAACCGGTAGATAACACCCCAAAAGATATTCGAGCATGGCGTTATCTGAAGCCTGGCCTTTTTGCATCTAGCTACACTGCCGTCATGATCGAGCCGGTTTACTTAAATCAACGGGAATACACCAAAGAAATTACTCCTGAAGTGATTGCGCAAACAAAGAAAATTCTAGAAGAAGCGATACGTCAGGCAGTCCAACGACGCTCAGATATCAAAATTGTTAATCAGCCAGGACCTGGTGTGCTGCGAGTAGCTATTGGCATTACGGGCGCAGAAATATCGGCCGATGGTTTAAAGCCATGGAACTTTACACCGATTGGTTTAGCTACGAACGCCGCTGCGTATGCTGCAGGCGTAAATTCAAGAACACCAGCATTGGTTGTGGAGAATCGCATTACAGATAGTCAGTCGCGTGAGTTCATTGCAGGTGGCATGGTGGCAGTACAAGGTGAACCATTTCGGTTAGGGTCAAGTTCGGTGGGCGCGTTTCAGGATATGACCAAACGGATTGTGGTATTCGCGATGGAGTCCCCTCTTAAGCCTTTACCCAGCCAAAGCAAATAAGTAGCACTTACGCAATTACAGGGGTTTAATCACCCAAAATATTGGGCAATAGCTTGGTTAGGGAGGCACGTTGCGCAGTTGCTGAACCCGCTAAAGCAAAACCCAGTAATTGCGATTGAGGGCTATAAAACAAACCCTCAATGCCATTCTCTTCTTGTTTAATCGTCCATGAGCCCTTGCTACCAGATGCAGGCGGAGATACCACCAAAGGTAAAGCTGGAGTCTTAATCATCACTGGCATAGCGGGGTAGGTCAGGACACTATCGTGCCCAGCCAAAATACTTGCTAGCGTACGAGCAGCCTGCATGATGGGCATCACGTAAGGCAAGACATGGCCTTCTACTTCTGCGCAATCGCCGAGACTATAAATTCCATGGATGCTTGTTTCCAATTGACGATTAACCACAATGCCACGATTGGTCTTGATGCCAGCGCGTTTGGCTAATTCAGTACGGGGGCGCAAACCAATTGCAGAGAGCACACAATCTGCATGTAAAACATCCCCATTAGCAAGACCGATTTCAAATCCATCCCCTACTCTCGAAACGGACTTTGCACTGGTGCCAAGATGCCACACCACACCTAAATCAGACAGCCTTGATTGGAGCTCAATAGCAATCTCTTTTGGTAGTAGGCGCCCTAGAACTTGATCGGCTAAGTCGACTACCTCAACGTGATAACCCCCTAGACTGAGATCATTCGCAAACTCGCAGCCGATTAAGCCAGCCCCAAGAATAAGAACCTTTTTTGTATTGGTAATACACTCTCTAAAGTCGGCGTAATCCTTCAGATCATTGACCGTTAATATTTGATCAGTCGGATCGCCAGCAATATCTAAGCGTATCTGATCAGCACCTAAGGCCAAGACTAACTTCGAATACTGCAAAACATGTTCTTTGTTATCAGGACTCTGTAACAAAAGAGAGTGATTACTAGGATCAATCGCAGACACATTGCTATAAGAATGAATCTGAATATTGAGTTGCTCCATCATTTTTGCTGCGTTTGAAGAGATCAGTTGTTGAGCATCTTTCTTAGAAGCAAAAGCAGTGGATAGCATGGGCTTGGAATAAAAATCCCCACTCTCTTGGGTCACGACAGTAATAGCTTGTTCAGCATTCAGTTTGCGGTATTCCCGGATCAGGGTATAGGCAGCCAAGCCGCTACCAATGATGATAATCGGTTTGTTTTGGTGATGAGCAGTGTTCATACAATAGATGCAGGGCTTACTTGCGAAAGCGCGCGAGCAATTCTTTCATAAAGATCCATAAAGCGGGCAGGCCTGGAATAATGATCATCGCGAGAGCGACTAAGGAAAAATTACTCTTAACCCACGGATGATCACCAATCATGTAGCCTAAGGCAGTTAGGCTACAAACCCAAATGATGCCGCCAATGATGTTGTAAAAGACAAAGACTGGGTAGCGCATTTGAGCCACGCCAGCAACGAAGGGTGCAAAGGTTCTAATAAAGGGAAGAAAACGCCCAATCACAATCGTGATCGGACCATGTTTTTCATAGAAGGCGTGGGCTTGGTCAAACGCCTTCTTATTAAACCAACGTGAGTTTTCCCAAGAAAAAACTTTATTACCGACATAGCGCCCAACCGAGTAATTGACTGCATCCCCAAGAATCGCTGCACTGGTTAAGAGGAACATTAAGAGGGGTAAACTCAGTTCACCAACTGCAGTGAGTGCACCCGCTACAAATAGTAGGGAGTCACCTGGCAAAAAGGGCATGACGACTAAGCCCGTTTCAATAAAAATAATGGCAAAGAGTAAAACGTAGATCCACGTACCCCATTCATTAGCAATCAGCGCTAAATTTTTATCTAGATTAAGAAATAAATCGATGAGGTAAGCGAAATCCAAGATATGCTTTCAGAGTGTTTGTGGAATTGTAATGACATTCACTGTAAAAAGAAAAAGCTCTAGAATTAGGGCATGCAATACGTCATTCTGCTCATTAACACCGCTCTAGTCCTGTGGCTGGTGTTTAATCTCTATCAAGCCATCATCGCTTTTTTGCGGTGGAGAAAGGAAGCTAACTCAGAACCCTTTTTATCTTTTTTACTTGAGCGAGTCGGTTTTTTGGGAAGAACCTTTGTTAGTACGGTGGTCTATGCCATATTAGCTGCTGGCATCGCTTACTTACTGTATGAAATCGGGGCTATGATCTTTACTTAAGAGAGTAGTAATTGTCGAAGATCATGTAAATCATTGCCTTGATGTGTCGGGGGTAAACCAATTTCTTCAAATGGCAGTTGATATCGATTCACCCAAAAGGTGTTAAAGCCAAACCAATTAGCGCCAATGATGTCCCAAGCATTGCACGAAACAAATAACACCTCATTCTTAGGGATGGGAAAGTGATTAAGAACTAGTTGATAACTGGCCGGTGTAATTTTGAACTGGCGCGCCTCATCAACCGAAATTACTGCGTCTAAATCATTTTCTAATTGGCTGTGCTCAATCGCCCAAGTAAGCATCTCTAGATTGCCATTAGATAGGATGCAGGTCTTTAGACCGCTGGCTTGGATAGCTTTCAGGGCGTCTACAGACTCAGGGAATGGGTCGAGCTTGGCATATTGCCCCAGCAATTGAGCTTCGTAATCGTTCGTTAAGTTGAGCCCAAACTGTTTACACGAATAGTGCAAGGCCGCAATTGTGATATCCCAAAAAGATTGATAGTGTTTGCTACCACTCGGATTGAGCGGGTCACTTAAAGAAATAAGGCGCGTGTACTCTAACTGTTTATCACGCCATAAAACTGATAAGGACTTGCCCTGACCTACAAAAAGTTTCTCAGCCAATGCGCCAATGGAATACACATCAAAGAGCGTTCCATAGGCGTCAAAGGCAATTAGTCGATATGGCATTAATCAAATGAAGCGGAAGGCAATGATAGCGACCAGCGTTGGGGGTAGTGCAGCAAGCAAAAGATAAAGAGCGCTAATTGCACCATCTTCAAAGTTACCCCGCAAAATTGAGTAACCCGCTGGATTGGGCGCGTTAGCAATGACTGTTAAGCCGCCACCCGTCACTGCTCCAGCGACCAAGGCGTATTTAAATTCGTCAGAGAGGCCGTCTACCAAGGAGCCTAAATAGGTAAGCGCCGCATTATCAGTGATAGCCGTTAAAGCAGTTGCACCGTAGTACACCGTATCGGCATCTAGGTTAGCTAGTAAAGGTTGTAGCCACCACTTCTGTTGACCGCCAAGGACAACTAAACCTGCTAAAAAGAAAGCCACCATTAAGCTCTCACGAAAGATTAATTTATTTTGGTAGCGCGCATAGGCAGTGGTGTAGCCAATGAAGAATAAAAAGAGCCCCATAAAAATGACCGAGTGATGGACAAACACGACGACACCCAATAAAAAGAGCAGATGGATCAAAACAACTCCGACTGGTATACGGTCAATGCGCTTGTCACTAGGGTTGGTTTCAACCTGTTCGAGTTCTTTAAAAAATAACAAAGCCAGAATGGTAGCGTTCACAACGACAGCCAAAGAAGAACGCCAGCCAAACTCCTGTAACATAAAGACAATATCCCAGTTCCACTTGGCCGCTACCATCAGAATGGGAGGTGCTGCATAAGGAGTCAATGTGCCGCCGATCGATATATTGACGAATAAGACACCTAAAGCTGCATACATTAACTTTGGTGAGATTTTTTTAGAGAAGTAATGATCGCGCAAGAGAAGTGCAGCAACGGTCATTGCAGCAGGCTCAGTAATAAAAGATCCCAAGAGGGGCACAAGAGTTAATGTGACCCAAAAGAATGACACTGATTTCTTCACGGGAAGCAGTGCAGCAACACGAGTCACTAAAAACAAACAAAACTCTAGAACGGGCTTACTGGCAGCAATCACCATGATGACAAAGACAAAAAGCGGTTCTGTGAAATTTAGGCTCTCAAGATATTGAATCGTGGCCTGATTGCCGCTATAGAAAAAGAAGAAGGTGACCAAGACCATTGCCCAAAAACCAAAGACTGCCTCCACCTCTCCCAAAAGATGCCAAACACCGGCATGGTTGGGCTGTTTGTGCGCTAAGTGTTCAAAAAATTTGGTCGAGAAGGTATGAATAACCGCTAAGGCGAAAATGGTAGTGCTGATAATATTGATCAGGGTTGGCGACATGAGGTTTTCCAATAAATGATTAGTTGACTAAATATCTAGGTGAATCACGCGTTATTCCCTATTGTATTGATAAGCAAGCCCATAGTGTTCATAATGAATATATCAGCATATCAATCTCAGCAAAGGCAATATCCATAATGAGATCTGCAGATTTAGTCAAAACTAACCCGATCTCGCACAGTCTTGTGCAAAATCTACGTCAGCAATTAATGCGGGTTTTGCCATTCTCTAAAATGGCCATCGCGGACGTAGATTATTTTCTGCGTCATTCGATTGAGGCCTACTTTGCCCCAAATGAGACCATCCTATCCCCTGCAGATGGGGTACCAAAGGATTTGTATTTAATTCGTCAGGGTCGGGTTTCAGGGCGACGGTTAATCCCCGGTTTTGAAGAAATGGGCTTTGAGCTGGCAGCAGGCGAGCTGTTTTCTGTCAGTGCCTGCTATGCAGGTAGACCAGTCACCTCCAAATACGTCGCAGTCGAAGATTGTTTTTGTTTGGCCATTCCCGTTGAGCGTATGCACGAGCTCGCGAAGCAATCGAAGCCGTTTAGTGATTTTTTAAATAATCGAATTCTCAAACTATTAGAAGAGTCACGAACGGCACTGCGCAATAACTTTGCTTCACAAGCCCTAACCGAGCAGTCCCTTGAGAGCCCACTGGGTGATCTGACACTTAAAAAGCCAATCTCAGTATTGCCCAATACACCACTAAAAGATGCCTTGCAATTGATTCATGAGAAGAAGGTAGGGTCCGTATTGGTGGTGGATGAAGTAGGCATTATTCAGGGAATTTTGACACGCTACGATGTCTTAAGCCGTGTGACTTTGGCGCAGATACCATTGGATACCCCCATCGCTGCAGTAATGTCAACGCAGGTTAAAACTGTTCAGGTTGACGACACTGCGGAGATGGCGGGCCTCATGATGTCGCGCCATCATATTCGTC
>Ga0315900_10006155_pt1 | contig 16213 bp, 15 predicted proteins | sample LakEriMetagenome_FD_203521 | JGI IMG/M metagenome (GOLD analysis project Ga0315900, IMG submission 203521) | Freshwater fungal communities from buoy surface, Lake Erie, Ohio, United States - Buoy 12 MA114 | ecosystem: Environmental > Aquatic > Freshwater > Lake > Lake biofilm | place: USA: Lake...
AAGCGCTGCGGGCCGTCTTCATCTCACTTCGCCTTGAAGTAACCGCGCTGCTTCTCGCTGATGGGCAGGCCGAGCTTTTCCATGACCTTGAGCATGTCCTCCCACACCTGGCGCTTCGCATGGATGCCGTCCCCCATCTTTTCCTCACGCAGCAGATAAGATGGATGATAAGTCACCATTGTCGGAATGCCGCTGGTGCTGTGAAAACGGCCGCGCAGGCCGCCGACGCTCCCGGGAATCCCGAGTCCTTCCGCCGCCGTCGCTCCGAGAGCCACGATGACCTGCGGTTTGATCAAGTCGATCTCCGTCAGCACGAACGGCAAGCAGGCCTTCATCTCCTCGGCGGTCGGTTTGCGGTTGGCGCTGCCCTGATTGTCCATCGCAGGCCGGAATTTGCAGATGTTGCTGATATAAACCTGCGGCCGGTCGAGTCCCATCGCCTTGATGATCGCGGTCAGCTTCTGCCCGGCGGGTCCGACGAAGGGTTCGCGCAGTTTTTCCTCTTCAGCGCCCGGTGCTTCGCCCACAAACATCAATCTGGCATGCGGATCACCCACGGCGAAGACCATCGTCTTGCGCAGGCTGTTGAGCGCTAGCGCTGGCTCCCACGTCTCGGCCATCGCGCGCAACGCGGCGAGCTTTTCCTCGATGCTGGCACCCGCGACTTCGATGAGACCGGCTTTCTTCGTTTCGGGCGGCGGATTGTCGAGAATCCGGCGGACTTCCAGCGCGGATTCGACCGCGATGGGCTTCGGCGCCTCGGGCATTTCGCGAATGGCAGGTTTGCGGCCCAGGCCGCTCAATTTCTCCAGCGCCTCAGCCCGCAGCGGAATGTGCGTCACGCCCTGAAGCTGGCGCTGCTGCAGGTGCTGTTTGAGAAGCTGGGTGGCGGCGGACATGAAGAGAAATGACGAAACCAGAATGGCGAATGGCGAAGGAATGTCGAACGCGGAAATGATTCATCATTCCTCATTCTGGTTTCGTCATTGCTTACGGCTCAGCCGCATGTCCATCCAAACGGCCAGAATCAAAACCACGCCGCGGGCGATGAATTTGCGCTCCGGCGGCACGGACATGAGCGTCATGCCGTTTAAAAGACAGGCGATGATGAGCGCGCCGAGCAGCACGCCCAAAACGGTCCCGCGTCCGCCGCGCAGGCTGACGCCGCCAATCACGCATGCAGCGACAGCGTCGAGTTCCATCAAGTCACCGACGGTCGTCGTCGATGAACCGGCGTAAGCAGTCTGCATGAAGCCCGTGATGGCGACAATGGCTCCCATGCCACTGTAGGCGGCGATCACGGTGCGTTTCATCGGCACGCCGGAGACGAAGGCGGCCTCGGTGTTGCCGCCGATGGCATACAAATGACGTCCCAGGCGCGTGTGCTGCGTGACCGCATACACGATCATCGTCACACCGCCGAGAATGAGCGAAGGCAGCGGAATGCCTCGGAACTGGCCGGTGACGAGCACAAACAGCGCGATGGCCTGCGCGGTGATGAAAAGGCGGAAGAAGGCCATTTCCTTGTCTTCCACGGCGAACCCATGCTCCAGACGACGTCTGCGGGCGCTGATCGTCGTGAAAACGAGCGCGACGACGAGCCCTGCGGCAAGCATCCAGCCAAACTGTGTCGGCAGGTAGTAGGTGGTGAGCAGCGAGTAGAGATTGCTCTGCCCGCCGGGAGCTACGGGCACAGTGGCGTTGTCAATGACGAGCCAGAACAGGCCTTTGAAGATCAGCAGCGCCCCAAGCGTGACGATGAACGACGGCATGCGCTCGCAGACGATGAACGCGCCCATCGCCATCCAGATCAGCACGCCGCAGAGCAAACCGAGGCCAAGCGCGGCCGGTGCTGGCAGGTGATGATGAAACACGAGCACGCTGGCGATGCCGCCGAGCAAACCCACGCCGCTGCCGGCGGACAAGTCGATGTGTCCGGGCAACAGAATGAGCAGCATGCCCATCGCCAGCGTGGCAGTGATGGAAAGCTCGGTGGCGAGCATGGACAGATTCCGCGCTCCGAGAAACGCGGGCTCTTTGAGAGCAAAGAAGGCGCAAATCGCGAGCAACGCGATGGCGATGGGCAGTTCTCGGAATTTGACGCTCACAATGGCTCAGTTTTGGGACGCGAGGAAGATGCCCAGGATGATCAGCGCGATCACGATGGCGATGGTGATCTTCACCCAGCTCAGCGGATATTCGCCGGTGATCTTGCCGGTGGCCCCGTTCACGGCGACCTGGTAGTTTTTCGTGCCGTAGGTGTAGGTCAGCAGCCAGACGGGCAGAAGCACATGCTTGAAGGTCTGCGCGCTGTATTCGGGGGCGATTTGCAGGTTCCGATGCGTGTCGCCCGGAATCTGGGAGACGCATTGACTGCGCAGGATGTCGTCCATGCGCCCGCGTGAGTCTTGGGCGGCCTGGATGAGGTCGATCTGATACTGCTCTACGACCCAGCCGGAGAGATAACCGGGATCGTACGGCAGAAGATCGGTCGTGGTGGGAAAGGGCTCAAGATCGCCCAGCAGCTTTGGATGCACGCCCTTCGACGCGGGCACGAGCACGTCATCAAAATCGCTGCTCACATGGCCAGAGGCGTATTCCCAGCGCGTGTGGCGCGTGCGGTTCCCCTTGCTGTCGGTCGTGTAATAATAGTAACCGGCCTCCGCCTCCCACGGGCACTCGGCATGCGCGTCGAAGGTCCAGTAGGGTAGATAAAGCCCGTGCAGCGTGTCGGTGAGCGCCTTTTGGCCGAGCGCGTTCGGCGCCCAGAAGTGGCTGCCATACCAGCGGGGGATGTCCTCGCGCACCTGGCTCTCGGGAATCTTGAATGGAAGCTGGCTGCCGGGCCGGATCGGCGCGCCGACATCGTCCACGGCCATGATCGAGGGCGATCCGCAGAAGTCGCAGTTCTGAGCCACGCGTTTTTCATCGAAAACCGAGATGGCGTGGCAGCTCTGGCACTTCACCGTCTTTCTCACCGCCGCCCAGCCGCGCTGATCATCGGGAATGGCCCGCAGCATGGCGACGAGGTCGTTTTCCTCGACCAGAGTGCCGTCGGCCTTGAGCTCGGCGGGCGACTCGGTGCCGCAATACGGACAGACGAGCGCATGCTTCGACGGCGTCCAGACCGCCTCGGCCCCGCAGGCCGGGCAGGCGAACTTGGAAATGGCGGTGACTTCAGACATCGGGCGCGATTTACCGGAGAAATGCGCGCCCTGTCCATTCCAAAAACCAGGCGTGGAATTTTCCCGGCTTGCCTGTTGAGGGTGCTTTTTGGCAAAATGTCCGGATGAAAGCAAAACTGCTCCTGCCCTCCGCCCTGCTCGCCCTCTGCACGTTTTCCCACGCCGCCACGGTCAAAGACCGCGAAGGCGCGGTGCGCAGCGAGAAGGCGAAGATGGAAAACGACGCCCGCTGGAACTGGAGTGACATCGACGGCGGTTTCCGTCTTGCGAAGACGACCGGGAAGCCGCTGCTCGTGGTGCTGCGCTGCGTGCCGTGCCTGTCCTGCGCCGGCATCGACGCCAGCGTGCTGCAGGAGCCGGAGCTTGTGCCGCTGCTCGACCAGTTTGTCTGCGTGCGTGTCATCAACGCGAACGCCATCGACCTCTCGCTGTTTCAGTATGACTACGACCTGTCCTTCTCCGCGATCATGTTCAACGGCGACGGTACGATCTACGGCCGCTACGGCTCCTGGCTGCATCAGAAGGATCCGCTGAACAAGACCACCGCCAGCTTCAAAAAGGCGCTCGAAGCCACGCTGACCGTCCACAAAGGCTATCCGGCGAACAAATCGAGTCTCAGTGGCAAGCAAGGCGGTCCCACGCCCTACAAGACGCCGGTCGAGTTTCCTTCCCTGTCAGCCAAGTATCCGAGCAAGCTCGACTGGGATGGCAAAGTCATGCAGAGCTGCGTCCACTGCCACATGGTCGGCGACGCGTTCCGCGCCTACTACCGCAGCCAGAAGAAGCCGGTGCCCGTGGAGTGGATTTACCCGCAGCCGTCCATCGAGACGCTCGGCGTCACGCTTGCGACCGATGACATCGCCAAAGTCGAGGCTGTGACCGCTGATTCGCCCGCGGCAAAGGCTGGTGTGCAGGCCGGGGACGCTTTCACTTCGCTGAACGGCCAGCCGCTTGTTTCCACCGCCGATGTGAGCTGGGTGCTGCATCGCTCGCCGGAATCCGGCTCCATCGCGGTCAAAGTCCTCCGTGGCGGCAAGGAAACCGACCTCACGCTCGATCTTCCCGCGGGGTGGCGTTTGAAGTCAGACATAGGCAAACGCGTCGGCACCTGGCCCATGCGCGCGATGGCCTTTGGCGGCATGAAAATGGACGACATACCTGACGAGGAACGCGCTACTCTTGGCTTGAACAAAGACCAGATGGCCCTCCGCATTGCCCATGTCGGCCAGTATGGCGAGCACGCGAAGGCGAAGCAGGCAGGGTTTCTCAAAGACGACATCCTCATCGAGGTCGGTGAATTAAAGCAGCGCATGACCGAGAGCGCCATCATCGGCCATCTGCTGCTGCACCATCTCCCGGGCGAGCAACTGCCAGCTGCTGTCCTGCGCGGCGGGAAGCGCCTGGAATTAAAGCTGCCACAGCAGTGATCTGCCCCCCCCAACCTAGGGCACTTTGCGCTGCAAATTCCCGGTTGCAAAGCCGCCTTCGGCCTGCATTATCCACGCCCCTCGCGAGTCCCCCCTCAATTCGCCGTTGGTCTCCGTGCCTGCCTCCCTTTGGGATGCGCAGGATTCTCGCCCGGAGGTAACCCGGTCATATCACACATCCCATGTCAGTACGTCTTGCTCGATTCGAGATGCCGAACCGCCTCGTGAAAAACGAAGCCACGGCCACCGAAACCTACGCTCAGTTCGTCGCCGAACCCTTCGACAAAGGTTACGGCCACACGATTGGCAACTCCCTCCGCCGCGTGCTCCTCTCCTCCCTCGAAGGAGCGTCCATCACCTCCGTGAAAATCCGCGGCGCGGAACACGAATTCACCACCCTGCCCGGCGTCCTGGAGGACGTGGTGCAGATCGTCCTGAACCTCAAGAAGGTCCGCTTCAAGCACCACAGCGACGCCAAGGAGCCCCGCCTGCTCTCCATCTTCGCAGACAAGGAAGGCGCCGTCACCGCCGGCGACATCAAGGAAGACAACCACTACGAAGTCATCAATAAGGACCTCGTCATCTGCCATCTCGACCGCAAGACCAAGTTCGAGTGCGAGTTCGAAGTCCGCGTCGGCCGCGGTTTCTCCACTTGGGAGGAAAACAAGCGCCCGGACACCCCCATCGGCGTCATTCCGATCGACTCCATCTACTCCCCCGTCACCCGCGTGAAATATGCGGTCGAAAATACCCGCGTGGGCCAGAACACCGACTATGACAAGCTGGTGCTCGACGTCTGGACCGACGGCCGCATCACCCCGCAGGACGCGCTCCTGCAGTCCGCTGCCATCCTGCGCCACCACCTCGACGTCTTCGTCAACTATGACGACAAGGCAGTCGAATTCGAAGCCGCACCAGAAGCCCAGAGCGAGGAAAACAGCGAGCTCCGCAAGCTCCTGAACATGAGCGTCAACGAGATCGAACTCTCCGTCCGCGCCGCCAACTGCCTGAACAACGCGAACATCACCAGCGTCGGCCAGCTTGCGATGAAGACCGAGGGCGAAATGCTCCGCTACCGCAACTTCGGCAAGAAGTCCCTCACCGAGATCAAGGAAAAGCTCGCCGAACTCGGCCTTTCCCTTGGCATGAAGTTCGATCCCGCGCTGCTTGAGGCCACCCCTGGCGGTGTCTCCCTCCTCGCCCGCAGCACGATGATCAGCGACGACGATGAAGAAGCCGACGCGCTCGACTTCTCCAAGCTCGTGGACAGCCATCTCCCCGACGTCGATGACGAGGAGTAATCAATCACAGGAAAGAAAGACCAAATAGGACATGAAACACGGAAGAAAAATCGTCAAACTTCAGCGCAAGCAGGACCATCGCGACGCGCTGCTCATGAATCTCACCTGCTCCCTCATCGAGCACCGCCGCATACGCACCACGCTCGCCAAGGCCAAGGCCCTCCGCCCCTACGCGGAGAAGCTGGTCACCCTTGGCAAGCGCGGCACCCTGCATGCCCGCCGCACCGCGCTCTCCTCGCTCCGTCACAAGGACGCGGTGAAGAAGCTCTTCGAGGAGATCGCCGTCGCCTCCAAGGACCGCGTCGGTGGCTACACCCGCATCACCAAGCTCGGCCAGCGCCGCACCGACTCCGCTCCGATGGCCTACATCGAATGGGTTGACGCCTTCGTGCCGAGAGCCGCCGAAGCCCCTGCTGCCGAGGCCGCCGCCGAGCCTGCTGCTGAAGAAGCCGCGCCGAAGAAAAAGGCCCCGGCCAAAAAGAAGGCCGCGCCGAAGAAGAAAGCCGCCGCCGCTGAATAAGCAGCTCGTCTCTCCATCGAGAAACCATCCAACGCGGGAGCCCGAAAGGCTCCCGCGTTTTTGTTCCTTCAAAAGACGAGTGTCCTCCTTGCGGCCCCTCACAAAAACCAAACGCATCCATCCCCAAGTCTGAACGTCGGTGATGCCGCTGAGTCTCCGACCTTTGTCATTGGGCGTTACTTGCTCGCTACTGAATGTTCAAATCCCCATTGATGAGATTGCGCATTCCTTCGGTTAGCGTCCCTTGCCTTTGAGGAGCGTCACCATCGCCGTGCCCATGGCCTCGCCCACGTCCATGTAAACCTCGGCCTTGCCGCCGTAGTGACCATTGCCGCTGCCGCCCTGGGCCATGGGGTGAGTATAAACGGTGGCGACGTTGCCTTTGAACTCGGGGTATTTGCCGGTGGTGCCGTCCACGGCGAGCTGGGCGTCGAGGATGAGGCCGCCGTTGCCGCCGCCTTTGACGGACTCGCCCAAGGTCCCGAGCACGAACTTCGCCGTGGGTGCGTTGAACTCTTCACGAAGCTTCTTGATGAAGCGCACCAGATTCTGCTCGTAGCGGGCGGCGTGGCCGGGATTACCGGCGTCTTTTTCGCCCTGCCAGAAGAAAAAGCCGGCCACCTCATAGCCCTTGGCGCCTGGGTAGTGCTTGTCGAGCTCGGCGAGCACGGTTTTGGCGTGGCTGGTGTCGTCGTCCCACTGCTTGCCGGCATACCAGTCGATGGGTTTGCCGGTCTTTTTGTCAACCCACGGGCCGGGCTCCGTCTTGAGTCCGAGTGCCTTGTCCAGCTCCCAGGAATCCGGGCGGTCCTTGTAGCCGGCGTAAATCATGGGCTTCTCGGCACCGGTCTTGTCCTTGAGGACGAACTCATAGCGCTCGCTGCCCGGCGGCAGCAGGTCCCAGCCGAGGCTGCGGTTCCCGATGCAGCTCTTCAACATCAACACCGGCTCCTCCACGGCGTCGCCGACCTTCTTGGCGATGCCGAACTCCGGGCCGATGGTCTTGCATGTTTTGACGGTCATCCACTCGTTGTTGAGGCGCTGCATGCCGCCGCCGCGCCCGGACATGACGCGGGCATAGCGCACATCCTTCCGCTCGGCCCAGTCACCGGTATCACTGAGGAGATAGGAGTACTTCTTTTTCTCCTTCACCACATGCTCCAGCCCGATCTCGCCGCCCTTCACCTTGCCCAGGCCGACCATGTTGGACTGTCCCAGAAGAATGAAGACCTGCACCTTCTTCGACATGTCGGCGGGCTGGTCCGCAGGGGACTGGGCCTGAACCGTGGACATGGCGATGGAGAACACAGCGGCGGTGGTGAGGCAAAGCAGGGAAGCGGTGGTGGTCATTTGGCAGGTGGGTAGCTGAAAAAGCTTATGTGACCAAGACAGGGAAGAGAAGCCTATTTTCAAGACCGAAGGCGGCTGCTTTGACGATCCGAGGGTGGCCTGCTGCCGAATCATGTGCAGGCAGATTTCCGCCAAGCTTGGCAACGCGGGCATTTTATATCAAGGTTGTGCTCATGACGCCCGCCAAGTCCAACGCCATCACACTGCCCCAGGATGCCAAGGTTTTCAGCGCTCTCGGTGATGAAGTCACCGTGCTGCTCAGCGGTCAGCAGACGGGCGGGGCCTTCACCATGGTGCAGGTCGTCACACCGCCGGGAGGCGGGCCGCCGCCGCACTGGCACACGCGGGAGGACGAGTGGTTTTACATCATGGAAGGGCGGGTCGAGTTCTGGCAGGACGGAGTCTGGACGGAGGTGCCCGCCGGCACCGCCGCCTACCTGCCGCGTGGATCACGCCACACCTACCGCAACTGCGGAGACACACCGCTGCGCATGATCGTGCACGCCGCGCCGTCGGGCTTTGAGGTGTTCTTTGAGCGCATCGCCGAGGTCTTCAACGCGCCCGGCGGCCCTGACATGCGGCGTATCGTCGAGATCAGCGCCGAGCACGGCATTCACTTTGTGGAAGGGTAGGTCAGGGGCCGGAGAGGCGTCCTCCCGCCTGCTCATGAGCCTTCCCACAGCCGGATGTGGTCGATCTGGCAGGTGCCGAAATCGACGGCCTTGAAGTCGATCTGCGCCTGGCCGGTCATGTCGATGTTCCTGCTCTCGAAGACATGCTTCACGCCGTCGATCTGCAGCAGGATCGCTCCTTTCTTCAACTCGATGACCACGTCGTGCCATTGGTTGAGCGCGAAGAGCGGCTTCTCGACCGCCAGCTTTTCGACGTCCTTCTTGATGGTCAGCGTCGTCGCCTTCTCGCCAAAGCTCAGCGTGTGGATGTGGTGGCCGAGATCGAGGAGCGGAAAGCCCTTTTGATGCGCTTTCGCATCGTAACGCACTCGCATGGCGCAGACAAAATTCTCCGGCACCTTCTTGAGCCAGATCACTGGTTTCAATCCGGCATGGGAAGGATCGTTGCTGGCCTTCTTTTTCGCCTGAAACTCCTTGGATGACTCGCTTCCGTGCAAAACGCCACCCTTGACGGACCATGTCGTGTTTTGCCGAACCTCCCAGAACTCCGTGTTGATGGTCCCGGCGTCAAACGTGTCCTCATAGACGAGCTTGAGGCTTTTGAAGAGCTGCGGCTGGCAGGCGCTGTCCGCTGCGGACAACGAAAAGGAAAAAAGGAGCGTGCCAACGAGGCTGAGGATGAATTTCATGAACCGCATCAACGCCCGGAGCCCGGCAAGTTTTCACCGAGCTTGATCTGCGTCACAAGGGAAGCCATCTGGAGTGCTTGTGACCGCATCCGCCGCCCAGCCTCGAACACTGCCTGACCTTTCCGTCGCGGAGTTGGCGTCCTGGATGCAAGGCAATGGTTTCAATGCCGCGCATGCTCCGAGGGTCATTCGCAGCCTGCTGGCGGCGGAACAGCCGAAAAAGCGTGCGGACTTCCTGCTGCCTGAAAAGCTCGAAGAGCCGTTGAAGGCCGCATTTGCTGCTGAAGCAGGAGCGTTGGCTCAAAAGCAGGTTTCAGCTGATGGCACGGCGAAACTGCTGCTGTGCCTGCGTGATGGTCGCACGGTCGAAAGCGTGCTGATGCCGGATTATCGCGAGGATCGCGCCTCGGGCTGCATTTCGAGCCAGGTCGGCTGTGCAATGGGTTGTGACTTCTGCGCGACCACGCAAACGGGCTTCGAACGCAACCTGACCTCCGGCGAGATCATCGAGCAGTTTTGTCATCTGAGGCGCGAGGCGCATCTGGTGGGCCGTGTGCTGCGAACGATCGTCTTCATGGGCATGGGCGAGCCAATGTTGAACCTCAAAAACGTGCTCCCGGCCATCGAGCGCATCGCTGACCCGAAACTCGGTGCCTTTGGCTGGCGGCAGATCACCGTTTCGACCGTTGGCATCGTGCCGGGCATCGAGGAACTGCGCAATGCGGACCTCGGTGTGCATCTCGCCATCTCGCTGCATGCACCGGATGATGCCACGCGGGCCGATCTGCTGCCGATAGGCCGTCGCTTTGATGTGGGCGAGGTGCTGGAGGCCGCGGATCGTTATCAGGAGCAAAGCGGACGCATCACCACGATTCAGTATTGCCTGCTCGAAGGTGTGAACGACTCCCTCGCGCAAGCCCGCGACCTCGCGCGGTTGCTCGCTGGACGTCGCATGCATGTGAACCTGCTCCGCTACAATCCCACCGGCCTCAGTTTGAAAGGCCGCAGCTACTTGCCGAGCAGCTTGGAGCAAACCGAGGCATTTCTCGCCGAGCTTCGCGCTCACGGAACTGTCACCCACTTGCGCCGTGCACGCGGACCGGACATCGACGCGGCATGCGGTCAGTTGCGGCGGCGTGCGTCGCTCGGAGTATGAGTTGAATTTCAAATTGTGTGCTTCTGTCAGGCACGCCATAACATCCCGGCTCCGAGAACACCAACGAACACACGCATTCATGACACCGAAGCACTGGACCCAGTGGGCGCAAGATTTTGACAACCACGTTACCGACGCCTTCAGCGCCGACTTCAACGGAGTCATCCAAAAGGCAATGGACAAGCTGCACAATGCGCGGCGGAAGCGCCTGTTTGTGGACTTTGGATGCGGATCAGGATCGTTCGTGCTCGCGCAGGCGAAGAAGTTCGACCGCTGTGTCGGAATCGACTCCTCGGCCGGAATGATCGAGCTGGCCAAACGCAAGGCGCGCCGCGTGAAGAATGTGGAGTTCGTCTGCGAGAGCATCCAGGGCTACGATGATAGTCGGGTCACGAACGCGGGACTGGTGGCGTGCTTCAATGTCATCACAGCGACATCGAGAAGTGTGCGCGACAAAGTGTGGCGCCGCATCGGAGGCATGCTGGCGCGCGACGGCGTGGCGCTGGTGGTCTGCCCCTCGCTGGAATCCGTGCAGATGGTGACCGCGGCATGCAAGGCGAAGTCGCTCGAACCGACCCGCCACATGCGCCGCGGTGGCGTCGTGGTGACGGAGGGCGTTTCTCAGCAGTTTTTCACGGCGGAAAGCCTCGTGGCCGAATTGAAAGCCAATGGCCTGAAATCCTTCCTGCTCGAAAAGGTGCCCTACAAATGGCCGCATGAAGGACTCGACGGTCGCGTCATGCGCGGCGTCGAATATCCATGGGACTGGCTCGTCGGCGTGCGTCGCGTCAAATGAGTCATCGATTGCGCGGCACGGGCATCACTTGATCCCGATCACCATCGAGTCGGGACCCACAAGGTGCTCGACGCGGCAGTCTTTGAAGCCGACCTGCTGCATCCAGTCGATGCAGTCCGCTCCGGTGTAGTCAAAGCCGCCGGGCGTCTCGATGAGCATGTTCAGGCTCATAAGAAGGCCAAAGGCGTTCTACTTCCGCTCGTCGTCGATGATCGAGTCATACACGATCACCGCGCCGCCTTCCGGCAGCGCTGCATACGCTTTGCGCAGCAGCATGAGCTTCGTTTCGAGGTCCCAATCATGTAGGATGTGGCCAAACAGCAGCACATCGGCCTTGGGCAGTTCATCGGTGAAGAAACTGCCGCCGGAGAAGCTCACGCGGTCGGCGAGGCCGTTCGTTGAGATGTATTCCTCAAAGATGGGGCCGACTTCCGGCAGGTCGAAGCCGATGCCGCGCAGGTGCGGATTTGCCCGCGTGATCTGCATGACGAGATCGCCCTGCGCGGTGCCGATGTCGGCGCAGGAGTTGTATTTCGACCACGGGAACTGGTTCGCGATGGTGATGTTCGCTCCGCGGCTCACGCCTGACATCGCGCGGAGGAATTCGCGCAGCTTTGCCGGATCGGCGTAGAGCGCGGCAAAGGGATCGTGGCCGCCTTTGGACTCGTTCTGCGATTCGCCGGTGCGCACCGCGGTGGTGAGATCGCCCCAGTAGCGGAACAGCCGGTGGTTCGCCATCTCAAGGATGCCGCCGATGTAGGATGGCTTGGCCTTGTCGAGGAAGAGGTCCGTCTCCGGCGTGTTCGAGTAGATGCCGTTCTCGCGCTTCAGGAAGCCGAGCGCGACGAGCGCATCGAGAAAGTCACGCGCCCCACGGGGATGCAGCCCCATGCGTCCCTGCACGCTGGCGAGATCGCCGGGATGCTTCGCGAGGTCGGTGAAGATCTCCATCTCGACGGCGGTGAGCAGCGTCTTCGAGGCCCAGAAGGCGAGGCCGGTTTGCAGAATGTGGTCAGGGGTGGGGTTCATCGCCGGTCATTTAGCGTTGCCGAAGTCCGCAGCCAGCGGAATGAAGCCTTTCGCCTCAAGAAGGGCGGGGGTCACTTCTTCGGCAGTTCTGGCTTCGGCCAGGGCTTGCCACCTTGCTCGATGAAAGCCTTTTCAACCTGCGCGGGCAGGAAATTCCCGGCGTAGCGAGCGATGCGCTCGTTTTTCTTCAAGTTCGCCATGATCACGGGCACCGCTGCCTCGATCTCGGCGGGTTCCTTGCCAGCAAACTTCTTCACCTCGTCCTGAAGCGCGATGAAAAAAGCCTGCTGATCCTCCAACAGCTCAGGGCCGCCGCGGGGGCCATGACCGGGGCAGACGATCTTCGGGCCAAGCTTCTTCACGGCATCGAGTGTTTTGATCCAGTCGCCGATGTTGCCGTCGCCGGTGAAGTTGTAGGGCCCGTTCACGCAAGCGTCGCCGCTGAAGAGGATTTTTTCCTTGGGCAGCCAGGCCCAGCCGTCGCCCGGCGTGTGAGCGGTGCCAAAGTGCAGCAGTTCAACACGGTGTTTGCCGTCATCGAAGATCATCTCGCTCCGGTAGAGAAGCGTGGGCGCCTTGAGCTTGCTTTCCGCGACATCCTTGCGGCCTTTCGCGGCCTCTTCCCAACGGCCTGGCTTGTCGCCGAACAGGCCGGTCTCGTATTTTTTCATCTGCGCCACCACATTCTCATGCGCCACGGGAGTCGCGCCTTTTTCGAGCCAGACTTGGTTTCCATACGCGTGATCACCGTGATGATGCGTGTCGAAGGCGAAGCGCACCGGTTTGTCTGTGATGGCCTCGATCTTCGGAATGATGACACGCGCGCCGGAGGGGAAGTTCGCGTCGATCACGAGCACATAGTCCTCAAACACAACCCAGCCGTTGTTGCAGTGGCCTGAGGGCCGGATCTCGCCCTCGTGGAAATAAACATCCTCGCCGACCTTCTCGACTTCATTCACCGCCGCGTGAGAAGTGGCGGTGGCAAAGGCCAGAACGGCAGGGAGGTTGCGGAAAAAAGCTGGATTCATGACTTGGGACGTTCGGGTGGGACTGACACGGCCTTTTTGACCGGCGGGGGAGATTTCTGTCCGGGGATGAAGCCGCCATTGCCGCCGGACCATCTGCCCGCGCTGTTTTGATTTTTGAAGGGCCGTGGAGCCCGGTTGTTTTGCTTCTGACTGCGCATGGAAGAGAATTCAATCGAAGAGACGCGCTTCTCAAGCACCTTGTTTTTTCTTCGGGCTCGATGCGCGCAACGGCCGTCCTCGCGGGAAAAATGTGAAAGGCTCCCGGCAGCAGGCTGAAAAGCGGCCACGAACCAGCGGGCATGCGGCATGGTCACGCGCCTTCCGGAAGCGCGACATACGGCTCCTCATTGAGCACGGCCTTCTTCGAGCCGCGGATGATTTTCACCCACTCGACGGCGGACGCGGTGACGATGACGGCGACAGCGGTGAGGAAAAGGCAGGTGATGCCGATGTCCACCTTCAGATTCATCATGGCGCGCGCCTGCACGGCGGTCAGCGGCGCCTGCGCGGCGGCGGCCTGGAGCTTTTCAAGTGCGGGGATGAAGCCTGCGGCGTTCGCGGAGGTCAGTTTCAACCACCCGGCGCTGAAGGTGACGACAGTCAGGTAGCTCATGGGGATAAGCGTAACCCATGCATAGCGCGCCTTGCCCATCTTGATGAGCACGGTGGTGCCCAGGCAGAAGGCGATGACGGCCAGAAGCTGGTTCGAGATGCCAAAAATGGGCCACAGGCTCTTCGCGATGCCTTCGGGGTCGATGGCACCCTGATAAAGAAAGTAGCCCCAGCCCGAGACGAGTAGCAGCGTGGCAAAGGCGTTGCTCAGCCATGAGCGCGTGTCTCCCAGCGGCTTCCAGATGTGCCCGAGGAAGTCCTGCAGAATGAAGCGGCCCACTCGCGTGCCCGCATCCAGCGTGGTGAGGATGAAAAGCGCCTCAAACATGATGGCGAAGTGATACCAGAGCGAGAGCATGCCCTCTCCGGGCAACACTTTGGCAAACATGTGCGCCATGCCGACGGCAAAGGTCGGCGCGCCACCGGTTTTGCCGATGAGGGTGGGCACATTCTCCTTCATCGTGCCATCGGCCATGGGGATGGTGGTAGGCTCGCCCATTTGTTTCGTCATGAGCAGCATTTCCTCCATCGTCACGGGATAGCCTGCGGCGTTGATCTTCGCGATGGCGGCGGCGTGATCCGGCACGGGCGGTGTGTTGATGGCGAAATACTGGCCCGGCTCCAGCGCGCAGGCCGCGATGATGGCCATGAGCGCGACCAGCATCTCGGTAATCATCGAGCCGTAGCCGATCATGCGGATGCGTGACTCGCGGTCGAGCATCTTCGGCGTGGTGCCGCTGGAAATGAGTGAGTGGAAGCCGGAGACGGCTCCGCAGGCGATGGTGATGAACACAAACGGGAAAACTGGCCCCGGAACGACCCAGCCGCTGCCGTCGATGAATTTCGTCAGCGCGGGCATTTTCAATTCCGGGCCGATGATGACGATGAACAGACCCAGCACAGCCACCGTGCCGAGCTTCATGAACGTGCTGAGGTAATCACGCGGAGCCAGGAGCATCCAGACCGGCAGCACGGAGGCGGCGAAGCCGTAAATCATGATTGCCCAAGCCAGCTTGTCTGGTGCCCAAGTCAGCGCGGTCATCCACTCAGCGGGAAGATATTTACCACCCCACACCGCAGCCAGCAGGGCGATGACGCCGAAGATGGACACATTCACCACGCTCACGCGACCCACCTGATGCGCAAAGCCCATGATGAGGGCGATGGGAATCGTCATCGCGATGGTGAAAAGCCCCCAGGGGCTCTCCGCGAGCGCCTTAACGACCACGAGGCCCAAAACGGCCAGCAGGATGGTCATGATCGCCAGCAGGCTGAGCATGGCCACGATGCCGACGAAGGGATTGACCTCCTCCTTGAGCATCTGGCCGAGCGATTTGCCACCACGACGCATGGACGCGAACAGCACCACCGAATCATGCACGCCACCGCCGAGCGTCGCGCCGATCAAAATCCACAGCATGCCGGGCAGATAACCAAACTGCGCCGCTAGCACCGGTCCGACGAGCGGTCCGGGTCCGGCGATGGCCGCGAAGTGATGGCCGAAGACGACCCACTTGTTCGTCGGCACGAAGTCTTTGCCGTCTGCCTTTGTGATGGCGGGCGGAGCACGCAGCTCATCCACCGTGAGCACTTTGGCCATGAGCCAGGCGCTGTAAAAACGGTAGCTGACGGCAAATGCGCAGACACCGGCCACGACGAGCCACAGCGCGTTGATGGTCTCGCCTTTGTGGAAGGCGGAAACAGCGACCGCACCGGCTCCGAGGAGCGAGATGGCGGTCCAGATCAGGAATTTCAGGGCTTTGGGCATGACGTTGTCGGTTCGCTGTTATTTCTTCTCCTTCTTGGCCGGTTTTGGCGGGGGTGGTGGGATGTAGGCCGGATTGGTCATCGCTTCCGGCGCGGTTTCCTTGAGGTTCGGGTAGATCTCAGCCTGGACATCGCCGAGTGCCCATTTGACGCCGCCGACGAGGATGTCCTGGAAGATGGGATTGGTCCAAACGTCCTCACGGTGGCCCATGGCGGTGTACCAGACGCGGCCATCGCCTTCCCTGCGTGCCCAGGTGCTCGGGTAAGCGGGCCTGGCATATTCTCCGCCCTTCATGGCCGGCGAGTCGATCACGCTGAGCACGTGGATGTCGGGTGTGAAATCCTTGAGCGAGTACCACTCCTCCATGAAGCCGTAGCTCTCCCCGACTTTCTCAAAGCCGGGGAATTTGGGGTTGGTGACGGTGTTCTTCGCGTCCTGCTGCGCGCCATGCTTGATGAACTCACCGCCGAGGAAGCGCACATAAGGATCGGCCTTGTCACCATGGTTCACATAACGGTCCGGGCCTTTCTGGGACTCGTTGTTGGTGTGGAAAGTGTCGCTGGCGGAGTGCGTGCCGATGAAGCCCTTGCCCGCTTTCACATAGTCAAACAGCGCCTGCTTGCCTTCCGGCGACATGGGCGGGTTCTTGTCGGTGCCTTCGCTGCATAGATCGCCGGTGGTGTAAAAGAACACGGCGTCGAACTGCGCGAGGTAGTCCTT
>Ga0315900_10006156_pt1 | contig 16211 bp, 19 predicted proteins | sample LakEriMetagenome_FD_203521 | JGI IMG/M metagenome (GOLD analysis project Ga0315900, IMG submission 203521) | Freshwater fungal communities from buoy surface, Lake Erie, Ohio, United States - Buoy 12 MA114 | ecosystem: Environmental > Aquatic > Freshwater > Lake > Lake biofilm | place: USA: Lake...
CGGCGCGCATGACCAGGTAGGTGAAGATCGGCAGGGCGAAGAGCCCGCGGAAGGCGATCGTCTCGGTGACCGGGTAGGCCCCGGACATCGCCTTGATGATCGGGTCCTGGACCGAGAAGAGGGCGATGCCGGCGAGGAGCGAGGCCATCGCGAGGCGCTCGCCGGCGATCCGCGCGGGGACGGCGATCACGCGGGGCTCCGGGTCGCACTTGCGCGGGTCATCGCGTAGGCACCGCTGCCGACGATCAGGACGGCGCCGATGACGGTGGCAAGGTCGGGCACCTCGCCGAAGAAGAGGAAGCCCCACAGGGCGGCCCAGATCAGGGCCGTGTACTCGACCGTGGTGACGGCCCCCGGCGGGGCCGAGCGGTAGGCCTGCGTGAGCAGGATCGTGCCGCCGACGGCGATCGGCCCCGTCAGGGCGAGGAGCAGGAGCGCGGTCGGCTCGGGCCACTCCCAGGCGCGCAGGAGGAAGGCCGCGGCGCCCTCGCCGCCGCGCGTCGCGAAGGGCGCGACGGCGAGCGCGAAGACCGACGCGCCGACGAGGTAGACCGTGTTCTGGTGGAACGACATCACGGCGGCCGACGCCGCGGCCCCGTGGCGGCGCGCCACGAGCTGGCCCGTGGCGTAGAAGGCGCCGGCGGTCAGGGGCAGGAGCACGGCCCAGCCGAGGCCGCCGCCGACGGGCTGGGCGATCACCACGGCGCCGGCGAAGCCGACGAGGACCGCGATCCAGCGGCTCGCCGACTGCCGCTCGCCGAGCACGAGCGGCGACAGCGCGACGACCCACAGGGGCGCCGTGAAGTAGAGCGCCACGACGTTCGCGAGCGGCATCTCGGGGAAGGCGAGGAAGTAGCAGGTGTACGAGACCATGAAGATCGCGCCGCGGAGGATCAGGATGCCGGGGCGGTTGCGCAGGACTGCGCCCCAGTCGCGGGTCAGCCACAGCACCGCCGCGAAGATCGGCAGGGCGGCGAGCGAGCGGATCACGATCGCCTCGGTGACGGCGTAGTCGCCCATCACGGACTTGATGATCGGGTCCTGCAGGGCGATGGTCGCGACGCCGAGCGCGAGGATCCCCATCGCGCGGCGTGCGGATCCGCTCGTGCCCGGGGCGCTCACCTCGCCACCCTACCGGCCGCAGGCGCCGTCTCCTGCTCCAGAATGTCGTACGTGGATACGGCCGACTTCGAGGCGCGGGCGGCCCGCGCGGCGCGGATCGAGGACGCCTTCGCGTGGCCGACGACGATCGCGGCGCTGCTCTGCCTGCCCGTCTTCCTGGCACCCGTGGTCTGGTCGGACTCGGCGGTCAAGGAGATCTCGACGTTCGCCGACTGGCTGATCTGGGGCGTCTTCGCCGTCGAGATGGTCGTCCTGCTCGTCGTCACGCCCGACCGGCGCGCCTTCCTGCGCTACCACCGGCTGATGGCGTTCATCCTGATCGCGGCCTTCCCGGGCTTCGCGATCGTGTTCGCGCAGGCGCGCCTCGACGGGCTGACGCCGGCGCTGCTCCTCGTCCAGAAGCTGATGAAGCTGGCGAAGGTCGACCGGCTGATCCGCAAGCGCGAGGTGCACAGGCGCGTGCCCGGCGGGCGCTGGCTGATCGTGGCCCCGGCGATCGTGGCTGAGGCCCTCGTCTGGCAGCGGCTCGGCGCGGTCACCGCGATCACGCTGGGGGTCGCGCTGGTCCTGGCCCTGATCGGGCGCGGGCGACGGCCCGACCCGGCGGTGGTGGCGCGGCTGCGCGCCGGCATCTCGGAGGCCGGCGGCACGGTCCTGCGCTCGGGCCGCTCCTAGGGGGCGGCGGGACCGATCACGGCGGGCGCCCCGTAGTGCAGGAGCGGCTGGGGCACGGCGACGGAGCCGTCCTCGCGCTGGTGCTGCTCGAGCACGGCGATCACCGTGCGCGAGCTCGTGACGGCGGTGCCGTTGAGCGTGTGCACGGGCTGGGGGCCGCCGGAGGCGGGCCGGTAGCGGGCCTCGAGGCGGCGCGCCTGGTAGTCGGTGCAGTTCGAGCAGGACGTGAGCTCGCGGTAGCGGCCCTGGCCGGGCAGCCACACCTCGATGTCGTACTTGCGGGCCGCGGACGCGCCGAGGTCGCCGGCGGCGATGTCGACGACGCGGTAGGCGAGGCCCAGGGTCTGGGCGATCGTCTCCTCGAGGGCCAGCAGGCGCTCGTGCTCGTCCCAGGAGTCCTCGGGGCGCGTGAACGCGAACATCTCGACCTTCTCGAACTGGTGCAGCCGGAAGATCCCGCGCGTGTCCTTGCCGGCGGCGCCCGCCTCGCGGCGGAAGCACGAGGACAGGCCCGCGTAGCGCAGCGGCAGGTCGGCCTCGGCGAGGATCTCGCCGGCGTGCAGGGCGGCCAGGGGCACCTCGCTCGTGCCGACCAGGTAGAGGTCGTCGTCGGCGAGCTGGTAGACGCTCTGGCGGTCCGTCGGGAAGAACCCCGTCTGGTACATCGCCTCCTCGCGCACCATGACGGGCGGCGCGACGGGCGTGAAGCCGGCCTCCTCGAGGGTGGCGAGGGCCATCCGCGAGATCGCCCACCACAGCCGCGCGACGTCGCCGGTCAGGTAGCCGAAGCGCGAGCCGGACGTGCGGGCGCCGCGCTCCATGTCGATGCCGGCCCCGGCGAGCTCGAGGTGGTCGCGCGGCTCGAACGCGAAGGCGGGCGGCTCGCCGACCCGCCTGACCTCGCGGGCGTCCTCCTCGGTCGCGCCGAGCGGGATGTCCGGGTGGGGGAGGTTGGGCACCACGAGCAGGGCGTCGGTGAGGCGCTCGTCGAGGTCCTTGAGCGACGCCTCGAGCCCGTCGAGCCCGTCCTTCAGCTCGCGCATCGCGGCCGACGCCGCGTCGGCCTCGGCGGCCTTGGCCGGGTCGTCCTTCGCGGCGCGCTTGAGCTCGCCGATCGCCTCCGAGGCCCGGTTGCGCTCCGCGCGCAGGTCGTCGACCTGCGCCTGCAGGGCGCGGCGCTCCTGGTCGAGCGCGATCACGGGGTCGAGCAGGGCCTCGTCGCCGCGGCGGGCGAGCGCCGCCCGGACCGCGTCGGGCTCGGAGCGGACGAGGCGCAGGTCGATCATGCCCGGAACCCTACCGGCGGCACGGCGTCACGCGCCGCGGCGGGCCTCGGCGATCGCCATCAGGACGCGCGGCACGCCGTCGTCGTGGATCGACGGGGCGACCCAGTCGGCGCGCGCGACGAGCTCGGGATGGCCGCCGCCGACCGCGATCCCGTAGCCGGCCCAGTCGATCAGCTCGAGGTCGTTCTCGCCGTCGCCGATGGTGACGCAGCGCGCCTGCTGGAGGCCGAGCAGGTCGGCCACGACCTGGCAGCCGGCGCCCTTGTGCACGCCGGGCGCGGCGACCTCGAGGTAGAACGGCAGCGACTTGGCGATGAAGGCGCGATCGCCGAAGCGGGGGACGAGCTCGTCGCGCAGGGCGTCCATGCGGGCCGGGTCGCCCGAGACCACGAGCTTCGTGACGGGGCGGTCGAGCCAGGCGGCGAGGTCGCCGACGGCGTTGACGGGGACGCGCGCGCTGGTCGCGTAGCGGCGCGCCTCCTCGTTGTCGGTGGCGACGTAGAAGGCGTCGCCCGTCATCACGTTGAGGTGCTCGCCCGTGGCCTGGATGGCGGCGATGATCTCGCGCGCGTGCTCGGGGTCGAGCTGCTCGTGGTGCAGGATCTCGCCCGTCGAGCGGCGCCCCACCAGCGCGCCCTGGAAGCAGATCACGGGGTCGGCGGCGTCGAGCAGGTCGGCGAAGCGGCAGGCCGACTGGAACATCCGGCCCGTGGCCACGACGACGGGCACGCCCGTCTCCTGCAGCGCGCGCACGGCCTCCTGCGCGGTGGGCAGGAGCTCGGCCTCGTGGACGACGGTGCCGTCGAGGTCGACGAAGACCGCGTCGATCCCGAGCGGGTCGAGCCCGTCGGGGAGGGGCACTACTGGCCGGCGTTCTCGGCCACGTAGGCCGAGACGTTCTTGATGTCGTCCTCGGACAGCTGGCCCGAGAAGGCCGGCATCGCGCCGCGGCCGTTCGTGACGATGTCGAGGACGGCGTCGTAGCTGGGCTTGACCTCGTCGAGGTTCGGGCCGACGTTGCCGGCCGAGCCGGCCGCCGCCAGGGTGTGGCAGCCGCCGCAGCCGCCGCTCTCCCAGACCGCCGCGCCCGCGGCCGCATCGCCCTCGGCCGCCGCGGCGGTCTCGCCGCCCGCGTCCTCGGCCGTGGTGGCCGCGGCCTCGCCGCCGTCGGTCGCCTCGCCGCCCTCGTCGACCGGGGTGCCGACGGTGCCGGTGCCGATCGTGATCTCGCCGCCGATCGTGCCGGAGGCCTCCGTGTCGCCGCCGCCGCAGGCGGTCAGGACGCCCATGCCGAGGGCGCCGAGGGCGATCAGGATGAGGAGGAGGCGGGGCGTCTGCATGGCGGTGGTGACCTTCTGCTCGGGGGATCGAGTCCCTGCTCTATCTGCGGAGAGGCTATCACGGACCGGTCCCGGGGGGATGGGGTTTGACACGGGCGCCGAGGCCCCCCACGCTACGGGCGTGGATGACGCCGACCGCCGCCTGCTCGACCGGCTGCAGAACGAGCTGCCCCTGGTCGAGCGCCCGTGGGCGGCGCTCGCCGACGAGATCGGCATGCCGGAGGACGACCTGCTCGAGCGCATCTCGGGCCTGCGCGGCGAGGGCGTCGTGCGGCAGATCTCGGCGATCTTCGACACGCGCCGACTCGGGTACCGCTCGAGCCTGGTCGCCGCCCGCTCGAAGCCGGGCCAGCAGCAGTTCGCCGCGGACGTCTTCTCCGCCCACCCGGGCGTGACCCACAACTACGAGCGCGAGCACGCCTTCGACCTCTGGTTCACGCTGGCGGTGCCGCCCGACACGGAGATCGGGCTCGAGGGCACGATCGAGCTGCTCGGGCGGATGGCGGACGTCGAGTCGATCCGCCCCCTGCCGGCGCTGCGCTTCTTCAAGATCGGCGTCGACCTCGACATGGTCGGCGGGCGCGACCCGGCCGCGAAGAAGGCGCGCCGCGCGCCCACCCTCGAGGCACCGTCGCGCCCCGCCACGGACCGCGAGGTCGCGGCGGTGCGCGCGCTCCAGCAGGACCTGCCCGCGATCCCGGAGCCCCTCGCGCCGCTCGCCGAGGAGCAGGGCTTCACCGTCGACGAGCTGCTGGCCCTCGGCCGCGAGATGCTCGAGGACGGCCGCATGCGCCGCTTCGCCGCCGTGCTCAACCACCGCAAGGCCGGCTTCCTGCAGAACGGCATGGGCGTCTGGATCGTCGGCGAGGACCGCGTCGAGGAGGCGGGCCGGATCATGGCCGCCTACCGCGGCGTCTCCCACTGCTACGAGCGGCCGGTCTACCCGGACTGGCCGTACCGGCTCTTCTCGATGACGCACGGGCGCGACAAGGAGGAGTGCGAGGCCGTCCTCGCCGCCCTCGCCGAGGAGACCGGGCTCGACGAGTACGCGGTGCTCTACTCCGTCAAGGAGTTCAAGAAGACGCGCCTGCGCTACTTCGACGAGGAGGCGTCCGCCTGGGAGGCGGCGCACCTCGCGCTCGTCTAGAGCCGCGTCTCGTCGACCGTCCAGATCTCGGGCAGCTCGCGGAAGCGCTCGCCCGCGTCGAGGCCGTAGCCGACGACGAAGTCGTCGGGGATCTCGAAGCCGACGAAGCGGATCGGCACGTCGTTGTCGTGGCGGCCCGGCTTCGACAGGAGCGAGCAGACCTCGAGCGAGGCGGGGTGGCGCGTCTCGAGGTTGCGCAGCAGGTACGACAGGGTCAGGCCCGAGTCGACGATGTCCTCGACGACGAGCACGTCCCTGCCGTCGATCGGGGCGTCGAGGTCCTTGAGGATCCGGACGACGCCCGACGAGCGGGTGCCCATCCCGTAGGACGAGATCACCATGAAGTCCATGGTGCACGGCACCTCGATCGCGCGCACGAGGTCGGCGAGGAAGATGAAGCCGCCCTTGAGGACGCAGGTGATGGTCAGCTCGCGACCGGCGTAGGCCTCCGTGATCTCGCGGCCCAGGGCGGTCACGCGCTCGCGGATCTGCTCCTCGGTCAGGAGCGGCTCGCGCAGGGCGGGGTGGCGCGCGCTCACGCGGCGCCCTCGCGCCTGCCGGCGCCGGGCGGCAGGAAGCGGATCCGGTGGGAGTCGACGTCGGCCATGCCCGCGCCCGGCAGCGTACGGCGCCGGGGGGACGTGCGCAGCGCCTCGACGTCGTCGTGGCCGAGGGTCAGCCCCCGGCGGGCGGCCGCGCGGCGCAGCGCGAGCCGCGCGAGCGCCGGCGGGGCGGCGGCCAGGGGGGCGATCGGCAGCGAGCCGTCCTCGTCGATCAGGCCGTCGGCCAGCTCGTCCAGGAGCGCCCGCTCGTCGTCGGCGAGGAGCGCCGCGCGGGCGAGGTTGCGCTCGGCGCCGGGGTGGGCGAGGGCGAGGGCGGGGAGGACGTCGAGGCGGATGCGGTTGCGGGCCGGGCCGGGCTCGGCGTTGGTCGGGTCGTCCCGCCACGCGATCCCGCGGCGCACGAGCTCGCGGCGCACCTCGTCGCGCGAGCAGTCGATCAGCGGGCGCAGCCAGCGCCCGTCGCGGGGCGGCAGGGCGGCCAGCCCGCGCGGCGAGCCCGACGCGGCGAGCCGGTAGAGGACGGTCTCGGCGCGGTCCGAGAGCGTGTGTCCCGTGGCGATCGGGTCGGCGCCCGCGTGCGCGAGCGCGGCGTCGCGGCGGCGCTCGCGCAGGCGCGCCTCGAGGTTGCCCCCGGCGTCGACCCGGCCGTCCGCCACCGCGAGCGGCACGCCGAGCCGCTCGGCCAGCGCACGGCAGGCCTGCGCGTCGGCCTCGGACTCGTCGCCGCGCAGGCCGTGGGCGACGTGCACCGCGCGCGCCGCGCAGCCGAGCTCGGCGAGGGCGACGAGCAGCAGGGTCGAGTCGGCGCCGCCCGAGACCATCGCCGTGACGGGCGCGCCGGGGCCGAGCCCGAGCGCCGCGGCGCGGGCCGCGAAGCGGTCCGTGACGTCAGCCGCCACGGGCCGCCAGCCGCCCCGCGTAGGTGGTGCCGACCTCGATGTACTTGGCGTGCAGCGCCTCGCGGCGGTCCTCGTCGCCCGCCGCGGCGGCCTCGGCCATGCCGCGCTTGAGCTCGCGCAGGCGCTCCTCGAAGCGCAGGATCACCGCCTCCTCGCCGGACAGCTCGCCCTGGCGGCCGGCGAGGGCCAGCAGGCGCGGGCGCCAGAGCGGCGCGAGGCGGTCGAGCTCCGGGTGCCCGGGCACCGCGCCGTCGAGGGCGGCGAGGGCCGCCGGCGCGAAGGGCCGCAGCGCATCCGCGGGCAGGGGGTCGAAGGGGTCGGCGGCCAGCGCGTCCGCGATCGCGCTGCGCACCGCGTCCGCGGAGAAGTCCAGCGGGTGCCCGTCGGCCCCGGCCACGGCGAGGCGGATCGCGCCGCACTCGAAGCCGAAGTCGGCGGGATCGACCGCGCCGGCGCCGTCCGGCAGCTCGAGCATCTCGGCCATGGCGGCAGTCTGCCACGCCGCGGGGCCGCGCCGCGCCGCGGCTGCGGGGTACCCGGTTGCGGCGGCACCCGCGCGCCGGTTACCCTCACGCCATGGAGAGGACGGGCACGCTCGCGGACATCGCGCTGGAGCGCGTCTTCGGCGTGCCGAAGCCGCTGATCGGCGTCGTCCATCTGCTCGCCCTGCCCGGCTCGCCGGCCTTCGACCGCGAGGCCGGCATGCGCCCGATCGTCGAGGCGGCCCGCCACGACGCGCTCGTCTGCCAGGACGCGGGCGTCGACGCGATCCTGTTCTGCAACGAGGGCGACCTGCCGTACCGCGTCGAGGTGACGATGGAGCAGGCGACCGCGATGGCGGCCGTCGTCGGCGAGATCGAGCCGGAGATCGAGCGCCCGCTGGGGATCGACATGCTGTGGGACCCGTTCGCGACGCTCGCCGTCGGCCGCGCCGTCGGCGCGCGCTTCGTGCGCGAGGTGTTCGTCGGGGTCTACGAGTCCGACATGGGCCAGCTGCGCCCCGACCCGGGCGCCGCCTTCTCGTACCGCCACTCGATCGGCGCCGACGAGATCGCCGTCTTCACGAACCTGACGCCGGAGTTCGCGTCGCCGCTCGGCTCGCGCACCGTCGCCGACCGCGCCCAGGGCGCGCGCTTCTTCGGCTGCGAGGGCGCGCTGATCTCGGGCCCGCGCGCGGGCTCCGCGTTCCGCTTCGCCGACCTCGAGGAGGCCAAGGCGGCCTGCCCCGACCTGCCCGTCCTCGCCAACACCGGCGTGCGCCACGACACGGCCGAGCGGATCCTCGAGACCGCCGACGGGATCATCGTCGGCACCTCGCTGAAGGTGGACGGCAAGACCGCCAACCGCGTCGACCCCGACCGTGCCCGGCGGATGGCGGAGCTGACGCGGGTGGCGCGCGAGCACCACCTCGAGCGAATCGCGGACGCGCGCACCTAGCCGCGCCGCGCCGGCGCGGGCTGCGAAGGGATCTCCATGGAGTACTGGTCCGGCGTCGCCAATCAGCACAGCGAGTACTGGCTGAGCCCCGCGCATCCCGTCGTGCCGCCGACGGCGTCGTCGGCGCGGGCGATCGCCGAGGCCTACTGGACGAGCCTGGTCGAGTCGCTGAAGGGCGCGGTCCGCTCCGAGGGCGATCCGCTCGGGCCGATCCGCCTCGTCGTGGCCCGCACCGGCCTCGAGATCCTCCGCTTCGACCGCGCCGAGGTCGACGAGGTCGCGGGCGGGGTCGAGGTCAGCTTCCCGATCACCGGCGGGCGGGCCTGCTCCGGGCCGGCGGGCGAGCTCCGGATCGTGGCCGCGGTCGAGGGCGACCGCGTGCGGCTCGGCGTCGTCGTCGACGGCTACCGCCCGCGCTTCGAGCGCCTGCGCGTCCGGAGCTTCCCGATCGCCGCGCCGTACACGCTCGGCCAGCACCTCGTGCACCGCTTCGTGACCACGCGCAGCCTGCGCCGCATCGCGTCCGTGATCGACCCGATCCCCGTCGCCCCGCCGCCGATCGACACCGGCGGGCGCCTCGACGGCGTGCGGGTCGGCGTCGTCGGCGCGTCCGGCTACATCGGCCGGCGGCTCGTCCCCGAGCTGCGCGACCAGGGCGCCCACGTGCGGGCGATCGTGCGCCGCCCCAACGAGGACCTCGAGCGGGTCCGCGACATCGAGGTCGTGCTCGGCGACGCCCTCGACCGGGAGTCGCTCGACCGCGCGTTCGCCGACCTCGACGTCGTCTACTGGCTCGTGCACTCGATGGGCTCGGGCGGCGACTTCGCGGAGCTCGACCGCCGGGCCGCCGCCAACTGCGCGGCCGCGGCCGCGCAGGCGGGCGTGCGCCAGATCATCTACATGGGCGGTCTCGGCGACGACGACCCGGACCTCTCCCACCACCTGCAGAGCCGCCACGAGACGGGCGCGGTCCTCGCGGAGGGCGCCGTCCCCGTGACGACCCTGCGCGCCGCCATGGTGATCGGGCAGCACAGCGCGTCCTTCCAGATGATGCGGGACCTCGTGCACCGGCTGCCCGCGATGGTCACGCCGCGCTGGGTGACGACGCGCTCGCAGCCGATCGCCTTCGCCGACCTGCGCGACTACCTGGTCGGCGTCTGCGACCTGCGCGAGGCCTTCGGCCGCACGCTCGACGTCGGCGGCCCCGAGATCCTCACCTTCCAGGAGATGATGGAGCGCACCGCCGTCCTCGCCGGGCGCCGCAAGCCCGTGATCCTGCCGGTGCCCGTGCTCTCGCCCGAGCTGTCGTCCCTGTGGTGCGGCTTCGTCACCGACGTCGACACGAAGATCGCCCGGCCGCTCGTCGAGGGGCTGCGCAACGAGACCGTCTGCCTCAACGACGACATCCTGCGGCTCGTGCCGAAGGAGCGGATGTCGTTCGACGACGCGGTCCGCCGCGCCCTCGTCGGCGTGCCCGCGCGCTACTAGCCGCTACTCGAGCGGCAGGACGAGGCACGGCGCGTTGCGCTTGATGCGGCGCAGGTGCCAGCGGAAGCGCAGGCGCCCGTAGCTGCGGCGGTCCGGGCCGAACACGAGCAGGCCCAGTCCGTGGGTGTCGGCGATCTCGATCAGCGCGGCGATGGGGCGCGGCGTGTTGTAGAGGACGGGCCGGGCCGTGGCGCCCGCGCGCCGCGCGGTCCGCAGGATCTCGGCGATCTGCTCGCGCACGACCGGGTCGCCCATGTGCCGACGGGCGGCCGCGTTCGCGTTCGCCACGGGCAGGGTCACGCCGAGGCACACGAGCAGCTCGCTGTTCGCCTCGAGCGCCGCCGCGAGCGCCGCCTCGACGGCCTCCTCGTCGTAGCCGATGTCGATCGACGCGAGCAGCACCGGCCGCCGCGTCGTCTGCTCCCGCAGCGCGGGCGGCGCCGGCGCCCGGTCGCGGGTGGCGATGCTCACTTGCGGGACGGGGTGATCGTCGGCGTGTGCAGGCTCGCGGCCTTCGCGAGGATGCGCCGCTTCATCAGGCGCATCACGACGCCGTACCAGAGCACGCCGCCGACGACGGCGCCGGCGGCGAGGCCCCAGACGCCGAGCAGGACGAGCCCGGCGATCGCCGGCAGGCCGATCGCGCCGATGCCCGCGCGGTTGAGGTAGCGGAACTGCTTGACCGAGCGGTCGGCGAGGGCGTCGAGCATCGCGGCCTCGCCCCCCGTGTCGTAGCGGGCGCCGCAGCCGGAGCAGGTCACGACGTCGCCGGCGCCGGCGCGGGTCTCGACGCCGCAGGGGCAGCGCACGACGATGGGGGCGGCAGGCATGCCGTCATTGTCGCCGTATACCTATACAACGGCAACTGCGGTCTGTACGCTTTCGCCATTGCCCGGAAGGAGAGCCGGGCCGGGAGAAGGAGGAGTCATGCCAGGAGCGGAGGTATCGCTCGATCAAGTCGGTCTGATCAAGACCATGAGGTGGTACGACGGGTTCGTCATCGGACTCGCCGGACCGGGCTTCATCCTCGCGGGTATCGCGGGGTCGACGCTCACCCTGGGCCCTGTCTGGGCCTCGACGATCTGGTTCCTGTCGGCGATCGTCGGCGGTCTGTCCGCGTACATCTACGCGGAGCCCGCGGCGATGTTCCCCGACAAGTCCGGTGGTCTGTCGATGTTCGCCAAGGAGGGCTGGCGCCAGCACTTCTCGCTGGCCGGGCCGATCGCGACGTTCGGCTACTGGTTCGCGTGGTCGTCGGTGCTCGCGATCTACGGCGGCATCATCGGCACCCTGCTGCTGTCCGAGTTCTCGCCGAGCTCGCTGGAGTGGTCGACGCCGTTCCTGTTCATGGACATCACGTACCCCCGCCTGATCGGCGGCGCGTGCATCCTGGCCTGCTTCCTGTTCAACTACTTCGGGATGCGGCCGGCCGTGTGGTTCTCGTACGCCACGGGCCTGATGATGATCATCCCCGTCGGCGCACTCGCGATCGTGCCGATCCTGCAGGGCAAGCTCAGCAACATCGACTTCGTGTGGAACACGGAGACGATCAACGCCAACGTCGAGTTCTACGGCGGCACGCCGGGCATGACGCAGGCGATCATCCTCGGCATCGTCTGGTTCTGGGTGATCGGCTGGTCGACGTACTTCCCGGAGGCGCCGGCCACGTTCTCGCCGGAGTACCACGACACCAAGGAGGACACCCGCAAGGCGGTGGCCACCACGTCCGTCATGGGCGCGGCGCTGTCCCTGCTCCTGCCGCTGACGGTCGTCGCCGCGGTCGGCATGGACGTGATCGCGGGCGATCTGACCTACATCGCGTACCTGACGACCGCGCTCAACGAGACGGTCGGCAGCACGCTCGGGGCGCTCTTCACCGTGTTCATCTGCGCGGGGCTCCTGCTCTCGATGAACACGGCCACGATGGACGGCTCGCGCGCCCTGTACGGCATGGCCAAGGAGGGCCTGACCGTCAAGTGGCTCGCGAAGCTCAACAAGGAGAAGGTCCCGGGCCGCGCGATGGCCTTCGACATGCTCCTCAACCTGTGCCTGCTGTTCATGATGCCGTCGCTGCTGTTCACGCTGCTCGCCGGCAACATCGGGTACATCCTGTCCCACATTCTCGCCCTCTCGGGCGTCCTGCTCCTGCGCCGCGACCGCCCGAACTGGCCGCGCCCGCTGAAGCTGGGCAAGGAGTGGATGGTGATCGCCTGGTTCTGCATCGCGGTCAACGTCGTCGGCACGATCTTCGGCGTCCTGTACATGCAGTACACGGGCTACCTGATCAAGGGCGATGACGTGACCGGCTACCGCGGCCTCGCCATCGCCGTGTTCGTCGGCACGATGGTGATCGCCATCGCCGGGTTCATCATCGGCCAGGCTCAGGCCGGCCGGAAGTTCTCCTTCCGCGACAAGTCCGAGGAGGAGCCGACCCCGCACGTCTACGAGCTGATGGGCCAGGCGCCCCCGGCTCGCACCTCGGGCGACTAGCCCGGGCTCTCCGTCAAGGGCCCCGCGGGGCCGGCTCCGGCCGGACCCGCGGGGCCCTTCGCGTGCCCGCGGCGCCGCGCCTATCGCCGGCCCCCGCGGTCGGCTAGCCTCCCCCCATCGGACCGGCCGCGGGCCGGAGGGAGGCGAGAGGCATGGCGACCACGGCGACGCATCCGGGCGCGTTCATCGGCGGCGAGTGGCAGGAGGGCGGTGGCGCGGCGATCGAGGTCCACAGCCCGTACGACGGGTCGCTGGTCGGCGCCGTCAACGCGGCGACGGACGCGCAGCTCGAAGCCGCCGTGGCGGCCGCGAAGGCGGCCTTCCCGGCCTGGCGGCGGACGCCGCTGATGGAGCGCGTCGACATCCTGCGCCGCGCCTACGACGTCTGCCTCGAGCGCTCGCCCGCGATCGCGGAGATGATCAGCCGCGAGACCGGCAAGACGATCCGCGAGGCGGAGGAGGAGATGGTCGAGTTCACCGTCGACCACTTCCGGCGCGCCTCGGAGGACGTGATCCGCTACCGCGGGCAGGTGCTGCCGTCGACGCAGGAGCGCAAGGGCTCGAAGCGGATCATGGTCGTGCAGGAGCCGATCGGCGTGGTCGCGTGCGTGACGCCGTGGAACTTCCCCGTCGACATCGCCGGCATCCCGATCGTGTACGGGCTCGCGCTCGGCTGCACGCTCGTCTGGAAGCCCTCCGAGCTCGCACCGATCTGCGCGAACATGTTCGTCGACGTGCTGCACGAGGCCGGCTTCCCGGCGGGCACCGTCAACCTCGTGCACGGCCACGGCGACCTCGGCGGCCAGCTGGTCCGCCATGAGGACGTCGGCAGCGTCGTCTTCACGGGCTCCGTGACCACGGGCGAGAAGGTCGCCCGCGACGCCGGCCTCAAGAACCGCGTGCTCGAGCTCGGCGGCAACGGGCCGCAGATCGTGCGCGCCGACGCCGACCTCGAGCAGGCCGCCGACGCCGCGATCACCGGCTGCTTCTACCTCGCCGGGCAGTGCTGCACGGCGGCCGAGCGGATCCTCGTCCACCGCGACGTGCAGGACCGCTTCGTGGAGCTGCTCGTGGAGCGCACGAAGGCGCTCACGGTCGGCGACCCGCTCGACGAGAAGACCGACATGGGCCCCGTCTGCACCGACGCGAACCTCGTGCGCACGCAGGAGCACGTCGCCGACGCCGTGGCCAAGGGGGCGACCGTCGTCCACGGCGGCGGCGCCGAGGGGCGCCTGCACGAGCCCACGATCGTCACCGGCGTGACCGAGGACATGCGGATCGCGCAGGAGGAGACGTTCGGGCCGGTCGCGCCGATCATCGCCTTCGACACGGACGAGGAGGCGATCCGGATCGCCAACGCGACGGAGTTCGGGCTGACGGCCGCGGTCTTCACGGAGGACCTGCGGACCGCGTGGCGCTACGCCGAGGAGCTCTGCCACGGCACCGTCCACATCAACGAGACGACGAACTACTGGGACCAGATGGCCCCGTTCGGCGGCGCGAAGAAGTCTGGCGCGGGGCGCGAGCTCTCGACGTTCATCCTCGACGCCATGAGCGAGACCAAGCAGATCACCTGGGACGTCTTCTAGGCGGGTCGGGCGCGGCGCCCCGCGCGGGCGCCGCGTCGCCTCGCCCCGGTTCGTATTACGGCGTATCATGGTGCGCATGGCGCCTGATCCCGCGCGCAGCCCGCGCACCGTCGTCTCGCTCCGGCTCGACCCCGCCGTGCTCGCGCGCGTCACCGCGCGCGCGGAGGCGCTCGGCGTCTCGCGCACGGCGCTCGTGGAGCGCTACATCCTCGAGGGAATGGAGCGCGACGAGCACCCGCTGATCCGCCGCCGCGACGCCGACGGCGTGACCGTCGGCGCGCTCGTCGGGCACCGCATCGACGTGCACCAGGTCGTCGAGGCGCTGCAGGGCGCCGGCGGCGACGTCGCACGCGTCGCCGAGGACTTCGGCATCCCGTGGGGCGCCGTCGAGGCGTGTGCGGCGTACCACGAAGCGCACCTCGAGCGTGAGGAGCGCGCCGTGGCGCACCTGCGCGAGCGAGCCGCGACCGCCGAGGCGGCCGCCGTGCTCCGACGGCCGGTCGCCGGCGGGGCGTGAGGCTCCTCCTCGACGAGCATTACCCGGCCCGGCTCGCCGAGCGCCTGCGGGCGCTCGGCTGCGATGCCGTCGCCGTCCAGGAGCGCCCCGATCTGCGGGGCCGCGCCGACGCCGTGCTCCTGCGCCGCATGCGCGTGGAGGGCCGGGTGATCGTCACGGAGGACCGCGGCGACTTCGGGCGCCTGCTCAAACGGCGCCACGACGAGCTGGGCGACCATGCCGGCCTGGTGCTCGTCGTGCCGGGCCGATTTCCGCGGACCCCCGCCGGGCTGGAGGCGCTCGCGGAGGCGCTTCACGCCCTGGCCGCCGCGGCGCCGACGGACGCCGCCGTACCCGGCTGGGTCGGCTGGCTCAGTCCACGTCCGCCAGCGCCCTGAGCGCCCGCGGCTGGTGCATCCAGACGAGGCGGCCGGCGCCGGGAGCGGCCCGGCCGTCGCAGGCGACCAGGGCCGCCGCGCCCTTGCGGAACCAGTCCACGCCGGCGCGGTCGGGCTCGGCGAGCAGGAGCCGCGCGAGCAGGGTCATGGTCGGCTCGTGGCCGACGAGGGCCACGCAGCCCGAGTCGCCGAGCCCCTCGACGAGCGTCAGCGCCGTCTCGGCGCCGTGGTGGGCGGCGAGCGGCTCGCACGGCTCGGGATCCGGCCAGCCGGCCGCGTCGGCGAGGATGGTGGCGGTCTCCCAGGTGCGAGCGTAGGGGCTCGCCAGCACGCGCTCCGGCGGGTCGAGGAGGGTGGCGAGGCCGCGGGCGGCGCGGCGGAAGCGCTCGCGGCCGTGGTCGGTCAGGGGGCGCAGGCTGTCGTCCGGGAAGCGGGCGTGGTCGCGCTCCTCGGCGATGGCGTGGCGGACGAGGAGGAGCTCCACGGCTACCCCTCGAGGCCGCAGGCGGCGAGCGCCGCCAGCGCCACCGCCTCGTCCTCGGGGCTGCGGGCCCCGGAGACGCCGAGCGCGCCGACCTGGCGCCCGCCCGTGCGGACGGGCACGCCCCCCGCGAAGACCACCATCCGGCCGCCGAGCAGGCCGGCGATGCCGAAGTCCTCGCCGCCGGGCCCGGCGATCTCGCCCATCGCGCCCGTGCGGTCGTTCCAGACGGCGGAGGAGAAGGCCTTGTCGGCGGCGATCGCGTAGGAGCCGAGCGGCGCGCCGTCCATGCGGATGGAGGCCACCGGGTTGCCGGCGCGGTCCGCCACGACGGCGGAGAGGAGCAGGCCCTGCTGCTCGGCCGCGACCGCCACCTCCTCGAGGATCCGGCGCGCGAGCGCGAGGCCGATGTCGGCGCCCTCGATCAGGTCGGCCATCCCGTCACCCTCCTCCGACCCGCCGCCGGCGGCCTGCCGGCGGGGGGAGTGGACCCGGGCGGATTCGAACCGCCGACCTCCTGGGTGCGATCCAGGCGCGCTCCCAACTGCGCCACGGGCCCGTGGATCGGGACGATACCCGATAACCGCGCTCGGCCTAGCCGCCCGTGGTGGTGGGCGGCGGGTCCTGCGGCGGGGCCGGGGTCGCGGGGGCCGCGGGCGCCGCCGGGGCGGCTGCGGCCGCCGTGCCGGAGAAGTCGACCTTGACGGGCTGGCGCTCCGCCTCGGAGTCGAGCTCGAAGAACTCCTTCACCGTGAAGCCGAACGGCCCGGCGAGGAACGTGCCCGGCACCTGCTGGATCT
>Ga0315900_10006157_pt1 | contig 16209 bp, 15 predicted proteins | sample LakEriMetagenome_FD_203521 | JGI IMG/M metagenome (GOLD analysis project Ga0315900, IMG submission 203521) | Freshwater fungal communities from buoy surface, Lake Erie, Ohio, United States - Buoy 12 MA114 | ecosystem: Environmental > Aquatic > Freshwater > Lake > Lake biofilm | place: USA: Lake...
TGAAGCCGGCGTAGCAGAGGGCAAGGATGCCGGGGAAGAAGAAGACGAAGTACAGGATGAGGTCGAGCCGCGCCTGGGTGACGGGCTTCCATTCGCGGTAGAGGAAGTCACCGCGCACATGGCCGTTGCGGGCAAGCGCATAGGGGCCGGCCAGCAGGAAAAGCACGCCGTAGAGCATGTAGCTCACGTCGAAGGCCCAGCTGGTGGGCGCCTGCAGGATGTAGCGGGAGAAGACCTCGTAGCAGATGGCCAGCGTCAGGGCGACGATGGCCCATGCACCGGCCTTGCCGATGAAGGTCGAGACCTCGTCGACCGACAGGAGCAGCGCCATCAGGCGGTCCTGGGTCGTGCGGCGGAACATCACCACGAGAATGGCGGCGATGGTCAACGCATAGGCGCCGAGCAGCAGCGAGAGAAACAGCGGATTTGGCGCCATGTGAATTGTCCAGGCACGTCACGACAAAGGCGGCCGAAGCCGCCGTGAAGCGCGAGAGGGCGGCGGGGGTGCCGCCGCCCTCCCGTGTCGGATGGGATCAGGACCCGCCGAAGAAGTGCGTGTAGGACATCTCGCGCGAGGGCGTGTTGATGCGCTCGTAGCCGACGGTGCGCTGGGCCCAGGCACGCTGGCTGTCGATGACCTTCTTGAAGAAGGGATTCTCGGCCGAGAGGCGGGCGACCACCTTGTCCCAGGCTTCGAGCTGCGCCTTGAGGATCGCGTCCGGGGTCTTGATGATGTTGACGCCACGGGCGCGCAGGGCGGCGAGGTCCTTGGAGTAGCGGTCGAGGGCCTTCCAGTACATGTCGGAGGAGGCGGACTCGGCGGCAAACTTGAGGATCGCCTTCTGCTCGGCGCTCATCGCGTCGAACTTGCCCTTGTTGAAGATCACCTCGAAGGCCTCGGCCGACTGGTGATAGCTCTGCAGCATGTAGGTCTTGGACACGTCCGGGAAGCCGAGGATCGAGTCCGAGGTCGGGTTGTTGAACTCGGCGCCATCGATGAGGCCGCGCTCCAGGGCCGGGACGATCTCGCCGCCGGCGAGGATGGTGACCGCCGAGCCGAGCTCGTTGAAGAGGTCGGCGGCGAGGCCCACGGTACGGTACTTCAGGCCGCGCAGGTCGCTCGCCTGGGTCAGCTCACGCTTGAACCAGCCGAGCGGCTGGCACGGCATCGGGCCGGTGAGGAAGCCGACGACGTTGACGCGGGTGATCTGGGTCACCAGCTCGTTGTAGAGGTCGTAGCCGCCGCCATAGTTCATCCAGGCGAGGAAGTTGTGGGCGTCCCAGCCATAGGCCGGCGGGGTGCCGAACAGCGAATAGGCCTTGTTCTTGCCGAACCAGTAGGCGGTGACGCCGTGGCCGCCGTCGAGGATGCCGGCATGCACGGCGTCCTGCAGCTGGAAGGCGGGCACGACAGCGCCGGCGGCGAGCACCTCAAGACGCAGGCGGCCGCCGGACAGGGCGTTCACGCGCGCGGCGTAGTCGTTGCAGAACTCGTGGAAGATGTCGCGCTGCGGCCAGGTGGACTGGAAGCGCAGCGTCATCGTCTGCGCGTTCGACACGGCCGGTGCAGCCACGGTGGCCGCGGCGGTGGCGCCGGCGAGGGCAAGAAAGCGACGGCGATCGGACTTCGGCTGGGCCGAAGCGGTTCCTTCTGTCATGGACGTCTCCTCTGGCGACGGGTGCAGGCCCGTTCAGGCTCATTGTCGCTGACGCGTACAGTGGATCACGTACCTTCAAGGTCAAGGGGAGGCGATGCCGCAGGGGCGCTGAATTAATGACTTTCGGGCACAGGACTTGTGCGATTTTGTTGGATAAAGGGTTCGGGCCTTGCCGTGGCAGACACCGAGTCAGTGACGGAACAAACGAAAAGGGGCGCCTCGCGGCGCCCCTTCCGTAGCTGAGCCTGGTTGGCTGGATCAGAAGTCCATGCCGCCCATGCCGCCGCCGCCCGGCATAGCCGGAGCGCCGGAGTCCTTCTTCGGCGACTCGGCGATCATCGCGCCCGTGGTGATGAGCAGCGAGGAGACCGAAGCGGCGTTCTGGAGCGCCGTGCGAACGACCTTCATCGGGTCGACGATGCCGGCCTCGAACATGTCGACATACTCTTCGGTCTGGGCGTTGAAGCCGAAGGTGGCCGACTTGTTCTCGAGCACCTTGCCGACGACGATGGAGCCCTCGACACCGGCGTTCTCGGCGATCTGGCGGATCGGAGCCTCGATGGCCTTGAGCACGATGTTGATGCCGGCCTGAACGTCGGCATTGTCCGACTTCAGCTTGGCGACAGCGGACTTGGCACGCAGGAGAGCGATGCCACCGCCGGGGACGATGCCCTCGAGCACGGCCGCGCGGGTCGCGTTGAGAGCGTCGTCAACGCGGTCCTTCTTCTCCTTGACCTCGACCTCGGTCGAGCCGCCGACCTTGATCACCGCAACACCGCCGGCGAGCTTGGCCAGGCGCTCCTGCAGCTTCTCGCGGTCGTAGTCCGAGGTGGTCTCCTCGATCTGCGCCTTGATCTGGCCGATGCGGGCCTCGATGTCCTTCTTCTTGCCGGCGCCGTCGACGACCGTGGTCTTCTCCTTCTCGATCAGCACCTTCTTGGCGCGGCCGAGCATGGCGAGGGTCACGTTCTCCAGCTTGATGCCGAGGTCTTCGGAGATGACCTGGCCGCCGGTGAGGATGGCGATATCCTCCAGCATGGCCTTGCGGCGGTCGCCGAAGCCCGGAGCCTTCACGGCGGCAACCTTCAGGCCGCCACGCAGCTTGTTGACGACGAGGGTGGCGAGAGCCTCGCCCTCGACATCCTCGGCCACGATGATCAGCGGCTTGCCGGTCTGCACGACGGCCTCGAGAACCGGCAGCATGGCCTGGAGGCCAGCGAGCTTCTTCTCGTGGATGAGGATATAGGCGTCCTCGAGGTCGGCCACCATCTTGTCGGCGTTGGTGATGAAGTAGGGCGAGAGGTAGCCGCGGTCGAACTGCATGCCCTCGACGATGTCCACCTCGGTGTCCAGCGACTTGGCTTCCTCGACGGTGATGACACCCTCGTTGCCGACCTTCTGCATCGCATTGGCGATCATCTCGCCGATCAGCGCGTCGCCGTTGGCGGAAATGGTGCCGACCTGGGCGACCTCGGCCGAGGACTTCACCTTCTTGGCCGACTTCTCCAGCGCCTTCACGACCTCGAGGACGGCGATGTCGACGCCGCGCTTCAGGTCCATCGGGTTCATGCCGGCGGCGACGAACTTGGCGCCTTCCTTCACGATCGCCTGGGCGAGAACGGTGGCGGTGGTGGTGCCGTCGCCGCCGAGGTCGTTGGTCTTGGAGGCGACCTCACGGACCATCTGGGCGCCCATGTTCTCGAACTTGTCGGCGAGCTCGATCTCCTTGGCGACGGTGACGCCGTCCTTGGTGATGCGCGGCGCGCCGAAGCTCTTCTCGATGACAACGTTGCGACCCTTGGGTCCCAGCGTGACCTTCACGGCCTCAGCGAGGATGTCGACGCCGCGCAGCATCTTCTCGCGCGCGTCCTGGCCGAATTTCACGTCCTTGGCAGCCATTGTGGCTTACTCCTGTCGGAATGAATGGAATGGGGAGGAAAGGGCGGTTCGCGAATTACTTCGCGATCACACCCATGATGTCGCTCTCCTTCATGATGAGGAGGTCGACGCCGTCGATCTTCACTTCGGTGCCCGACCACTTGCCGAACAGCACCTTGTCGCCCTTCTTGACATCGAGCGGGACGAGCTTGCCGGCCTCGTCGCGGCCACCCGGGCCCACAGCGAGGATTTCACCCTCCTGCGGCTTCTCCTTGGCGGTATCCGGGATGATGATGCCACCCTTGGTCTTCTCTTCGCCCTCGAGGCGGCGGACGACCACGCGGTCGTGCAGCGGACGGAACTTCATGGATCTTGTGTCCCTGGCATGAGCGGCGCAGAGGCCGCGGAAATTCGGTCGGCCCGGTGGCCGAGGCTGTTAGCACTCACTGGATGTGACTGCTAACGCCCGCCGTGGAGATAGGCTGTGGCCATGCGCGAGTCAAGAACTGCCGCAAACATGGTGAATCCGGCTGGCAGTCCCCACATCACCTTGACGCGCGGCTTCTCGCGCCGGATCGTGACACCATGACGACGGCGACCATCCAGTCCGTGCCCGTAGCACCTGCGAGCGAGGCTCTGCCCGATCCTTCGACGCTCGCCCGCATCGGGCGCTCCTGCATCTGCTACCAGACACGAATGACGGCCCATGCCGTGACACGTGCCTACAACCGCGCCCTGGCACCGCTCGGGCTCGAGGTCACCCAGTTCAACATCATGGCGGCGCTGGCGATGGCGAAGACCAACTCGGTCACAGCGCTGTCCGAGGCGCTGGCCCTCGACCGCACCACCATGACTCGCAACCTGAAGCGGCTGGAGGTGGCGGGTCTCGTCAGCGTCTCGTCGGGACAGGGACGCGCGGTTCGCCCGGCTTTGACCGGGGAGGGCGCGCGCCGTCTCGTCGCGGCCATTCCGCTCTGGGAAGCGGAGCACGCGAAGATGGAGGAGGCGGTGGGCGTCCAGGTTTGGACCGAGACGCGCGATGGCCTGCGGACGATCCGCCGCGCCCTCAAGGACTGCGAAGGCTGAGCCTTCGGGGACAGCCCGGCCGCCGCTGCTGACATGATCATGTCCCGGGGGCGTTGACGGGCAACCGAGCGGGTGACTATCGTGCAACTACACGATAAACCCTTGCGAGCTTCCCCATGACCGACGGCACCCCCGACCCTGCCCTGCGCTATGGCGTCGTCGACGCCGCCGAGGCCACAGGCCAGGACGGCATCGATTTCCTCCGGGGCATGATCGAGCAGCGCTATCCGGCACCCCCGATCGCGAAGAGCATGGGCTTCATTCTCACGGAGGCCGAACCTGGCCGCGCCGTCTTCGAGGGCACGCCCACGGCCGACTTCTTCAATCCGCTCGGCACCATCCACGGTGGCTGGACCGCCACCATCCTCGATTCCGCTCTGGGCTGCTGCGTCCACACCATCATCAAGGCGGGGCAGGGCTATACGACCGTCGAGATGAAGGTGAACTACGTCCGCGCCCTGATGCCGGACACCGGCCCGGTCCGCTGCGAGGGCAAGGTGATCCATGCCGGCTCCCGTATCGCCACGTCGGAGGCCCGCCTCGTCGACGGCAAGGGGCGCCTCATCGCCCACGCCACCGAGACCTGCATGATCTTCGAGGCGCGCCCGACGCGCTGATGCCCTAGCGGCGCATCGCCATGAGGCAGGCGGCGACGATGAGGCCGGCGCCGGCCCAGGTCGTCCAGGCCGGCACCTCGGCGAAGACCAGATAGCCAAGTCCGGCACTCCAGATCAGAGCGGTGTATTCGAGCACGCCGAGCGGACCGGCATTGGCGTGCTTGAAGGCCCAGGCCATGCACAGGTGGCCGGCGAGGCCGAAGGCGCCGATGCCGAGGAACATGATCCACGACCGTGTTTCCGGAACCTCCCAGACCGCCCAGGCGAAGGGAGTGATGATGATGAGGGGGAAGAGGTTCTGGAACAGGATGATGAGGCCGAAGGGATCGGTCTGCGCCCGCTTCCGGAGCAGCACCAGATTGGCCGCATAGGCCAGCGCCGACGAGGTGGCGGCGGCGATGCCGAGCACCCGCACCAGGTCGAACTCGCCGCCGCCCACCTTGCCCGCGACGATGATGCCCATGCCGACGAAGCCGACGGCGATGGCGACAAGCACCGGTCTCGGGATTGGCTCCTTCAGGATCATCGCCGCCAGGACGGCGAGGAACAGCGGGGACAGGAACGACAGGGTGATCGCCTCCGCTAGCGGCAGCGTCGCGAGGGCATAGAAGAACAGGAAGGCGGTGATGGTGACGAGAACGCCGCGCAGGACATGGGCCCGCAGCATCTCGGCTGACGGCGCGGGCGGGCGGGTCCACAGCAGGAAGGCCAGCGCCCATGGCATCCCGCAGGCATAGCGCATGAAGACGATCTGGGTCGTCGGATGGGCGGCCGCCACGCTCTTGATCATGGCGTCCATGATCGACAGCAGCAGGATGCCGAAGCCGGCCACCAGGAAGGGCGCGAAGCGGGAACCGGCGATGCGGGAGGGGGTCATGAAAACCACAGGGCGCGCGAGGCGTCGAACAGGAGCTTCGCCCCGGCGAGGCCGACCAGGACGTAGCAGAGGGTGAAGAGGCGTTCGCGCGGCAGGGCGTCGTGCAGCCATCGGCCGGCGAGCACCCCCACCGGCACGATCGGCGACAGCGCCAGCGCCTTCATGAAGACGCCGGGCTCACCGAGGCCGGAATAGACGTAGCCCGGCAGCTTGACCAGGTTGCCGACCGTGAAGATGGCGACCGTGGTCGCCGCATAGGCGGTCTTGGTGAGGTCGCGCCTCAGCAGGTACATGGCCATCGGCGGCCCGCCGGCATGGGCGACGTAGGTGGTGAAGCCGGCACCCGCTCCGGCAGCGCTGGCGAGGACCGGCGACACGGGGATGCCCGCGAGGGGCACACCGCGGCGTGCGAAGTAGTGAACCGTGTAGAACAGCGTGATGAGCGCGATGACCAGCGCCACCCAGCGCCTGTCGACAAACTCGAAGACGAGGAATCCGACCAGCAGCCCGCCGAGGAAGCCCGGCAGGATCCAGCCGAGATCCGGCCTCGACCAGGCCGAGCGCGGAAAGGAGCCAAGGGCGAAGATGTCCATGAAGGCGACCAGAAGCGCCGTGACGATGGCGGCCTGGATCGGGTCCATCACCAGCGCCAGCATGGGGATGCCGAGGATGGCGAGACCGCCGCCGAAGGCGCCCTTGCCGAGCCCCATGAGAAAGGTGGCCGCCCCGCCCACGGCGTAGAAGATCCAGTCGGCGGGCAGTCCTGCGGGGGTCATGGCGGCAACGGTCTTATCTGCCGTTGCGACTGCCGCCTAGGGGGGCGGACGCAGGGCATGTCAGCATCGGGGACGGCCACGAAAAAGAGCCGCCGCGGACAGCCGCGACGGCTCAGGAGAGTCCAGGAAGCGTTGCGAGGGGACGGCCTCTTCCTGGACAGGCTGTGCGGGGAGCGGGAAGCGACCCCGCGAACCTCGTCGGATCACATGGACGGCACGACGCGCGGCAGCGCGGCGGCGACGTCGGGCACCAGCGAGGGGCCGGTCACCGCGTGAGGGCGCGTGCGATCATGTCGGCCCTGGCGTTCGGCGACTCGGGCCGCGACGACCACGGTCGGGTCGCCGAAATAGCCGGCAGCCGTGGCGTCTCGAAGATCGCTCCGCGTCAGGCCGAGATCGGCAAGGGTGCGGTCATCCATCTCGCAGAGCGCCACATAGCCCTGGCGCGCCTCGCGCCAGTTTCGGACGATCTCCACCTGACGGCGCACCACCGCGACCACGGCGAGGACGGCGGACGAAAGGGTTGCTGCGAGCATCGGCATGGGGGATCTCCTCTACGGCTGCGGACGTCGGCACGACTGTCCCAGCGCCGCGAACGGAGGTCGCGAGCGTCCGGGTTCTCACCCGGTTTTCGGGGGCATGTGCCGATGAAGACAGAATGACAGAAGGCGATTGATCATTGAAGCGAATGTTTTTAATGTGGATCATCAGAGTTGATGATGTGACGTTCGGGGGGCGCGCAGATGGCCATTCTTCTCGATATCGACCAGTTGCGGACCTTCATGGCCATCGCTGACACCGGCAGCTTCACGCGGGCGGCCGACGTCGTGTTCAAGACGCAGTCTGCCGTCTCGATGCAGATGAAGCGGCTCGAGGAGCGCATCGGCAAGCCGCTGTTCGAGCGCGACGGCCGCGCCTCGCGGCTGACGGAGGATGGCGAGCGCCTGCTCGACTATGCTCGCCGCATCGTGAAGCTGAACATGGAGGCGGTGTCCGCCTTCTCCAATGCCGAGCTGACCGGCCGGGTGCGTCTCGGCGTGCCCGACGACTACGCGGACCGCTATCTGCCGGAGATCCTCGCCCGCTTCTCGCGCTCGAACCCGCGCGCCGAGGTGACCGTCGTCTGCGAACCCTCGCCGATGCTGGCCGAACGAATCCAGTCCAACGACCTCGACATCGCCATCATCACCCACACGCCGCAGAAGGGCCCCGCGCTGGTGTTCCGGCGCGAGCAGCTTCTCTGGGTGTCGTCGGCGCGCGCCTCGGTCCATTGCGACGATCCCGTGCCGCTGGCCGTCGGCCGGCCGACCTGCGACTGGCGCCGCGCCGCGACCGAGCGGCTGGAGGGCGCCGGCCGCGCCTTCCGAATCCTTTATGCGAGCTGGAACTCCACCGCCGTCGGCGCGGCTGTGATGGCCGGGCTCGCCGTCTCCGTCCTCCCGGAATCAGCCCTGCGTCCGGGCATGCGCGTGCTGCAGCCCTCCGACGGCTTCCCGGCGCTGCCCTCGGTCAGCGTCGCCCTGCTGCGCAACCCGCACGAGATGTCCCAGCTCGCCGAAGCCCTGGCCGACCACGTCGTCTCCAGCCTCGACAACCTGACGGAGCATGCCCAGGCCGCGGAGTGAAGGCAGCAGGCCTCAGTAGGCCTGCTCCTCGAACACCCGGTCGATCTGTCCCTGCCAGGGGCCGAGATACTTCTCGATCAGCGCCTCGGCAGCGGTGCGTCCGTCGTCGACGATCGCCTGGATCGGGTCGAGATAGCGCGTCTCGTCGCAACCGTTCAGGTCGAGCCTGTCGCGGCGGCGGAGGCCGGTGCGGGCCAGCGTCAGCATCTCGCGCGCCAGTTCGCCGACGGTGAGGCCGCGGATCTCCGCCTTGAAGCCGAGCCTCGGCACGTCGTCGCGCAGCTTCTGGCGTTCTTCCGCCGTCCAGTCCTTGACGAGGTCCCAGGCTGCATCCAGCACGCCGTCGTCGTAAAGCAGGCCGACGAAGAGGGCCGGCAGCGCGACGATGCGGGACAGCGGCCCGGAATCGGCGCCGCGCATCTCCAGATACCGCTTCAGCCGGACCTCCGGGAAGATCGTGCCGACATGGTTCACCCAGTCGGAGAGGACCGCGCGTTCGCCGGGCGCGGCCGGGTTCCGGCCCGCCAGCAGGTCACGGAAGGAGGTACCGGCGACGTCGTGATAGGTGTCGCCGCGCTTGATGAAATACATCGGCACGTCGAGGGCGTAGTCGACATAGCGCTCGAAGCCCATGCCGTCCTCGAAGGCGAAGGGCAGCATGCCGGCACGGTCGTTGTCGGTGTCCATCCAGACCGCCGAGCGGAATGACAGGTAGCCGTTGAGCTTGCCCTCGGTGAACGGCGAATTGGCGAAGATGGCGGTCGCCACCGGCTGCCAGGCGAGCGACACCCGGAGCTTCTTGACCATGTCGGCCTCGGAGGAGAAATCGAGGTTGGCCTGCACGGTCGAGGTCCGGTACATCATGTCGAGGCCGAGCGAGCCGACCTTCGGCATATAGCGCGTCATGATCTGGTAGCGCGACTTCGGCATCACCGGCGTCTCGGCGCGCGACCACTTCGGGCTCATGCCAAGGCCGAGGAAGCCGATGCCCATGGGGTCGGCGATCTCGCGGACCTGGGCGAAATGGGCGTGCGCCTCCGTCCAGGTCTGGTGGATCGTCTCCAGCGGCGCGCCTGACAGCTCGAACTGGCCACCCGGCTCCAGCGAGATGGCGCCACCGCCAGTGACGTCGGCGAGCCCGATGATGTTCTCGCCGTCGAGGATGGGCTCCCAGCCGAGAAGGCCCTCCATGCCCTCGAGGATGGCGCGGATGCCGCGCGGTCCCTCATAGGGGACCGGCGTGTTGTCCTTGCGGTAGAAGCCGAACTTCTCGTGCTCGGTCCCGACCCGGAAGCGGTTCTTCGGTTTGCTGCCCTTCTCGATCCAGGCGACCAGTTCGTCGCGGGATTCGATGGGCGTCAGGTCGACTGTGTCGCGGGCCATGCAGGGGTCCTGATGCGGATGCGAGGCGATTGGGGCGGGGAGCAAAGCACGCCGGACCCGCCCGGCATAGACGGGGGAGATAACGATCGCCGCGGCGTTTCGGAAGGGGCGTCGCCACACCGGCGCCGCGCTGCCGACACATTGCGGCCATGCGCGGACGGCGCAGGCAGCGGAAAAGCCCTCACCGCAACAGAGGCTTGCAGACCGCGGAAGGCGTCTCGATGGGTGGCCTCGGCGGCTGCCTGTTGCGTGCTATCTTGGTAGTCGATTCGTCCGGAGGAGCCTCGTGCCCATGCGTCTGTCCGTTTCGATTCCGGCCTGCCTCGTGCTTGCCGTGGTGATGGCGGCTCCGGCCGCGCAGGCCCAGACCCAGCAGGTGGCACCAACACAGCAGGCTCCCGACAGGGTAGCCCCGGCGCCCGTCGGGCCGACACCCACGGACATCTCCGCCGAGACGCGCCGCGCCCAGGAGGCTGCCGCCGCCGGGCGCTCCGTCGAGGCGCTGGAAGCCCTCGACGAAGCCGCCATCGCCGTCTCCGAGAAGATGCCGCTCACCATCCGCCGCGCCACCTTCGTCGCCGAGGAACCACAGGGCTACGGCGTCTTCAACCCGCGTGATTCCACCAGCTTCGAGATCGGCCAGCCGCTGCTGGTCTATGCCGAGCTCGCCGGCCAGGGCTGGCGCCGCTCCGGCGACATCTTCCGCACCGATCTGGTGCTGGATTTCGAGCTGCGCCGGGCCGATGGCCAGTCGCTGGTAGCCCAGCAGGCCTTCAACACCATCGCCACCGCCAGCCGCCGGCGGAACCGCGAGTTCTTCCTCTACATGACCTATTCCTTCTCAGGCCTCGAGCCCGGCGACTACGTCGTGCGCACGACCGTACGCGACCGCGCCGGCAACAAGCAGACCGCCTTCGACCTCACCTTCTCGGTCAGGCGGTGAGAGGCCGGGCCCTGGTCCTCGCCGGCTGGGTCGCCCTCGCGCCGGCCGCCGCGCAGGACTTTCCCGGCTTCGAGCGGCAGACGGCAGGCGGCGGACATGCCGTCATGGAGGTGGCGCAGCCCCATCCCGTGCGCCTTCCGGGCCTCGTCACCACCCGTGTCGAACTGAGGGCGGGCGAATGCAGCGCGCCCTGCCCTTCGGACACGGAACGGGCGGAACTGGTCGAGTCGGGGCCCGGCCTCGCCCCCGGCGCGGAGGCGTTCACGGCGCTGTCGCTCTTCATCCCGCGCGGCACGACGGTGACCCCCGGCCTCGACGTGACGCTGGCGCGTCTCGTGCAGGGCGATCGCGCGCTCGTCGGCTTCGTCTGGCGCGAGACGGGGATCGTCGCCACAGGCCCGGCGCTCGGCGGCGAGATGCTGGTGGTGCCGGCCAACGCGCTCACCCATCGCTGGCACGACATCCTAATCGACCAGAGATGGTCGGCGGGCGCCAATGGGCGTCTGGCGCTCTGGGTGAACGGCGCACGGGTGGTTCAACACAGCGGCGCGAATGCAACCGCCGGCGAGCCGGTGCGCCTCGTCCATGGCCTTGCCCGCGCCCCCGTCTCGGCCTGGACGGCGCGCTTCGGCGCCCGCACCCCGACGCAGGTGGTCTATTTCGCCCATGTCCGCCGCGATGCCGACCGGGGCGCGGTCGACATCGACCTGAGGGTGCGTTAGCAAGCGGCCTCACGTTTCTGCCGGAAGACCGCCATGTCCGATGCCCCGAAGAAGAAGGCCCAGGCCCTCGCCCGCCTGCCGCGCGGCTTCGTCGACCGCGACGCCGCCGAGATTGCCGGCGTCAGCGCCATGCTGGAGACGATCCGCGGCGTCTACGAGCTCTACGGCTTCGAGGCGGTGGAGACGCCCGCCGTCGAGTTCACCGACGCGCTCGGCAAGTTCCTGCCCGACCAGGACCGGCCCAACGAGGGTGTCTTCTCCTTCCAGGACGACGACGAGCAGTGGCTGAGCCTGCGCTACGACCTCACCGCGCCGCTCGCCCGCTATGTCGCCGAGCATTTCGACGCCCTGCCCAAGCCCTATCGCAGCTACCGCTCCGGCTATGTCTTCCGTAACGAGAAGCCGGGACCGGGGCGCTTTCGCCAGTTCATGCAGTTCGACGCCGACACGGTGGGCTCGGCCTCACCCGCAGCCGATGCCGAGATCTGCATGATGGCCGCCGACACCATGGAGAAGCTCGGCATCGCCCGCGGCGACTATGTGGTCCGGGTCAACAACCGCAAGGTTCTCGACGGCGTGATGGAGAGCATCGGCCTCGTCGGGGACGAGAACGCCGGCCGACGGCTGACCGTGCTGCGCGCCATCGACAAGCTCGACAAGTTCGGTCCCGAGGGCGTGCGGCTCCTGCTCGGCGCGGGCCGCAAGGACGAGAGCGGGGATTTCACCAAGGGCGCGGGACTGGATGATGACGCGATCACCCGTGTCCTCGCCTTCACCGGCGCGAAAGGCAGCGACGGGACGGAAACCATCGCGAACCTGACCCGGGTCGTGGCGGGCATGGCCCGTGGCGAGACCGGCGTCACCGAACTCGCCGAGATGGCGACCCTCTTCGCGGCGGCCGGCTATGGCGATCGCATCGTCATCGACCCCTCCGTCGTCCGCGGCCTCGAATACTACACCGGCCCGGTCTACGAGGTGGAACTGACCTTCCCCGTCACCAATGACGACGGCCAGGTGGTGCGCTTCGGCTCGGTGGCCGGCGGAGGCCGCTACGACGGGCTCGTCGCCCGCTTCCGCGGCGAGGAGGTGCCGGCGACCGGCTTCTCCATCGGCGTCTCGCGCCTGGCCGCGGCGCTGAAGTCCCTCGGCAAGCTCGGCGCCGACAAACCCGTCGGCCCTGTCGTCGTGCTCGTCATGGACCGCGACCAGATCGCCGCCTACCAGACCATGGTCTCCGAACTGCGCGCGAGCGGCATCCGCGCCGAGATGTATCTCGGTTCCTCCGGCATGAAGGCCCAGATGAAATATGCCGACCGCCGCAATGCGCCGGCCGTGATCATCCAGGGGTCCAACGAGCGCGAGGCGGGCGAGGTCATGATCAAGGACCTCGTCGCCGGCGCCGAGGCCGCCAAGACCATCACCGACAATGCCGAGTGGCGCGCCTCGCGCCCGGCCCAGTTCGCGGCGAAACGCAGCGAGCTGGTCGAAAAGATCCGGGAGCTGCTGGCCGGGCGCTGAGTGCGGCCGTCACGCCACCCGGTTCGCCATCATCGCGCGGTTCTTGATTCCGACCAGCACCTCGGCGGCGCTCGGGCTGCGGCGCCCATGGGGGCCGCTGCCGAAGGCTCCGGGAAGCTGGGGCATCGTCCCGATGTCGCGGGCGGAGCGCCGCGGTGGTGACAGGTCGTCGAGCTGGCGGCGACGCAGGCAGGCAAGCGTCACCTCCGCCTCGGCGAGAACGAGGCCATCGTCCTCCGAACGGCCCGTGGTCCGTTCCCGCAGCGCCCGCACGGCCTGCTCCGCCTTGACCAGGCGCCGGCCGCGGTCGCAGCGGACAAGGCGCATCTCGGCATCGGCCACCCTCTGCTTCTGCCGCTCGATCTCGGCAGCGAGAACCTTCAGGCACTGTGCGCCCACAATGCAGTCGGCCGACAGCGCGGCGATGTCGGTCGCGACCTCCTCCGCCATGTCGGCGAAGCCGGCCCTGACCGCCGCGACGGCCCGGCCATCGAGCGTCGCCATACGTGCCCTGAGGTTTCGCAGACGGTGCGCCTCCGACTTCTCGGAGGCGATGGCCGCGATCAACTCGCGCCGGGCAAGGGCCAGATCACGGCTGGCGACCCGCGCCTGATGGTCGATCAGTGCCATGGCGCTGCGATCGTCGACCCGTCCGGCGCCGACATGAAGCTGGCCATGCATGAGCCTGAACAAGGACTTGAACATTGGCGACCCCATCGCTATGAACATCGTTCACGGAATGGGTTTAGCAAGCTCGTGAACGGCGTTCAAGTCCTTTTTGAACGTTGTTCATATTTTTCTTCAGAGGCTCGGACATGTCGATGGACACGGCCGGAAAGCGCGCCAGGCTGCGCGACGACCTGATTGTCGCCGCCGAGCAGGCCATCGCCGCCGGAGGGTTATCGGCGCTGAAGGCGCGCGCCCTCGCGGAGGCAGCCGGCTGCGCGGTCGGCGCCATCTACAATGTCTTCCCCGACCTCGACGCGCTCATCTTCGCGGTGAATGCCCGGACGCTGGAAAGCCTCGACCAGGTCCTTGCCGCCACTGTCCGTCCCGGCACCGATCCGGAAACGGCCATGCGCCGGCTGGCGCTGGCCTATCACGGCTTCTCACGGGTCGAGCGCCGCCGCTGGACCGCCGTCTTCGCCCACCAGATCCCCGACGGCAGCACGCCGCCCGACTGGTATCTCGGCGTCGTCGGCAAACTCTTCCGCCACATCGAGGGGCCGCTGGCCGAGCTCCTGCCGGGATCGACGCCGGAGATGCGCGCCGGCCTCGCCCGCACGCTCTTCTCCGCCACCCACGGCATCGTATCGCTGGGGCTGGAGGAAAAGCTCGGGCCGGCGCCGGACGAGGTCATCGCCCAGGCCCTGGTCGTCATGACACGGAGCTGGGTGCTCGGCCTGCCGGGCGCGGTGGCGCCGCGCTGACTATTCGACGCGGACCGTCACCGAGGCGCTGCGACCCTCGCCGTCCACCACCGAGAGGGTCGTGAAGCCCGGCCCGTCGGGCAGGACATTGGCCTGCCGCTGGGCGCCGAAGCGGCCCGCGGGCCGGCCGTCGACGAGGACGGTGAAGGGAGGACGGCCGCCGGTCGTCCTGACAACCAGTGGTTCCATCTCGCCGCGCGCCGCGCCGAGATCCACGCGCACCCCATCGGGCGGAAAGGCGATCTTCAGGTCGCGCGTGTCGCCCTCCTGCTCGCGCGCCGGGCCGAAGCGGCGCAGCGGCGCGGGCAACTGGGCATGGCTCATGACAGGGGCCGCGGCGGGCCGGGGCGGCATCGCCGCGGGCGGGCCCAGCCGGGCGAAGGCATCGAACAGGATGGGCGCTGCCGCCGTGCGACCGGTGATGCCGGGAACCGACGAGCCGTCCGGCCGTCCGACCCAGACCGCCACCGTGCGCCGGCCGTCGAAGCCGACCGCCCAGGCGTCGCGGAAGCCGTAGGATGTGCCGGTCTTGTAGGCCAGCCGGCCGGTCAGCGCCGCATCGGGCGCCGGCGCCTCGGTCAGGATGTCGCCGATGTGCCAGGCAGCGGCCTCGTCGGTGACGGGCCGGCCCGCCGGCTGCGCGGCCCCCATGCGCTCCACCAGCGATGGCATCTCGCCTCCGCGCGCGAGCCCGACATAGAGGCTGGCGAGATCGGAGAGCCTGAGGCCGACGCCGCCGAGCCCGACGGCGAGCCCCGGAACCTCGCCGCGGGGCAGCACCGGGCGGATGCCCGCCTGTTCCAGCCGCGAGAAGAAGCGCTGCGGCCCGACGGCCTCCATCAGCGCCACGGCCGGGACATTGAGCGACATCTGCAGCGCCACGCGCGTCGGCACCGTGCCCTGGTAGCCGCGGTCGAAATTTGCCGGCGCATAGGTGCCGAAGCGCGAGGGCCGGTCCTCGATCAGCGTCTCGGGATGGGCGAGGCCGGCCTCATAGGCCATGGCATAGATGAAGGGCTTCAGCGTCGATCCCGGCGAGCGGATCGCGCGCGTCATGTCCACCGCGCCCTGCCGCTCGTGATCGAGCGGATCGGCGGCGCCGATGCGGGCGATAACTTCGCCGCTGCGATGATCGATGGCGATGAGCGCGCCGGAGAGGCGGGTGCCGAGCGAACGCACCCGCTCGCGCAGCAGCGCCTCGAGGGCCTCCTGCGCCGTGCGGTCATAGGCCATGCGGTGCACGCGCTCGGCCGGCCTGGCAGCGATGGCCTCGCCGGCTGCGTGCCAGGCGAAGGTCGGCATCTGGCGACGCGCGACGGGGACCCGCTCGGCCTTGCCGGAGGCAACCTGCTCGGGCTTCAGCACGCCGGCGAGCAGCATGCGGTCGAGAACCCGGTCGCGGGCGCGGCGGGCGGCTTCGGGATGGCGGTCGGGGCGACGCGCCTCAGGCGACTGCGGGATGGCCACCAGCAGCGCCGCCTCGCCGGGTGACAGCCGGCGCGGCTCCTTGCCGAAATAGGCGAGCGACGCGGCGCGGATGCCCTCGACATTGCCGCCATAGGGAGCGAGCGACAGGTAGAGGTCGAGGACCCGCGGCTTGCCGAGATCGCGCTCGAGCCGGACAGCGCGCGCCATCTCGCGCAGCTTCACCGTGATGGACCGGCCGTCCTCGCGCTTGTCGATGAGTCGGGCGACC
>Ga0315900_10006158_pt1 | contig 16209 bp, 12 predicted proteins | sample LakEriMetagenome_FD_203521 | JGI IMG/M metagenome (GOLD analysis project Ga0315900, IMG submission 203521) | Freshwater fungal communities from buoy surface, Lake Erie, Ohio, United States - Buoy 12 MA114 | ecosystem: Environmental > Aquatic > Freshwater > Lake > Lake biofilm | place: USA: Lake...
CTGGGGGCGATATGAGCGTGCGGTGAAATGCCCGGCGCTGGCTGGTTGGGATAAAAATATTGCGCCGCCAGGGCATAGGCCGCGTAGGGCGTTTCCGTGATTAGCAGCGCCATCGCTTTCGGCGCGCGGCTAGAGTATTTCGCGCGAACAAAACACGCGCCGGCACGGCTGTGGCTGAAAGACTCAATGTATTTAGGGTTATCAAGGAAGCTAAGCTGCGAAGGCGTGGCGGTGTCAAGCGCTGCCACATCTTCTATCAGCTGCTCGGGGTTTGCCCCTTCTGCCAGCTGCGCGCCGGTTAGCTGTGCCAGCTTTTTAAGCGCAATCGGCGAGCTGCGAACAAAGAAACGTGGATCTGCCATATCGCATGCTTTACTTTGTTCGCGCTACCAAACGGATTATTTCTTCTCGGGCGTTTCGAATTTCACATCGAGCTTCGGCAGCTTTTCATTCAGACGCTTCAGGACTTCTGCAGAAATATCGAGTTTGTTATCGGCATAGAGAATCTGCGAAGTTGGAACAGCGACCTGAAAGCCTTTTTCCTTCGCCAGATCAGCGATAATATCGGTGGTGGCTTTCTGGATGTCGCCCAGAGAGCGCTCAAAAGCGTTGTCCAGCATCGCTTTTTTCGACTGCACCTCTTTCTGAACTTCGGTGGCTTTCGCACGGAATGCACGCGCTTTTTCTTCAAACGCATCCTTCGCCAGCACAGTTTTCTGCTTGCCAAGCTCCTGATCTTCTTTTTTCAAGGCTTCTTCTTTTTTGGTGATATCGGCCTGAAAAGCTTTTTGTTTGCTTTCGAGCTGTTCGCGCACTGATTTGGCGGCAGTGGAGTCTTTCATCACCAGCTGTACGTTAACGACGGCAATCAGCGGTTTGCTGTCATCAGCAAGCACAGGTGCGGTGAAGGAGAATGTGGCAATGGTTGCCAGCAAAGCGAAACGACGTAACATCATAAAGTTCCTTTCGTGAATTCTGAATTAAAAGCGGGTGCCGAAGCTGAAGCGGAACGTTTCCGTCTGATCTTCGTCCTGTTTTGAGATGGCGCGAGCAAAATCGACGCGAATGGGGCCGAAGGGGGATGTCCACAGCACACCAACGCCGGCCGATGTGCGCAGCGCGCTATCATCAAAAATACCAGCGCCATTATCATCAATTTTCCAAAGGCTGCCGGCATCACCAAACACCGCTCCGGAAAGACCAACCTCTTCAGGAAGACCGAGCGGGAATTTCAGCTCAACAGAGCTTGTGTAGTAAGCATTGCCGCCCAGCGCGTCATCGGTGGCGATATCGCGCGGGCCGATGCCCGCCGTACGGAAGCCGCGAAGATCATCGCCGCCAACATAAAAGCGGTCATTGATGCGCACATCTTTGCCGCCTAGGCCAAACACATAGCCGCCAGTGCCAGAAACGCTTGCGACCCATTTCGGATAAACTGGGTAAAAATAGGCGGCTTTGACATCGTGTTTGAGGTAGCGCGAGTCACCGCCAAGGCCTGCGAATTCCTGCATGAGACGCACAGTGGTGCCGCGTGTGGGGTTGAATTTATTGTCGCGGTCGTCGTAGGTGAATGTCTGGCCGATAGACGAGTTAACGTTTTTGCCTTCCTGCTGTTTGATGAAGGTTGAGGCGGTGGACTCAATGTCGGTTACATCGGTCTGGCGGATGGAGTAGGTAATGCCGTGTTGAATATGCTCCTGTAATGCATAGTTAGTGCGCAGGTTAATGCCGCGGATTGCCATGTCATACGAGCTTTCGCGCTGGAAGTCGCGGTCGGTGCGATAAATGTCAAAGCCGGTGGCCAATTCACGATCAAGGAAATAAGGCTCGGTGAAACCAAGCTCATATTGGCGGCGGCGGGCAGCGTAGGTGACACGGGTTTTCACCTCCTGACCGCGACCAAGGAAATTGTTTTCACGAATGCCAAACTCCCCCAGCACGCCGTCGGTGGTTGAATAGCCCGCACCAACATTCACCTCGCCAGTGGATTTTTCTACAACATCAACATTCACCACAGTTTTATCCGGGGCGCTGCCTTGTTCGTTTGTTACTTCCACCTTTTCGAAAAAGCCCAGATTGTTGAGGCGTTGCTCGGTGCGCTCGAGTTTGGAGCTGTTATAAGGATCGCCCTCGCTTAAGCGGAATTCGCGGCGAACCACCTCATCGAGCGTGCGCACGTTGCCGGTGATGTTGATGCGTTCGACATAAACGCGGGGGCCGGGTTTGATGATGTAAGTGATGTTGGCGAGTTTTTTCTCGCGGTCGCGATCCAGTTTCGGCTGAATATCCACGAAAGCATAGCCAAGATTGCCAAGCTCAGTGGTCATTGCCTCAACGGTTGCCTGAACTTCACTTGCATTATAAGTATCGCCAGAGTGTGACTGGATGATATCAGTAAAGTCAGGCTTTTCCTGATCTTTCAATTCACTGACCACCTCAATTTTACCGAAATCATAGCGCTCTCCCTCGTCAATGACGTAGGTGACAAAAAATGCATCTTTGCTTGGAGAAAGTTCAGCGTGGGCTGATTTTACTTCAAAATCTGCATAGCCCTCATTGGCATAAAAGCGGCGCAGCAACTCCTGATCAAACTGCAGTCGATCCGCATCATATTTATCGCTGTCAGTAAAAAATTTATACCAGCGTGATTCTTCGGTACGGATGGCTTCTTTGAGCGAACTGGCAGAAAATTCGCGGTTGCCAACAAAGCTGATTTTCTCTACGCGCGCCGGGCTGCCTTCCGTAATCTCATAGATGAGATCCACACGGTTCTGATCCTTGCGGATGACTTTGGGCTCAACGGTGGCGCTGTAGCGGCCGCTCTTGCGATAAATATCAAGAATACGCCGTACATCGCTCTGCACTTTTTCGCGGGAATAAATCTCACGCGCTTTCAGCTCAATTTCTTTTTCAAGGTCTTTGGTTTCAATGCGGTCATTGCCTTCAAAGGCCACCTGATTGATAATCGGGTTTTCCACGACCTTTACGACCAGCGTGCCGCCGGAGCGCATCAGCTGAACGTCAGAGAAAAAGCCGGTAGCGTAGAGATTCTTAAGGCTGCTGTCGATTTCAGGCTGGCTGAAAGTGCTGCCAGCAGCAAGGTTCATGTAGGAAAGGATGGTGCGACCTTCAACACGCTGGTTGCCCTCAATCTTTACATCACGAATCATATCCCCCGCAGCCATTGCCGGCGAGGTGATAAGCAGCGACCATACGGCAGCGCATACAATTGAACGAGTCATTTTCATGCTGTTACTCATGCTGCATGACACGCGAACAATCAAGCAAAAATAAGTCGGCGGATATCATTAAACAGGGTGAAGGCCATGAGTGTGGCCAGAATTGCGAAGCCGATTTTAAAACCCCATTCCTGCACCTTTTCGGCAAGCGGTCTACCGCGCAGAGCTTCCGCCGCGTAATAGGCGAGGTGGCCGCCATCGAGCAGCGGAATTGGCAGCAGATTCACCAGCCCGAGATTGGCTGAGAGCATCGCAATCAGCCATAGCACGGTGTGGAAATCTTTTTGTGCCGCCTGGCCAGAAATCTCCGCAATGCCAACGGGGCCACGAAGATCCTGCGCGCCACGTTGGCCGGTAATGATCTGGCCGATGACGCGCAGTGTGGTTTCGCAAATCATGTAAGTTCGGCGAACTGATTCGGCCAGCGCAGTTATTGGTCCGACATCTTCGTATTTGATGTCTGCACTTCGGATACCGATCATCGGACGTTTCACTTTGTTGCCGAGCCCATCATCTTCTTCCATTTTTTTGGGTGTAAGCGTAATCTCCAGTTCTTCGCCAGCGCGGCTAATCTTAAGAAGAACGGGGGTGCCGAGGTTGGTGGAGATCAGGTAGGGAATGTCATTAAAGCTTTTTACTTTTTTATCATTGATCTGCACAATGCGATCTCCAGCCATGAGGCCGGCTTCCTGCGCGGCTGAGTCCGGCATGATTTTCCCAACAACCGGTTCAATCGATGGCAGTCCGCTGGTCATGATAAAGTAAGTAAATACAGCGATTGTCAGCACAAAATTGGCCATGGGGCCGGCCGCGACAATCGCCGCTTTTCTGGAAAGCGGTTTGTGGTGGAAGGTGAGTTTCTTTTCTTCCTCGCTCATGCTGTCGAGCGCGCTCATGTCGGCGGTGCTGGCCTCGGACGCATCACCATACATTTTGACATAGCCGCCGAGCGGCAGTAGCGAGATTTTCCAGCGCGTGCCGGAGCGATCCGTCCAGCCAAGGATTTCTTTGCCAAAGCCGATGGAGAACGCAGAGATTTTAACGCCGCACCATTTGGCCACAATGTAGTGACCGAATTCGTGCACAAACACGATCACCGATATGACAATAAAGAATGACAGCAGCGTGTGGCCAATGCTCAGTAAAAAATCCATTACAGTCTCTCCGCGTTGCTACGTGCGCTGCTATCGGCGGCGAGAACATCGCCCATGCTACGCAGCTGGGTATTGTCGGTGGTTTCGAGTGTTCGTTCAACGATTTTAGCAATATCCAGAAAGCCAATCTCGCCGGCAAGAAAACGTTTTACCGCGATTTCATTGGCGGCATTCAGCACGCAGGGCGCGCTGCCACCAGCTTCCATGGCCTTGCGCGCGAGACGAAGCGCGGGAAAGCGCATTTCATCAGGCTGTTCAAACGTCAGGCTACCAATTTCAGCGAGGTCGAGCGGTTTTATCGGCGCGCTGATGCGCTGCGGCCAGGCCAAGGCGCAGGCGATGGGAGTGATCATGTCCGGGTGGCTCATTTGCGAGAGCACCGAGCCGTCTTTCAGGTGGACAAGGCAGTGGATGATGGATTGCGGGTGAATCAACACGCCCAGCTTTTCCGGCGCGATGTGAAATAGTTGCTGCGCTTCGATCAGCTCGAGTCCTTTATTCATCAGCGTGGCGGAGTCCACCGAGATTTTCGCGCCCATCGACCAGTTAGGGTGCTTCACGGCCTCAGCGGGGGTGACTCGTTTCATCTGCTCGGTTGTCCAGCTGCGAAAGGGCCCGCCGGAAGCGGTGAGGGTAATGGACGTGATGGCTGGTACAAGCTCCGGCGATAGCAGCTGAAACACGCCGTTATGCTCTGAATCCACCGGCAGCAATGTCGCGCCATGGCGGCTGACTTCTTCCATCATCAAGCTGCCCGCGCAGACCAGCGATTCTTTATTGGCGAGCGCCACCGTTTGCCCGGCGCGGATGGCGGCAAGGGTGGGTTTCAGCCCGGCAATGCCAACGATGGCCGACATGACGACAGCCACACGGCTTGCCGCGGCTTCCTCGAGCGCTTCTGCACCTGCTTCTGCGCTTACGGTGCTGCCGGAAAGCAGGCTTTGCAGCTCGCGATATTTATCCGGGTTTGCAATCACGGCGCGGCGCGCGCCAAAACGGCGCGCAAGCGTTGCCAGCTCGGCGGCGTTGTCGCTGGCGGTGAGTGTTTCGACCTCGAAACGATCGGGGTGCGCCTCGATCAGCTTCAGGGTGCTGCGGCCAATGGTGCCGGTGGCGCCGAGGATGGTAATGCGTTTGGGTTTAACGTCATCCTGCAGCAGACGCGCAGCGTTTGAGCGCAGGATCTTTGCTGATGATGCGGATCCTGTGCTCTCGCTTCGCGAGCCACAGGATGACGGATCCTTTGATGGCATCATGTGTTCACCACGCCAGAAAGATATACAATCAGCGCAAAAAGTGGTGTGGCGGTGACCAGCCCATCAATGCGATCCAGCAGGCCGCCATGGCCGGGAATAAGCGTGCCGCTGTCTTTAACACCAGCCCTGCGCTTGAGCCAGGATTCAAATAAATCCCCCGCTTGCGCCACCACAGCAAGCACCATGGCCAGCAGCGCGCAGCCCGCAAGCGAGAGCGGGTAGGGGGTGAAGCTGGCGCTGACCCCGCCGACGATGCCCGCGGCGGCCATGCCGCCGAGCAGCCCCGCCCAGGTTTTGTTCGGGCTGAGGCTGGGGGCGAGCTTGGGCCCGCCGATGCGTTTGCCGGCGAAATAAGCGCCGATATCCGTCGCCCACACCACAAACAGCAGGTAAAGCACGACATGCGCGCCGCCATTTAAGTCACTGGCAAACTCGGCGTTCCTCAGCCAGATCAGCGAAGCGCAGGGCAGCGCCACATAAACATAGCCGGCCAGCTGCCAGCCTTTGCTTTCGCCGCTCGTTAGCGTGTCCCATTCCTGTTTCATCAGCAGCGCGGCAAACATAATCACCGCCGTAAACAGCCAGCCGCCCATCCACTCAGCAGTCAGCAGCAGCACAATCATCACCGCGCCGGAAATGGCGCGCAGCTTCAGGCCTTCCCAGCGGCTTTTATCACTGACCTGCGGTTCCATAGCGCCTTTCCCGCGTGGCGAAATCTGCCAGCGCTTCTTTCAGGTGGCTGGCGTCAAAATCTGGCCAGAGTGTGTCAGTGAAATAAAATTCCGTGTAAGCGCACTGCCAGAGCAGAAAATTAGAAATGCGGTGCTCACCGCCGGTGCGGATGAGAAGATCCGGATCCGGAATCATGCAGGTATCAAGGGCTTCTTCGATGGTTTCTTCGTTGATTGCTTCCGGCGAAAGCTCGCCTGATTTGACCTTTTTTGCAATCTGGCGCATGGCGCGCACCAGCTCCTGCTTGCTGCCGTAAGAAAGCGCAACAGTCAGGTTAAATGAGTGGTTGTTTTCAGTTTCCTGCATCGCCTGCTGCACCCGTGCCTGCATGTCGCTATCCAGGCGCGAAAGATCGCCGATGAAGCGTAGGCGGATATCGTTTTTTTTGAGCTCTGGCAGCTCTTTTTCCAGATAGTGCTTCAGCAGCTGCATCAGATCGCTGATTTCTTCTTTGGGGCGCTTCCAGTTTTCAGAAGAAAAAGCATAGACAGTTAAATATTTCACGCCCGCTTCGCGGCACGCTTCGAGCGTGCGCCGCAGGCTGTCAGCACCTTTTTTGTGGCCAGCGCTGCGGGGCAGCAAGCGCGCTTTTGCCCAGCGGCCATTGCCATCCATGATGATGGCGATGTGGGCTGGCAGGTTCGAATCCCCGCGAAAGCGGGGATCTAAGTTTTTTTCTGCTGTGACTGATGTCATGGGCGTCATGTTTTCGTTCAAAAAAGATCCCCGCTTTCGCGGGGATATAAGCCCTAGTTCCCAAGAATTTCCTTTTCCTTCACCGCCAGCGCATCATCAATTTTCTTGATGAATTCGTCGGTGAGTTTCTGGATTTCGCCTTCGCGCTTTTTCACATCATCCTTGCCCATTTCTTTTTCCATTTTCTTCAGGGCATCGTTGCCATCGCGGCGGATGTTGCGCACGGAGACCTTGGCGGCTTCAGCGTATTTACCAGCGATTTTGGTCAGCTCCACGCGGCGCTCCTGCGACAGCGGCGGAATCGGCACGCGTACCAGCTGGCCGTCTGCAATGGCATTCACGCCAAGACCGGCCACGTTGATCGCTTTTTCAACGTTTTTCACCACTGTTTTGTCCCACACCTGCACCGACAGCATGTGCGATTCCGGCACACTCACCGTGCCCACCTGCGACAGCGGCGTCATGCTGCCATACGCCTCAACCTGAATATGATCGAGCAGTGAGGCATTGGCGCGCCCGGTGCGAAGACCGCCAAACTCGGAGTGGAGGGATTTCAGCGCGCCTTCCATGCGGCGGCGAAGTTCATTGATATCAGCGGTCATAACATTTTCCTTCCGTTGTCATCCTGAGCAAAGCGTAGCGGAGTCGAAGGATCTCTTACAACTAAAAAAAGATCCTTTGACTGCGCTCGCGATGACATTGTTGAAATTTTATTTCCTGTCTTTAATCACGGTAAACTTGCCTTTGCCCTGTGCGGCCTGGGCGACGGAGTCTTTACCGGCCAGCGAGAACACCACAATCGGCATCTGGTTTTCGCGCGAGAGGGCGATGGCTGAAGCATCCATCACTTTCAAATCACGCACCAGCACTTCGTGGTAGGAAAGCTCTTTGAAGTGCTTGGCATTTTTGTTTTTCTTTGGGTCGGCATCATAAACTCCATCCACCTGCGTGCCTTTCATCAGCGCGTCGCAGCCCATTTCGTTGGCGCGTAGGGCGGCGGCGGTGTCGGTGGTGAAGAACGGGTTGCCGGTGCCGGCGGCGAAGATGACGACGCGCCCGCGCTCAATATGGCGAATCGCGCGGCGGCGAATGTATGGCTCGCACACCTGCATCATGGAAATAGCGGAGAGCACGCGCGTTTCAACGCCGAGACGCTCGAGCTGGTTTTGCAGCGCGAGGGCGTTAAGAACCGTTGCCACCATGCCCATGTAATCGGCGCTGGCGCGCTCCATGCCTGCCTCTTCGCCTTGCTGGCCGCGGAAGATGTTGCCGGCGCCCACCACAATGCACACCTCAATGCCAAGGTCGATGGCGCTTTTCACGTCGCGGCAAATGCGTTCGATGGTTTTAGGATCCTGCCCATATTTCTGCTCGCCCATCAGCGCCTCGCCGGAGAGCTTGAGCAGGATGCGTTTATACAGAGGTTTGGATTTATTTATTTTGGTCATGATGAAGTGGTTTAATATGGAATGGCCGGGGATGCAACTGGTTCGTCATCACCGCTTTACTTGTCATTCCTGCGAAGGCAGGAGTCCTTAACTAAGTACAGGATCCCCGCTTTCGCGGGGATGAGAATCTCACTTCAATAAAATATCCGTAATCTCGCGCATCTGGGTGCGGGCGCGCATGAGGTAAAAGCCCTGGCTGGCGAGATGGTTAGCGAGCAGGGTGCTGTCAGGGCTGAAATTCAGCACAAAGAAGTGATTGTATGACATGCCGATACGCAGGGACTCGAGCATTTTTGCCCACGCATTGGAAAGCTGGCGCTCCTCGATCACCACTGCATAATCTTTCTGCAGCGCTGATAGAATTATGTAATTGGCATAAAGCCGGCCTTTGGTGAAATAAAACAGCTCCGCCGCCGAACCAAAGGAAGATTGGCTACTGCCTTCAATATAATGGCTGATGTCAGAGGACGACGAGCCGAGATCCGCCGCCATGCGGTTCATCGCTTCAAGCAGGTTGTCGGCGCGGCGCTCAAACACGGCCTCGCCTTTTGCAAGGCGCTGGTTGTAGCGCACCAGCGCTTCAAGCCCGGCGCGATATTGCGTCGCAGAGGAGGCGGTCGGCAGCCATGAAGTATTTAAATCCCACATCCAGACATAGGGCGAATAGTTAAACAGGCCATTGGCTTTCTGCACATCTTCATCCACACCGGAAGAGCCGCGTGTGCGCGCCATCTGATCCGAAAGCTCGATGGTGAAGCGTGCGACCGCAGCCATGATGCCGCGCTGGAAAGCGGGCATACGCGTGAGCGCCGCGCCGGGGTAGAAGAACGGATCGCTGGGTGTCCAGTGGTGCTGGTTGATTTCGCGGTCAACAAGCGCGGCGGCGGCGCTGACGGCGTGGCTGCCGCCTGCGATTTCAAACGAGGAATTGCCAGCATCCGGTGAATCGTTGACGGTATGTACCCAGATCATGCCGACGGGGTAGTAAACGAGCACAATGAGCAGCAGCAACATCACGACTGCGCGCAGCACGAAAGCAGGAATGGACTTAAGACGTTCAACGACTGGCATATTAAACCCCGCATTCATTGAGGGGTCCGGTTCAAATACCAGACCCCATATGATACCAGACCCGCCATACGGCGGGGCTGTTAGGCAGCCGCCGTGCCTGCCGCAGCAGCCACTTCAGCAGCAAAATCGCTCTGCTGTTTTTCGATGCCTTCGCCCAGCTGGAAGCGCACAAAACCAGTGAGCTTCACCGGCGCGCCCACCGTTTTAGCGGCGTCAGCAACGACCTGAGAGATTTTGGTTTTGCCGTCGATCACAAAGAGCTGCTCCATGAGCACGACTTCTTCGTAGTATTTACGAACGCGACCTTCGACCATTTTCTCAATCACGTCGGCCGGTTTGCCAGAAGCTTGTGCCTGCTCGCGGAAAATCGCGCGCTCACGCTCCAGCTTTCCTGCGTCAACATCAGCGGTGGTGAGCGCATCAGGACGCGCAGCAGCAATGTGCATCGCGATCTGCTTGCCAAAAGCCTCCACTTTTTCTGCCGCACCTTCTGATTCAACGGCAAGGAGAATAGCGATTTTGCCCATGTTTGGCGCAACCGCATTGTGCACGTAGCTGCACACCACACCCTTGCTAACCGAAAGCACAGCGCAGCGGCGCAGGTTCATGTTCTCGCCGATGGTGGCGATGGCATTGGTGACATCGGTAGCAACGGCGGCTTTGAGCGCTTCAACATCCTGACCCTGATCCAGCGCAAGGCCGGCAATTTTCGAGGCAAGCGCCTGGAATTGTTCGTTACGCGCCACGAAATCGGTTTCAGAGTTCAGCTCGATGGCTGCACCTTTGTTGCCTTTAACAGCCACAGCTACCACGCCTTCTGCCGCCACGCGGCCAGATTTTTTCGCAGCAGCCGAAAGACCTTTTTTGCGCAGCCAGTCAATGGCTTCTTCCATGTTGCCGCCTGTTTCGGCCAGCGCCTTGCGGCAGTCCAGCATGCCGGCGCCGGTGGTTTCGCGGAGGGTTTTGATGTGTTCTGCAGAGATTTGGGTCATGGGTTTTCCTTTCGTCATCCTCGGGCGCATGCTTCACGCGACCGGGGATCTTGTTGAATCTTGTGGCACGAGATCCTCGGCGGCACGAGATGCCGCCGAGGATGACGGCATACTATCCTTTTTTTCCGGGCGTCTTCTTCACGGTGACAACCGGTGCCTTTTTGCCGGATGCTTTACCGCGGCCTTTGCCTTTTCTTGCTTCTTCGGCATCTTCTTTGGCTTCCGCGGCTCTTTTTTCAGCGGCGGCGTCTACCGGGATGGTTTCGCCAGCGTCTTCGCGCGCGCCAAGGTCTTTGGTCGAACGAGACAGGCTCTCCTGAAGGCCGGCCAGGACGGCATCCGATACCAGCTGGCAATACAGGCGGATCGCGCGGCTGGAATCATCATTGCCGGGAATCGGGTAGGTGATGCCATCCACCGAGCAGTTGCTATCCACCACAGCGACAATCGGAATGTTCAGGTTGCGCGCTTCTTTTACGGCGAGGTCTTCCTTGCCGGTGTCGATGATGAAGATCAGGTCAGGCAGGCCGCCCATATCCTTGATGCCACCGAGCGAAGCTTCCAGCTTTTCGCGCTCGCGGGTCATGGAAAGAAGTTCTTTTTTAGTAAAGCCGATGTTTGGCGTATTCAGGTTTTCATCGAGCTTGCGCAGGCGCTTGATTGAAGCCTGAATGGTTTTCCAGTTGGTAAGCAGGCCGCCCAGCCAGCGCTGATTGATGTAGTATTGGCCGCAGCGTTTTGCTGCTTCGGCCACCGGCTCAGAGGCCTGGCGCTTGGTGCCAACAAACAGCACGCGGCCGTTTTGCGTGGCAACGTCTTTGATGGCGGCGAGTGCGCCGTGCAGCATCGGCACAGTTTTACCGAGATCGATGATGTGAATATCGTTGCGAACGCCGTAAATGTAAGGCGCCATGCGCGGGTTCCAGCGCTTGGTTTTGTGGCCGAAGTGAACGCCAGCTTCGATGAGCTCGCGCATATTGAATGCGGGTAATGACATAGTTGTCCTCTTTTCCGGTTAAACCTCGGTAAAGTGTAGTGATTCTTATGAACACCGGATGGCGGAGCAGCACCGCTGCTTTAGCCTCACTTTACCTGTGAATTTCCCCCTCACCATGAGGAGGAGCGGCTTTATAGCGCGGTGTAAGGCGAAGTTCAAGCCCTAATTTGCAAGGCGAAATCAGTGGCTCACGGTCGGTTCTGGCTGGTTTTCGGCTTTTTTTCGGCTGGTCTCAAGCCGCTCACGGTAGCTGGCTTGATAATCCTTGGCAATTTTATTCACCGCACCCTTCGAGCCCAGAATATTGGCAATGGCGCCGGACCAGCCGTTTTGAGCAATTTCGGCCTTTGAGGGATCCAGACCGATATCACGCAGGGTTTGTTCAAGCCCAGCGCCTTTGAAGTGTTGGCTCAGTTCGGTTTCAAGTTCTTTCTTGAATTCCTCAGGCACGCCGCCTTCTTTGAAAAACTTATCGCGCACCTTGTGTACTTCCATCACAAACGCTTCGATTTGCGCTGGCGTGACGTTTTTAAACCACGGTTTCAAGATACCGATGGCCTCGGTCTCAAGCAGTTCCGGATCAAAGCTTTTATTGTTCACCGCTTCCTTAATCAGCATATTGATCATGCCGGGCGGGCCGTAGGGAAAGAGCGTGGGATTGTTCGACCATAATTTACCCACTACTGGCAGGGATACTTTGCGTCCAGCGCCCAGTGAATAGCGTGTGCCCAGGCTGGTAGCGTAGTTGGTAAATGGCAGCACCTGAAGGCCGGACGCCGAGCCAAACAGCGACGCGATGGCCGCAGTGTAGCCCCACGGGCGGGACTGGGCAAAGGTGGCGCGCGCCTCAACTTCGTCCAGTGTTTCCGCCTTTTTCACCTCATTGTGACGTTTATGAAAGAAAATCTGACTTCCCTGCATAACGGCCAGCGCGCCAAGCACACCCGGTACACCCCAGCGCAACACCTGCATCCATTTGTCTTTTGGCAGATCACTATGCGGGTTGAATTTCAGCGCGCCATGAAATTTCTGTAGTGGTTCCCAGACATCTTCTTTGGGAATTTTTTTGTCCCCCATGAATGATATGCCGGTCAGCGCATCCATGATTTTATCGCCAAGCCAGCTGCCAACCATAAGACCCATCGCACAATGCACTCGGTGTGAGCCGATACCTGCCTGTACCATGCCGGTAATACCTTCAGCGGTATCCAGCAATTTACCGTTTACGAAGCCATGATTGCGTTTTGAATGAACGTGGTGCTTGTGACCAACGGTCGAAGTTGTGGTAACAAGATCCTTATCTGAGCGCTCTCCTTTGAGATCAGACATCTCGGTATCTTTAGATAAAGCAACGGCTCCAAGGCTTGCTCCTGCAACACCTAGCAAGCTTGCGGCCGCTGCTTTTCTTGCTGGTGTCTGAGTGTGTAGATGACGATCGGGATCAAATGGTTTGTTTTTGAGCTCCGGATGCCGCTTTTCAATAGAGTATAAGAGTTCTTTGCGAATCTCCGCCGTTTTCCTTGCCGCGGCGGGATTAAGGATTTTACTGCACCAATTGGCAATGCTCGTTAGGGCTCCTGCATCGCCAACAGCAACCTCGCGCGGGTCCACGCCTATCTCCAGCAGAAGATTTTCCATGCCGAGATCTGAGAACATGGTTTTCATTTCTTCTGCGATCTTCTTTTGCGTTTCCGCTGGCGCTAACCCCATATCCAGAATTTTGTTGCGGCGCAGCAAAACCTTGTCCGCAATTTTTTGAACCTGCTCTTCGGTGATGTAGTTGGCAAGTTGCTTGAACGTGCCTTCCAACATTTGGATTAGTTCCTTCGGCTTGCGAGAGGGATTCTCAATAAGCTGCGGAATCAACTTCTTTTCAATCAATCGGTGCCAGCGAAATGGAATGGAAGAGGGGCTATTGAACAGCTCGCGCAGCCAAGGAAGGCCTGCTGCCATGTTTCGTTCTGCACCGATAGAAAATGCACTACCAAGGGTCGTGCTGTAATTCAGTGCTGATGGCATCAGCCCAAGGCCAGAAGCAGATCCAGGAATAGCATTAAACCCAGCGACACGCGCAAGTGTTTTGAATTGGTTAAAAAGCATCAGCTGTTCAGCGTGCCGTAGCGTCATGTCCCCCGGATTCAGGCGCATGATCTCTTTAGTCATTTTCTGAGAGGGCTCGCGGAAGAAAAAATAACTCCCGGCCACCGCACCAATACCCCCGATAATGCCCGGTATGATCTGATCAGTCACGCGCAGCCAGCGCATTTTAGGATCATCTGAGTAGTGCTCGTAGGCCAGTATGCCATGGAGAGGCTTCAGAGGTGCAATGAGATCTTCTTTGTCAACCTTCTCGCCATCCGGCGTTTCCCCCACCATGATATTCATCATCTGGCGGCCTACATACAGCCCGGCCATCAACCCCAGCGCGTTGAAAAGCCGGTGTTTGCTTGGCGGCACGTTCAGGTATTTGGTGCTGAAGCGCGCCACCGAATAGACTGGGCCGTTGATGATATCGCCTGCGGACATGGTTTAAATACGTGGCATCCAGCTGCTTCGTGAAAGTGGAAAAACTTAAATCTAACCTTTAGAGTATCATTCCACCGCGAGAGGCTCAACCGGCTCAATGGTTTCAAAATAAGATTTCATCAAACTGTCATAAATCCCAAGGTTTTGCGCTGCGCCGCAGCATTTCTTCGCCGGTGTGGTTGTCACAAAAGATTCATGAACGCAGCTTATGTTGTGTGCTATATATGGTAAGAGGTGGAAATGGCTCTGGCGATGAGCCGGGCAACTAATTGAAATAGATAGATTTAACTGAACGCATGGTGACTAAAGCGCAAGAAGGTGAGCCAGAAGTAAAGCAGGAAGATCCGTCTGCTGCGTCTACGGCTGCTTCGCCGCGCGCTGGTGCTGTTGGCGAGACCACCGAAAAAGCCTGGGAGCAGGAGGAGGGCGGGCAGCCATGGAAAGCGACCCCGCAAGGGCGCCTTGCCATCCGGTTGGTGACGCGTGGGGTGCTGGGTTCGGCCTTCTTTGCCGTGGGTGGGGCGCTCACCACCAAGTGGCTTCAGAACTACAATTCCGAGGCAGCGCTGCTGAAGCAGGATAACCCGCTGGCTTTCATTTCCAAGCTGATTGATATGGGGGTTGGCAAGCCGATTGAGGCGGTGGTGAACGCTGTCGGCAAGGATGGCGCGCGCGCCGTAACCTTCCGGCCAACCGGCCTTGGGCATACCTCCCATCGTGTCAGTGGCCGCAGTCTGGGGCATGAAGTTTCGGCGGTCTCGTTTGACTTTTTCTGCGCGTCGATTGGCGATGCGTGGGGGCGCGACATTGCGGGCTGGATCGACCCCAACGTCAAAAAGGACTGGATGAAAGACGGCCATATTGAATGGCCAAAAGCGATTAAACAGGCGATGAAATCCACCTGGCGCTATGTGACCTATAACGGCGGCGAGGATTGGGCGGTTGCTGTTCCGTATGTGTATTTTATGCGCGGTCATCGCCGGCTGGTGGATCACGCAAGTCCTGGCTTCAGATATGATTTTGATCATAATTTAAACGGCGGCAGCAGCAAAATTTCCGGCGGCGAGCATATCGGCAATTTCAATCGCGGCGGTATCATGGATCTGCAGCACCGCTTCGTGGTCTATAACATGGGCACGGTCGCTTACCGCGAGCTTTACACTTTCATCGGTGAGAAGCTGCAGGGTAAGCAGACCTCGCTTTACGGCGCGCAGGATAAAGAGCCGCCCAAAAACATGGGTGAGAAGCTTGGCAATGCCGCGAAATGGATGGTGCGCAGCGTCGTGAAGGCCGGCATCTACATGACGCCAGCCGTGCCCTTCTTCTGGATCACCCGCACACCGCAGACCAAGTTTCGTGGGTTGGTGATCGATCCTGAGCATGGAGCGCTTGCTTATGATCATCCGGAAAAAGGCATCAAATTTGTAAAGCTTAATGAAAAGATTCCCGAGGGCGCGCAATTGTTTTACGCCAAGCATGTTGATGATCCAAAGCAGTATCATTACAACAGCAACACCAAAAAACATGAGCCATTTCAGCGGAATTACGTGTCCGCTGGTCACGATATTCAGTTGATTCAGCAGGGTAAGTTTCATCCCAACGCCAAAAGTTTCGGCACGCTCGATAGCGGGCTGAATGCCATTGCCAAAGCCAGCGACGCAGGAAGGACGCCATTTTTCAATGCCGGGATGAAACTGGATCAGCTCACGGTGAATGGCCAGAAGCTCGAGAACCTGACCACACGTCATATCGGCGCAAACTTGCGCGGCATGGCTAATACTTACGCTAATTCAGCATTCTCCTACACCCCATACATGTACGCTAAAGCCGAGTTCGCGAATTTATGGGATGACGGCAAGATGGACATGTCGATCGAGCGCGCGATCGATGGCGCGGCCAAGCTCAACCTTGGTGAATTTAAAGCAGGGCTGAGTGAGATCGGTTATTCGATTCTGCACAAGCCGCTGCCGGATGCAAAACGGGAAGCCGAGGCGCTGCGCCGCATTGCGATTGATGAATCGGCTGCCGATGTCATGAATGAAACCAAAGGTCAGATGAATAAGAGCCACGAAGCTGAGTCGCATGATCATGCATCAGC
>Ga0315900_10006160_pt1 | contig 16202 bp, 15 predicted proteins | sample LakEriMetagenome_FD_203521 | JGI IMG/M metagenome (GOLD analysis project Ga0315900, IMG submission 203521) | Freshwater fungal communities from buoy surface, Lake Erie, Ohio, United States - Buoy 12 MA114 | ecosystem: Environmental > Aquatic > Freshwater > Lake > Lake biofilm | place: USA: Lake...
GCAGCGCACCCCGCCGGGCGCCGGCAGACGCGCATCGAAGGCGGCGCGGATCGCGGCGATGTCGCGCGCGGCCGCCAGCGCGGGCCGCACGCGCCGGCGCACCAGCCAGGTCGCCAGACGCGCCTGCCAGCTCGGGCTCATCGCGCCCGCCCGGGCCTCAGAAGAGTCCGCTGATCCTGCCATCGTCATCGACGTCGATCGCGTGAGCGGCCGGGTTCTTCGGCAGGCCCGGCATCGTCATCACGTCACCGCAGATCATCACGATGAAGCCCGCGCCGGCCGCCAGGCGCACCTCGCGGATCCGGACGCTGTGCCCCGAGGGCGCCCCGCGCAGCGCCGGGTCGGTCGAGAACGAATACTGGGTCTTCGCGACGCAGACCGGCAGCCGGCCATGACCGTCGGCCTGCAGGCGTTCGATCTGCGCCCGGACCTTCGAGTCGGCCTCGATGCCGCTCGCGCCGTAGACGGTCGTTGCGATCGCAACCATCTTGTCCCACAGCCGGGCGTCGTCGTCGTAGACGAAGCGCAGCGGCGCCGGCCCTGCCTCGGCCGCCGCGACCACCGCGCGCGCGAGCGCCTCGGCCCCGGCGCCGCCCTCGGCGTAGTGGCGTGCGACCTCGACGGGCACGCCAAGCGCGGCGACCCGGCGCTCGAGCAGCTCGAGCTCCGCCGCGGTGTCGTGCGCACGGTGGTTGATCGCGACCACGCAGGGCAGGCCGGCGGCCCGGAGGTTGCGCAGGTGGCGCTCGAGGTTGGGCAATCCCCGTTCGAGCGCCGGAAGGTTCTCGCGCTCGATGTCGGCGACCTCGACGCCGCCGTGGTACTTCAGCGCCCGCACCGTGGCGACGACGACCGCTGCGGCCGGTCGCAGCCCGGCAACGCGACATTTGATGTCGATGAACTTCTCGGCGCCGAGATCGGCGCCGAATCCCGCCTCGGTCACCGCGTAGTCGCCGAGCTTCATCGCGGTGCGCGTCGCGATCACCGAGTTGCAACCGTGCGCGATATTGGCGAAGGGTCCGAGGTGCAGCAGCGCCGGCGTGCCTTCGAGCGATTGCACGAGGTTCGGCTGGATCGCATCGCGAAGCAGGGCGGCCATAGCGCCGACCGCGCCGAGTTCGCGTGCGCAGACCGCGGAGCCATCGGCGCGGTGTCCGACCACGATGTCGCCGAGTCGCCGCTTGAGATCGCCGATGCCGTCGGCCAGGCACAGAATGGCCATGATCTCGGAGGCCACGACGATGTCGAAGCCGCTTTCGCGCGGCATGCCGTTGGCGGTGCCCCCTAGCCCGATCACGATGTCTCGGAGCGCGCGGTCGTTCATGTCGACCACGCGCCGCCACGCGATGCGCCGCAGGTCGAGGCCAAGCGCGTTGCCATGATGGATGTGGTTATCGATCAGCGCGGCGAGCAGGTTGTGGGCGAGCGAGACCGCGCTGAAGTCGCCGGTGAAATGCAGGTTGATCTCGTCCATCGGGGCGAGCATCGCGCGGCCGCCGCCAGTCGCACCGCCCTTCATCCCGAACACCGGGCCGAGGGAGGGTTCGCGCAGGGCGATCACTGCCCGTCGGCCGATCCGGTTCAGGGCATCGGCCAGCCCGATGGTGGTGGTGGTCTTGCCCTCGCCAGCCGGGGTGGGCGAGATCGCCGTGACCAGGATCAGCCTGCCATCGGGCCGCGTGCGAAGCGACTCGACGAGGCGCATCGCGAGTTTCGCCTTGTAATGGCCATACGGCGCGAGATCGTCCTCGGCGAGGCCGAGCCTGTCGCGGGCGATCGCCGTGATGCGTTGCAAGGGGGGAGCATGTTCCACGGTGGTCGAGGCGCTGCGAGGGCGGTCGGAGCCATTGAGCGTACCTGTTTCGGCGCGTCGGGTCGATGTGCGCGAGTCGGCGCGCGGCGGTGGTGCGCGCTCGCTTCGCGGGCGGCAGGCAAGGCAGGGTAGGCGTTATGTAGTATCGTATATGACGCTCTCGGCTTAAGGCCGTGGCTGGCTCCCCTCGCCGACTCTCCGTCATGCGCATCGTCCGTCTCGTCGCCCTCGGTCTGCTGTGCCTGCTGCCGCTCAGCGCGCGTGCGGTCGAGATCACCGTGTCGGCCGCGACCAGCCTCGCCGCGGCGATCCGCGAGGTTGCCATGCAGTTCGAGGCCGCCAACGCCGGCGTGCGCGTGCGCCTGAACCTCGGCGCGTCCGGCGCGCTGCTCGCGCAGATTGCCCGCGGGGCGCCGGTCGACGTGTTCATCAGCGCCGACCAGGAAACGATGGACCAGGCTCAGGCTCGCGGCCTCGTGCGACAGGCGCAACGCCGCGACGTGGTGTCCAACACGCTGGTTCTGGTCGTGCCGGGCTCGGCCGGCAGGTTGCCGGCGGCGCTCGCCGATCTGACCGCGCCGCATGTCGCGAGGATCGCGATCGGCCAGCCCGCGAGTGTTCCCGCGGGCCGCTACGCCCGGGAGGCGCTCGAAGCGGCCGGGCTGTGGCGCACCATCGAGTCCCGGATGATCGCGGCTGGCAACGTGCGTCAGGCCCTCGACTACGTGGCCCGGGGCGAGGTCGATGCGGGCTTCGTCTACGCGACCGATGCCGCGCTGATGCCTGATCGGGTGCGCGTTGCCTTCCGTGTGGCGACGACCCGGCCGATCCTGTACCCCGCGGCGCCGACGGTCGGCGCGCCGACGCCCGCCGAGGCCGCGAGATTCGTCGAGTTTCTGTCCACCCGGACGGCGCGTTCGGTCTTCGCCAGTCACGGCTTCGGCATTCCCTGAGCACCTGACCATGACCGACCCGATGACCCAGGCATGGGTCGCGCTCTCGCTGACCCTCAAGGTCGCAGGGTGGGCCACGGCGATCAACCTCGTCCTCGGCGTCGCGGTCGGTCTTGCGCTGGCGCGCGGTCGCTTCCCTGGGCGCGATCTGCTGGATGCCCTGCTGACGCTGCCGATGGTCATGCCGCCGACGGTGCTCGGCTACTACCTGCTCGTGGTAATCGGCAGTCAGGGCCTGATTGGTGCGTGGCTTCTCGAGACTTTCGGCATCCGCCTTGTGTTCACCTGGCAGGCGGCGGTCATCGCCGCCACCATCGTCGCCTTCCCGCTGGTCTTCAAGGCGGCGCGCGCGGCCTTCGAGAACGTTGACCCGCAACTCGAGGACGCTGCGCGAATGCTCGGGCTTGGCGAGTGGGGCGTGTTCTGGCGAGTGTCGCTGCCGCTGGCCTGGCGTGGCATCCTGTCGGGCGTGTTGCTCGCCTTCGCCCGTGCGCTCGGCGAGTTCGGAGCCACGCTGATGGTGGCGGGCAGCATCGTGGGCAAGACCCAGACACTGTCGATCGCGGTTTACGAAGCGGTGCAGGCCGGACAGGACGCGGCCGCGAATTTCCTGGTCGTCGTGACCTCGCTGGTGTGCGTCGCGGTGCTGCTTGGCGCGGGTGCGCTGGCGCCTGGTCGCGTGCTCTCGCGCAACTAGCCGAGCGGGTGCCGATCTTGTCGATCTGGGATATCAGCGTGCGCAAGCAGTATCGTCATGGCGCCACGGCGTTCGCCCTGCAGGCGAGCTTCCGCGCCGATGCGCTGCGCGTGGTGCTGCACGGCCCGTCGGGAGCGGGCAAGACCCAAACCCTGCGGATGATCGCGGGCATCACCCGGCCCGACGTCGGCCACGTGCGCATCGCGGGCCGGGTGCTGGCTGACTCGACCAGCGGCCTGTGGGTGGCGCCGCGCCGGCGCAACCTCGGCTACGTTTTCCAGGATCACGCACTCTTTCCCCACCTGACGGTCGCGCAGAACATCGCGTTCGGGCTGGCGCGGGGCTGGCGCGCGCCCCGTCGCAGCGAGCCGGCCGTCGAGCGCTGGATCGAGCGGTTCCGCCTGCAGCCTGTCGCAGCGCACTATCCGCATCAGATCTCGGGCGGGCAGCGCCAGCGGGTCGCGCTCGCGAGAGCGCTGGTCACCGAGCCCTCGGCATTGCTGCTCGACGAGCCCTTCGCGGCGCTCGACAGGGCGCTGCGTCAGCGCCTCCGGGAGGAACTTCTCGAGCTCCAGGCGAAGCTGGAACTGCCGCTGCTGCTGATCACCCACGACGACGAGGATGTGCGATTCCTGGCGCAGTGCGTGGTCTGCCTCGAGGCCGGTCGCGTGGCGAGTGTCTCCGGGCTCGGGCTCGGGCTCGACGGCTTGCCGGCGGCGGCCTGCCGCCCCTCGGCCTGAGGCGCAATGCCCGACACCCCGCGTCCCGCACCAGCGGTCGCCATGCAGGTCGAGGGGGCGCTGTCGGTGATCGCCGACGGACATCCGCTCGGCGGCCGTGGGCGCATGGCGCTGCTGCGCGAGATCGACGCGCAGGGTTCGATCACACGTGCGGCGCGAGCGCTCGGGATCAGCTACAAGGGTGCCTGGGACGCCGTCGATGCGATGAACGCTTCGGCCGATGCGCCGCTCGTCGAGCGGGTCGCCGGCGGGCGAGGGGGCGGCGGCACGCGGCTGACCGTCTACGGTCGCCGACTGGTGGCGCGCTACGAGGAGCTCGAGCGCGTGCACCAGCGCTTCGTGCGAGTGCTCACCGAGGAGGGCATGGATCTCGGGCAGGACTTCTCGCTGCTGCAGGTGCTCAACGTGAAGACAAGTGCGCGCAATCAATGGGTGGGGCGCGTCGGCGCGATCCACACTGGTGCCGTCAACGACGGGGTCGAGGTGCTGCTGCCGGGCTCGCTGCGACTGAACGCGGTCATCACCCGCGACAGCACCGAGTCCCTCGCGCTGCGCGTGGGCAGCGAGGTGATCGTGATGGTGAAGGCCTCCGCGGTGCTGCTGGCCACCGGGCTCGGCGATGCCCGCGTGTCGGCGAGCAATCGACTCGATGGCGTCGTCGTCGCGGTGCGTCCGGGGGCCGTCAACGCGGAGGTCATCCTCGAGGCGGCGTGCGGCCTGCCAGTGACCGCGATCATCACTCAGGCGTCGGTCGATGTGCTCGGGTTGGAACCCGGCACGTCGGTCAGCGCGCTGATCAAGGCAAGCGATCTGATCCTCGCGACGATCCGCTGAGCGGTGTCGCGACCGGCGTCTCCCAGTCGGCGTGGGGCTCGCGCAGCCGGCGCGCAATCTCGTCGGCTGGCAGCGGGCGGCTGGCGAGGTAGCCCTGGAACCACTGGCAGCCCTGCGCGCGAAGGAAGGCAAGCTGCTCGGGGGTCTCGACACCCTCGGCGACCAGACCGAGCTGCAGGCTGCGCGCCAGCGCGACGATCGCCGACACGATCGCGGTGTCGTCGGCATCCTCGCCGATATCCTTCACGAAGGAACGGTCGATCTTCAGGATATCGATCGGCAGCAGCTTCAGGTAGCTGAGGCTCGAGTAACCGGTACCGAAGTCGTCGATCGCGAGATCGAAGCCGCGCGCTGCGAATGCACGCAGCACTTCCACGACCTCGTCGGTGCGGCTCATCAGCACGCCCTCGGTGACCTCGAAGCCGAGTGCCTGCGGGAGCAGATCGAATTCCCGCAGGCAGGCGTCGATCCGGCAGACGATGTCGGGCTGCTGCAGCTGCATGATCGACAGGTTGATCGCGACCCGGGGCACCGGCAGCCCCTGGGCACGCCACGCATGGATCTGCCGGCACGCTGCGCGAAGCACCCAGTCGCCGATCGGCACGATGAGTCCGGAGCTCTCGGCGATGCCGATGAAGTGCAGCGGCGATACCAGCCCGCGCTGCGGGTGGCGCCACCGCAGCAGCGCCTCGAGTCCCTCGATGCGACCCGATGCGATAGCGATCACCGGCTGGAAATGCAGCTCGAACTCGCCGAGATCGACCGCGCGCCGCAGTTCCATGCCGAGCGCGTAACGCTCGAGCACCTCGCCGCTCATCCTTGCGTCGAAGATCGCGTACCGATTGCGGCCCGAATCCTTGACGTGGTACGTCACGGTGTCGCTGTTCTTCAGCAGCGTGTCGACATCTGCACCGTGATCCGGGAAGATCGCCACGCCGATGCTCGACCCGATGTAGAGTTCGCGGCCATCCACGGGATAGGGCCGCGAGAGCTCGCGGATCAGCCGCTCGGCCAGTCTTTCGGCTTCCTGCGGACCGTCGATCGCGGGCATGAACACGATGAACTCGTCGCCACCCTGGCGAGCCACGGTGTCGTCGCTGCGCACGCTCGACTGCAGCCGCCGCCCCACCTCGATCAGCAGCCGGTCGCCGGTTTCATGACCGAGCGAGTCGTTGATCCCCTTGAACTGATCCAGGTCGATGAACAGCACTGCGGCCTTCAGGCCCGAGCGCCGCTCGGCGCGCGGCGCGCGATCGATCCGCTCGCGCAGGACCGCGCGGTTGACGAGGCCGGTCAGGCCGTCGCGGCTCGCGATGTGGCGCATCTGCTGTTCGGTCTGCATGCGCTCGGTGACGTCGATGCGGATCGACACGTAGCGCATCACGCGTCCGTCGGGATCCTTCAGCGGGACGATCGCGGAGTCCACCCAGTAGAGCTCGCCCTGCTTCGTGCGGTTGCAGATGACGCCGCGCCATGTCTGGCCGCGTCCCAGCGTGCGCCACATGTCGGCGAAGAAGGTGCGGTCGTGCAGCCCGGACGCCAGCATGCGGTGATCCTGCCCGATCAGTTCGCCCACCGCGTAACCGCTCACCTGGGTCAGCTTGTCATTGACCTGGATGATCCGCCCGTCGCGACCGGCCGCCTTCGCCTTCGATGCGCCAGACAGCCTCCCACGCGATCGGCCCCGAGGGGCTGGCCTGGTCCTGCGCCTCGAGCTGCGGCCAGGCCCAGCGCAGGAAATCATCCTCGAGCCCCTGCGACGGTTCGATGTGCCATTTGCTGACCGGCCGCTATTCGTAGAGCCGGTCCGAGGATTCCGACGACGCCCGGCCCACGAACTTCAGGAACTCGGCGGGAATCGGCACATGCCCGGGCATCGAGTCGGAATCGACATGAGGTCCGAAACCGTCGCGCGCGAGCTTGCCCGCGATCTCCTGGGCGTAGACGCTGCGCGCGGTGGTCGCCTGACGGGCGAGGACGAGGCTGCCGCGATGGCGTGGCCGCACGATCCGTTCGGGAACCGTGAGCATCGGTCGCTAGCGGCAGAAGATGCCCCCGCTTGAGGCGTCGGACGACCCCTGCGTTTCACCCCACTATCGATGACGTCGGAGCTCGCCTGGGGCACACTACGCGCCCAGCGCGGCCAGAGCGCCGTTCACGAGAGGAAACCATGCGGTCTTCGAAAGCTTCCAGGCTGGCTGCCGTGCTGCTGGGTGCTGCCTTGTCGGTGGTCTGCGCCTCCGCGCAGGCTCAGGCCTCCCCCTGCACCTTCAAGCCGTCGGTGGGCCAGTCGGGCAAGGACGTCGTGTGGGTGCCCACGCCCGATCCCATCGTCGAGCGCATGCTGCGGATGGCGCAGGTCACCCCGAGCGACTACCTGATCGATCTCGGCTCCGGCGACGGCAAGATCGTCATCATGGCCGCCCGCAAGTTCGGGGTCCGGGGCCACGGTGTCGAGTACAACCCGAACATGGTCGATCTTGCCCGCTGCCAGGCGCGCGAGGCCCGCGTCACCGACATGACGCGCTTCGACCAGGGCGATATCTTCAAGAGCGATTTCACGCAGGCCACCGTCATCACGATGTATCTGCTGCCGAACCTCAATCTGAGGCTGCGGCCGATCCTGTTCGAGAAGATGAAGCCCGGCACGCGGATCGTCTCGCACCAGTTCACGATGGGCGACTGGTCGTCCGACGAAACCTCGACCATCGACGGCCGCACCACCCACTTCTGGATCCTGCCGGCCAATGCAGGCGGCTCCTGGAAGCTCGCCTGGCGCGGCGAGGCCGGCGACGTCGCCGTCGACATGAGCATCGAGCAGACCTTCCAGAAGATCGAGGGCAGGGTGCGCTTCGCCGGTGTCGATGCCGGCCTGCGCGAGGCGCGGCTGCGCGGCGATGCGATCGCCTTCGAACTGATGGACGAAGCCGGCGTGCTGCGCAGTTTCAGCGGACGCGTGCGCGGCGATCGCATCGAGGGATCGGCGATCGGGCCCGACAACCGTCCGGTTGCCTTCACGGCAACCCGGGTCGGACTGGCGCCGCCGATTCGCGGCACCCTCGACTGAAGCGCTCGACACCGGATCGCGCGATGCACGCAACCCCTGACGCGGCGGCGACCTCGGAGCCGAGCAGGCCGCACGAGACCCTGCGGCTGCACGAGGCCGTCGCCATCATCGTCGGCATCGTCATCGGCGCCGGCATCTTCAAGGCGCCGTCGCTGGTGGCGAGCTTCGCCGGCAGCGAGGTCTGGATGTTCGGCGCGTGGATCGTCGGCGGCCTGATCTCCCTGCTCGGCGCGCTCTGCTACGCGGAACTCGCCACCGCCTATCCGCATGCCGGGGGCGATTATCACTTCCTGCATCGTGCCTACGGCCGCAGCGTTTCCTTCCTGTTTGCCTGGGCGCGCTTCTCGGTCATCACCACCGGGTCGATCGCGCTGCTCGGCTTCGTGTTCGGCGACTACATCTCGCAGGTTCTCCCGCTGGGCACTGGTTTCGACGCGGCGCTCTATGCGGTGGTCGCGATCGGCGCGCTGACCTGGGTCAATGTGCGGGGCATGCGAACCGGCGCGGCCACCCAGACCTGGCTGACCGCGCTCGAGGTCAGCGGACTCGGTCTGATCATCTTCGCTGGCCTGTTCCTGGCCTCCAGTGGCGTCCAGCCCGGTGCCGCGGCCGCTTCCGCGCCGGTGGCAGCTCCTGCCGGCATCCCGCCGATGATCGGGCTCGCGATGGTGTTCGTGCTGCTCGCCTTCGGCGGCTGGAACGAGGCCGCCTACATCAGCGCCGAGATCCGCGACGAGAAGCGCAACATGGTGCGCGCGCTCATCTGGTCGATCGTACTGATCACCGTGCTCTACGTTCTGGTGGTCTGGGCCTACTGGCATGGCCTGGGCTTGCAGGGCATGGCGAAATCCAAGGCGGTGGCGGCCGATCTGCTCGAGGTGGCCTTCGGCCCGGTCGGCGAGAAGCTGATGTCGGTGATGGTGGCGGTGGCGGCGCTGACCTCGATCAACGCCACGATGATCGTCGGTGCGCGCACCAACTACGCGCTCGGGCGCGACTGGCCGATCTTCGGGCGCCTCGGCGAGTGGGATGCGCGTCGCGATGCACCGATCGTTGCGCTCCATGTGCAGAGCGCGGCGGCGCTGGTGCTGGTCGTCATCGGCGCGACCGCGACCCTGGGTGGGGGCTTCAAGGCGATGGTGGAGTTCACCGCGCCGGTTTTCTGGACCTTCTTCCTGCTTAGCGGGCTGTCGATCTTCGTGTTGCGTCACCGCGAGCCGGACACGCCGCGCCCGTTCAAGGTGCCGCTCTATCCCGTCACGCCCCTTGTCTTCTGTTCGGTCTGCGCCTACATGCTGTGGTCGAGCCTCACCTATGTCCACAGCAAGGAACTCGGCGGATTGAACGCTGCCTGGATCGGGGTCCTGGTGCTGGCCAGCGGCGCGCTGCTGCTGGTGCTGCTGCGGCGTCGCGAGACGGTCTCGCCCTGAAGCGGGATGACTGCGATGACCGCGCATGCAGCGTCCTCGCCAACGCCGGCGTCCATCGTCGACGAGTTCCTGCGGCTGCTGATGATCCCCGATCCGGCCGCGGCTCGCCGCTTCGTTGCCCCGGATCTCAGCATCCGCTTCACCGGTGGGCGCGCGATGACCGATCCCGCGCAATGCGCGGCCTTCAACGCCACGCGCTACCGCTGGGTTCGCAAGCGGGTCGCGGCGACCGAAACCGTCGCCGGCGGCTCGCCGGAGGCGACCGTGGTCTACAGCATCGGCACGCTTTACGGTGAATGGCCCGACGGCACGCCCTTCGAGGGCAACTGTTATGTCGACCGCTACGTGGTCAGCCACGGCCTGATCACGCGCATGGAAGTCTGGAACGACAGCGCCGAGTGGCTGCTCGCGCGCGCAGGGCTGGCGAGTCTGTAGTCCCGGGCCCGTCGCTGCGGCGACAGGCTCCCGCCCGCACGGTCTGCCCCGACGGTCGTCGGCAGGGGCTGGGCGAGCGCCATTCGCCATTGCACAGTCGCGGCAGCGGTTTCCGCCGGGGACCGCGCTCTGCCGAAAGGACCCCCATGAAATGGCTGCTGCTGGCGATCGTCGCTGCGATCGTCGTCTGGGCGATCACCGCCTACAACCGGCTGGTCGAGCTTCGCAACCGTTTCCGCAACGGTTATGCGCAGATCGATGTGCAGCTCAAGCGCCGCTACGACCTGATCCCCAACCTCGTCGACACCGCCAGGGCCTACCTCCGGCACGAGCGCGAGACGCTCGAGGCGGTGATCGCTGCCCGCAACAGCGCGATCGGGGCCAGCCGCGCGGTGGCCGCCGATCCCGGCAATGCCGCGGCCATGCAAGGTCTTGCCAGCGCCGAGGGCATGCTGCAGGGCGCGCTCTCGAGGATGTTCGCGCTGGCCGAGGCCTACCCCGAGCTGCAGGCCAACCAGACGATGATGCAGTTGAGCGAGGAGCTCACCGGTACCGAGAACCGGATCGCGTTCGCGCGGCAGGCCTTCAACGATGCGGTGATGGGCTACAACACCGCGACGCAGCAGTTTCCGGGCAACCTGCTGGCCGGCTTCTTCCGCTTCCAGCCCGCCGAACTGCTGCAGGCCACCGAAAGCGCCGACGAGCGCAAGCCGGTACGGGTTCAGTTCTAGCGTGAACTTCTTCGAACACCAGCAGCAGGCGCGGGTCTCGACGCGTCGGCTGCTGCTGCTCTTTGCGGTGGCCGTGATCGGCATGCTGCTGGTGATCAACGCGGTCGCCGCGTGGGCGGCGCGTGCCAGCGGCGTGGTCGCGGGGGTCGGCCTGCACACGGTGGTGACGCTCGCCGTGCTCGGCGTGATCGGGCTGGGTGCGCTCGTCGAGAGCCTCGATCTGCGCAAGGGCGGCGACGCGGTCGCCAGGATGGTGGGGGCTCGGGTGGTCGACCCGGGCACCGGCGATGCGCTCGAGCGGCGGCTGCTGAACGTGGTCGAGGAGATGTCGATCGCCTCGGGCACGCCGGTGCCTCGGGTGTACCTGATGGACGACGAGCAGGGCATCAATGCCTTCGCGGCCGGCAACACCGTATCCGATGCGGTCGTCGCGGTGACACGCGGGGCGCTCGATCGACTCACCCGCGACGAGCTGCAGGGGGTGATCGCCCACGAGTTCAGTCACATCCTGCATGGCGACATGCAGCTCAACATGCGCCTGATCGCGCTCCTCTTCGGACTGACCATGGTCGGTACCGGGGGACGGCACCTGATCGAGCTCGCCGCACGAGCGCGCGATTCGAAGGTGTCGATGCCGCTGGGCCTGGTGGGCCTCGTGCTGTGGCTCGCAGGGGCACTCGGGGTGTTCGTCGGCCGCCTGATCAAGGCGGCGGTTTCGCGTCAGCGCGAGTACCTCGCGGATGCCAGCGCCGTCCAGTTCACGCGGAACCCCGAGGGCATCGCGGGTGCGCTGCGCAAGATCGGCGGGCTGGTCGCGCCAACCTCCGAGCACGGTGCGCGCCCGTTGATGAGCGGCGTGTCGCCAGGCAGCGTGATCGCCCACCGTCATGCCGAGACGCTGTCGCATCTGTTCCTGGGTGCGGCGCGTCGCCCGTTCGCCAGCGGCCTGTTCGCCACGCATCCGACACTGGCCGACCGGCTGCGTCGCATCGATGGCTGCCGGGTCGGGATGCTTGCATCGACCGCTGACCGCACGGCGCCGGATGATGCCCCCGCGCACGACGCTCACCCCGCGCCCGGTGAAGCCGCAGCGCGGGTCGCTGCCGCGGCGCCGGATCGGGTGATTGCCGCCATCGGGCACGCGCTCGCGAGTCCGGCCGACGGGGGAGGGACGAGCGGATCGTGGCAGGAGCGCGCGCGTGCGCTGGGGCTCGAGCCGGCACTTCGGGAGCCTGAGGGTGCGCGGCTGCTGGTCCTCGCGCTGCTTCTCGATGACGATGCGCAGGTGGCGCAGCGCCAGCGTCACCTGGTGATCGAGACCCTGGGGCCGGAGGCGGTCGAGCCGCTCGCGACACTGCACGCCGCGGCGCGCCACCTGCCGCCGGGCGGGCGGCTGCCGCTGCTCGATCTCGCGATGCCGGCGCTGCGTCGGCTGCCGCTGTCGGAGGCCGAGCGCCTGATCGCGCTGTCGGGGGCGCTGATCGCGGTCGACGGGCGGATGAGCCTGCTCGAATTCCTGCTGGTAACGATCGTGCGCAGGCGCCTGGCTTCGGGCGCGAGTGCGCGCGTGCCGCCGCGCTTTCGCACGCTGCGCAGCGTGCGGCACGATGCCTCGCGGGTGCTGTCGCTGATCGCGATGCTGCGTCGTTCGATGCCGCCCGCCGAGGCCTTCGCACGGGCGCAGCGCTTCGTGGTCGACGCGCAGCTCGAGCTGATGCCGGCGGCAGCGCTCAGCCTCGAGGCCCTCGGTGGGTCGCTCGATCGGCTCAATCGGCTGATGCCGCTGGTCAAGCCGGGCTTCATCAAGGCCTGCGCGGCCGCCGCCTGCGACGAGGCCTGCGCGCGAAGCGACTGGCGCGCCGCGAGCGCGCTGCGGATGATCTGCTCGGCGCTCGATGCCCCGCTGCCGCCGCACGCGCTCGCGGCGATCGACCGGGCGTACTGAGGCGCACTGAGGCGCGCTGCGACGCGACGCCCGTTCAGCGGCCCCAGCGCGTGAGGCGCACTGCGGCGACGGTGGCCAGCCCGTACACCACCATCGAGGCCGCCACCAGGCCGAACAGCTGCGACGAGGTGGCCGGCAGCGAGACGAGCCAGGTGCCGGCCGCGAAGACCACCACGAGGCGAACCGTGCCCGCGAGCACCGGCCCGAGCATCCGGCCCGAGCCCTGCGAGGCGAAGTAGAGGGTGAGCCCGAGCCCGAAGAACGCGAAGGACGGCCCTGCGATCCGCAGGTAGGCGCGAGCGTGCTCGAGCACCGCCTCGTCGCGGGTGAAGATCCCGGCCCACAGGTCGGGGAAGACGGCCACCGTCAGACCGATCACCCCGAGGTTGAAGGCCGAGACCAGGCCTGCCGTCCAGGCCACGCGTCGGGCCCGTGCCACGTTGCCGGCGCCCATCGCCATGCCGACCATCGGTACGGAGGCCACGCCGATGCCGAAGGAGATCGGGATCAGCAGGAACTCGAGGCGCTGGCCGATCGAGTAGCCCGCGAGAGGCGCAACCCCGAGGTGGGCGACGAAGCCGGTGAAGATCAGCACCGTGAGCACCGACTGCAGTGGCGAGAGCATCGACATCGCGCCCACCTTCAGGATGTCGGTGAACATCTCGCGCCGCAGCTGCAGGCCGCGCAGGCGCAGCGAGAGTCGCGAGCGGCCGCTGGCAAGGTACCAGATGAAGAAGGCGACGCTGGCGGCGTTGGCCACGATGCAGGCGATGGCAACGCCGGCCATGCCGAGCGAGGGCACCGGCCCGGCGCCCAGCGCGAGCACGCCGCCAAGCACGATCTGAAGGATCGAGGCGCCGAGGATGCCCAGCGATGGCACGCGCATGTTGCCGGTGCCGCGCAGCACCGACGCGAGCGTGTTGCTCAGCCAGATGAAGATCGCGGCGAGAAAGAGCACCTGCGAGTAGCCGACAGCCTGGGCGAGAACCTCCCCCCTGCCGCCGAGGAGCCGGTAGAACAAGGGCCCGAGTGTCAGCATGACCGCCGTGAACACGATGCCGAGCAGGCCCCCGATGGCGATCGCATGCAGCGCGAGCGCGCTGGCGCGCGCCGGGTTCGCGGCGCCGAGCGCGCGGGCGATCGCCGAGGACACGCCGCCGCCCATCGCGCCAGCCGAAAGCTGCTGGGAAAGCATCAGGAAGGGGAACACCAGCGCCATCGCCGCCAGCGGTGTCGTGCCGAGCAGGCCGACATAGAGCGTCTCGGCGATGCCCACCAGCACCTGCATCACCATCGCGAGCACGCTGGGCACCGCGAGCCGCAGCAGCGTCGGCAGGATCGGGCCCTCCTGCAGGCGCCGGATCTCGGGCGGGGCCGCGGCGCGGGCGGGTGAAGGTGCCGCGCCGGGGGCGTGCGCGGAGGCGGGGACGGGATCGCTCACCGGCGTCATTCCTTGAAGTAGACAATCTGGTGAGTGCTTGCCAGCAGCGTGCCGCCGACCCCCCACAGATGACCGGTCTGGTCGTGGTAGCCCAGACCGAAACGCGAGCCGCAGGCGCGACCGAACAGTGCGCGGTCGCCCTGCGCAGCGAGTCCGGCCGCATCGACATGGAACCCGATGCCGAGCGATACCGTGCCCGCCGGCACCCGACGAGGGCGGCGCACCATGATGCGCGGGAAGAACACGTCGCACAGCGCCGCCAGCGCGGGAAAGTCGAGCGCGCGCGGCGGATCGTCGCGCAGCCACAGCTCGCTGATCGAGTCGGGCTGCTCGGGTGCGTCGGCCGCGAGCGGCATCGGGCCGCGCGCGAAGCGCATGTCGTAGCGTTCGGTCCAGGCGGCGACGCCGGCGCCCGGGTAGCGCGCGAGTGACTCGGGCGCCGGTGCCGCAGGCATCGTCGCCTCGGTTGTCGACCAGGTGTCGCGCCGAAGGCCGAAAACCGCGGTCGCCGTGGTGGCGACCTGCTCGCCCTGCGTGAGCAGCATCGTCCAGTGCTGCGTGGCCCGGTTGGTGCGCATCGGCGTGGCCTGGATGCGGAAGGCGCCGTCGGCGATCGGCCCGGCGTAGTTGACGGTGAGGGCCACCGGATCGCCGAGGCGGCCCGGATGGCGCAGCACCGCCTGCAGCATCAGCGCGGCGGTGATCCCGCCGAAGGGGCCGACCATGTTGGCGTAGGCCGGGTGCGTGGCGCCGATCCAGCTGCCATCGGAGTCGGGCTCCAGGCGAAGCGCCTCGTCGAAGGGATGGGTCACGGGCGGCTACCTCGGTCGGGTTGCGTCTCGTGCGCGTCCAGGCGTGCCAGCATCGTGTCGATCAGCCCCTCGAGATGCTGAACCTCCGCGAGGCCGCCGATCATGCGGATCCGCTGCTGGGCGATGCGCCAGCGTTCACGCGCCGTACGGAAGGCCTGCTCGCCGGCCTCGGTGACCCGGATGGCCTTGCTTCGGGCGTCGGGGCCGTGATCGAGCACGATCAGCCCGGCAGCCAGCAGCGGGCGCAGGTTGCGGGTGAGCGTGGTGCGGTCCATGCGCAGCGCGTCGGCGAGTTCGCCGACGCGCGGCGCGGTGCCGCCGTGCGGCCGCCTCGCATGGGCGAGCAGGCTGAACTGCGTGCTGCGCAGGCCCGAAGGAGCGATCGTGTCGTCATAGAGCTGTGTGATGCGGCGCGACAGGCTACGCACCTTGAAGGCGGTGCATGGCAGCGACGCGCGAGCTGCCTGGACAGTCGGGGAATCGTTGGCTGACATCGAGTGTTCCGCTGCGGAGGACGTATCGCGGTGGTGGGCGGCGTCTCGCTGGCGCCGTGGCACAACCCACGATGACAAGTGTAGCTGCACTCGTGCATCTGCACGCTTGTCGGCACGAGTGATCGTCTCGTTCGACGGCGCGTCGAACCGGCAGGCGACGGTGGCGGCTCAGCGACCGGCGGGCGGCGCCGGCATCCGCGCTGGCAACGCTCGGGTCGGGCGCGGCCGCCAGGCGTTGTCGAGCCCGCCACGGACGATGGCCACCCACGCGAGCTGCTCGACCAGGTCACGCTGCGCACGGCTGCCGCCGAGCCGCTCGTGCGTCGCGAGGACCGGCGCGAGCGCGCGCAGCGTCGCAGCCATGTCGTCGTTCGCGAAGGCGCCGAAGGCCTCGGCGAGCGCCGCGACCACATCCGCGGCAGGTCCGGTGGCGGCGCCGCGCAGGCGCGCAAGCGCCTCGTGGTCGCCGCACATCGCGAGCGCGAGGGCGACATGCGCATCGGCGAAGGCGATGCCCGGCATCGGGAACAGGCGTTGCGCGAGTGCTGCGAGCTCGCGCCACTCGACGGGCTCGACCGGCTCGCCGGCGAGCGCCGCGCGCATCAGGAACGAGGCGGCATCGGTGATCAGGTTGAGCGGCGGCCCCCACGCGGCGCCCGGCGCCACCGTCGTCCGGTAGGTGGCCCACGCGGCGTCGTGGTCGCCTAGCGCGAGCGCCGACAGCGCGACATGCCAGTGCAGATGCAGGTGCATCATCGCCTCGCGCGGATAGCTCGCGAGCCATGCGCGCAGGTCGGCAAGCGCCCCGGC
>Ga0315900_10006162_pt1 | contig 16200 bp, 9 predicted proteins | sample LakEriMetagenome_FD_203521 | JGI IMG/M metagenome (GOLD analysis project Ga0315900, IMG submission 203521) | Freshwater fungal communities from buoy surface, Lake Erie, Ohio, United States - Buoy 12 MA114 | ecosystem: Environmental > Aquatic > Freshwater > Lake > Lake biofilm | place: USA: Lake...
GGGTTCTATAGTACTTTTATTTTTGGTTGCTGTATCTTCTATTGTAGCTACTATGTGCATATACACTTCGCCATCAGGAAGATTTTGCATGCTTACTTTGGTTTCCTGAGGATTATCGTACACTAAACTGGTAATTTCCTGTTCGAAGATGGTACCCGGCACAGTGTAAATAATGCCTCTGTTCAACTTCGGAGGAGATACGGGAAGATTAAAGTCTTCGGTTTTAGCATCAGGGTCACCGTAACCTCCACCATCTTTCGGCTTTACCAGAAACGATATGCCCTTCGTGTAAACGGTATTTGCATCTACACCGTAAAACAAAACGGGTACCATTTCATAATACCACACATTCGCACCTTTAGTATCGTCTTTGGTCATTCGCATGGTTTCGTTACTGTTTTTCCAGGGCTTATCTCCCGAACCGTTCAGAAGTGAATCAACGCGTGCTTCATTCGGGTTCCATGTCCAAATATAGTATGGACCGTCAGGATTACTTTTCATTCCATCTGCTGTTGCAGCGGTAACTTTTAATATATCGCAGTAAATACGAATGGGTTTGGTTACATCCGGATTTTCAGGTTCTATCCACGCTGCCTGACTCATCGAGGTCAGGTACGTAAAAATGGCAGCTATGCTTAATACTATTTTTTTCATTTCACTGTTGCTTTAGAAATTCAAGGTTGTACGTAAATGCTTTTTCTTCCCCGCACATCGCTGATTTGGTATACAGCAGCATGGGATTAAGGCTAAGCAGGTTTGCACCTATGCCTATACTACCTACTGGTAGATCATTCGCATCCGAAAGGTTTATCACGGTGGGGTAGGCCGGGTCATCAAAATTCCATTTACCGGAGGTTACTCCAAAATAATCAACCGCTACACCGGTGGTGTCGGCTGTAAAGGTAAAGTCTGATTTAAAAACAAGAGTTGGTACATTCGAACCGGGTTCCTGTGTGAAAAAATCAGTAATATCAATCGACTCCTTAGTCAATGACTTTTCATCTACCTGTTTGGCTGAAAGCATTTGCCATTTGCCTTCAAGTACAGTCATTATTTGCTCCGGATTAAACCGTGGCGGACCTATTTTTTTAGTCTCGTCATAGGGTTTTTCGCAAGCGCCCCACAGCAGCGGAAACGCACATACCATAACTTTTAAAATTCTATTTTTCATATATTATTAATTGCAAATAGTAGTAGGGTTAAATTCAAATACACGTGATGTTCCGCAGGATGCTGGGAACTGTAAGATCATTCCGTTGCAATTCCAAGGCACACCTCTAACCATCAGATTATTTTGACCTTTGCTTACGCCTATTCTTTTTACCTGATGCAGTCGGTCGCCTTCGCAATTCAACTCAATTCTGCGTTGCAAACGTATTTCTTCCACTAACGCATTTCCGCTTAAGGTGGCTACATACGTTTCTTTGCTTGCACTTGGCAGGTAAGCTCGTTTTATGATAGGAGTTAAATCACTAATAGCTGAAGATGCGTTGCCTTGTATAGCTAGTATTTCTGCACGCATCAGTTTCAGGTCGGTTAAGTGTAGATAGGGTGTTGCAAAATTATTCAGATTAAATTTTGTAGTGGCCATTTGCTCATTTGGCTGCCCTTTATTATAGGTACGTGTCAGTTTGCCTCGCTGATCGGTGGTATCGCTTTTTAGTATTCCCGCCAATTCAGCTGATAAACATAATACAGGCAGTACATTATCGCCTTGCAAGTCGTTTCTGTATTTGTCTTTAAACTCACCACTGCGACTGCCAGTTTCGTAAGCGTTATTACCGCTCACAAATCCAAACACAACTTCATTCACACTATTCTCACGTACAAATCTGTTCAAGCTGTCACTTAACTGATACCCACCGGTATTTATTACTTCATCAAGAAGTGTTAGCGCATTGGTATAGTCATTCATCTGAAAATATACTTTGGCAAGTAACGCTTTAGCAGCATTTTTTGTGGCATACACCCCATTCTGCTCTGGTAATTTACCTATTGCACTTTGCAGCTCACTAATAATGTAATCGTAAGTTTCTTTAACAGTGCTGCGTGGTATAGCTTCATTTAGCGCTCTTTTCCGAATGATTATTCCCAGATGTGAGTTATCAGGTGTGAAGCCATAAGGGTGTGCCCATAGTTTAACAGCCTCGAAATGGCACAAGGCTCTCAGAAAAGCTGCTTCACCCTGTAAGCGGTTTTTCTCTGCATCGCTTATTTCAACTTTGTCATAATACAGATCCATTACGTTACAGCGGTAGATGGTAAAATAGGGTTGAGCAAACGCTCGTCCGATAAACGTATTAAACTGGTCGCTTTGGCGGTTGTAAATACCTGTTATAAATCCATCGTTGTTGGTGGGTTTACTAACATCGTCTGCCAGCAAATCAGAAGATACCTGAAACTGACCGTTCATCATATTGGCGCATGCATCGTAGCAAGAATTGAGCAGTTTCTGCAGGTCGTCTTTGCTTTTGATAGCATTTTCAGGTGTTAACGCCTCAGGACCTGTTTCCAATTCTACATCCAGATTTTTTTCGCAAGAGCTGACAGATAAGGCCAGTGCCAAAACGGCTGAATATATAAGTGAGTTTATTGTATTTAATTTCATGATACGTCTTAATTAAAAGGTTAAAGTAACTTGAAAATTGTAGGTTCTTTCCTGAGGTGCATTCAGGTAATAGGTATTTTGTGCCTGCATATTTCGCGATTGATTGATATTGCCTTCTCCATCGCGTGCAATTTCAGGATCCAATCCGGGATAGGAGGTAAACACTAAGAGGTTGGTTCCGATAAATCCTATTCGAGCTGATCCCATTCCGGCTTTTTTAGCCCATTTAGCTGGCAGGTTATATCCGATTGACAAATTACGCAAACGCACAAAGCTGGCATCATACATCCACATTGTGGTGTTGTACTGCCAGTAGTTGGGAAGGCCATAGTTAGATGCATCCAGCGTTAATCGAGGAAATTTGGCATCGTCACCCGGTTTTTGCCACCTGTCTGCAATTTCCGGACGTATATTCCAGAATGAAACTACACCCAGCTGACGCTTGGCCGAAGCATCGTATATGCTGCCACCAATTTGGAAAATAAATAATATACTCAGATCCCAGTTTTTGTATTGAAAGGTATTTGTTAAGCCTCCTGTAGCTTTGGGCAAAATGGAGCCAACAGGAACTCGATTGCTGGGGTCCCAGGTAAAGGTTTCGTTTCCGTTTTTATCTAGATATACAGGTCTTCCGGTTTCTTTATCAACGTGCGAGAAGCGTACCAGATAAAAAGTACCCACCGGACTACCCACAACTATTCGTGTATCATTGGTACCGCCACTCACCGCTTCTTCGGTGTAGTTTCCTGTACTGGTAAGCTCATTAAGGTTGCGTGCAATAACAAACTGAGTAGTCCATTTAAAGTTGCGACCTACTATATTGTTTGACTTCAACGAAAGTTCAATACCGTGATTTCTTATAGAGCCAACATTGTCAAAATATTCACTAAAGCCGTTTGACGGGTCAATATTTAAACGCATAATAATATCAGAACTTCGTTTGTCGTAGTATTCAACCGTACCGGTTATGCGGTCATTAAATAAGCCAAAGTCGAGGCCAACGTTAAACGTCCACGAAGTTTCCCAGCGAAGGTTTCTGTTTTCAAGTTTAGTAGGGTATAAAATTGGTTGTCCGTTGTACGGTGTTCCTGGCGATAGCTGGAAAAATCCGAAACGCGCATCGTTTTCAAAATCAGAGTTACCGGCCTTACCATACGATGAACGCAATTTGAGGTAGCTGATGGTTTTATTTCCTGATAGGAAGCTTTCATCCGAAATGTTCCATCCGGCTGACACCGCAGGGAAGAAACCGTAGCGGTAGTTAGTACCGAAGCGTGATGAGCCATCGTAGCTTAACGATACCTGAGCATAGTAACGCTGCCACAGGCTGTAATTAAATCGGCTGAAATAGCGTTCGAATATCCATTCTTGCTGCAATTTGTTTGTCGACAGAAAGTTAGGATTGGGTGTACCACTTGAAGTAAAATAGGGAACAGAAGTAGGCTCATTTGATTGCAACAATCCTGTAGCATTTCGTTGTTGCAAACTTACACCATTGGTTACAGAACGTTGTCTTTCAAAACCACCTGTAACGCTAATGTTATTGAACTTATTGATATCGTAATTGTACGTTGCCTGAATAGTGTAGTTGTAGTTATTGGTATGGTTAGCATCTCTGCGGGCAATTCCTGTTGTATCAGCTCGGGTAGCACGAAGCAATTCAGCAGGCGAAAAATTATCGTCTGCTATGTTCTGGTAATCGTAATTTCCTTGTGCACGTACGCTTAGGTTTTTAATCACCTGATAATCCAGGCTTATTGAATTGATGGAACGCAATTCGCGGGTTTCCCATTTGTAGAGGTCCTGCATCATCACCGGATTTGTTCTAAATGCTGCATCTGAGTTATTGAAGGTAAAATAAGTTCCGTCTGCATTTCGGATAGGATATATAGGCAGTGCCGATGACATTACTAAACCGAATCCGCCTGACCAACCGCTGTATATACGGTTATTCAAACCCGAGGTAAATGATGTTCCAAATGAAGCTTTCAGGTTTTTAAGAATTTGATAATCCATATTGAAACGTGTACTTATTCGTTCATACGAATTTCCACGTATAAAGGTTTCGTTTTTAAGATACGATATGCTGGAGAATACATTGAATTTATCCCACCCCTTGGAGAGGGTTATATCGTGCTGGTGTCTAACTCCTGTTTGTGTTGTTGCGCTATACCAGTCGGTATTGTTATTGCGTGCTTCATCCCATGTTATGCCTGTAATACCACCTACCGATAAATCGGGTTTCCCCACCCGGCCATCATTAATCCACGCTTCTTCATACAGCTGCAAAAATTCATCTCTGCTAACCAGCTTAGGGCGTGCTGTAGGCGTTGAAAAACCTAATTGACCATTATAGGTAATAGCGAGCTTGCCTTTTTTGGCCCTGCGGGTCGTTATCATAATAACTCCATTAGCGCCTCTGGATCCATAAATAGCAGTTGCAGCTGCATCTTTTAAAACTTCTACTGATTCTATATCATTCGGGTTGATGGTTGCAAGCGGATTAAAGTTGAATCCACCGCTGTTCCCATAAACAGCATAGCTTTGAGTAATCGGAATTCCGTCTATTACGTATAAAGGATCGCCACTGGCACTAATAGAACTTATACCCCGTATGCGAATAATAGACGGAGAACCTGCAACTCCGCTGCCCTGCGTAACAGCAACACCTGCAAGCTTACCCTGCATGGCTTGCTCAAAACTTTGAACAGGTAGATCGGTAAGCTCTTTTGTAGAAATTTTAGCGATGGATGACGTTAGTTCTCTTCTGCGCTGCACACCATACCCAACTACCACGACTTCATCCAGTTGCTTGGGGTCTTCTTTGAGTGACATATTAATTACAACTGGTGCAGCACCAAGTTCCACAGTTTTGTATTCGGTTTTAAGGCCTGTAAATTGAAAACGTATTTTATATTTACCCTGCTGCAGGCCCTGTATGGTATAATTCCCATCTATATTTGTTACATCTCCTTTTTGAGTACCTTCAGCCATAACCACTACACCAATTAAAGGTTGATTTTGGTTGTCGGTTACTTTTCCTGAAATAGTTTGTGCTCCCGCCTGTGTAAAGATGGCAGCCAATACGAATGTAAGTATCGTTCCTTTCATATGTAATAATGTTTAATATTCTGATACCAATTTATAGCTGTTTCTCAATAGAAAAACATAAATTGACAGTGCGATTTAGAAAATTGAAAGTGTATTTCCTACACTTATTTGTTTTTTTGTTAAAAATAATTTTATATTCGAATCATATTTGAATAACACATTATGAAAAAACTATTACTATTCACAGCTGCACTTGGAATGTTTTCAGGTGCATTTGCAAAAAAAGTCAGATTTCAGGTTGATATGACCGGAACTGCTGTCAGCTCAAACGGTGTACACGTTGCTGGCGATTTTCAAAGTGAAGCGGGCGCCTCTGGCGACTGGAAACCCAATGAAACTCCATTAACAAAAGTAGGTTCAAGCGAAATTTATGCTGTTGTGGTTGACATTCCTGCCGGACGTTATTATGAATTTAAATTCATCAACGGCAACGACTGGAATAGCCCTAGCGTACCCGAGTCAGTTCCTTCGTTGAGCCAAAAAGGTCATCCGAACAATGGACAATCTAACGGTAATCGCTGGATGTTTATCGACTCATCAGCGAATGATACCACAGACCTACCCGCTTATTTGTTCAACGGTAATGCCCCAGCAGGTAAAAATGCAGTGCGTTTTGCTGTGGATCTGAAAAATGAAACAGTAGCCAATGACGGTGTATTTATTGCCGGTGCATTTACAAGTTGGGGTGCAGGTCAGCGTTCCATGACTAACCTGTATACATCTAACAAATTGTATGAGTACATTGCTATTCTTGACACCGGAATGTCTTACGAATACAAATTTAAAAATGGAGATGGTGGCTGGGAGTCCGTTCCATCAAGTTGCGCTGTAAATGGTAACCGTCAGGTAGTTTCCAATGCCAGCAAAGCTGAAGCTATTGTATGCTTCAATTCATGTATCGCTTGTCCTGCTGCTCCGCTTCCACGCTACGATATTACTTTCCGTGTGGACATGTCGAACAGCAATTGCGATGGTGGATTTGATTCAGTTACAGTTGCCGGTGCCCGCTCTGAATTGACTAACTGGGGCAACGGTGTTAAGCTGAATCAAGTAGGAACGAGCAATGTTTACTCAGCAGTAATTGAGCTCGACTCAGGTGAAGTTAAATTCAAATTCCGCTTCCACAAAAATGGCAACACCAACTGGGAAGGCGGAGGAGACAGAACGTATGTATTAGATAAAGATTCTGTTTTGGCACCTAATTGCTTCGGCTCATCTTCACCATGTGTTCCTAAGCCAGCCCCTTCAAGCATTACGTTTAAAGTGGATATGTCAAATGAAGTTCCGGATCCACAAGGAAGAATTTATGTTATGGGTACATTCCAAACTCCAAACTGGCAAGCGGGTGCACTGCGTTTAAATCCTGTAGCCGGTGAGCCTGGTGTATTTGCTATAACAGTAAATAATGTATGCCCTGGTTCATTCAACTATAAATTTTTAAATGGCGACTCATCACTGCAGGCTAGTGAAGAAACCTATCCTGACACTGCTTCACGTGCTTGTCTTGAGCCAAACGGATTGGGTGGCTTTAACCGTAAATATACTAGAACCGATACAGCTGCTGTGGTATTAGCTTATGTTTATAACAAGTGTGCTACCATTTCTGTAGGATTGAACAAAGTAGCTGGTTTATTCAACCAGGTTGTAATGTATCCTAACCCGGCCAAAGAATTTGCTACACTTAACCTGAGCTCAGTAAAAGGTGAAGTAAATATCTCGGTAATTGACATTACAGGACGTGTACTAAAAAGCATTCAAACAGAATCTAAAGAAGTGAAACTCTCGAAAGAGGAATTAGGCAATGGCTTATTCTTTGTGCGCTTAACTGGTGCTAATGGAGAATCACGTGTGCTGAAACTGATTGTACAGTAAACGAATCAAACTCTCAAAAAAAAGCCCGGCATTGCCGGGCTTTTTTTATGCTTACTATATTGACACTCGATTAAAAATCAATGGCGGGTTTTAAACGAATACAACTTCGCAGGCTTGTGCAATACACCCTTCTGCTTTTCGCCCAACTCGATGAGTTCCTCATCTTTTTTGAAACGCTTGATGAAATTTCGTTTGTCAAACGTAGTATTCAGTACTACTTCATACAGGTTTTGCAATTGACGCAAAGTGAATTTTACCGGCAGTAGCTGCTCTGCAATATGGTTATAGTGCATTCGGGTTCTTATATCGTCAAGCGCTGTTTTAACAATTAGATTATGGTCAAAAGCCAATGGCGGCACTCGTTGTACATTCTTCCACACAACGTTTTTCGCAAATGACCCCGGTATTGGTCGTATCATTTCTTTGCGCACCAAAGTATAATACGCTATGGTTACCACACGTGCATCCGGATCTGAACGGTAAAACGCCAGCCATTCTTTGTCCTTGGTTTGTTTTACACGCAAGGGGTCGCCAAAGGTGTGAAATTGCCTCAATACTAAACCTTCTACGTGGGTAAGCTCTTTTAAAACACGTGTAGCGGCCTCATCAAGGCTCTCTTTCTCGTTTATCAAATCACCTGGTAGGGCAAATTGGGGTCTGTATGTATGTGTAGATTTTTGTGATGGGTCTTTTTGCTCAATGAGCAATACTTCAAATTTATTATTGCTTTCGTCAAACCCGAAAATGACACAATCGACAGATAGGTGTTTCTGGAAGGTACTTTTTTTCATGATAAAGGTACAGCGAAAATAAATTTTTCTGCGAAATAAGTGTTATGCGTACACAGGTTTGATACTAACTGGATGTTATGTATCATTGTGTCTTGTAAAAATACAGTTATGAAAAAAATAATTCTAAGTATTTTCTCTATAGTAATTTGTTTACAAGCTAATTCGCAGGCTAAACTTCATCAGTCACTAGGCTCTATTAATGGCTACAGCAATAAAGAACCTTATGTGCTATTCAATACGTCTACCGGCCACATTCGCATCAGTGCGTATTCGCCTGTGTGTATACGCGTGCAAATTAATAAATCAACATCTTTTGAGGACTTTAGTTATGCCGTACAAGCCAAGCCTGTTGCTGGTTTAATTAATGTTACTGATAAAGGTTCAGCGTATGAATTGCGCACCGACTCTTGTTATCTGGTTATTACTAAAAATCCTGCACGAATTGCACTATTCAATCATAAAGGCGAGTTATTGAATGAAGACGAGCCAGCATTTGGTACCGGATGGATAGGGGAAGAAGTGAGTACGTACAAAAAAATGCAGGATGATGAAAAGTTTATCGGGTTAGGAGAAAAAACAGGTAACCTCAATAGAAGAGGCGAAGGTTTTACCAACTGGAATACCGATTACTTTGCCTATCCGTCAAACGGAGACCCTATCTATGCATCAATTCCTTTTTACATGGGCGTGCACCATAATGTGGTATACGGTTTGTTTTTAGACAATACCTATAAATCACACTTTAATTTCGGAGCATCTAACAATCGTTTCAGTTCATTTACAGCAGAAGATGGGGAGATGAACTATTATTTATTTGCGTCTGCAACTGTCGCGGGAATTATCGAATCATACACTGCATTAACAGGCCGTATGGAAATGCCATCTCTTTGGAGCATCGGCTTTCAGCAGTGTCGATACAGTTACTATCCCGACAAGGAAGTAATTACGCTGGCCAAAACTTTTCGCGATAAAAAAATTCCTTCCGATGTGATTTATTTCGATATCCATTATATGGATCAATACAAAATATTTACCTGGAACAATGAGCGTTTCCCTCAGCCGAAAAAAATGCTGGATGAGCTGGAAGGCATGGGCTTTAAAAATGTGGTGATTGTTGATCCGGGTATAAAAGTAGAGAAGGGTTATAAAGCTTATGAAGAAGGCCTGAAGGATGAATTGTTTTTAAAGTATCCTGACGGAACCAACTACACGGGACAAGTTTGGCCCGGCTGGTGTCACTTTCCGGATTTTACAAAACCCAAAGCCAGAAAGTGGTGGGGACAATCATTTGCAGGATACATCAACGATGGAATTGATGGTTTTTGGAACGACATGAATGAGCCCGCTACCTGGGGGCAACGTTTCCCTGATTTGGTAGAAGCTGATTTTGAAGGCCGCAAGGCATCACACCGCGAGTGGCACAATGTGTATGGTATGCAAATGGCTCGCAGCACTTTTGAAGGCAGCAAAGAACTGATGAAAGGAAAGCGGCCTTTTATTTTAACACGTGCAGCGTATGCAGGTATTCAGCGTTATTCAGCCATATGGACAGGCGATAACCGCCCGGATGATGACCATATGTTGGCGGGTGTTCGTTTAATAAATAGTTTGGGATTAAGTGGTGTTTCCAATGCAGGATATGACGTTGGAGGATTTGCAGGCGAGGCATCTAAGGAGTTGTTTTGCCGTTGGATGCAAATCGGGTCTTTCTGCCCGTTTTTCAGAAGCCATAAAATGATTGATGCCAAAGACAGTGAACCTTGGAGTTATGGTGAGAAGGTAGAAGAAATCGTAAGGAATTATATTTCACTCCGCTATCGCCTTATGCCTTATCTATACAGTTCGTTTTATGAATCAACCAAAAACGGAATGCCTGTTGCACGCAGTTTGGCCATTACACATACCTATGACCCGATGGTGTATGATTGGAAATACCAGAATCAATATATGTTTGGGCACGGCATATTGGTTGCTCCTGTTACAAGCTATAAAGAAATTAATAAGGTGTATTTGCCTGCAGGTGAGTGGTATCAGTTTTTTACCGAAGAAAAATATGAAGGCAACCGCGAATTGTATGTAGAAACACCGATGGAAATGTTGCCGGTTTATGTAAAAGGAGGCAGTATCATACCGATGCAAACCGTTGTGCAGCATGCAGGCGAAAAGCCTTCCGATACCTTGGCTATTCATTTTTATTACGGCAAACAGGCCAATACATTTGAGTATTACGAAGATCAAGGCGACATGTATGAATACCGCAATGGAAAATTCCTTTCAAGAAATTTTACGTATCAACCTTCCAGTAACACATTAAGTGCTTCAAAGGCGATAGGCAATCATGTTTCCAAGTATAAATTCCTACGTTTTTACATGCATGGTTTTCCTGCCAATGCTTCTATTAAGTTAAATGGCAAAGCTGTGAATGTAGCCAATGCGCAATTGGAAATGATGCCGGGAGTATCTCAGTTTGATCCGATAGGAAAAAGCATTGATGCTAAAAAAACAGAAGTGGGATCATTTGTAACTGAGCACAGCAAGGATGAAATAACCATAAGTTGGTAGCAGCCACAACCTGCGGACGTTAGTAAATTATTTGTGGCTTTAAGTTAAGCCGTTGTTTTGGCTTTTACCTGTTGCAGGTGAAATTTCACCAGGTCGTCAAGCGGTGATTGAATAACCCTGCCCATTTTCATATCGTAGCTTACGGCTACTTCCTCCAGTATTTCTCTGAAAACATAGCCAACAGAGCCCACGCAATTAAAGCTGTATTTTTTGTAGTCGGGATACTTGCTCACCAGGTTTTTAAAGAAATCTCTAAATGAATCACGCACCTTATTTTTAATATACGGATGTGTTAAATACTCATCGGCAAATTTGCAAAAGCTCGCCAGGTATCGGTTAGGAAATTGGGTGGTGTAAAGTGTATGGAATATTTGTTCGTTGCTTTCAATCTGAAAGCGCTCTTTAAAACGTTGGTGTAATTCGGGCTCAAGGCGTTTGCGCATAAAATCACGTATAATTTTTTTTCCGATGTAACTGCCGCTGCCTTCATCACCCAGCAGATAGCCCAATGAATCTATATTTAGTACGCACTCTTCACCATTGTACAGGCAGGTGTTTGCACCCGTACCCAATATGGCCGCAAAACCCTCAGTATTTCCCAATAAAGCTCTTGCTGATCCGAGCAGATCATGGCCAACAAATATCGATTCAGCATTGGCGAATATTCTAACCAACGCTTTCTTAACAATTTCTTTTTTTTCAGGTGTCGAACAGCCAGCACCGTAGAAATGTACCTCGGTTACGCTAGACGCATCAAAGTCCTTTACCAGATTTTCGGATAAGGAATAAAAGATGGATTCAGAATCAATAAAATACGGATTGTAACCAATGGTGTGATAAATTCTGACCAGTCCCTTTTCAGGATGTGTGAGCGCCCAGTCTGTTTTGGTAGATCCGCTGTCTGCAATGAGTATCATGAGTGTTTATAGCCTTTTAATCCGTAATAAATAATGTATATATAGCATAATGCCGGTAGCAAATATGCTGTTTTTAAGCTAAAAATATCACCGGTTATTCCATATAAAAAGGGTATAAGTGCTCCACCCACTATAGCTGTACATAAAATGCCTGATCCTTCATCAGTTTGTGCTCCCAAACCTTCTACAGCCAATGTGAAAATAGTGGCAAACATCAGGGAGTTAAATAAACCCACCGCAAGCAAGCTCCACATAGCCGTTGCCCCACCGCTTAAAATAGAAATCATAACCAATACAAAAGCCATCAAAGCATTAAACGCCAGTACATTTCCAGGCTTGAATTTACTGAGAATCCAGCTGCCAATGAATCGACCAATCATGGCACCGCCCCAGTAGTAGGATACGTATTTTCCCGCCTCATCAGCTTGCATACTCATTACATCAGGTAATTGCAGGTAACTTACAATGTGGCTTCCAATGGCTACTTCAGCACCCACGTAACAAAAAATACCAACAGCTCCTAGTACCAAATGCGGGTATTGCCATGCTTTTTTTGCACTGGTGTTTTGCTGTTTCCCTCCGTGCTCAATAGCGGGTAACTTTAGCAGCACCAGAACTGCGGCAATCGCAACCAGCAAAAGACCAATCCATATATACGGTTTTTGCACTGCACTTACGTCAATGTTTTCAATAATCGAAACGTCTTTTGGCAATCCGGAAAGTATAAGCATACTGCCAAAATACGGTGCGATGGTGGTGCCAACTGAATTAAATGCCTGGGTTAATGTAAGACGAGCAGATGATGACGATGATGGACCCAGTGCAGCAACATACGGATTGCCGGCTACCTGAAGCAAAGTGATGCCGGATGCCAGAATAAATAGTGCTGCCAGAAACAGCCCGTAAATTTTACTGCCTGCAGCCGGATAAAATAAAAAACAACCTATAGCGGCAATTATAAATCCTGCTATCATACTTTTTTTATACCCAATACGATTAATGAGCATTCCCGATGGGATGGACATAAAAAAATACGCACCAAAAAAACACAGGTTAATAAAATTAGCCTGAGCATAATTAAGCTGGAATATCGCTTTCATGTATGGTATAAGTATGTCGTTCAGACAGGTGATAAACCCCATCATAAAAAACAACGTCATGAGAGAGGCCAAAGCAATGCCTGCATTCGAAACAGGTTTGTCTTCATGCACAGAGGGTTCTTTCAGGGTAGAGGTAGTTAATGCCATAGGTTAGATTAATTGCTATTAGGTGTACAAAATACACTAATATTGTATAATTACAAATAATCTCGATGAAAAAAGTACTATTATCTATGCTCGTTTTGTGCAGTGTGAATGTGTTTGCACAAGCTAAAAAACCAACGCCAGTATTTTATGAAATATTTATTCGCTCGTTTGCCGATGGAAACGGTGATGGGATAGGCGACTTAAAAGGGATAACACAAAAATTGGATTATTTACAACAACTCGGTATTGGAGGGCTATGGCTTACTCCTTTTCATCTTTCACCTACATACCATAAATACGATGTAATGGATTACTACTCCATCGATCCTGAATACGGCACGATGGATGATTTTAAAGAACTTCTTGCTCAGGCACACATACGCAATATTAAAGTGGTAATGGATTTGGTAGTAAATCATACTAGCAGCCGTCACCCATGGTTTTTAAGTGCCTGTGAAGGCAAAGCGCCTTTTGTCGATTACTATGTATGGAGCGATACCGCTAAGACAAAAGGTTGGTATAACAACTTAAAAAATCCTCAGCAAAAGTATTATGGCTTTTTCTGGGAGCAAATGCCCGACCTCAATTTTGATAATCCTGAAGTTGAACAGGAAGTACTAAAGATTGCTTCTTTTTGGTTAGCTGCGGGTGTTGATGGTTTCAGGTTGGATGCTGCACAACATATTTACGAGCCCCACGAACCGGAGAAAAATATGCGCTGGTGGACTAAGTTTCATAAGCATGTTAAGAAGATAAATCCGGAGGCTTACATCATTGGTGAAGTTTGGAATAAGGATAGTTTAGTAGCTGCGTACTTAAAGGATGGAATGGATGCCTGCTTTAACTTTGATTTGTCTTCGGCCATTTTACGTGCTGTTAGCACTTCAAAGGCTGATGACTTTATTGATAAATTAATCGCTATGCATGCACTTTACAGTTCTTACAATTCATCGTACACAGATGCTATTTTCATAACGAATCATGATCAAGACAGGTATGTGTCCATATTGAATCAGGATATGGTGCGAGTGAAACAGGCAGTCGCTATATTGTTTACTTTGCCCGGTATACCGTTTTTGTATTATGGCGAAGAAATTGGTATGCTCGGCAAATTCCCTGATGAACTTAGGCGTGAGCCGTTTTTGTGGAGCCGCCAAAGCTCTTATACTACAACATGGGAAAAACCACAGTACACAACAACTACTACTGTTGTACCGCTAGACCTGCAGATGTCCAATGAGCAAAGTTTATATACGTATTATAAAAAATGGATAAAACTGCGCAATGAAATGCCCTTTTTGTCACTGGGTAAACTTGCAAAAACCGATAAGACGTATGAGGGCTGTTATGCTTACGAATTGCATCACCTTCAGAACAAATACCTAATTATTCATCGTCTGGATGCCGGTGAGGCACAGCTTTATTTGCCCCTCAAACATTCAGTGGTTTACCAGCAAAATGCAAAAACATCAGGTAGGGGAGTTACCCTATCAACAGGTGGTGTTCTTATCTTAAAGCTAAATTGATTGTTTAGATAACTTTTCTGCAAAGTAGTGTATGACTACTCTGCGCTGCAAGTATTTTACGAACCCAATCAGCATTATTAAATCAATGCGTAATAATGATCTTTTTTACTTCTGTAGATTGTCCGGTTGTTAACCTAACCATATAGATTCCTGCAGGCCATTCGCTTGTATATAACTCCACTTCTGCACTGTTCACATCGAGTTGCAGGATGCCTTTACCGGTGTAGTCAATTACCTCAATATGTTTGATGGGATTTTTCACCGACTGAATAAAAACGGAGTTATGAGCAGGGTTAGGGAAAATGTGTGTTGTATAGCTACTGTTCAGTTCAGAATATCCAACGGTTGGACTAACATATGGATTCAGATTTTTGTCGGTAAAGACTACATAATCTCCCGGCTGAAGCGAAATAGTTTGCGTTACATCAGTCACTTGAATAGAATCGCCTGTGATATAGTTGTACCACCAGCCTGTGTGTTGGAAACCGGGTTTCAAATTCAAGGCAACCACATCAAAATTACCGGCTATGACGGTATTCATACTGTCATGATTTACTTTTAGTATTTTACCCGTTGCAGCAACATCGTATGTGTACGAATCGGATGAAAAGGACACATGCTGTTTTAAGCGTGCCAACTTACCTACCTGATTTAAAACTGCTACACGTTCCGGTACATTTAGGTATTCCCAGCGAAACGGCTTATTGCCCGTGCGTCCATTGGTGTTGATAGATACCTCATATCCCAACTCTCCGCCTTGCCACATCATTTTCGGACCTCTTAAAGGCAAGAGCAATGCATGGTAAGCAGCAACCCGTTTAAGGGATGTATTTAAGTTTTTTACATTGTAGGAACCGCTTGCATTTCCGTAGCTAAGTGCAAAGAACATCACGCGTTCTTCATCGTGGCTTTCGGCATAGGTTACCAAGTTAGGTGAGTTCCATCCTCTGCTTTTGTAGTTGCCCCAGCTAAGATTGGCTTTCGAATTGTTGTAACCCATAACGGCTTCTGCATATGCTTCGGTAAGTTTTCCCCATAGCATAAAGCCCATGTTAGCTAATACCGTTTCTTCTGAATTATCGCCTAAATGTTCCAGTATCAAATAGGCATCCGGAGCATACGCGATAATTTCATTTCGAATCCTGTTCCAAATATTTATACGCGACTGATCGTATGCACTCCAGGCCCCAACATCGCCCAACGTATTTTTTTGAGTAAATCCTTTAGAAAGGTCAAATCGATAGCCGTCAATTTGGTATTCCGTTAGCCAGAACTTAAGCACCCTATCAGTGAACTCACGCACACTTTGTGCTTCATGATTGTAGTCGTAACCCACACCGTAAGGATGTTTATCTACCTCGTTAAACCACGGATTCTGAGGGGTTGGTTGCCCATACTGACCTGCTGAAGGATTAAAATACATACGTACCTGAGGATTTTGTCCGAATGAATGGTTCAGAACCACGTCTAGCACTACAGCTATTCCGTTGGTATGGCACTCATCGACAAATGCCTTAAAATCGTTTTTAGTACCGTAATATTTGTCAATTGCGAAATAAAACATGG
>Ga0315900_10006166_pt1 | contig 16195 bp, 14 predicted proteins | sample LakEriMetagenome_FD_203521 | JGI IMG/M metagenome (GOLD analysis project Ga0315900, IMG submission 203521) | Freshwater fungal communities from buoy surface, Lake Erie, Ohio, United States - Buoy 12 MA114 | ecosystem: Environmental > Aquatic > Freshwater > Lake > Lake biofilm | place: USA: Lake...
GCTTGAGGATTGTTCCAAATCCATTGCCGTTTGTGCAAATCCCCCTCGATCACCGCCAACGGAATCTCTGGTGCCCATTGTCGGAATTCTCGCACCCAATTTGTGACAAGTGGTTTTGGGCAAACGAGCAATACACTACTTAACTCGTTGGACAACAAGAGCATGCGAATCGTCGTGATCGCTTGCATAGTCTTACCAAGGCCCATTTCATCGGCGAGAATAGCGGCCGCGCGCGGGAACAGGAATGCGATCCCTTCCATTTGGTAAGGGAACGGCTGAAAGGGAAATGTCAGCTTGGCCGTTTGAACGATCGTTTCCAATGGCGGTTGCAAGACGTAGTAAAGTCTATCTTCGAGTCGCACCAGATCGCCAGGTGGACGCATCCGAGTGATTTTGGGGAATCCTGATTTTGTATTGCCAGCCAGTTCCTTAGGTTCTTTCGGATCGAACAATGCGGGAAGTGGTTTATCGGGCTTCTTATCCGACGATTGCTTTTCAGATTCGGTCTTCACGCCCCAGTTCGGCATTTCTGGAAATGCGAAACCGATCGTCTTCGGCAACGCTTGCCCCAACTGGATAGGCAACACACTCGGTAGCGCATTCAAGATCCAATCGCCGAAGTGTTGGTCTACCTCGCTGCATCTCTCAGGTGCGTCAAACAGTAACGCATCGAAAGACTGAATCTCGATCCGATTCGAGTCGAATTGCCATGCAATTTCGGCTGATGGAACATCGGTTGCGAATTGAATCAACTCACTATCCATCGATTGCATCATGGCGGCTCCCTATGCCGCCTTGGCCGCAGGATGGGCTTCGAGGAGTGCTTCTTCGATTCGGCCAAAAGGCTCGATCAGGTCGATCGAAGAGTCGTTTTTGTCGAACAGAGCATGGATGCGTTGAAGGTCGGATTCGTATTGCGATAGAACCGAGAACCGATAATCGAGCGCGGAAATACTTGTCAACTCGTGCCCTTGAGACACCGGATGACAGATGGTGTTTTCCGAACGCTCCCACGAACCATCGATTGCAATGAGCGGCGTTTCTTGGACATGCCGACCAGAAAGGGCTGCCAATGTGTCGGTGAAGACGACTTCCAACGAAGATTTCGCCTTCAGTATCAATGCTCTGGCGATCTGTTCACCGCTAATGAACTCGTCGAGAGTTGCTCCATACAATATCTGCTGGGCTCTGGTCGGTTGGACCGGCAAAGTGCAATGAAATTCTAAAGGACGAGCCAATACATTGAGGACTAGAAACCCTCCAAAGTATCCTCTCGACGGATGTTTGCGTACGGTAAGAAATCCAAGAGAAATTGTCTTTTGCTTCGTTGTTTCCATGCGTTTTTGTTCGTACTTCGCAGATTCGCCTGGTTAATTCATCGAGTTGCTAGTCGCGGTTAGGCAAGATTGCTTCGTCTAGACCGAGTCGTTGCATCCAGTTCTATCCGTGCTCGTGGTATATTCAGAAAAACGGGTACAATCCACCCAGGCCGTAAACTCAACAAATGGCCAGTGAAAAGCTCGACGAAAGGGATTCAGCATGCCTATAATGGGGAACATTCAAGCTTTCGTTCCACGACAACCACCCTTGCTAATTCTCCACTATGGCCAACGAACCAACTCCGTTTGTTCCTGTATTCAGCATCGATGTCACGGCGGAATCGTCGAAGAATAATTCGCCGACACCGAGCCCCAAGACAAACGATATTGGCACCGCGTTGATTGGATTGACTCGTCAGTTGATCGAAATGCAAAACCGACAGAATGTTTTGCTAGAACAATTGCTGCAAGTGAACAAGCAGGTTTTGCAGTCGAGCAACCAGGCAGCGACGCAACGTCAAAGTGAAGTGAATCAATGGCGTGAGTCTCATCCAAAGCTTGTTCGCAGTTGCAAACAAGCACTGGAGTCGCTTTCGAGTGTGCAGATTGATTTCTTGCAAACGCTAGCAGATGAAGTCGAGGATCAGAAAGAGAATCTCGAAGAGAGCGAGTATGCTTTCAATGATTTCTTGGATCGATACGGTCCGAGAATGGCTCACTTGAATGGTATCATTCAAGTTCTCGGCCATCTGGGCGGCTAAAGAACTCCAAGAGGACGCTCCAGATCTTGAATTTATTTTTTAGATTTGATGAAGCGGCAAAGTCTTCGCAACCGATACACTTCAACATGTGGAATTGCGTCGACATCGCACTCGAGAAAGAAGATGGTTCATGAGTCAAACGAATCGTGTCCCCAGCATCGAACTATCGACTATTGAAACACTGTACGACGGTACCGAAACCGTCTCTTTGCCAGCGAAAGCGTTCGCAACCGAACAGCTTCGAGTTCTTGACACGGAAGGCAACACGGTTTCCGTCCCCTTTCAACGAGATTTGAAGAAGTCTAACTTCGCTGGCAGCAATCGCGTCACGGTTCGAGTCCGAGACATCACCCAAGGACTGCAAGCGATGGCATCCTCCCAGATGAGCTGGCTGGAAGATCTCGGTGACGATCCCATCGTTCTGACGCAAGATTTTTATGAGCTCTTTCTGGCTTGCCAGCAAGTTCGTCGCGCAAGCTAGCATTGCACCATAGGTTAAGGCATTTCATCTTGACGTACCCAGGGAGTATTTCTTATTCCCTGGACACATGAAGTCTCGAAAGCCGACACCGCGACGAAAGTCGCCCTCAACATGCAATGAGAGCGGGCGTAAACACGCCAAGCGTTTGTGGCTGCTTGCGTTACTAACTCCACTCTGTCAAGTCGGATGCCGAAGAACTGCGTTCAATGAGCTCTATGTGGAGAACATGGCCAGTGAAGTACGCATGCTAGAAGACCGTGTGTACGAATATGATGCCGCTTACCAAGCGTTAGAGCAAGAACTTGCAGATTCGCAACGTGCCTATCTAGACATCCAGTCAAAGCTAAAGTCGCTGAAAGAGCAGAATCCCTCTGCCACTCAAGAGCGACCTTTCAGACTGGATAGCTCTCCCAAGGAAATCGTAGACCCCGCACCACCGATCGAGAGTCGTTCTGAGACCTCTCCCAAGAAGGAGGGCGATGTGGAATTGGGGCCTGTCGTGCCTCGCGTTCCGGCAAAACCACCAGCCAATAACGCTCTAGATTTTGACGCGTCCGATTTCAAAATGCCTTCTCCGCAACCGCTTCTTGATAAACCAAAGCTTACTCCGGAACCCGTTCCTGCACAGCCATCGGATTCGCTACTCCCTCCGCCAAAAGACTTTCCTGGCTCTTCCCCATCGAACATCTTACCTCCGATCAATCCGCCGAGCGTTTCACCCGCTCTGCTCCCCTCCGGCGACAAAACGACTCTGAAAAGAAAACGCGATTACGACCTAACAGAAGAGGTGGTGATGCCTCCGGCGATGGTTCGTTCCGCACAGGCCTCACCTGCACGACCAGCGGTGAATTCCAATCCTTTGCCAACCGGTACCAAGCCGACATGGAATCCTGGTCAGCCGGGTTCCAGTCCGCCCAACTTGAACGGATCGCAACCGAGCTTGATGACACCTCCGTCGCTTCCTAAGCTTGACCAGGGAACCCGTCTCCAAGGGAGGATTAAGCTCCCCGTAGACAATGGTGTCGTGCTGGCTAGTGCTACGACACCTATTCAGGCTGCACCAACCGATAATCGAATCGTAGAGATTGCATTCCATCCCACGATGTGTCGCGGTCATAACTTCGATGAGTCGCCGGGAGACGACGGGCTATATCTAGTCGTAATTCCACGTAACACACAGGGCGAGCCGATCAATCAGTCGGGAGAACTAACGATTGTTGTCGAGGAAACAATCGACGGCCAATCAACACGCATCGCCGCTTGGGAGATTGGCACGAAGGAGCTATCTGAGTATTTGGAACCTATAGGAACGTCGCAAGGCTATCATCTCAGTTTGCCTTGGCAAAAGTCAGCTCCAACCTCAACTGCGGTGCAAGTGTTTGTGAAATTCGAAGCGGAAGATGGCCGAACGATGGTGAATCGTCGCGAGGTTTCTCTTCGACGCCCTGGCGCTCGGCAATCCGCCTGGACACCGCGATAGAAGCTACCCGCGGAGTGTTAAACAAAGCACGACTCGGGTTGTGATAAATCCTTGATCTTTGAGAGTCTGTGATCTTTGAAAACCGCTAAGACTTATCGCTGGAAGATAGGAAGATATCCCTTGTCCAATTGAAGGATGATCAAATTGCACGCGGTAGTGTAGATCTTGTTGATCATGGGACCATCCCAAGAACCATCTCCCTGCTGTTCCCCGACGATGCGTTCGTAAAGTCTATCGCGGAAACTGGACCACTCGTCTTCCCCTTGTCGGTAAACGACTTGAGAGTAGTACAGGTAGGTGTAGTGCCAATGGCCGAACAAGCTCTCTTCTTTTGAGACGGAGTGCAACTCCTTGCGGCAGTACGCGAGCATCTCAGGGACTTTCGTACTTTCATAGTCACCTGCGTTGTAGAGCGCAGCAAGACTAGCGGCAGCGATGGCAGGTCTCGATGAGCCTTTCTGTTGGCTGGAGTAGCTGATCCCGCCATCTTCGTTTTGGCAACTGTAGATATAGCGTTTCGCCGCTTCGATGATTTCACCCGGTACGGCGATGCCTGCATTTCGGCAACCTCGCAATCCTTGGACCTGTGTGATTGTGGTGGAGCCCTCGTCGTAGTCGTTGCCATCCTTGGCGCTCAAATATCCCCAGCCTCCTGCCGCGGTCTGTGCTTTCCCGCAAAAGGCAACGGCGCCATTCAGGACTTCTACAAGATCGTCGCGTCGGTCTTGCAAACCTTCTTCGCCCAGCACTTGCGACAGGAAGAGCATGGAGAAACCATGACCGTAGGTGTATCGCTGATCGTTTTCAGGATCGCCGATAAGTCCGTTCTTTTGCGTTTGACTGATGAGATAATCGGTGGTCCGTGCAATGTATTTTGCATAGGGACCTTGCGTGATCGTAGAACCACTGCAGATCAGTGCTATCCCTGCCAAAGCACCGATAGCGACAGGGTATGGTGGACTTTGCCATTGCCCGCGTGTCGATTGCGTTCGAGCTAGGAAGTCGAGACCTCGTTTGATCGACTCTTCCCACTCGGGGTTCTTTCCTTTGAACGCGTAGCCTGCACTGTTGCCGAAGGTTGACAACGAAGAAAATGCTGAAGTAGCCGTTACGGCACCCAGCCCTTGAAGCAAGGCTCTGCGTCTAAAATGATTGGATGCCACGTTGTCCTGCTCCTCATGAAGGCAAATCGAAATGCTAAGCCAATCGAATGCCTTCTTTTAAGTTCCGAGATCTCCGAACAATGGGGTCGACAGATAACGCTCTCCGAGACTGCACATGATCGTTACGATCCGCTTCCCTTTGAACTCTGGTCTCGCCGCGATTTGAGTTGCGGCCCACATGTTGGCACCACTGCTGATCCCAGCCATGATGCCCTCTTGGCTGGCAAGTTTTCGCCCCCACTCGAATGCTAGTTCGTCGTCAACCTGAATGACGTCGTCGATAACAGATCGGTCGAGGTTCTTCGGAACAAAGCCGGCACCGATTCCTTGAATGCGATGCTTGCCCGGTTGTCCGCCGCTGATGACGGGGGATTGCTTTGGTTCGACGGCGATCGCTTTGAAGTTTGGATTGAGCTTTTTGATGTATCGAGCAACACCAGTGATCGTGCCCCCGGTCCCAACACCAGCCACAATGGCATCGATTTGACCTGCGGTGTCGGCCCAAATCTCAGGCCCGGTCGTTCGTTCATGGACTGCAGGATTCGCTGGATTCTCGAATTGTTGAGGCATCCATCCCACTGGGTCGTTCGCAACCATTTCCGCTGCCTTGGCGATCGCACCACGCATGCCATCGGCCGCAGGCGTTAGAACAAGATTTGATCCCAAGGCACGCAACAAAGCTCGACGTTCGATCGACATCGATTCCGGCATCGTGAGAGTTAATCGATACCCTTTGGCAGCACATACGAATGCCAGCGCGATCCCAGTATTTCCGCTCGTGGGCTCGATAATGTGAGTGTCTTTGGTGAGTCTGCCCGATTTCTCGGCATCCTCGATCATCGCCATTCCGATCCGATCCTTGACGCTATTCAGGGGATTGAAAAACTCGCACTTCGCAAATACCGTTGCATGATCCGCAGGAACAAGGCGATTGATGCGAATCATCGGAGTGTTCCCAACCGTACCAATCACATTGTCAAAGGTCTTTCCCAGGGCCATCTCAATTCTTTCTAGTAGCAATAATTCTGGTCATCAAAAGGGAACCCAGTTTCCATCGATCCGGAACTGGACATAGTGCAAGAAGTTTGGACATCCTGACCGTCGCTCTTAAGTGTACGAAATTTCCTCCATCAAGCACACTACATGTTGCCGGTTGGGCGAAATAAAACCAGGTCTGAATTCTTATGGAAGAATGCGAATTCGAATGTCTTTGAACTCGACGGCTGCCCCTTCGGCTTCCAAGCACAAGTAACCTTCCGCGGGATTCGCGTTTTTGCCCCCCGACACTTCGTAACCATTAACCCAGAGACGAACCTCGCCATTAATCGCTCTGACATAATAGTGGTTCCAAGCTGGGCTTGGCAGGCTGTGATTCGCACGTGGGAAACTGCGTGAACCATCTGGCGATCGAGGAGCGAACGGCTCCAATTTGGATTTGCCCACCGGGAAAATGTCACCATGGGTAGTGAACCATGTAGCTTTCTTGCCAGAACTCTTCTCGTACTTTTCTGTGTAGCCGTGGTCCAGGACTTGAACTTCGATACCAGCACCCGGAAGTTTGTTCCGAGCCAAACCATCCAACGCTTCTTGAGGTGTCCAAAGAAAAAATCCCGAGTTTCCACCCTCCGTCAAATGGCGCCAAGTCCCTACGAATTCGAGGTTCTTGTATTTTTCTTTCGACCTCAAGACTCCGATCGGTTTGCCCGTGCTGTGAACCAAGCTACCGTCCCAAACCCACGTCTCTTCATCGCAGTTGGCTCGCACGAAATCCTCTTTACCCAACGTTTTCCACTCTGGCCCTATGCCTTCGATTCTAGCAAAGGGCGTTGTTGTTTCAGCAGACTGCGATTTAGTAGCTGCAGACTCTTGTGCGTTTAACGTCCCATTCGGGCTCAACGCACTCTGCAACGCAAAGGATTGGAAGCAAAGCAGTATTACAAAAATTTGAGATCGGCAGGATTGCATGATGAATCGTTTGGTGGGTGGGTCAGGACAGAGTGTTTCTGGCTGCCATTGTAAGCGCTCCGTGAACAGGATGTTGGACGACTCGAAAAAGTGACGGCTTCATCGACCTTTCTTCCAAAATCTTCAAAAGACGCTCCGCCAAGAAGGGACTATGAACAGCAATTCCGCCTGCAATCGCCAGCGTAAAGGGCTTTTCGTGGAGACCGAGCTGATGATGAACACAATCGACCAATTCGGCCCAAGCGTAGGCAACACGACTAGCAATCGTCTCTACCAACGGATCGGATTCCGCATAACTTAGCACCGTGCTCGCTAACGAAGCGATGATCTGTTGCGGTTTGTCCGACTGGTACACGGCACCCACCAAATCTCTCGCCTCCTCGATCGATAGCCCCTGAAGAAGACCTAGATGCAGAGGAGTCAGCGGACGGCATTGATCCGTCGCGCGGCACAAGTCCTTCAGCGCGGTTAGTCCGATATCAAATCCACTTCCTTCGTCTCCGAGCAAGTAGCCCCATCCGCCAGCTCGCACAGGATTCGAGTTCGGCTGAACACCTAGTGCTATGGAGCCTGTTCCTGCGATCAATGTGATACATCGCTCCCAAAGTTCACCGGGAATCTCAAGGCCGATAGCTTGCTGAGACTCGAATTCCGCGGCCCACTGAATGGGTTCGATGTCTCCTGTTACCAAAACAGAATCTGCGATTCCTCGCGCCATCATCTCTTCTCGGACCCGGTGCTGCTCTTCAGGTCTCCCGGCCCCTGCCAAGCAAATGCACGCGGACTCGATCGTGGTTGATTCAGTACTGCCATCTATCTTGATCTTCATTTGCGATTTTGCTTGGTCGATCGCGGCGCAGATATTGCCGCAAGCGACCGCGAATCCTCCGCTGAGAGGATTGCCTGGGCCGCCGAATCCTCGTGCCCTGATTGCCCCAACGCTCGGCTTACCCGAAAAACCGAGCTTGAGTTCGGCGATACAAGCGGCGGTCTTGGTGCCCCCGCCATCGACCCCTAGAACATACCTTTTGCCTAAGTTGCGCATCTCAGCTCTTCCAACAAGAAACCCACGAACAAACTGCCTAGACGTCACACTTTCCCATTCGTTCTGTGCATCAAATCGACTTCTAGTAGGATCGAATGGTCCCACATTCCCAATAAATCGCAATGCAAGACGCAGAGACGCTTGAAAGGCAAAGACTGCTAGCATAAAACTTGAGCTTTCTGGAAGGGCGGCCCAATCGCCCATCCTCAAGCATCTGTGTAATGGAACAAACGATTATATCCTCGCTACGAGAGTTATTGGATTTATGGCTGGTACAGGACTTGATAGTGGGCTCGTCGAAAAAGACAACGTGGCAAAAATACTTGACGCTGCTTTGGATGCGGGCGAAGGGTTATTGAGGCTCACGCCAACATGGGTTCCTCGAAGCTTTCTCCATCCAGGGCGCCGCATAAAGCTGTATCCGGGCGATCTCTATGCGTTCGGTGCTGACCGAGGTGGAATTGATGAACGCTGGTTCTCCTCAACCACCGAAGCGGCCAACGAAGGTCGTGTCTGGCACGAAGGTCTGAGCTTCTGCTTGTTCGAAGGAAAAAAATTCCTCCTGAAGGACGCTGTTTCCGAGCAAGGCAATCGATTGGTAGGTCAACCCATCTACAGCAAATACAATCGCTGGCCGGTCTACTCCAAGTTCTTTGACAACATGGGACCGATTCCTCACCACATGCATCAATCGCAAGAGGATGCCGCGTTGGTCGGGCAAGAAGGCAAGCCTGAAAGTTATTACTTCCCTCCTCAATACAACAACGTCGATAACAATTTCTCATACACCTTCATGGGTCTTGAACCGGGTACGACCAAAGACGATCTGCGTCGTTGCCTCGAGAATTGGAACAAAGGTGACAATGGAATTCTCGACTTGTCGCGCGCCTATCGACTCAAGCGCGGAACGGGTTGGTTGATTCCACCGGGCGTTCTTCACGCTCCAGGATCGCTTTGCACGTACGAGCCTCAATGGGGTAGCGACGTCTTTGGTATGTATCAATCGATTGTAGAAGGCCGATATGTGCCGTGGTCGTTGTTGGTCAAGGACATGCCAAAAGAAAAGCACCATGATCTAGACTTCATCATCGGTCAGCTCGATTGGGAAAAGAACGTTGATACGCACTTCAAAGACAGCAACTACATCGAACCGATCGTCGACAAGGCGAAGTCCGGCGCTGGCTTTACAGACAAGTGGATTGTTTATGGCAGCATCGACAAAAAGCAATTGTTCAGCGCGAAAGAACTCACCATCGAACCAGGTGCCAAGTGCATCTTGAAAGATGGTGCCGCAAGTGGCTGGATCACGGTCCAAGGGAAAGGACGCATCGGAAAGCTCGCTCTGCAAACACCAGCGATGATTCGATTCGGAGAGAATACCGAAGACGAAGTGTTTATCAGTCACGAAGCTGCAACGCGAGGAGTTGAAGTAGAGAACACCGGCTCGGAACCGCTCGTCGGGCTGCGTTACTTTGGTCCAGATGCTCATTCCAACATGCCAACCAATGGTGCATGGAAAAACGCATAATCGGCGTCAATCACATGTCGGTGAGAATGGAAACTCGACAATTTTAATTGCTGGCAAGAATTCGAATCCCACGCGTTCTTGCAATACCTTCCTTTGGCCTTCCCTTACCTCTTGATTTCTGAGTAACCAAACTATGTCAACATTAAAGCTTCATAACGCCATGTGGCCTGGATTGGTCGGCAAGGGTGACGGCGAAGGCCAAGAGCCACCGATTAGCCTCGATCGAATGCTGGAACTCACAGCCGCAGCGAATGTTCGCGGGCAAAAGTTTGATGGTATCGATTACTTCTTGTTTCTTCCTCACACAGATCCTAACTCCACCGACGAGCAATTGATTGCCATTGCAGATAAGATCGCAAGCTTCGGTTTCTCTGTCGGGTCGTTGGTTGCACCTGTCTGGGGTGGCACGGTCGGTGACTCAGCGATGGGTGACTCAGAGTCCCGCGAAAAGTTTTTGTCGGCCGTGAAAATGGCATGTAGGATCGCCAATGTTTTCGAAAAGCATGGCGTCCGCAAGTACGGAGTCATTCGAATCGACAGCGCGGAATTCGGTATCGAAAAATGGCGAGCCGATAAAGCGAATAACACGAAGAAGATAGTCGAAACATTCAAGGAGGCCGCCAAGATTGCCCAAGACGCTGGTCAACGTTTGGCTGCCGAAGGGGAAATTTGCTGGGCTGGTATGCATAGTTGGCGAGATATGCTCGATGTCCTCGAAGGTGTAGGAATGCCTGAAGCGTTGGGCTTCCAAGCCGACTTGGCGCACACATACCTCTACTTGATGGGTTACAACGCTCCCGAGTACGCACTTCTCAAGGAAGGGTATAGCCAGGACGAATTCTATGCGGCCTACGAAGCAATGACCGATAAGCTTCGTCCGTGGACGATCGATTTTCACGTGGCTCAAAATGATGGCAATGTGCATGGTGCCGGATCCCACGACAAAACAGGTAAGCACTGTCCCGCGGACGATCCCAATGGAAAACTGGATATCGTTCGATGCTCGAGCTATTGGCTCAAGGATGCGGCCGCTCGTGGTATCCAGCACATCTGCTGGGACGGTTGCATGTTTCCAAACGCGATGTTGCAAGAAGCACACACATGGAACTCTATCCTCGATGTCATGCTAAAGGTTCGCGATTCCTTGAGCACACGGGCATAGTCTCGATCCAAAAACATTCTCAAATCCAAAAACACACTCAAACAAAAGAAGATACGACGATGAAAGAGTTACGCATTGGAATGATCGGTTATGGTTTCATGGGCAAAGCGCATTCCAACGCGTATGCTCAAGCGAATCATTTTTTTCCTTGTGAATACAAACCTGTTCTCAAAGCACTTTGTGCACGCAATGCAGAGAAGGCATCTTCCTTCGCAAAGAATTGGGGCTACGAGTCGATCGAAACCGATTGGCGGAAACTGCTGGAACGTAAGGACATCGACGCTGTCGATATCTGCACTCCAAACAATATCCATAAGGAGATTGCGATCGCTGCAGCCAAGGCTGGCAAAATGATACTCTGCGAGAAGCCATTGGCGATGAACGCTGAAGAAGGCGAGGAAATGTGCCAAGCGGTCGAAAAGGCCGGTGTTGCTAACATGGTCTGGTACAACTATCGACGCATTCCTGCCGTCACCTTGGCCAAACAAATCATCGACTCAGGTAAACTCGGGCGAATCTTCCACTACCGAGCCAACTTCCTTCAAGACTGGACTATCAACGCGGACGTGCCACAGGGTGGGGCGGCAACATGGCGACTGGATGTGGATGCAGCAGGGAGTGGTGTCACCGGGGACTTATTAGCCCATTGTATCGACACGGCGATTTGGCTTAACGGATCGATCACCGATCTCTCTGCAATGACCGAGACGTTTGTCAAAGAACGAGTGCATGCCGAGACGGGCAAGAAGCAGCCTGTCGGTATCGACGACGCATGCTCCTTCTTCTGCCATTTCAAGAACGGTTCGTTGGGACTTTTTGAGAGCACTCGCTACGCACGTGGCCACAAAGCATTGTATACACTCGAGATCAACGGCGAACATGCGAGCATGGCGTGGGATCTCCACGACCTCCATCGTTTGCGCTACTTTGATCACAAAGACGAGTCGATCGTTCGTGGTTGGAGAAGTATCCACGTATCCGATGGAGATCAACCGTACATGGGGAACTGGTGGGTGCCTGGATTGCAGATTGGATATGAACACTCGTTCATCCATCAGGTCGCGGACTTCCTCAAGAGTTTGGAAACGGGAGAGCCAGCCCATCCATCGTTCCGAGATGCGCTTGAAACACAAAAGGTGTGTGACGCAGTCCTCGCAAGCGCCAAGAACCGACAATGGGCAAGCGTTTAATTTTGACCGCATCCGCGATTGCAACAAAAACATAGATGAGTGATGGAATCATCAAATGAGGTCTATCAGGGTTTACCGTGGACACCTCCGAATGGGGGAGGACTGCCCGACGCCTGATCCCTCAAATTAGCTGAGAACCAGGTCCTTTTCGCTAAAAGGGGGTTGTTCTTGGAGCCAATTACCCACAGAGATTCTGGAAGGACCTCAAATGATGTGGGGGGGCCAGTTATCGATCCCAGGGATTGCAATCGACTCGCTATTCTGTGACAATTCCTTCAGTGGATCGATGACCAGGGCAGTTCATCGTTCCTTAGGAGACGGAAACGAGCATATCAAAAACGGAGTAGCAATATGCGATCTATGCGATCTATTTTTGCGCAGTTTGCGTTCCCGCAGTTTGCGTTCCCGCAGTTTGCGTTCCCGCAGTTTGCGTTCCCTCTAATCGCTGTGCTTTCGGCAATGGTGTGTCAGCAATTCTGTTTTGCTCAAGAATCTCAAAGTGCAGTTCCCGAGAAGGGAAGTTTGACATTCACGCGTGAACTTCAATTTCAACTCATGCAGGCCGTGGATCGACTGGAGCCGTATGGCCCTTCGGAGAAAGTTGAGGGGGTAATTGAGTTTGGCGGTTCAGTTACCATGCAGGATTTGGGGAAGCGATGGTCTCTGGGCTTCAAAAAATTCCACCCCAACGTCGAGTTTCTTGGCTCGGCAAATGGATCTGAAATGGCGTTGCAATTGTTGGCAGAAAACCCCAAGCTAATCGTTGGAGTTAGTCGGCCGGTGGATCAGTCAGATCTCAAGCTATTGCAGAAAGGTAAATGCAAAGAGCCAGTCGCAATAACCATTGGTATGGAGGCGATGGCGCTTTATGTTCATCAATCGAATCCGCTGCAAGTCATATCGCCCGAGAGCTTTAAAGCAATTTTCGCAGTCGCCGAAGATGGTTCTAGCCCGAATAAGAAATGGGGAGAAATCGGTATAGAAGGTCCTTTGGCAGGCGAGTTGATCGCAACCTATGAACGCGACAGCGCCAGTGGAACTCAAGCCTTTCTAACGCGTGTGTTGCTTTCCGGAGTCGCGAGCGCCAAACCATTCAAGGTTTGTTCTTCGAATACCGAAGTCTGTCAAGCGATCGCAAACGATCCTAAAGGGGCAGGAATTGCTGACATGAACTACAACGTTCCGAACGTACGCAAGGTTCCCGTCTTGGTTAATAATCAGATCGTCCAGGCTACCGAGGAGAATGTTCTGACCGGACGTTACCCGCTTGTTCGCCCGCTCGTATTGGTCTTCGACAGATCGAAATCGATGGAAGATAGCAATCTCCGGGAGTCCATCACTCGATTCGTGTTGAGCCGCGAAGGCCAATTGGCTGTTATGAAATCAGGTTTCTTCCCTGTAGATCAAGATTTTGCAAAGCACCAGATCGCAGAAGTTTTCGGTCAACAGCTTCGATGATGAAACGATTCAAGGAAGGATGTATTGTGGCTCCACGTTGCAGATTGTTTACTAATTGGTTGATACCAGCTTTTTTGACTTTCCAATTCGCTTGGTGCGTGTTCCCTTTGCAAGCACAATTCGGATTTGTGCCCAGCCCAACGTATGATGCGGCATATGGAAACGCATGGGGAAATTATTATGCAGGAACGGCTGCACAACTCCCCGCTTGGAACTCAACACCAATAAATAACAATTGGCCTTCGGAGAATTCATGGCAGGGATGGCAATTAGGAGCTGTCATCCAAAATACCCCAAGTGGCGTGCTGATTCAGCAGGTTGTTCCGGGCAGTATTGCGCAACGTAGCGGCCTAAAACAAGGCGACATTATCGTATCTGTAGGTGGTGCGCAAGTTGGGTACTCCAACGGTCGTGTTGTAGACCTAATCTATGAAATCAATCGTCGGGTGGATTCCAACGGCCAGGTTAGATTGACGGTGCTGGAATCTACCAGCCGCCAACTTCGGACCTACAGCCTGAATATTGCACAACGGCCGGCGGCGAACTTTACTGTGTCGGGACGATTGTTTGTCGATAGTGGTGCGTTGATCTATGGTAGCAATACGATTAAAGTCGAGCTTCTCAACGTAACACGTCCATATATGACGGCATCCGGGGGAAGTACTTATGTTCAAGCATATGGAGTTGGGCCATTCCCGTTCAGTATTTCTCGAAACCCCAGCTATGTGAACGTCAATGACCGTTATCGGCTGGTGGCGACACTCTACGATGCGAACAGGCAAGTCGTTGCCTATACGACGGTGGATATCAACTCCCCTGCGTCAAGCAGTCTAGTAAGCTATGACCTAAGATTGCAATCTCCGCAATCGGGATCACCGATATTCAATAGTTCCTATGGGTACTATTATCCTGAGCAAAACATAATTTACGATACGTTTCGTCAGTACCTCGGTCGAGATCCTTCTGCAAGTGAAGCTCAGGCCTGGCAACAGCAACTCGCCCTTGGGATGACGCCACTCTCAGAATTGAAAGCAGAGGTCATCGCTAGTCCCGCTTTTTACGATCGTGTTGGAAACAATCCCGATCAATTTATCAAACTGATGATTGAGTCGACAACCAAACAACAGGCTCCTTTCGACCGCGTGCAGTATTGGCGAGCAAGATTAGATTCCTACGGGGGGGACAGGTTGAGACTCGCTCGTGAGTACGTTCAAAGTCCTAGCTAACTTGTTTCGAGCTTACCGTCCGATCCCTTTTGCTGTAGCCGGCAAATAAGCGAAGTCGTCGGCCGAAACGTACCAAAGACTGCGAAAAGTCCTTGGACACAGCCGACAAAAGTCAAAGTAGTAGGTACATTCCATGTGCCGTCCACCTAGTATCCCAGCAAATCTTGAAGAGCGGACGGCAGATTGGGTCCGTAATGGACTGCACAAGAAGGCGCAAGGGCCTTCCATCAATAAATTATGAAAGTTGGCACGCAAGACCTTTGCGTGATATCATTGCGATACGCGATGGAACAAAGGGTAGAGTTGTTTTGATAACCATGGAGATACTTCGAATGAGATCTAGAGGCTTTCAAAGGATTGTTTTGACAACCCTGTTGAGCATGTTGGCACTCTCCCCATTAAGTGCTGAAGTTGGCGTCGGCGCCAAACCGCTTCCCAACGCGGAGGTAATCCTGGACGGTACAAAAGAACTGCTAGACAAAAACTGGATCTATTGGGAAGGGCCTCGTTTCGCAAGCAAAATGCCGATCCAGTGGAAGATTGTCGAGGATCCTGAGGACAAGGGAAGAACGGCGGTGATGACAGACGACCCGGCCGCCGTAGGTGGCAAATATGGAACAGCTGACATCGTTACGAAGAAAGCCTATAAGGACTTTCGATTGCATGTTGAGTTCTTGATCATGAAGCCGAAAGGCAATAGCGGCGTTTATCTTCAAAATCGCTACGAAATCCAAATTTTGGATGGTGACAAAACAAGCCATGGCATGGCCGCTATCATCAATGAAGCGGCAACCGACTACAGCTTGTACAATGGACTTGGCAAGTGGAATGCCTATGACATCACGTTTCGAGCTGCTCGATTCAACGAAGGTAAGCGGGTAGAACAACCGTTGGTGACGTTGTTCTTCAACGGAAAAAAGGCTCATGTGAATCACAGTATCACCAAAGTGTGGGGAGGACCAAACTCGGGCATGGATGGGGGCAATGACCAGGGACGGGGCATTACCGATGTTCCGGGCGGCCTAAAATTGCAGGCTGAAGGACACGATGTTCGCTATCGCAATATCTGGATTCAAGAATTGGACCTCGACAAGCCTGACACGGATTTTGCAGAGTAGGTCAAGTAGTGGGATTCGCGGTGTCCGCAATATCTCATTCAAGGAACCGCCTTTTTCGCCGTCCAAGTCAATCTAGGTCAATCAGCGGGGCTACCAAAGCAAATAGAGAGATTCGCCGCTCGTGAGCCATGGTCAGTCGGGTCAATTCACCGTAGCTTGCAGGAATTCGTTGAGAGGATCACTTGTTCTCATGACATTTCAAAAGGGCACATTTCCCAACGACATTGTACACTAGCCAACGTTTCGCAGGTTAGACTTGGCCTGGCGAAATCAACCGATAGACACTTTGCTAAGCGTCG
>Ga0315900_10006168_pt1 | contig 16192 bp, 14 predicted proteins | sample LakEriMetagenome_FD_203521 | JGI IMG/M metagenome (GOLD analysis project Ga0315900, IMG submission 203521) | Freshwater fungal communities from buoy surface, Lake Erie, Ohio, United States - Buoy 12 MA114 | ecosystem: Environmental > Aquatic > Freshwater > Lake > Lake biofilm | place: USA: Lake...
CTGTTGAAATTGAATCTCTTTTTTCATCGCTTAACGTTTTTTTGTTTTCACAAAGATACGTCTCGAAAGTCAAAACTCATTCGTGTTTGGGCGGCCTAGCCCCGTGGGTATTTCATATTCTTATGGTTTATTTTTTTATTTGACTAATCTAAGTTAGTAAGGTTTAACTAACATTACTAATTTATTTTATTATTGTTATTCTAAGTCAAAAAATAATGTTTTGTCAAAATAGGTAGCATAATCTCTTTAAGAACCATTATCCTCAAATGTAGATTTTTGCTCCTCTCGCAAAGGTTTTATAACGAATGGTAGAAGAGTGTGGGTGGATTTAAAACAAATAACTTGATATCATTTTGTTTTGTTAAAGCCGAACGGCTTTGCCTTGGCTTAACATGGTGAGGTTTGCAATACGATACAAAAGTCTTGCAGCAACGTTTGCATTCCATTCATCTTCTCCAGCAACTTCATTGATGTCAAATGCAATGATTTTTTTACCTGAGGCAACACATAATTCTAATAAGTATAAAATTTGTTCTGTTTCAAATCCGCCAGAAACGGGTGTTCCAGTGCCAGGACAAAGTTTTGGATCTAAACCATCAATGTCAAAACTCAAATAAATATTTTGCGGCAACTCCTTAATGATATTTTCACAGATCGAATGCCATGTAATACCTTGATATTGCTGTTGCTTCAAATCCCTATCAAAAAAAGTTTTTATTTTCTCATTTGAATTGTTGATGATTGTTAATTCAGCTTCACAATAATCTCTTATTCCAACTTGAACTAATTTTTTTACCTGATTAATTTTTAAGGCATTAAACATAATTGAAGCATGGGAAAATTCAAAGCCTTCATATGCTTCTCTTAAATCAGCATGCGCGTCAATTTGTAATATGCCAAACTCACCGAGGTGCTCGCCTAAAGCTTCTATCATTCCTAATGGAACAGAGTGGTCGCCACCCAGCAGGCCGACAGTTTTATTTTGTTTTAAAAAATGTAATACCCGTTTTTTTACCCAACTATTCATTTCTTTACACGCATGATTAATGTCTTTTATTTCTGAAATTTCAGAAATTGATTCTCCATTACTTTGTTTATCAATAATAATTTCGGCAACAGGACGATAAATGTCACTCATATCTTTAATAGACTCGTTGATGTCATCCATTGCTATGCCAAGCTGCCAGGCATCTTTCACAATAGGATCAAACAAATCAACTTGAAACGATGCATTAAATATTTTTTCAGGTCCTTGTGCAGTTCCTCCACCATAGCTTACAGTTACCTCCCATGGAACAGGAATTAGAACTGTTTCTGATTCGTTGATGGTAAATGGTAAACCAAACATATTTGCATTTAAATCCCCAACACTATTTGGATTAAAGTTTTTAATTTTTTCTTGTTTATTCATGAAGGTTTTCTTTAATTTTTTTTAAAAGTTTTAATTCCAAAATCTCTTTAAGGAGCTAATCTTTCAATTTTCCAATTTTGATTTTCTAGGGTATAGCAAATTCTGTCGTGCAATCTGTTTTTGCGTCCTTGCCAAAATTCGTAGTATTGGGCGTGAATGACATAACCACCCCAAAAAGTTGGCCGCTTAATTTCCAAATCTTTTAGTTCTAAAGTTTTTTCTTTAACAAAATCTTCTAATTCAGTTCTGTTCCTTAATTTTTTACTTTGAGGCGAACTCCAAGCTCCAATTTGAGAATCGCGGGGACGAGCTTTAAAATAAGCGTCGCCTTTATCTTCCGAAGCTCTAAAAACTTTTCCTTCGATTCTAACTTGACGCTCTAATTCTGGCCAAAAAAAAGTTATACATACATTGTTATTCAATTCAATATCCTTGGCCTTCTTTGAATTGAAATTCGTATAAAAATAAAATTCGTTTTTATAAAATTCGCGAAGGTAAATAATTCGAGAGCTGGGTTTAAAATCTGATGATACTGTAGACAAAGCACATGCATGAGATTCTAAAACTTTAGTTTCAACAGCTTCTAGCAACCATTTTTCAAATTGAATATCCGGAAAAGTTTGAACATCTTGCTCTGACAAGGTACCCTTTAAAAAATCTTCTCTTAATTGAAATATATGCTGACTAATTTCACTCATTTTTATACTTTTACACAAATATAAAGCATTAAAACGATTGGTAAAGCCTGGCGAAATATTAATTGCAAATCCTTTTTTGCTGGATGATTATTTTAAGCGAACCGTGATTTATACGGTTGAACATAATAAAACAGGAAGTCTTGGTTTTATTATTAATAAACTCCAAGGATTAATGTTGAAGGATATTTTCCCTCATTTAAAAAATGGCAATTTCCCATTATACCTGGGTGGGCCAGTATCTTCTAATCAATTATTTTACACGCATACCCTCGGTTTTAAATTAAAAGACAGTGTTGAAATAACAGATGGTGTTTTTTGGGGCGGCAATTTTTTTGAGCTTACGAGGATGATTGAAAATGAAGAGATAGCAAACGAAGACATCAGATTTTATATTGGTTACAGTGGTTGGGGTGCCCACCAAATAGATGAAGAAATGGAGAAAAATATGTGGCTGATAAACCGAATAGATTATAAAGAGCTTGTTAATAATAGAGTAGAAACAATGTGGGGTGATGAGCTAAATAAGATAAACCCAGGTTACAAAGCTTTTAGTGATTTTTCATTTGATCCATCATTAAATTAAAACCGTTTATGAAAAACATCTTAGTTGTTTATTACAGTCAAACAGGTCAAGCAAAATTGGCAATAGATGCGGTGATGTCTCCATTTCAAAATAATCCGAATTATCATGTTACCCAATTTTTAATTAAACCCAAAAAACCTTTTCCATATCCTTGGCGGTATACAGAATTTTTTGATACTTTTCCAGAAACGGTTCAAGGAGTTAATTGTGAATTAGAAACCCTTGAAATAGATCAAACCATCAATTACGATTTAATCGTTTTGGCCTATCAGCCTTGGTTTTTAAGTATTTGTGTCCCCATAAATAGCTTCTTAAAATCAGAAATTGCCTCCGTAATTTTTAAAGGTGTACCTGTGGTAACAGTTATTAATTGCAGAAATATGTGGATTAGCGCTCAAGAAAAAATGAAACATGCTTTAAAAAAGTTACAAGCAAATTTAGTTGGCAATATCACGTTTGTAGACAAATCAGCTAATTTAATTTCATTGATTACCGTGCTTGCATTTATCTTAAAGGGGGAAAAAGGAAAGTTTTTATCTATATTTCCAAAATATGGTGTTAATGCCAATGATTTAGAACAAGGAAGAACTTTTGGAAATTTAATCCGCTCTCATTTAGAAGCCCAAACGCTAAAAAATTTACAATCAGAATTGATTAAAGTTAATGCAGTTAATGTGAGGAGCCATTTGATGATTATGGAAGGACGAGGTAATTTGTTATTTCCGCATTATGCCAATTTTATTACTAAAAAAGGAGCAGCAGGAAGTAAAGAGAGAAGAGTGAGAGTAAGAATTTTCGGAATTGTTTTACCCCTTGTGATTTTGCTCGCATCTCCTATTATCACAATAGTTTCTCGCCTTGCACCTGTTTTAGCAAAAAACAAACTTCAAAAACAAATTGATTATTACAGTCAAAATAGTTTAAATCAATTGTGATTTTAGATTAGCTTTTCTTTAAATTTGGAATAAAAAATTTTGTCATGAAAAAAATAGTCTATTTCCTGTTTGTTTTAGGATCCCTTTATGTTGTAAGTTGTTCTCCTGATAGTAAAGATGACGCGTTAACGCCAACTTCAAGTGATGAAAGAGATAAGTTTGTTGGAACTTGGTTATGCAATGAAACCAGTCAAATCACAAACTCTTCGTACACCATTTCAATTAGTAAATCAACTACCAACTCTTCTGAAATCATTATCAATAAATTTTATAATCTAGTTGCACAAGCAAGGGCATCAGTTTCTAGTAATTCGATTTCCATACCTTATCAAAATCTTTCTTCCATTGGTTTTGGATCTGGTAACGGTAAGCTTTCATCTAATGGAATCAATTTAAATTTGAATTATATTGTAAAAATCGCTTCAAACCCAAAAGATACTTGTTCGGCCATTTGCGTCAAGCAATAAGTTAATTTTTTTAAAAGATCTTAATTGATATTACTTTTTTTATTGAATTTATTTTGGGTTATCGTCAATTTTTATGGAAAGGTTTGCATCTTGAAGCTAAAGGAAATGCTGGCCATGCTAAGGGTAAAAAAGATCTAATTGATGGAAAAGATTATGAAACATCTACTTTGTTTTTGGAAGAAAATATTGGATATAAATTCACAATTATCAAAAAGACAAATAGCAGTTTTTATATCATTCCTCAATTTGGGGCTATTGGTAATGCAAAAGGAAATAGTACTATTAATATTGGCCCACGAGGCGGCAAGCCTGATAATTTTACACAAAGCAATTTACTTGTTGGACTTAATTTCTAAAACAATTTCAAAAGTTCAAATTTTAGCTTGCTGACAGGAATAAAATTTTAAATCGTTTTCATTCCTATTACACTTGAGTCAGAATACAACAAGAAAAAATTTGTTGGATTTAAAATGCTTTCAAACTTTATAACTTATCAGATTCATTCTGATACGATGAATTTATATTTTATTAGAACTTTAATAATCTCTTAAATTTCTGAGCGACTAATTTGGTAGTAAATAAAATTTAATCCATTGAATGTTTTAGCATCCTTGAAAATGTTCTTTTGTGCATTGATGAAAATATAGTTTGCATTGTAATCATCATAGTTAAAATGTTTCCAATTGATTTCATAAAGTTTAATTGTAGATTTTAATTTTAGTTATCAATTTTTTTATCATCATATTTTTTTTATTCTGAAGAAAGTACTATTTTTAATGAAAATAGTTGGAAATTCAAACAGCATCAATTAAACTGATTACGATAAAGATTAGAATTTAAAAACCTAAATATACTTTTTGAATTCTTAAGCAAAATAATGCTGTCATGAAAAAACCCTCCATTCCAAACAATGAAAATCTAAGGCTGGAGGAATTAAATTCTTATGATATACTAAATTCAATCGAAGAGGATGAATATGATTTTTTAACTCAAATGGCCGCTGAAATATGTGGCACTAAAATTTCATTGGTGAGTCTGGTAACTGAAAATAAACAGTGGTTTAAGTCTCATCATGGTTTAAAAGTTAGGGAAACCAACAGAGAATATGCTTTTTGTGCACATGCAATCAATCAGCCAAATGATGTATTTGTTATAAATGATGCACGAAAGGATGAGCGCTTTTTTGACAATCCACTGGTTACAGGACAGCCACATGTGGTTTTTTACGTAGGGGTACCTTTGCTAAACAATAATGGATTTGCTTTGGGAACGCTTTGCGCAATTGATGATAAACCTCATAAATTGACGCACCACCAAATAGAATCACTCAAATCCCTATCAAAACAGGTAATGAACTTGCTTGAATTGCGTAAGAAAACAAAAGAGCTTACCGATGCAAACAAATCTCTAGAAGAAATTACTAGTCTTTTAAACGATGCACAAAGTGTAAACAAATTGGGAGCTTGGGAATTGGATTTAAAAACAGGTCTTACAATTTGGACAGATGAAGTTTATTACATACATGAAGTCGAAAAAGGCTTTGACCATAATAAAACGAATGGCTTAGAATTTTATCATCCCGAATACCGATCTGTTATTTCTGAAGCCATTGAAGAATCATTAGAATCAAAAAAACCTTTTGATGTTACATGTAAATTTATCACGGCAAAGAATAACTTAAAATGGGTGCGATCAACGGGTAAGGTTTTACAAGAAAATGATGCGAATATTAAATTAGTTGGTACGATTCAGGATATTACCATTTTGAAAGACAATGAGCTTAAAATCATAAAACAAAAACAAGATTTAGAAAACATTCTAGAAGGTACCGAAGCAGGAACTTGGGAATGGAATGTTCAAACTGGTGAAACTATCTTTAATGAACGATGGGCCCAAATATGTGGATATACGCTTAAAGAGCTTGAGCCTATCGATATTAATACATGGCTTAAACTTTCTCATCCAGATGATTTGAAAGCATCAGAAAAAAGATTAAATGATCATTTTGCGGGAATAAGTAAAAATTATGAGCTTGAATCTCGAATGCTTCATAAAGATGGACACTGGATTTGGGTGCTTGATAGAGGTAAAGTATTTAGTTGGACTCAAGATGGAAAGCCACTAATGATGTTTGGAACTCACCAAGATATTTCTAAACGAAAATTTATTGAATACGAAACGTCCTTTCGTAAAATTCAGCTCGACACAATGTACGCCCTTTCTCCAATTGGCATATCACTTAGAGATTTTAAAACTAATCATTTTGAAGATGCCAATGACAGACTTCTTAAATCGTTAGGATATACAAAAGAGGAATTTATTAAACTTGATTATTGGGAATTGACGCCGAGAAAATATGAAAATTTAGAAAATGATATCTCAAAAAAATTAAAAAAGCATGGAAGATATGGACCTTACGAAAAGGAGTATATCAACAAAAACGGTAAACACTTTCCCATTTCAATCATCAAATTTGTTATTGAAGATGTAGATCATAAAAAAAGAGTTTGGTCCTTTATCGAAGATATGACCGTTAGAAAGAAGAACGAGGATGAAAAGCAAGATCAACTTCAAAAAATAAAATCATTACTTAATGTTACAGAAGAACAAAACAATCGTTTAAAAAACTTTGCTCATATTGTTGCTCATAATTTAAGATCTCACTCTTCTGGCATATTTTCATTACTGGAAGTATTAAAAGAGGAGCAATCTCAACTAAGTGAAAATGAAATTTTTCAATTTCTTTTGAAGGCTTCAAATAACTTAAGTGAAACCATCGAGCATCTAACAGAAGTTGTAGAAATTAATTTAAAGTCTAATGATAAATACAAAGTATTTAATTTAAAAAATTTAGTTGCAAAAATAGCTACCAGTATTTCATCATTAGCTAAAAATGCAAATGTAATTATAAAGAATCAAGTTGCAGATGATGTCTTATTATCTGCGATTCCAGCTTATATAGAAAGTATTATTTTAAATTTTTTGACTAACGCAATAAAATATAAGTCGGAAGAGCGAGAACAAAGTTTTGTGAAAATTACAACAGCAAAAGAATCACATCATGTTGTCATACAATTTGAAGATAATGGACTAGGTTTAGACCTGAAAAAACATGGCAAGAAAATCTTTGGTATGTTTAAAACCTTTCATAATAATACTGAAGCCAGAGGAATAGGCTTGTTTATAACTAAAAATCAAGTAGAAGCAATGGGCGGAAAAATTGAAGTAGATAGCGAAGAAAACAAAGGAACAATTTTTAAAGTATATTTGCCAAATGAAAGAAATTAATTTAGTTTGCTTAATTGAAGACGATCCCATTCATGTTTTTTTATCAAAAAAATATATTGAAATGACGGGCGTTATAAAAAATGTCCTCATTTATAATAATGGAAAAGTTGCGTTTGATACTTTGAAAGCCATGTTTACTTCTGGTCAAGAATTGCCAGAACTCATTCTTTTAGATTTAAATATGCCCATATGGGATGGTTGGCAGTTTTTAGAAGAATTTACCAAAATTCCAATAAACAAAGTTATTACCATTTATATTTTAACCAGTTCCTTAATTAAAGAAGATTTGGAAAACGCTGAAAAGTACGGATTAAAAGGAAATTACATTGTTAAGCCAATTAGTTTAGCAAAAATGAAAAAGGTACTATTAGAAATGGCCTAGAACGCTAAACTCTATCCGTATTGACCTAAATCAAATAAGAAATTGAAACAAATACACGAATAACATGCTCCAAAACGATTTAATTTTGAAGGCTGCAAAAGGCGAATATGTTGAACGCACTCCAATATGGTTAATGCGGCAAGCTGGAAGAATTTTAAAAGAGTACAAAGCCGTAAGATCTAAAGCAAAAAATTTTATTGATTTTGTTAAATCACCTGAGATGGCAGCAGAAGTTACCATTCAGCCTGTTGATATTTTAGGGGTTGATGCGGCCATTATTTTTTCAGACATTTTAGTAATTCCAGAAGCGATGGGCTTGCCTTATCAAATGATTGAAGCAAAGGGACCGTATTTTGAAAAAACTATAAAATATAAAGCAGACATTGATTCATTGCATATCGCCAATGCCAATGATTTAAATTACGTTATTAAAGCTATTGAATTGTCAAAGAAAGGATTAAACAATAGAGTTCCTCTTATTGGCTTCGCAGGAGCTCCTTGGACAATTATGGCATACATGGTGGAAGGAAGTGGAAGTAAAACATTTAGTCAAGCAAAAAAACTTTTATATCAAGAGCCTGACCTTGCACATCAATTGCTCGAAAAAATAACCCAAAGCACAATAAATTATTTAAAAGCTCAAATTGATGCAGGAGCTGATATGATTCAGATTTTTGATAGTTGGGCTGGCGTTCTAGGAAGCGAGCAATATAATCAGTTTGCTTTAAAATATATTTCTAAAATATGTAATGCCATTCAGCCTCTCGTGCCAATCACAATTTTTGCAAAAGATGCACATTATGCTTTACCAGATTTAGCAAAATTAAATTGCAATACAATTGGTTTAGATTGGACCATTGCCCCCCTATATGCGCGCCTTGTAATAGGAGAAAGCAATAAAACCTTGCAAGGTAATGCAGATCCTTGTTTACTTTATGCCGATGAAAAAACTATTGAAATTGAAGCGAGAAAAATGGTTAATGCTTTTGGCAAACAGCGTTACATTGCCAATCTTGGTCATGGCTTATATCCTGATTTGGATAAAAACAAAGTGAAATTTTTTATCGATTGCATCAAGTCCTTTAATTAGTTTAAAAATCCCAACATGTTGCCAGTATTTTTTTGATAAAATTTCCATTTAATTTTTTAGGATCTGAGAATGATTATTTTGAAATGTTGAACTTACCTGTTTTAATAGGTAGGTTATTAGCATCCAAAATCGAATAAAAATATAACCCCACACTTAGACTTGATAAATTAAATCCTACTTTATTATCAACGAAGTTGTCAGATGCAATTATTTTTCCAACGACATCTTGAATTAAAATTTTATGGGCGTTTGAGCGAACTGAACTAAAATAGACAATACCATTTGAAGGGTTGGGGTAAACAAAAGTTTCATTGGCTTGTAAATAATTTTCTTCTTCACCAACCGTCAAATAGTTTTTTTGAATTGTTACCAGGGTTTGTGAATTCGCTGAAAAAGGAAAAAATACCGTCAACGTATTATTGGTAATCGTTAACAAAGGTCTTTTGGATTTGTTAATTGAATAGTAATCGTAGGTTACATAATCAATTGAGGCAACACCACCATTTAAACTTAACGTTTGAGCTGTTTTTACACGAATAGCATTGGTAAATGTATTTGCGCCAATGACTAAAGTACCAGTACCGTCAATTTTTGCAGTACAATTTCCTGTAAAAGTAATATTTCCTATCACACTCACAAAACCAGTACCACCAATAATACTCGTAGTGCTTGTATTTAAACTCATAGGGTATGATGCCACAATAGCTGGATTGGTATAGGTTAAACTTAAATTAAAGGCACCCGCAGTCAAATTTCCTCCAAAATACTTTAGTTCGGATGATGTAGAAGAATAGTAAGAACTATTTGATGGAGATGAACTTACTACCAAATATCCAGGATTATTTGTATTAGTAGATACAGCTGATGTGAAACTGCTTGTGAGCGAGGGATGAATTGAAATTGCTGAATAATCCCAAAATGAAGATGAACCAGATGATCCAGGAACAATCCCAACAGAATCACATTGATTAGTTGCGAAAACATCTCCTGATGTAGGGGCATGATTTGCCTCAGTTAACTGGGCTTTTATAATGAGAGAACTTAATAAATGAGTAAACAAAAATATTTTTTTCATACGCAGATTTTATTGTTTTTAATTATTACATGTATTTACGATAAGTGCATTTAGAATTATGACTCAGATTTTTTGCTAGACATTTGACTTCTTTTGCTTGTTAGAGCATGATTATTTTAGATCATCTCATTTAATAATTAATCAAAAATATGAATTAATTGAGAATATCAAATACTATTTTCCCTGGATTTAAAATTAAATTGGGATCAAAAACTTTTTTTACATTTTGCAATAAAGTTAAGTGATGTTTTGGAAACATAATTGGCATATACTCTTTTTGACTCAAACCGATGCCATGTTCACCACTGATGGTTCCTCCAAGTTTTTTACAAATTTCAAATATTTCTGTGATGCCTTTTGGAAGTTTTATTTCCCAATCTTCATCGCTTAATTCACCTTTAATAATATTTACATGCAAATTACCATCACCTGCATGCCCATAGCAAACACTTTTAAATCCATATTTTTCTCCAATGTTTTTCACACCTTTTAAAAGTATTGGTAATTCAGCCCTTGGCACGACAGTGTCTTCTTCTTTATAAACTGAATTACTTTTTACGGCTTCACCTACTTTTCGCCTAATTTTCCATAACGATGCTTTTTGCTCTGCACTATCGGCTATTAAAATATCATCACACTCATGTTCAGTCATAATGTTGCCAATGATTTCGCAATCTTTAAACAAAACATCCATGTAATTGCCATCAACTTCAATTAGCAACAGCGCTTGCCAATTGGGTTTAATAGTAAAATTAACTTCACCTGCATATTTAATACTCCAGTTAATGGCATCGCGTTCCATAAACTCCATGGCGCTAGGAATGATACCAGCTCTAAATACAGCGCTTACAGATTCACAGGCTTTTTCTGAAGAAGTAAATGGAACCAGCATTAACAAATCATGTTTAGGCAAAGGAATTAATTTGAATATTATTTTAGTAATAATTCCTAGCGTGCCTTCGCTGCCAACCATTAAATGAGTTAAATTGTACCCTGTTGAATATTTAAGTGTGTTTGCTCCTGTCCATATAATATCTCCATTTGGCAGAACCATTTCTATATTTAAAACATAATCCCTCGTAGTGCCATATTTTACAGCTTTTGGGCCACCACTACTATGAGCAACATTTCCTCCCAATGAACAGCTCCCCCAACTGGCCGGATCAGGAGGATAAAATAAGCCTACTTTTTTTACTTCTTCTTGGAAGACATAATTGATAACACCTGGTTCTACTGTTGCTTGCAAATTACGTTCATCTATATCAAGGATAGCATTAAAATATTCCATACTAATGACAATGCCAGCATAGATGGGTAAAGCACCACCACTTAAACCTGTGCCTGCCCCACGAACCGTAACAGCTATTTTAAGCGTGCTAGCAAATTTCATAATTTCTGAAATTTCACCAACTGTTTTAGGTTTTAATACAACTTCGGGTTTAAAAATAAAATCTTCTGTTTCGTCTTGCCCATATTTTTCTAAATTATCATTATCAATATAAACAGCTTCAATGCCTACAATTTTTTGTAATTGATGGATATGTTCTTGATTTATTTTGGTATAGTTTCTGTTCACGCTTTTTTTATTTTTTTAGTTTCATAACTGCCCAATCGTTTTTATCATAACTTTCTATAAAAATAAAACCAATATGAGTTGCGGTGTTTTTTAATTCATCTACATCTGCTTTAAAGAAACCACTTAACAATAAAAAACCATTTTTTTTAAGGCAAGTAAAATAATTTGGCAAATCTTTTTTTAATACATTTTTATTGATGTTTGCCAATATCACCTCAAAGGTTTCTTGTTTGGGTAAAATTGACGCATCTCCTTTTTCAAATTTGATTTGCTCCGTTTGATTAACACTTGAATTTTCAATTGCATTTTCAATACTCCAATCGTCAATATCAATTCCTAATACTTTAGCAGCACCCAATTTTTTTGCAAGAATACCCAAAATACCTGTACCACAACCCATATCTAAAACTTCTGTATTTGCAAAAGGAATACCAAACATGGTTTTGCAAATTAACCATGTGGTATCATGATGGCCAGTTCCAAAACTCATTTTAGGAGTAATGATTATTTCGTGCTTGATATTTTTTGATTGAGGATGAAAATCAGCTCTGATGCAAACCAAATCATCGACATATACAGGATTAAAATTTTTTTCCCATTCTTCATTCCAATTGGTTTTTGGAATGATTGTTTTTACATAAGAAAAACTAAAATCTTCAAATGACAATTCTTTAATTAAAGTTTCATTCTCAAAAATTTCTTGAATGTAAGCCTCTATGCCAGTTTCGCTTTCTGTAAAACTTTCAAATCCTAAGTCTGCTAAAAGAGCAATTAATATGTCAGAGCCAGGCTCTTTGGGAAAAACAGTAAACGAATATTGTATATAATTCATTTTTTAGGAGTCTATGTGAGTAGTCATAAACAAGATTGTTTTAAGAAAAAATTAGAAGGAATTAATAATGTTACAAAATTCTTCTGCTTTTAAAGACGCACCTCCTATTAATCCACCATCCACATCCGGACAGTTGAATAACTCTTTTGAATTTTGAGCATTACAACTTCCTCCATATAAAATCGAAACATGTTGGGCAATTTCAGTAGAAAATAATTTAGAAATTTCATTTCTAATGAAAGCATGCATCTCTTGTGCTTGTTCAGTTGATGCTGTTAAACCAGTTCCAATTGCCCAAACAGGCTCATAGGCAATTATAAAGTTTGAAAATTCCGAAGCAGTAAATTTTGAAACAACTTCTTTTAATTGTAAAGAAATTACTTCAAAATGAATTTTAGTTTCTCGTTCATTCAGGGTTTCTCCAATACAAAAAATTGGTTTTAAATGATGTGTGAGTGCTTCTTTTATTTTTAAGACTAGTTCTTCATTAGTTTCATGAAAGTAATATCGTCTTTCACTATGACCAATTAAAACGTATTGTGTTCCGACGGATTTCAAAATTTTAGCACTTACCTCTCCAGTATAAGCACCGCTTTCTTTTGTAAAACAATTTTGAGCTCCTAAAAAAACTGTTTGGTTCATGTTAATTTTTTTACCAATGTTATTTAAGTAGGGGAAAGGGGGAATTAATATTTTCGTTATGCCATTGATTTGTTTTGGCAAAAAATTTAATTGGGTTAAAAAATTATCAACCAAATCAGAAGCTTCTGAGAGCGATAAATTCATTTTCCAATTACCTGCAACAATTTTTTCTCTTATCATTTATTTTAATCTAACGCGTGGATCCAGCAAGCCATACACAATATCAACTACAATATTAGTAATCACAAATATGGTGGCAAAAATGATGGTAGCTCCCATCACAACTGGCAAATCATTTTTGGTTAATGCTTCAAATACTTCGTAACCAATACCTTTCCAACTAAATATCTTTTCTACAAATATAGCACCTGCCATTAAACCAGCAAACCAACCTGATATAGCTGTAACAACAGGATTTAAAGCGTTTTTCAGGGCATGTTTGATAATGACACTTCTTAAAGTTAATCCTTTTGCCTTAGCTGTTTTAATATAATCTTGGCTCATTACATCAAGTAAAGAACTTCGCATGAGCTGTACAACAATTGCAAGTGGCCTTATACCTAATGTAATCGCAGGCAAAACTAAATTTTTTAATTTAAGTTGTGATCCTTCCCAAACATCTATATCAAATAGGCTTCCAGTTGGTGACAGGCCAGTATAATCTCGTAACACATAGCCAAATAACCAAGCAATGATTAAACCTACAAAAAAAGATGGTGCTGCCATTCCTAAAACTGCAAACACCAAAGACAATCGATCATAGAAGGTATTCTGTTTTACTGCGCTTAAGATGCCTAAAAAAATTCCAATGATGGAAGCAATCAATATGGATGAAAAAGCCAATACTGCCGTTTCTGGGAGTGTTTCAATAATGATGTCAGAAACGGGTCGTTTAGAAATGTATGAGCGCCTTAAATGAGGAAATTTCAAAACAACAGATTTATTTTTTCCTATAGTAAACAATGGCTTCCAACTATATTTTGTATGATTTAGATACCATAAACTTTTATCGTTTTTGTAATTATGAATGGAGATTGGAGACAAATCGTTTAAATACATTCCATACTGCTCCATGATGGGTCTATCGGTTCCTAAATCTTTATGGATGGCATCGACCGCTTCTTTGTTGGCCCTTTGACCTAACATAACGATGGCTGGATCGCCAGGTAAAACATTAAACAAAAAAAAGATGACAGTAATAACCCCAAATAAAACTACTATACCATAAAATATTTTTTTTGTAATATACTGTATCACTAATCCTTTTCCTTAAAACTATACAGCACTAAGTAAATAAAATTAATTTGCATTTAAAATATTTTTCGCAACATTTCAGTGCATATGTTAGGTAATAATTTTAAGCTAAATTTGTACGCTTTGATTACACTTAAAAAAATAAAAATCATTTTTACAATAATTATTGTTTTTAATAATTATGTTTTTTTTGCACAACGCATAGGTGTTGTATTAAGTGGAGGAGGTGCTAGCGGCTTATCTCACATTGGTTTTTTAAAAGCACTTGAAGAAAACCATATTCCTATTAATTATATGGCGGGCACTTCTATTGGAAGTATTATTGGTGGGTTGTATGTTTCTGGTTTTTCGCCATTAGAAATTGAAAAGATTGTAAAAAATGAAACTTTTGTTAAATTAACAAGAGGCGAGATGGCTGCAAAACATGGATTTTATATTCATAAGAGAGATGACTTTGCTTCGTGGTTGATGCTTAAATTTTCATTGAATGATGATATCCTTTCTAATTTGCCAACTAATTTAATTAATTCGGTGCCAATTGATTTTTACCTCATGGAAAACTTTGCTGGCGCTAACGCAATTTCAAAATATAATTTCGACAGCTTGTTTATTCCTTTTCGATGCGTTGCTTCTGATATTGTAAAAAAAGAAAGCGTTGTGTTTCGCTCTGGCGATTTACCTTCTGCAATTCGCGCATCAATGAGTTATCCGTTTTATATGAGACCAATTAAAGTAGATAGTGCATTATTATTTGATGGTGGCTTATATAATAATTTTCCAAGTAATGTGATGTATGAAGAAATGTATCCAGATTTTATCATTGGGAATTCTGTTACGGAGAATGCAAAAGTTCCGAATGATGATAATTTGTTTTTACAACTGCGCAATATGTTGATGAGTCAAAGCAATTATAATCCAGTTTGTGATAATGGAATCATTGTAAAACCTTGGTCGGATAATAATACTTTTAATTTTGATAATGCACAACGTCTTATAGATAGTGGATATGTTGCTACCATTCGTCAGATGCCTAAAATAAAAAAACACATTCAACATTTTCAGGATAGCCTTCAACTTAATCAAAAACGAAAATTGTTTAGAGAAAAAGCAGATAATCAGAAAATGTTGTACAATCAAATTAACGTCATTGGGGTTAACAAAAACATTCAAGGATTTATAGAGAAGAGCATTCAAAAAAAACAATATGTTTTTACAATGAATCAACTCAAAAAACAATATTTCAGAATGATGTCTGACGAAAAAATTAAATCAGCTTATCCCATCACAAGATTAGATACAGTGTCAGGGAAATATACTTTAACACTGAAAACAAAAAAAGAAAAAATGTTTTTTTTAGATGTAGGAGGCAATATTTCTAATAGACCAATTAGTAATTTTTTTTTAGGAGTACAGTATAATCATCTTGGTAAGATTGGATTTACAGCTTATGCGAATGGATATTTAGGAAAATTAAATTCGAGTTCAATGACAAAAGTAAGATTTGAATTTCCAACAAAACTGCCTTTTTATATAGAGCCTGTTTATACAATTTCCAGATGGGATTATTTTAAAAGCAGCGTGCTGTTTTATAATTTCGAGAAACCGGCATACCTCATTCAAGAAGATCAATTTGCAGAAGTAAACATAGGATTACCTGCGGGAAACATTGGAAAATTAGTATTTAATGGTGGTGTGAGTGAATGGAGAAATAGATATTATCAGTCAGATAATTTCACTAAGGCCGATACGAGTGATGTAACCGTTTTTGATTTTCAATACGGACAAGTTTCTTATCAAATAAATACATTAAATCGCAAACAGTATGCCACCGAGGGAACAAATCTTTTAATGAGAATTAAATATGTGAGTGGATTAGAAAGTTATTACCCGGGTTCAACCACAAATGATTCAATTGAATTAATCAATAGTCCTGGCCATAATTGGTTTAATGCGAAGGTT
>Ga0315900_10006169_pt1 | contig 16186 bp, 17 predicted proteins | sample LakEriMetagenome_FD_203521 | JGI IMG/M metagenome (GOLD analysis project Ga0315900, IMG submission 203521) | Freshwater fungal communities from buoy surface, Lake Erie, Ohio, United States - Buoy 12 MA114 | ecosystem: Environmental > Aquatic > Freshwater > Lake > Lake biofilm | place: USA: Lake...
ACGCTGGGCATGCGCTCATGCACCGCCACCGCGAAGCCCTGCTGCGCGAGGCGCTCGGCCGCCATCAGGCCTGCGGGCCCGGCGCCGATGACGACCACGCGCTGTTCCCTTGGCGCGCTCATCGGGCTTCACTCGGCGCGATGCGCGAGAGGGGCCAAGCATGCGGACGATTCTGGTGACCGGCGGGGCCGGCTTTGTCGGCCTCAACCTGGTGGAGGCGCTGCTGGGGCGGGGTGATCATGTGGTGGTGTTTGGGCGCGAAGCCGCGCTGCCGCCAGAGGCCCAGACCGCTTTTCGCACCCTGCCCGGGCGGCTCGAAGTCATCCAGGGCGATGTGCTGGATGAGGCCGGGCTGCGGGGCGTCTTCACCCGCTTCAAGCCCGACGGTGTGCTGCCCTTCGCCGCCGTCACGGCGGGGCCGGTGCGTGAGGCCGCTTCGCCGCGGCTGGTGGTGGACACGAATTTCGGCGGCGTGATCGCCACATTGCAGGCGGCGCGCGATGCTGGCGGCGTGCGGCGCGTGGTGCTGCCCTCTTCGGCGGCCGTCTATGGGGAATCTGCCTACACCCACACGGTGCTGGATGAGGTCACCACGCCCTGCGCGCCGATCTCGCTCTATGGCGTGACGAAGTTCAGCGTCGAGCGCGGCGGGCTGCGCCTGGCCGGGCTATGGGGGCTGGATGCCGTGGCGGCGCGCATCGGCGCCACCTATGGGCCGTGGGAGCGCGACACGGGCATGCGCGACACGCTGAGCCCGCACCTCGCCATCGCGCAGGTCGCCGTGCGGGGCGGGGAGGCGGTGCTGCCGGCGGTCATCCATGCCTATGACTGGGTCTATATCCGCGATCTTGTGGCCGGGCTGCTGGCGCTGCTGGACCACCCGGCGCCGCCGCATCGCGTGGTGAATCTCGGATCGGGCGCGGATTGGTCAGGCGCGGTGCTCGAATGCTGCGCCGCTTTCGCGGCGGCCTTCCCCGGCTTTCGCGCGCGCCGCGCCGAGCCCGGTGAGGCGCCGAGCATCGCCTTCCAGGAGGTGAAGCCGCGCGGTGTGCTGAGCCCGGCCCGCGGGGCGGATTTCGGCTGGCGGCCACGCTTCAGCCCGGTCGAGGCCTATGCGGATTACGCGGCCTGGCTAGCGCGGCACCCGGCGGCCGCGTGAGGCTCACTCCCGCCGCAATACGCCATCCACCAGCCGATCCGCCCAGGGCTTGGAGGTGAAGGCTGCGCGTAGCGCGGCCTCGTCGTAATCCTCGCGCAGCCAGTCGAGGAAAGGCTTCGGCCCCTGCGCCGCCTGGAAGGCGCCGTACTCACGGAAAAAGGCGTCGAGGATGCCGGTGCGGCTCGCCGCGACATGGCCGAAGCGCCAATGCAACTGGCCGAGCGCTTCCTCCACGCTGCGCCTCTGCAACAGCAGCCAGATGCCCGCCACCAGCCCGGTGCGGTCGGCGCCGGATTTGCAATGGATCAGCACGGGCTCCGGCAAGTCTGCGAACAACCCCGCCAGGCGTAGGATGCGGTCCTTGTGCGGCGCGCCGCGGCTTTCGAAGGGCGCGTCCACATGAATCAGGCCCAGCGCTCCGGCCCGCGCACGGCCCAGTGCATCGCTGCCGCACTCCTGCCGATGCCCGCGCAAATTCACCACACTGCGCAGCCCATGCCGGCGCTGCGCCGCATCCAACTGCCAGGGCAGCGGGTGGTTCGAGCGATAGAGCCGGCCTTCCGCCACCACGCCCCAATTCCGCCAGCCGAGCCGCAGCGCGGCATGGTCCACGATCAGGCTGTTCAGCCAGGCGCCGCGACGGCCCGAAGCAGTTGTGAGATCACGCGGCACTCAATCGGCCTTGGCGGAAGCGTCCGAGCGCGTCGCGCCGACGCGCGAAGCCAGCGCGGCGGCCATGAACTCGTCGATCTCGCCATCCAGCACCGCGTCCGGATTGCCCTTCTCGACGCCCGTGCGGAGGTCCTTGACCATCTGGTAGGGCTGCAGAACGTAGCTGCGGATCTGATGACCCCAGCCGATATCCGTCTTGCCGGCCTCGATCCCCGCGGTGATGGCCTCGCGTTTGCGCAGTTCCAACTCGTAGAGGCGCGCCTTCAGCATCTCCATGGCGATGGCGCGGTTCTTGTGCTGGCTGCGGTCCTGCGTGGAGGCGGCGACGATGCCGGTCGGGATATGCGTGAAGCGCACGCCCGATTCCGTCTTGTTCACATGCTGCCCACCCGCACCGGACGCACGGAACGTGTCCGTGCGCAGATCGGCCGGGTTGATCTCGATCTCGATGCGGTCATCGATCACGGGATAGACATAGACACTCGCAAAACTCGTCTGGCGGCGTGCCGCGGCGTCGAAGGGGCTGATGCGCACCAGCCGATGCACCCCCGTCTCGGTCTTGAGCCAGCCGAAGGCGTCCGTGCCGGTGATCTGGAGCGTGCAGGATTTGATGCCGGCCTGCTCGCCCTCGCTCTGCTCGGTCATCGTCACCTTGAAGCCGCGCTTTTCGGCCCAGCGCGTGTACATGCGCGCCAGCATCTCGGCCCAATCCTGCGCCTCGGTGCCGCCGGCGCCGGCGTTCACTTCAAGATAGGCGTCATTGGCATCGGCCTCGCCCGAGAGCAGGCTCTCGATCTCGCGGCGCTTGGCTTCCTCGGCGAAACGCTTGAGGTCGGTGACGGCGGCGTCGGCGGTGCCGGCATCGCCCTCGGCCTCCGCCATCTCGATGAGTTCCATCGCATCGGCCACGTCACGCGTCAGGCGCTGCACGCCCTCGACCTGCGCGGCGAGGCGATTGCGCTCGCGCATCAATTGCTGCGCCTTGTCGGCGTTGTTCCACAGCGAGGGGTCCTCGGAGAGGGCGTTCAGCTCCTCGAGGCGGCGTAGGGCGACATCCCAGTCAAAGATGCCTCCTCAGCAGGGCCACCGAATCGGTGATCTGCTCGTTCAAGGCGGCGGCGTCGGCGCGCATTGTCGGTCCAGTTCGTTGGGGCCTTCCGGCCGGGTGGCGCGTTATTGCCGGGTTCGCGCCGGCTGTGAAGCGCGCTATGCGGGCTGGCATGAAGGACCTCCCTTACCGCCACAATGTCGGGGCTGTGCTGTTCAACGCTGCCGGCCTGGTGCTGGTCGCGCGCCGCGCCGACATGCCCAACGCCGAGGGCGCGGCCGGCGGCTGGCAATTGCCGCAGGGCGGCGTGGACAAGGGCGAGGATCTCCGCGCCGCCGTGCTGCGCGAACTGGCCGAGGAGATCGGCACCGACAAGGCCGAGATCATCGCCGAACACCCCGAATGGCTGAGCTACGACTTCCCGGCCGATCTCCAGGCCATGCGCATCGCCCAGAAATACCGCGGCCAGCGCCAACGCTGGTTCGCACTCCGCTTCCTGGGCCAGGACAGCGACATCCGCCTGGACGCGGACCCGCACCCGGAATTCGACGCCTGGCGTTGGGCAAGGCTCGAGGAACTGCCGGGCCTCGCGGTGCACTTCAAACGCGACATCTACACGGAACTGACCCGGGCCTTCGCGTATCTCGCGGCACGGTGAGGGCGGGCGCTGCAGGGGGCAGCGCCCCCCATCACCCCGCCTTGTCGCCCGCCTTGTGCTCCACCGTCCCCAGCGCGTCGGCGAGCCGGTGCGTGGCGCTTCCCGGCCTTGCCGGTTGTTGTTGGCTGGCATGCGGCGCCCAGCCCGTGAGCATCAGCAGGCGCAGCGGCGCCGCGTAGCCCTGCGGTCCCGGGGTCAGGGAAGCGGCGGCCTGGGGAAACAGCGCGCGCGGCGGGGTCCTCCGGTCGCGCGCCAGCACGGCATTGCCCTCGCCGGCCGCGCGCAGATCCGCGAAAATCCCGAAGGGCGTCCTCCAAGCCAGGGCGAGTTCCTCCGCATCCGCCACCGGCAGGGCGAAGCCCGCGCGCTGCAGCAGCCCCGCCCCGTCGCGCAACTCCGGGAAGGGCGCGATGCGGGGCGAGAGGCCCCCGCGTAGCGCGATCTCGGTCGCGGCCAGCGCCTCGCGCAGCGGCTGCAGCGTGCCGAGGCCGGGCAGCGAGGCCAGGAACAGCCCGTCCGGGCGCAGCGCGCGGCGGAGCTGGATCAGCGCGCCGGGCAGGTCGTTCACGCCGTGCAGCGAGAGGCTCGCCACGATCAGGTCGAAGCTCTCCGGCGCGAAGGGCAGGAACTCCTCATCCGCCGCCACCCCCACCCCGCCCGCCAGGGCTGCCATGCGGGGCGAGAGGTCGGCCGAGACCACGAACTCCACACCCCGCGCCCGCAACTTCGGCGCCACCACGCCGCGCCCGCCGAGGTCGAGCGCGCGGGTGAAGCGCCGCGTCGTGTCGTCGAGCCGGTCGAGCAGCAGATCGGCCGCGGCCTCCAGGATCGGCGCCACCTGGTGCACACTGTCCGCCGCCCGGTCGCGCCGGCGCCGCAGCAAAGCGCGATCGAAAATCCGCATCGGGTCCATAACGGCCAGATGCGCCCGCTTCGCCCCGGCGACAAGCGGGTCTAAGCTCCCGCCATAACCAGAGGGAGCCCGACCATGAACGCCGCCGATGTCTCCGCCGCCCGCACTGTTGCCGTTGCCGCCACGATCGAGCGCATCCGCGCCATCCAGGCCGCGCAGGGCGTGACCCGCCCGGCGCTGGACGCCATTCGCGCGGAGCTCATGGCGCTGGCCGCGCAGGAGCACCTGTTCCCCTCGGCGCATTTCCCCCCGCCGCCGCCCGGCGAGAAGGGCGGCAACCGCTACTTCCTGCAGGAGGACCCGGATCACCGCCTCGCGCTCTACATGAACGCGCTGAATCCGGGCAATGCCACCAAGCCGCATGACCACACCACCTGGGCCGTGGTGGTCGCGGTGGAGGGGCAGGAGCTCAACAAGGTCTATGACCGCACCGATGACGGCACCGACCCCGAGCGCTGCGAACTGCGCCTGCGCGAGGAAATCATGGTCGAGCCCGGGCGGGGGATTTGCCTGATGCCGGAGGACATCCACTCGATCCACACCCTCGGCAGCGTGCCGACGCGCCACCTGCACATGTACGGCCTGGCGCTCGAAGTGCTGGACAACCGCAAGGGCTATGACGACGAGACCGGCAAGGTCACCGGCTACAACCGCGCCTACATGAAGCCCAGCCTGGCCCCGCTGGGCTGAGCCGGTGCTGGCCCCCCTCGTCTCCCCCAGCACGCTGAAATCCTGGCTGCGCGATGGCCGCGAACTGGCCATCCTCGACGCGCGGGAGGAGGGCGAGTTCGGCGCTTCCCATCTGTTCTGGGCGGTGCCTTGCCCGCTCTCGGTGGCGGAACTGCGCGCGCCCGCGCTGCTGCCGCGCCGCGAGGTACGCGTGGTCTGCACCGATGGCGGCGGTGGCCAGGCCGAGCGCCTCGCCGCCGTGCTGAAGCGGCTGGGCTGCACCGCGGTGCATCTGCTGGAAGGTGGCACGCCGGGCTGGCAGGCGGCGGGGTTCGAGGTCTTCTCGGGCGTGAACGTGCCCTCCAAGGCCTTCGGCGAGTGGGTCGAGCATCACTACGAAACGCCCTCGGTCGATGCCGCCGAACTCGCCGCGATGCAGGCGGCGGGCGAGGATCTGCTGGTGGTCGATTCCCGCCCGATGGCGGAGTTCGAGAAGATGTCGATCCCCGGCGGCATCAACGTGCCGGGGGGCGAGCTCGCCTATCGCGTGCCGGCCATGCTCGCGCGGCCGGGGACCAAGGTGGTGGTGAATTGCGCCGGGCGCACGCGCTCGATCCTCGGCGCGGAGAGCCTGCGCCGCGCCGGCCTGCCGAACGAGGTCGTGGCGCTGCGCAACGGCACGATGGGCTGGGAACTCGCGGGCTTCCGCTGCGACAGCGGCAAGCGCGACCGCTATCCGGAGGGCACGCCGCCCGACGCCGCCGAAAGCCGCGCCCGCGCCGAGGCCTTCGCGCGCAGCGCCGGCGTGCGCTGGATCGATTCCGGCGAACTCGCGCGGCTGCGCGATGAGGCTGCGCGCACGACCTATCTGCTCGATGTGCGCGACGCGGCCGAATACGCCGCGGGCCATCTGCCCGGGTCGCGCCACGCGCCGGGCGGGCAGTTGGTGCAGGCCACCGATGGCTGGGTCGCGGTGCGCCATGCGCGGATCGTGCTGGTGGACGATACCGGCACGCGCGCGGCCATGACCGCCGGCTGGCTTCGCCAATTGGGCGGGTGGGAGGTGCTGGTCCTGCGCGATGGGCTGGAAGGTCCCCTCGAAACCGGCACGCCGCGCGCAGCCGTGGCCGGGCTCGCCACGCCGCGCGGCGTCACGGCGCCTGAACTCGCCACCCAGCTTGCAGCGGGTCAGGCGGCGGTGGTTGATCTGTCGCGCTCCATCGCTTTCCGCGCGGGGCATATCCCGGCCGCGGTCTGGGGCATCCGCACGCGGCTCGGCACCCTCGCGGCCTCGCTGCCGGCCGAGGCGCTGGCGGTCGTCGCCGCCCCCGACCCGGACCTCGCCGCACTCGCGGCCGCGGAACTCACCGCCCTGCGCTCCGGCCCCGTCGCGGTGCTGGAGGGCGGCAATGCCGCCTGGCAGGCGGCGGGCCTGCCGCTTGCCGCCGACCGCCGCGTGCCGAGCGATGCCGAATGCGTCGATTGGTACCTGCGCCCCTATGACCGCAATGCGGGCGTGGAAGTAGCGATGCATGCCTACCTCGCCTGGGAGATCGACCTGGTGCACGCCGTCGAACGCGATGGCGACGCGCCCTTCGGCGCCTGGTGAGATGAACAGCCCCGTCGCGGCCGGGTTGCGCCGGTTGGGCGCGGGGCTGCTCGACACGCTGCTGCCACCGCATTGCCTGAGCTGCGATGAAGGGGTGGAGGTGCAGGGCACGCTCTGCCCAGGCTGCTTCCGCGCCACCCACAGCCTCACCGAGCCCTTCTGCGCCCGCTGCGGCGTGCCTTTCCTGCATGCGGGGCAGGGGGTGGGCGGGCTCTGCCCGAACTGCCTGAGCCACACGCCCGCCTATGACGCCGCGCGCGCCGCGCTGCATTACGATGAGGGCGCGCGGCGCCTCCTGCTCCCCTTCAAGCATGCCGACCGGCCGGAACTCGCCGGGCCGCTCGCCCTGCGCATGGTCCGGGCGGGACGCGACCTGCTGGCGCGCGCCGATCTGGTCGCGCCCGTACCGCTGCATTGGCTGCGGCTCTGGGCGCGGCGCTACAACCAGGCGGCGTTGCTGGGCCGCCGTGTGGCGCGGCAGGCGGGGCTGCCCTTCCTGCCCGACCTGCTCACCCGCGCCCGCGCCACGCCGCCGATGGGCGACCGCAGTGCCGCCGAGCGCGCCGCGTTGCTCGCCGGCGTCTTCCGCCTGCATCCGCGCCGCACCGGCGCGGTGGCGGGCCGGCGCGTGCTGCTGATCGACGATGTGATGACCTCCGGCGCCACGGCGGAGGCCTGCGCGCTGGTGCTGCGCGCGGCCGGGGCCGCCGGGGTGGATGTGCTGGCCGCCGCGCGCGTGCCCGACCCCCGCCTCGCGGAGCGGGCCTGACTGCCCCTTGCAGAGCGGGCTTGACCGCAACGCCTCTCGCCCCGATGTGATCTGCATGGCCAAGATCGAGATCTTCACCCAGGACTTCTGCCCCTACTGCGCGCGCGCCCTGGGGCTGTTCCAGAAGAAGGGCGTGCCCTTCGAGGAAAAATACGCCCCCCAGGGCTCGGACAACCGCAAGGAGGCCATCGCGCGCTCCGGCGGGCGGACGACGGTGCCGCAGGTGTTCATCGACGGACGGCATATCGGCGGCTGCGATGATCTGATCGCGCTCGACCGCAAGGGCGGGCTCGACCCGCTGATCGCGGCCTGACGCATGATCCACTACCAGCTGCGCTGCGCCGCCGGGCATGGCTTCGACGGCTGGTTTCCCGATAGCGCCAGCTTCGACAAGCAGGCCAAGGCGGGGCTGGTGGAGTGCCCGCATTGCGGCACGACGCAGGTCGAGCGCGCGCTGATGGCGCCCGCCATCCGCAAATCCCGCCGCAAGGCGTTGCCCGCGCCGGCCCCCGCGACCGAGGCCGAGGCGCCCGCCGCGACAGCGCCTGCGCCCGTCCCGGCGCCCGAAGCCCCCGCCGCGCGCGTCGCCGCGGGGCCGATGCCGGCGCAGGTCGTTGCCCTGCTGCAGCGCATGCGCGCCGAGGTCGAGAAGAATTGCGACTATGTCGGCAAGGACTTCGCCGAGGAAGCGCGCAAGATCCACATGGGCGAGACCGAAGAACGCGGCATCTATGGCGAGGCAACCCAGGCCGAGGCCGAGGCCCTGGCGGAGGAGGGCATCGACATCGCCCGCCTCCCCTGGGTGCCCCGCGCGGACGGGTAGAAGGGCCGCGTCAGCGGCCCCGCGCGCAGAGCAACCGCGTCGCCGGCGCTACAGCGCGTCGGCGCGCAGCCAAGCGCGCGGGTCGAAGCACTGCTTCGACCGCGCCCGGCGTTTGAGGGCTATTCAAACCTGCAGGCTTCATCGAAGGTCAGGCGCGGGCTGCGCGGGAAGAGACCTTCCGGATCGCCATAGCCGAGATTGACCAGGAAGTTCGACTTCCAGTTCGTGCCAAGGAAGAAGGCCGAATCCACCTTGTAGTTGTCGAAACCGCTCATCGGCCCGACATCAAGCCCCACTGCACGCGCCGCCAGCATCAGATAGGCGCCCTGCAGCGTGCCGTTGCGCATCGCCGTCGCCTCGGACAGCGAGTAATTGTCCGCGAACCAGCCGCGCGCATCGGCATGCGGAAACAGGAAGGGCAGCTTGTCGTAGAATTGGCTGTCGTTCGCCACGATCACCGTGACCGGCGCCATCATCGTCTTCTCGATATTGCCGGGCGAGAGCGCATCCTTCAGCTTCGCCTTGCCCTCCGCCGTGCGGATGAAGATGAAGCGCCCGGGCGAGGAATTGGCCGAGGTCGGCGCCCATTTCAGCAAATTGTAGAGCTCTTCCAGCTTGGCGTCCGGCACCGGCCGGTCCTGCCACTTGTTGTGCGTCCGCGCCTCGCGGAACAGCTGGTCGAGCGCGCGGTCATCGAGCGCCCCGGTGGTGGTCTCGGACATGGCATGGTCTCCAGGGTGAAGGTCGAGGCCCAGATGATCCGGATCGACGGCGCGCGCCAGGGCGCGCCGCCGATGGTGGTCATCGCCTCACAGAATGAAGCGCGAGAGGTCGGCGCTGCCGGCCAGCGGACCGACGCGCGTATTCACCAGCGCCGCATCCACCGTGATCGTCTCCCCCGCCCGATCGGAGGCGGTGTAGGAGATCTCATCCAGCAGCCGCTCCATCACGGTCGCCAGCCGCCGCGCGCCGATATTCTCGACGCTGGCGTTGATGTCGGCGGCGAGGCCGGCGATGGCATCCGTCGCATCCTCGGTGATGTCGAGCGTGACACCCTCCGTGCCCAGCAGCGCGATGTACTGCTTCACCAGCGAATGCTCCGGCTCGGTCAGGATGCGGCGGAAATCCGCGCGCGTGAGCGCCGAGAGCTCGACGCGGATCGGCAGGCGGCCCTGCAATTCCGGCAGCAGGTCAGAGGGCTTGGCCTGGTGGAAGGCACCGGAGGTGATGAACAGGATGTGGTCCGTCTTCACCGGCCCATGCTTGGTGGACACGGTCGTGCCCTCGATCAGCGGCAGCAGGTCGCGCTGCACACCCTCACGGGAGACGTCGCCGCCGCGGAAGCCGCCTTCCTGCGTGCGGGCCGCGACCTTGTCGATCTCGTCGATGAAGACGATGCCGTTGTTCTCGGCATTCGCCACGGCGTCGCGGGTCAGGGCCTCGGCATCGAGCAGCTTGTCGGCTTCCTCGCGCTGGAGTGCGATGCGCGCCTCGGCCACGCTCATCTTGCGCGGCTTCTGCCGGCCGCCGAACATTTTGCCAAGCATCTCCTGCATGTTGCCCATCTGGCCGGGCGGCATGCCGGGCATGTCCATCATGCCGATGGGCATGCCCCCCGTTGGATCGGTGACCTGCACTTCGATCTCGCGCGTCTCGAGCGTGCCTTCGCGCAGCATGCGGCGGAACTTCATGCGCGTCTCGCCCGAGGCACCCTCGCCGACGAGGGCGGTCACGAGGCGTTCTTCCGCGTTGAGCTCGGCCTTCGCCTGCACGGATTTGCGCGCATTCTCGCGCATCTGCGTGATGCTGACCTCGATGAGGTCGCGAATGATGCTGTCCACGTCGCGGCCGACATAGCCGACCTCGGTGAACTTCGTCGCCTCCACCTTCAGGAAGGGCGCATTGGCGAGCTTGGCGAGGCGGCGCGCGATCTCGGTCTTGCCGCAGCCGGTCGGGCCGATCATGAGGATGTTCTTCGGCACGACCTCTTCGCGCAGCCCGGGCGCGAGTTGTTGGCGGCGCCAGCGATTGCGCAGCGCGATGGCCACCGCGCGCTTCGCGTCATTTTGGCCGACGATGTGGCGATCGAGCTCGGAGACGATCTCGCGCGGGCTGAGGTTCACGGTTTCCGTCACGGTTCGATCACTTCGAGAACGATGTTGCCGTTGGTGTAGACGCAGATGTCTGCGGCGATCTTCATCGCGCGGCGCGCCACATCCTCGGCGCCGATGCCCTCCACCGGCAGCAGCGCGCGCGCGGCCGCCAGCGCGTAATTGCCGCCCGAGCCGATGCCGATCACGGCGTCCTCCGGCTCCAGCACGTCGCCCTGACCGGTCAGCAGCAGGGAGCGCTTGGAATCCGCGACCGCGAGCAGGGCTTCCAGCCGCCGCAGATAGCGATCCGTGCGCCAATCCTTGGCGAGTTCCACGCAGGCGCGTTCGAGCTGGTCGGGGAAGCGTTCAAGCTTCGCCTCCAGCCTTTCGAGCAGCGTGAAGGCATCAGCCGTCGCCCCGGCGAAGCCGGCGAGGACCTTGCCCTGGGCGATGCGGCGCACCTTGCGCGCATTGCCCTTCACCACGGTCTGCCCGAGCGAGACCTGGCCATCGCCGGCCATGGCCACGCGGCCATCCTTGCGCACGCAGAGGATGGTGGTGCCATGCCAGCCCAGCGGGTCGCGCTGGGACGTATCGAGGGAGTGTTGCATGGCGTCTCACATGGCGCGGCGCGGCCAGCGTCGCAAGTGTCAGGCGGGAAGGCCCGCCAGCGCGTCATCCACCGCATCGCCGAAGCGCGCCACGATGGCTTCGATATCGGCCGGTTTGGCGATGTAGGGGGGGGCGAGCAGCACATGGTCGCCGCGCTTGCCATCCAGCGTGCCGGCCATGGCATAGCAGGCCAGGCCCCGGTTGTAGGCGGCCTGCTTGATGCGGTCGTTCAGCTTGAGTGCGGGGTCGAAGGGCGCGCGGGTGGCGCGGTCCGTCACGAATTCCGCGCACCAGAACAGCCCGCGCCCGCGGATATCGCCGACATGGCGGTGGTTGCCGAGCCGCTCCACCAGGCGCTGTTCCAGCAGCGCGCCCATGGCCTGAACATTGGCGAGCAGTCCTTCCTCGCGGATCACCCGCTGCACGGCGAGTGCCGCCGCGCTCGCCACCGGATGCGCCTGGTAGGTGTGGCCATGCATGAAGGCGCCCGAGCCATCGCGCAGCGCGGCCACGACATGCCCGGCGATGAGAATACCGCCGATCGGCTGGTAGCCGCCGCCGAGGCCCTTGGCGACGATCTCGATATCGGGTGTCACACCTTCCTGCTCCCATGCATGCATGGTGCCGGTGCGGCCCATGCCGCACATCACCTCGTCCAGGATCAGCAGCGCGCCGTGGCGGTCGCAGACCGCGCGCATCGCGGGGAAATAGCCGGGCAGGGCGGTGACGCAGCCCAGCGTGGCGCCGACCACCGGCTCGGCGATGAAGGCGGCGACGGTATCGGGGCCGAGGCGTTGGAACTCGGCCTCCAGTTCCGCGGCGAGGCGCGCGACGTAGTCGGCGTCACTCTCGTTCTCGCCGCGCTCGCGATAGGCGTAGCAGGCGGAGACATGGCTGAAGGCGTCCGAGAGCAGCGGCTGGTAGAGCGCGCGACGCATCGCATTGCCGCCGGCGGCGAGCGCGCCGAGCGTGTTGCCATGGTAGCTCTGCCGCCGCGCGATGAAGCGGGCCCGCTGCGGCTGGCCAATCTCGCAAAAGTACTGGCGCGCGAGTTTCAGCGCGGCCTCCATCGCCTCACTGCCGGAGGAACACAGGTACATATGCGTGAGCCCGCCTGGCTCACCCTCCAGCACCATATCGGCGAGCGCCTCCGCGCTTTCACAGGAGTAGAGCGAGGTATGCGCGTAGCAGAGCTGTTCCTGCTGCGCGCGCATCGCTTCCAGCACGCGTGGGTGTCCGTGGCCGAGACACGCCACGGCCGCTCCACCCGAGCCATCGATGATGGTGCGGCCGTTGGAATCATGCAGGTAGATGCCCTCGCCGCGCAGCGCGCGGGGCGGGTCGGTGCGCAGGCTGCGCTGGATCAGGCGGGACATGGCGCTACTCCGATGCCAGAGCGATGCAGGCGAAGCCAACGCGCGCCTCGGTGGGCACGCCGAAACGCGCGGTGTGGCGTGCCGGCAGGCCGCGCGGGAAGTGCTTCACATATTCGGCGTTGCAGTCGTGGTAGTCGGCCGGGTCGGTGATGAGCATCGTCACCTGCACCACGCGATCGAGGCTGCTGCCGGCCTCAACCAGATAGCCGCTCATCGCGGCGAGTGCGTTGCGCACTTCCTCGGCCGCGCTCGCGCCGCGATGGATGCCGCGCGCGGGATCATGCGGCGCAGTGTGGCCGGAGACGAAGATGAGCCCGCCGGCGCGCGCGACATGGCTGAAGGGGCGCGTCTCGCCGGGTTCGGGCTGGCCCAGGAACTCGATCATCGCACTCCCCTTCAAGGCGGCGTCAGCAACCCGACCACCGCGCCCGTCATGCAGCAGGCGATGCTCGCCGCGACCAGCGACGGCAGGCCGAGCTTCACGATGTCGGCGCGCCGCTCCGGGCACATCGCCACCATGCCGCCGAGCATGATGCCCACCGAACCGAAATTCGTGAAGCCGCAGAGCGCATAGGTCAGGATCAGGCGCGAGCGCTCGCTCAGGCCGAGCCCGCCCGAGGTCGCGAGTTCGAGATAGGCGACGAACTCATTCACCACGACCTTGGTGCCGAGCGAGGCGCCGACCACGCCCGCACTCTCCACCGGAATGCCCATCGCAAAGGCGAGCGGCCAGAAGACCACGCCCGCGATGCGCTGCAGCGTGAGGCCCGTGATGGGTTCGAGCATCATGTTCACCAGCGCGACCAGAGCGACGAAGACGATCAGCATCGCCATGATGCCGAGCAGCAATTGCAGCCCGTCCATCGTGCCGCGCACCACGGCCTCCATCGCGCTGTCATGGAGGCGCGGCGCATCGGCTGCCTGCTCCGCGGCCGGGCGCGGATCCTCGGGACGCGGCGGCATCATCAGCAGGGCGGCGAGGATCGAGGCCGGTGCGGCGACCAGGCTCGCCACCAGCAGCTGCGCGGCCGCATCCGGCACCACAGGCGCGATCATCACCGCATAGACGACCAACATGTTGCCGCTGATGGTGGCCAGGCCCGCGGTCATCACCACGAACATCTCGGATCGCGTCAGCCGCGCCAGCCAGGGGCGGATCAGCAACGGCGCCTCTACCATGCCGACGAAGACATTGGCGGCGACCGAGAAACCCGCTGCGCCACCCAGGCCGAAGCTGCGCGTCAGCACCTTGCCCATGGCTGCGACCACCACCGGCAGCACGCGCCAGTGGTACAGCAGGGCCGAGAGCGCGCCGACCACCAGCACCAGCGGCAGCGCCTGGAAGAACAGGATGAAGCCTGCGCCGGGGAAGGGCTCCGCGAAGGGCAGCGGACCGCCGCCGAGATAGCCGAAGACGAGCGTGGTTCCCTGCCGCGTCGCCGCCGCCAACGCATTCACCGCATCGCCCACCAGCGCGAAGCCGGCGCGCAACGGGCCGACATGCAGCAGCGCGGCGGCGAGGATGATCTGCAGCCCGAGCCCCGCGACAATCACGCGCAGCGACACGCCGCGCCGGCAGCCGCCGAGCATCCAGGCCAGCGCGGCCAGCGCCAGCAGGCCCAGGCCGGATTGGAGTTGCAGCAGGCTCATGCCTCCTCCTCCGAATCGTCGAGGGCATCGGCGATGCCGAGCACGAGGCCGGTCTGCTCGCCGGGCATCGCCTCGATGCCTTTCAGCTTCTTCGTGATCTGCTTCGTGCGATGCTGGGCCTCGCCGATCGTCTTGGTGACGGTGCCCACCTGGCTGCCGAGCTTGTCGAGCACCGCGCTCATCTTGCCCATCTCGCCCTTGGTGGCGGAGAGCAGCTCACGCACGCTTTCCGCATTCTTCGACAGTGCGAGCGTGACATGGCCCAACTGGATGGTGCGCAGCAGGGCGGGCAGCAGCGAGGGGCCGAGGATCAGCACGCGATGCTTGCGCCCGACATCGTCGATCAGCCCGGGGATGCGCGCGACCTCGGCGTAGAGGCCCTCGGTGGGCAGGTACATCACGCCGAACTCCACCGTGCGCGGCGGGCAGATGTATTTCTCGGCGATCTTCTTCGCCTCGCCGCGGATGCGCGTCTCCAGCGCCTTGCGCGCCTGCGCCTCGGCGACAGGGTCCGCGGCCTCCCAGGCGTTGAGCAGGCGTTCATAATCCTCGATGGGGAATTTCGCATCAACCGGCAGCAGCACGCGCGCCTCGCCGGTGCTGGGCATGACCACCGCGAACTCGACCGAATCGGCGCTGCCCTCGCGCAGCCGCGCATTGGTTTCGTAAGAGCCCTCGGGCAGGATGTCGTCGAGCAGTGCCTTGACCTGCGTCTCGCCCCAGCCGCCGCGCGTCTTCACATTGCCGAACAGGCGCTTGATGTCGCCGATCTGCGCCGTCACGGCCTGCACATCGCCCATCGCCTTCTGCACGGCGGTGAACTGGTCGATCACGCGATTGAAGCTCTCCGCCATCTGCTTCTCGACCGCGGATTGCAGCTGTTCGTTCACCGATTTCTGAATATCGGCCAGGCGCTTGTCATTCGCCTCACGCATTTCGGTGAGCTTGGCCTCGAGCTGCGCGCGGGTCTTCTCGGCCTCCACCGCCATGGCCTGCTGGGCGCGTGTTTCGGCCTCGGCGAGCACGGTGCGCAGTGCTTCGACGGTGAGCTTCAGCGCGCCGAGTCCGGCCTCCATGTCGCGCTTTAGCGCGGCCTCGGCCTCGGCCTGGGTGGCGCGGTGGCGCGCGGTGGCCTCGGCCTGCTCGCGCAGTGCGGCGTTCAGCGCCTTGGTCTGGTCGAGGATGGCGGCGGAGAGCTTCTCCGCCACCTCGCTGCTGCGCAGCGCGATCTCGCCCGGCAGGGCGGCGAGGCGCTCGCCCTGGCGCTCCTGCGCGCCCTGCAACAGGGCGATGGCGGGGTCGGCGGGGGGGCGGCGCAGCAGCAGCACGAGCAGGATCGCGATGCCCACCAGCAGCGCCAGCAGCGAGAGGATCGAAGCATCCGGCATCTGGGCACCCCTTCGGATCGCGCCCGAATCGGGCGGCGAGACTCAGTGCCGGAAGTGTCGCATCCCGGTGAAGACCATGGCGAGGCCGGCCTTGTTCGCAGCCGCGATCACCTCGGCATCGCGCATCGACCCGCCCGGCTGGATCACCGCCGTGGCGCCCGCGGCGGCCGCGGTCTCGAGCCCATCCGCGAAGGGGAAGAAGGCGTCCGAGGCGACGACGCTGCCCTCGGCAAGCGGCCGGTCGAGCCCCGCCGCCTTGGCCGCGGCCTCCGACTTCCAGGCGGCGATGCGGCTGCTTTCCACGCGGTTCATCTGCCCCGCGCCGATGCCCGCCGTGGCGAGGCCCTTGGCATAGACGATGGCGTTCGACTTCACATGCTTGCAGACGCGGAAAGCGAAGAGCAGGTCCGCCATCTCGGCCTCGCTCGGTGCGCGCTGAGTCACCACGCGCAGCATCGCCGCCTCCACGCGCCCCACATCGCGCGACTGCGCCAGGAAGCCGCCGGCAACCGACTTGAAGGTGCGGCCAGGTGCTGCGGGGTCCGGCATGCCGCCCGTCAGCAACAGCCGAAGGTTCTTCTTGCGGGCGAAGATGGCGCGCGCGGCCTCGTCCGCATCGGGGGCGACGACGACCTCGGTGAAGATCGCGGTGATGCGCTCGGCCGCCGCGGCATCGAGCACACGGTTGGCGGCGACGATGCCGCCGAAGGCCGAGACCGGGTCGCAGCGTAGCGCGAGATCCCAGGC
>Ga0315900_10006171_pt1 | contig 16186 bp, 19 predicted proteins | sample LakEriMetagenome_FD_203521 | JGI IMG/M metagenome (GOLD analysis project Ga0315900, IMG submission 203521) | Freshwater fungal communities from buoy surface, Lake Erie, Ohio, United States - Buoy 12 MA114 | ecosystem: Environmental > Aquatic > Freshwater > Lake > Lake biofilm | place: USA: Lake...
CACCTTATTTAAGGTCAAACGTGGCGGCTGCAACTTACCAACTTATTTTAGATACTATTCCGCTTGCTGTATTCGGTGCTGGTAGTGGTGCGGCAGGCGATACGGCAGCATTCAGCACATCGGCGGTTTATGGCAGCTTTTACAATGCAGGTAACGATACTTTAATAATTACGCAAATGAGGGCGGGTGTGTTAGGTACTTCGCCAAGCATTACGACTGAAGTATATTGGAACGATAGTTTAAATATAACGGCAGGTGCAACGATATTAGTTACAGGAGGTACATCGGTAACGGGTACAATCGGAGCGACTAACGTAACATCATTCACAAATAATAAGATTCCGCCAAATGTATGGGTATTTGTTCGTACAAGTGCGGTGGCAACAAAGCCGACTTACTTTACATTAACTTTGTTAGGATATAGAAAACGTCAATGAGATATATTTTAATCATATTAGTTTTTCTTTCGGTAGGTGCAAAGGCGCAAATGGTTATCAAAGCGCACGCTAATTACAGACCATACGCACAGCCTGCGGTTAATCTTTTATTAGATGATTATCCCAATGCTGCGGCTGCTTATTCATTACGCAACTTATCATCTACTTATACAGGACCATTGATTAGGGTAAGGAAAGATACAACGGGGCAGCCAGAGATGGATATTTATGGGGATTATTACGGGAATTTAGATACGGTAGGGTTGAAGAACTTTTTAAATGCAAGGTCGGGATGGGTAACGACATGGTATGACCAGTCAGGCAATAATCGGAATGCAGTTCAAAACACTGGGGCGTCACAACCATTTATAGTTAGCTCAGGGGTTGTTCAAAGAATTGCTAATAAGCCTACGGTTGTATTTTTAAGTGCATCTAATTTTACAGTTAATTTTAATGGCGTATCAAATGCTACTCATTTTCACGTAGGACAAACAAGTACATTGAACTCCGCATCTACTATTTTTTTACAAGGAGACGCAAATACCAAATGGTATTTACCTGTATCAAGCGGAAGTTCTGGAGCTATTTATTCTAATGTAGGCACTCCTACAACATATTTTAATGGTGTTTTAAATACGGCAACTACACAAGGGCAATTATATACAAATTTAATTAACACTAATGTGATTGCAAGTATAACAAACGCTAATACAAGCACATGGACAGGAATAAATTTTGATTTGACTGGTACTTCTGCGTATGAATCAATAAGATTTAGAAGTGAATTAATTATTTACAATTCAGACCAATCCTCCAACCGCACAGGCATTGAAAACAACATAAACGACTATTATAACATCTACTGGAACGGGGACTTCACAGGATTGTTAGATACCTACGGAAGTTCAGCCGCTGCTTATTCATTACGCAATCTTTCATCTACTTACACAGGGCCATTGATAAGAGTTAGGAAAGATACAACAGGGCAGCCTGAGATGGATATTTATGGCGATTATTATGGAAATTTAGATACGGTAGGATTGAAGAATTTCGTAGGTGCTGGTAACAATGGATTCGTAACGGTCTGGTATGACCAGTCGGGTAATGCGAGAAATGCAACGCAAACAACGGCAGCTAGTCAGAGAAGGATAGTAGTTTCAGGAACAATACAAAGAGAAAACGGAAAACCTGTTATTATAGACGGAAGCGTTTTTTCAGGTTACACAATAACTTATTTTGATGTTAGTCAGAATTGGTATGTTTTCTCTACAGTAAAACCAAGCACAGTTGCCTCACAACAAGTTACAATAGGTCATCTAGGGCCTGGTGGAGTTATAGGACAAATATATTTAGGTTTTGGAAGAAGCAGTAGGCAATATTTAACTTGGTATAATGCATATTTATCAAATTCAACAAATGCACTGACTACAAATCAACAGCTATTAACTTATTTTAAAACAGGGACAACAAGTAATTGGAGCTATGGATATTTTACAAATGGCGCAGCGAATGGCTCATTTACAAATTCTGGTAATCCTCCAAACATAACTACAAATTTTGGTTTAGGCTCATTTTATTCACCTATGATAGAATTTATTATTTACACTTCAAACCAATCCTCCAACCGCACAGGAATTGAAAACAACATAAATTCTTACTACTCAATCTATTAATTATGGAATATATTAAAGTTTTACCACAAGCAGGATTAACATCCGAACAGAGAGCAGAAGCTATCTCTTACGAACTCTGGGCGATAAGCAGGCCGCCTGCAATCCGCAACCCTAACGATGTGACGGCTTATATGTTTGGATGGGTTAAGCATCCAACACAGGACCCGGCATATACAGAGGTTGTTGATACGGCTTTGGATGTGGAGTTGGATTACAATATAATTGTGCATCCCGAAAACAATCTGACTAATCTGATTGCTTTGTTCCCTGAATTATCGCAAGCGGAAAAGGATGGACTGGCAGCTTTTATCGAATCACAGCAAAGCTTTCCGTTTCAGTATATCGTACCTTCAGATGTAACGGTATTTACTTACGAACAAATGAAAGAAGCAGGATGGTTTCCTGAACCTGAATTGTTTGTAAATATTTAAAATAAAAGTATTCAAATAATGCCTACAGTAATTAATTCAGTAAGAAGAGCAGAGGCTAATATTAAAGCCTACCAGGGGGATACGTTTTCTCCTGAGCTTACATTTACAGATGATAATGATGATCCTCTAGATTTTACTGGTGTAACATTCAAGATGCAGATCAGGAAGAAGGATGGTACACTTATGCAGACTCTTATACAGGATACTGATTTTACTCTTTCAGATCCTGCTGACGATGGTAAAATATTTTTCGGAACAATTATAGATATCGAAAAGGGTATCTATGAATACGACTTACAGGGGACTTGGCCAGACGACTCTGTTGTTACACTTCTTGGCGGACAATTCGAAGTAATTAAAGAGGTTACAGTATGAGTGTAGAGATTCTACCTATAGGCTATTACACAGTAACGGTTACGACTCCGGAGGTATACACTATTGAGGTGGTCACTCCTGAGGCGTATACAGTTACAGTTGAAGAGCCTGCGACATACACTATAGGTGTTAATGGCACTCAGGGTCCTCCCGGCCCTACCGGTCCTACAGGCCCGCAAGGTCCTCCCGGTGCTGATGGTGTTATAGGTGTAGATGGTAAAAGTGCCTATGAGATATGGTTAGATGAAGGTAATGTAGGTACTGAGCAGGACTTCTTGGATTCACTTGTTGGTGCTGATGGTGCTCCTGGTGCACAAGGCCCTCCAGGAGTAGCCATTGACTTTATTCAGAATACCACTCCTACAGGAACAGGAACGAGTAGTATTCCTGCCGGGGCTTTATGGTTTCATTCTGATACAGGTATCCAATACACATACTACCACGATGTTGATACGTACCAATGGGTACAGGAGACGCTGCCAGAAGGTCCTCAAGGGCCTCAAGGAGCAAATGGAACAAATACCGTAAATTCGCTTACAGCAACTACGTTCAACGGATTACTGAAGGGAAATGGCAGTGTGGTTAGTGCAACAAGTGTGCTGACTGAAATAGGATTCACACCTGAGAACGTGGCTAACAAAGAGAATGTAACGCTTGACACTTCGTCAACAAAGTATCCTACAAACAATCTTGTGAAGACAAGTTTGGACGCTTTTGCTGATGATGTGGATTATGCGATAATGATAAATCAAAGAATACTATTTAATTTTTAATATATGAGTTTACCAGCAGGAAGTTTAGTTAGAGTAGCAAATCAGCCAAGTGCTGGCTTTGCGGTGCTTACAGGTACTACTATAGGCACATTAGGAAGCAACACTAACGGAACAACAATAGAGACAGCAGGAACGTATGGTACGAGAGTGATAAGCCTGACAGCGGTTACAAACGATACTGTAACTGTGAACGTGTTTCTGTACATTTTAAGAGGTGGTTCTACTGTAGTTCCTTTAGGACTTGTGAACGTGCCTGTTTCAAGTGGTAACACGTTTGCAGCGAGGTTTGCGGTGGACTTCTTGAATGGTACAAACATTCCAGGACTTCCTTTGGATAACACAGGAAGGCAGTATATACCTCTCTTAGCAGGTGATGTGTTAAGAGCAACAACACTCGCAAACTTATCGGGAGGTACTTCCTGCTTTATTCAGGCAATGGCATTAGATTATTTAGCTCCATAAATGTAACGATATGAATGGTGTAGCAAATGGTGTATATGGTGGTGACTTACCGAATCAGATAAACACTCCGTGGATTGACTTCTCACAACAATCAACATATGTTGGATGGAGTAGTTTTAGTGGTAGGATATATAAATATAAGATTGTAGGTAATATTGTTTATGTTAGTTTTTCTTTTGATGGAACTTCTAATTCAACTTCTACAACATTTACATTGCCAATATTGCCAAAAGCATCATTCACATTCCCTTTTTCGTTAAATGCAGATTCTGGAATCTACACCATTCAAGGTTTTGGTATTAATACATCTGGAAATATTATAACTTGCTACAAACCAACATCTACATCTAATTTAAATATAACAACAAATTGGACAGCATCTGGATTCAAACAAATATCAGGTCAATTCTTCTACGAAATATAAAATTATGACATACAACTTTGACTTTTACATTGAGAAAGACAGTAAACCCTATCTGACAACAGAGAAGGCTGCTACATACATCAGCGATATTCTCTATTCGAGAGTGTCATCTGATAAACCTTTGCTCGAAGCAAGGATAGCATCAGACCTTGAAACAACAGGAGAAACAGCTCTTATTGAGGATGAAAGACTGCATTTATTAAATGTTCTTCTCTCCCTCAATATAGACAACTATGCTAAGAGTAAGCTTGTTTTCCCTCTTGTTCAGGATGTTGTGGATGGTGTTCCTGTTAGGGTTACAAGATGGCAGCTTAGAGCGCAGTTAGCTATTCTTGGCTTAGAAGCTAATGTTACAGCAGCTTTAAATGCTCTTCCTGATAGCACACAAGCTGAACAGGAGTTTAAGATTAAGGCTCAATACGCTTGGGATTATTCTAATAACATTGAAAGACAAAATCCTACAGTGGCTATGATTCAAGCTGTGTTAGGACTTACAGATAGTGAGGTGGATGATATATTCATTAACGCTTATCAAATAGATATTTAATGGCTTTAGATTTTCCATCCAGTCCAACGCTCAATCAGATATACACTTCAGGAGGAACATCCTGGAAGTGGAATGGTTATGCTTGGGATGCCTACAATCCATACAATACGATAAGGAGGTTTGCATCTTCAGGAGTGTATTTATACTGTGGAACAGCCTTGTCAGGAAGTAGTGAAAGTGCAACTGTGTGGACTATTACAAGGCTAACGATAGCAGCAGATGGGAGTGTTAGTGCAACAGCAACAGCACAGCCTGCTGGGGGAACTGATTGGGTCGGGTATCTTTCGCATACCTATGCTTAAATAAATTAATGTATGGCGGTAGTATATGCTATAAGTAGTGGGAATTGGAGTTCAGGCGCAATCTGGAATACAGGTTCTGTGCCTACAAGTGCTGATGATGTGTTTACAAACAGCTTCACAGTTGCTATGGACACGAATGCTACTGTAAATAGTTTGAATAATACTGCAAGGGCAAGGGATATTGCTACTCCTGCAATGACTGCTAACAATGCACCAAGTCCTTATGTTGCTGCTGCGAGTAGTATATTTAGTGCAGCTTATGACGCGTTTCAAGCTTTTAATAGAAATTATGCTACGGGTACATATTGGGCAACAGCAGCTAATGTAGTAACAGGATGGTTATCAATAGATTTTGGAAGTAGCATTATTATAGATGGCTATACTATATATGGAAGCGACGGTCAAGCACGTAATCCACGTAACTGGACTTTAGAGGGTAGCAATAATAATTCAACTTGGACTGTTTTACATACGGTATCAGGAGCAGCAGCAATACCAGCTTCAGGAACATATTCAATATCATCAATAGGAAATACAACAGGATACAGGTATTATAGGGTAAACATAACATTAAATGGAGGAAGTACAGCAAACGTAGCAATCGCAGAACTCGAGCTCTACCAACCAGGCACAGCATCTTTAGTATCAGGAGGCTCGTTCAATTTCAACACAGCAGGTGTTACTGTTAGTGCTACGAGTACATCAGCTTCATTAAGTGCAGGTGCTACAAACCTTATTACTGTCACTGCTACAACAGGCACTGTAACATTGAATTTAAATAGCCCTGTGCAAGGCCCAGCTATAAACAGCTCAAATTTAATTTCTCATACAGGAGGATGCAATTTAACATTAAACGGTATAAGATTTACAGGGGGCTTTAATGCTACATCAGCGTTATGTATTAATAAATCATCTACAGCTAATATTTCAGTGACAGGAGATATTGTAGCAGGGTTTTTTGGTAACTCTACAGGACTTAGTGTAACAAATGGTAATGCTACAGTTGTTGGAAATATATTCGGGGTTTCTGGTTCTACTGCCATAATTCAATCAGCTGGTAATTTAACAGTAACAGGGAATGTTACAGGAGGTTTTACTACAGACCAAAGAGGTATAAACTTTTCAGGTATATTACTAACAGTTAATGGTAATGTTACAGGGGGTTCAGCGTCTGGTGCTGCTGGTGTAATATGTACGACAAATACAACAATTAATGGGAACATTTTTGCAAATGTAGTTTCTGGAGTCATTTCTACATCTGCTAACACTATAAATGTAACAGGTGATGTATATGCTTCAGCAACAGCTAATGGTATATCTTCAACTAGCGCAAGTGGTGTAGTTAATCTTACAGGTAATATGTATAATGGCTTAGGTAGGAATGCTATCTACTGCCAAAACGTATTCATCAGCAATACAGCCACAACACTTTGGAGAATGGATACAGGAGGAGGAAACTACAAGTTTCTTTATTCTGCTGATACAACGCCCAACCTTCCTCCAATAACAGATGTGAGGTTTGGTACAACCTTCGGTCCTGCTCTATCTTTGACAGGTACAATGGTGGTTCCTTCTGCTTCTGATGTAAGGGAAGATGTTCCTGTAGATAATACAGTGGGAACAGGTGAGCTGACAAGTGCTGACATTATAAGTGGTATAAACGCAAGTGCTGACCCTCTTGCTGTAAGGCTGAAGAATGCTCTTACAGATATAACAGCAGGTAATATTATTTCACAATATAAAGATTCATAATGCCTGATAAATGGCCTTTAGCGAATGGTAACTGGAGCAATGCTGCCAACTGGAACGGTGGAACAAAGCCTGTTGCAGGTGATGATGTGTTTGCTGATGGTAGGACAGTTACTGTAGATGAAAGTTTTACTGTGGCTACATTAAGAAGTACGCAAAGAAGCGGTGGTACTGTTGGTGGTGCATTTCAGTTTAACACAGCAGGTGTTACAGGCACTGTTACATCATCTTCTCCTTTAGTTCCAGGTGCTACGAATATGGTGCAGATAACAGCAACAACAGGTACTGTTACATTAAGTTTGGGAGGTGATGTTTCTCCGAGGGTTGTTTCATCAGATGTTCTTATACTTCATTCAGGAGCTTGTAATTTCAATGCTATTGGTTTTAATTTTAATGGACAAACCAATGGAACTAATGGTGGCTCAATTTGTATATCTAAAACATCAGCAGGATTAATTACTGTAACTGGGAATATCAATGGAGGAACAGTAGCAAATACTTGTCAAGCTTTAGTTTCTACAAATGGGAATACAGTAGTAATAGGTAATGTTGTAGGTGGTATTAGCCCAAATGGACTTAACAGAGCAATTAGCCAATCAGCAGGAACTCTCACTGTAACAGGGAATGTAACAGGCGGGCAAGGTGTTACTACAAATCAAGGTATCGTATTTTCAGGAACATCCTTGACAGTAACAGGAACTATTTTAGGAGGAACAGCATCGGCTGCAATAGATTCATCTGCCCCTATAAACAACATTACAGGAAATGTAACAGCAGGAACTGTAGCTGCTATCACATCCACTACAGCCAACATAATAAACGTAACAGGAACTGTAACAGCCTCATCATCAATTGCTGCTATAACATCTACAAACGCAAACGGTCAGGTGTATCTAAATGGCAACATGGTGAATAATAACGGTAAGATGGCAATATATGCTCCTATCGTTTGGCTTGACACAACAGGAACAACATCAGCTGCATTCTTTACAAGTGGTGGTGTGGCAAGAACACTCTATTCAGCAGACACAGTTCCTAACACTCCTGCTGCAAATAACGTGAGAGAAGGTGTAGTATTTGGTGCAGGAAACAGCCTGACAGGAACTATTCAAATGCCTGTAGCTGCTGATGTGAGAAATGGTGTGGTTTACGATAACGGAACAACAGGAACGGCTTTATTTACTACAACTCAATTACTAACTGAAATAAACGCAAGTTCAGACGCTGTAGCGGTAAGGATAAAAAACGCTGCTACACCTCAGATACTTGGAGAACTAATGGAGGCATTTAAGAAATGATAACATTCTATAACATACTAGACATGTATAAAAAAGGGGAGCTATACTCTGACACTCCGCTTTATAGCAAGTCAGGTAGGCTTCGTATGTTATCAGATGACGTGTCCTTTAAGTTAAGCAACGGACAAACGCTAACCATAGGAAAGGGTTTTACATGGGATGAGAGTACGATACCGTGGATACTACAACCGTTATTCCCGAAGAGTGGGCTATACGCAGCAAGTGCCCTAGTTCACGACGCCTTGTATTACTTAACAGTACATGATAAGAAGTGGGTAGAGCTAGAGTATGCTAAGTGGATGATAGCTACCGGGGTAAGTATGAAGCAGGTGTACTTTAGGTACTGGGCGGTGTCCTTATTTGGAGGTAGGTGGTGGAATAGGAATGTAAAGAACCCATCAAGACTTTGTTTACAAAATAGGGAATATATTCAATTACTAAAACATGTATGATGTAAAATGGCAAAGTTTGAATTTTTAGCAGTATGGGTGTTAGGCGTGCTCGCCATACTAACTAGAGAAAACGTGGCATTTTTCTTTTCCTTGATGGCTTCAATAACCATAGTTATCAAGAATATGCCAGATGTTTGTAAATTTGTAAAAAATATAAAACGTAGATAATATGCCAGAATGGTTAAAACGATTGACAAAGACAGACATTAGAAATAGCCTAGCAATCATTATTGTTATCGGATGCTTTGGTTTAGTTTATTTATTACAGATAAAAGAAATACCAGAGCAGAATCACGACATCGTAAACATTGTTGCAGGGTTTATTTATGGAGGTGCGCTTGCCGGTGTGGTTGGTTTTTATTTCGGAAGTACAAAGCAAGATAAAAACTCAAAGCATGAGGATTGATAGGGAGTTACACCTGAAAGCTGGCTGCGTAATTAGTTTTGTTGCTTTGATATTTTTTGAGGCTATCAATGCACATTGGATGTGGGTAGTGGGAACTGTTGTATTTGCCGCAACATTTAAAGAGTTAAAAGACTTATACGATTACGGAAAGTTCGATATCTTCGATTTGATATACACTATTGCAGGCGGCAGCATAGGGATGGCTCTTGCAATATTTACATAATGAGTTATATGAATTACAAACAAGTCATATTTTGCGTTTTTTGGGTTACATTATTAGCTGCATGTACTACTCCTAAGAAGCTTAATAAGGTAATGAATAAGTTGCCTGAGGCAGCCGCAAAGGAGTGTGCTGTAAGGTTTCCAATAAAGGAAACTATAGATACCATAACTGTATTAGATACCGCTTTACTTAGAGCTTATGAAATGGAATTTGGCTACCTGTATAGTATCGTTGATTCACTTCTTGGGCAGCAGGTACACGATAGCGTCAAGAGAGAGATTGTAACTATATTTCAGGAGAAGAAGGTTCCTGTAATAAAGTATAAATACATCACAAAGACTCAAGAGAATACTGCCAAGTGTCAAGTGAAAATTGACAGCTTAAACAAAATTAAGAACCAGTTAGAGTTGTCGCTAAACAAAAAAACGAAGGAAAGCGACACTTACCTAACTAAGTATACAGAACAAAAAGATAAGGCTGACAAGTATAAGTCTCAAAGAAACAGCTTGTACTGGTGGTTACTTCTACTTTTGGTATTGTTATTTAGAAAGCCTATCTTAGCGGTAATTAGAAAATTAGTCATTAAATCCTAAGTATATGTTACTTAAACTTGCACCTTTAGAATTTAGCTTCGATATGTTCGTGGCTCTTTTTTTTTGCTATCTGCCGCCCTTAGTATTCTTTATATTTGGATACAAAGCGAGCAAAAGCGGTAGCCGTTATCAAAAGCAAAGACCAGGTTATCCGGGCGGTTATTACGAATGGGCGGAATCTGATATAAATGTTTCCTTTTGGAAAACCGCTCAGTTTAAAATCGGTCTGCTTTGGATCGTTTTCGGGACTATCTTCTTCTTCGGTTTGCTGTGGCCCGACCATCATGATGTGTGGTTTGTCCAGTAAATTGCGTAAAAAACGGGACATATGATAACATTAATACTACCATTTTTTGCTTCTGTACTTTCGGCTATAATTGAATATTCACGTATTAGGTTTAGCCATGGTAGGTTAAATAATGTAAATAAATTCTGGACGATTAACATTGGCGTTGTTTTATTTATTGTATGCCTATCTTTGTCGCTAGACTACTACGACGATGTGAGCCCAATAGATGTTCTAGTGTATCTTATATACTACGCATCATGTAGAGGGATGATATACGACATCACCTTAAACACTTTAAGGGGCTTAAGGATTGATTACGTATCTATTACTACAAATAGCATAATAGATAGGATCTTTGTTAGAAAGTCTACATTCTGGATTACTAAATTTATATACCTAATACTAGCCACAATATCTTGGTTGACTTATGAATATAAATAATTACAAACATCTAACAGGGCAGACATTACCAAAATTAATATCTGAGGGGTTGAAATTGCACGGCACCTTAGAGCTTAAGGGTGAAAAGAATAATCCTATAATACTATCGTGGGCCAAGGAATGTGGTTTAGAGAAAGTTTACGGTAGTGATTCTATACCTTGGTGTGGATTGTTTACAGCTGTGGTGGTCAAGAGAACCGGGCGTGATCCTGTTAAGTCACCACTATGGGCAAGATCATGGGCTAAGTGGGGAGAAGAGTCTAAGAGTGCATCTCTTGGGGATATATTAGTTTTCTCAAGAGGGTCTGGTGGTCATGTAGGTTTTTATATCGCAGAGGACAAAGATTGCTACCATGTGCTTGGAGGAAACCAAGGAGACGCCGTTACCATAACCAGAATAAGAAAGGATAGATGTATAGCTGTAAGAAAACCAGTATACAGAAGCAGACCAGCATCAGCAAAGCCATACCATGTTCAGGCTACAGGGATAATATCTACCGACGAGGCATAACTCATAGCCTTTTTTTTACAGTAATTATTGTTAATTAATATAGTTTTGTAGGATGGCGTATACTATTGAGCAGATACACAACAGGTTTCTCCAGCTGATAGATAAGGAGAAGAATGGTTACGTCACGCATGCTGAGATAGATAGCCTGTTGGATGTGGCTCAGATGGAGGAATTAAATGATTTATACGGGAACCCAAGAAAGGACGGGTTGCCAATGCACCTTGGAAGGTCTCAATCTATCAACGATCAGCTCTCACCATTTATTAAGACGCTAGCATTAAGCTCAGGGAATACTGTAGGTGGAGAGATATCCACTCCGGAGGATTATCTATTTGGTATTACCCTTTATCTAAACAGACAGGTAGGGGCTTCATTCGAGAAGAGATTTGTAGAGCCAATTACAGAAGAGGAGCTATCATCTAGACTTACATCCCAGATTCTGGCGCCATCCACAAAGTATCCGGTATATGTTCAAAGAAGGGGGAAGCTTTTAGTGTTCCCTAACAACGTATTTGCTGGAGAACTGGTGTATATTAAAAGACCAGAGAAGCCGGTGTTTGCGTATAATCAAGATGGCAGGACCATTACATATGACGAGTACTACTCTACCCAAATGGAGTGGAGGGACAGTAGCATTAACAACATTATATACAGGGCGATTTCTATAGGAGGCTTTACTCTTGCCGATGCAGGTACAGCCCAGTTTGGTGATATAAAACAAAAGGAGGGTAGCTAATGGCTTCAACCATAGGTAGAATAGCTGAACAAATTCAGAGGGTTGTATCTGGCGGTAATCCTGCCAGCACTCAGAGAGTAACACTACCTGAGATTCGTATTGCTATAGGTCAGGTTATTAACCGTCTTCTAAAGATGGAGAGGATCAATAACTACAACGAGGGTGAAAGAAGTCCAGTTGTAGATGCGTGTATAGCCGAGTATGACAATGTAGCTGTAACAACCTATAAGGATACGTCAGCGTGTACACTTCCAGTATTGCCTCTTCACTTAACTAGAGGAAGAGGTGTTTGGCATGTGTCAAAGACAAACTCGCCTCACGATCCATTCATACCACTTCAACCTGGTCAATGGGCTTTGGTTAAGAACCACAGAATCCTGGGAGATATAAACATAGGATATGAGGTAAGAGGTAATAAATTAATCTTTACCGAGAATCTTCCTGGGCAATCTATTAACGCAGTCCTTGTAAGACTTTTAGTTAACGACTTCGATTCATATTCAGACACAGATATACTCCCAATACCCGCCGATATGGAAATGACGGTAATCGAGGAAGTGTTGAAACTACTCGGTGCATGGCAACCATCGGATAAAAAGGTAGATGGGGTTGATAACAAATGAGACAATATTCGCTAGACACAATCGTTAAGGCGTACCTATCCAAGAGAGGTTTGAGTATGCACTACTATATTGAGGCGTTATCCCATGCTGTTGACTGCATGAGAGAGCTAAACTTTGACACCATGAAAACTGTGAAGACTGTTAAGATTCCAGTAAACTCATACGGTGCTATACCTCTTCCTTGTGACTTTGTAGATTATATTAAGATAGGATTCCCTAAGGGGCAGTATGTTGTTGAGATGTCTCAGTCTGAACCAATTAACAGGTTGAATAACTTTGACGACCAGGGTAACAAGATTAAGTATGACGTTATAGACACAGATATGCCACTATCTTCTTGGGGATGGGATGGCGCAAATTATATATGGGCTTCTAATGACAGGGGTGAGTTGCTTGGTAGAGGATTTAATATACAGGCTGGTACAACTCATAACTCATTTAAGATACTAAGAGAGAGGGGTGAAATCCAGATGGATAATAGATTTGCTGCCGATAATATTATACTTGAATATATTGGAGACGGTTTAGATTCTAACGCATCTACAGAGGTTCACCCATATGCACAGTCTACAATAGAGTCATACATAGCTTGGAAGTCATCACCATCTAGGGATGCTCTTCAGTCTAACGAGTCTTTAATGTTTCATAACAATCTTAGAATTCTAAGAGGCAGGATGAATGACACTTCAATGCTTGACTTCTTAAGAGCTAAACAGAAGGGCTACAAGGCAACCGTAAGAAACTAATGAATATAAAGAAATACATAAAGGGAGGTCTAAATTCAGACGTTAACCCGTCTTTAGTTCCTGATGGAGACTACCTAAATGCATTGAATATAAGAGGACAGATAGGTGATGATGGTAAGGCGGGGGTTATAAGACCTGTACCTGGACATACGAAGGCTGCTACAATAGCGGATGATTTAGCTGAGTTTACGGGTACTTCCTCTCAGGATATAAAGCACATGTGTGTTGATGAGGTTAATGGATATGTGTACGCATTTATATCTGGAACTGCTTTATTTGTTTCCGATACAGTACCACCTACAAATATAAATAAATCACCAAGAATAGTTAGGATTAACCTAAGGGATAATACGGTACAAAATGTTATAAGTGCTTCTAAAGTTGATTGGCATCCTGATAACTTCGCATATGGATGGGAGGATTTCGTAGAGGCTAAAGTTGTTGGCGATACATTGGTTTGGATAAATAAACATGGTTATCAATTCTCTTTAAATGTAGAAGCGTACAGGAATAAGCTTACTATAGTAGATCCAAATCCGTATACAGATAAGGGAGCAGATATTGACATAAGAGATATATCATTAATAAAAGCACCGCCTTGTATAAACTTAAACGCAGTAAAGGCTGAAGATGATGATTACGAAGGCAAGAACTTTATAAAGGATAACGTATTCCAATTCTCTTATAGATATGTTTATGATGGTGATGAAATAACTGTTCTGTCTCCATTGTCTAATGAGGTTCCAGTAAATGCAGATGGAGATGATTTCAATTGTATAGATATCACTATTGGGAATGGTGAGATAATACCACCAATGGTTAAGAGATTGGACTTGATTTGTAAGAACACATTAACAGGGGCTATATTTATAATAAAGTCATTTAACTCAACAGATACAAATCCTAGTAACCCATTAGAATTAATATTTGGGCTTATTAATAATGGGTCTTATGTGCATAGATTTTATAATAATCAGATTTATGAAACAATAGACCTGGCGTATGCAACAAAACAATTTGATGCAGTACCTGTTAGTTCTTACGCCTTAGAGGTATCTAAAGACAGAGTATTCCTTTCTAACAATACAGAGGGATATGATACACCTACTAGTTGTGGATTACAGACATCTGTAGAATATGAAGACCCAGGATTAGCTACAAGGGATTATCCGATATACAATATAATAAGACCAGTTTTAGTTCTGAATAATGGTGCACCAATTAGGACTAGATATATAAGTTCACACGCTATAAAAATAGATGATGTAACAAATCCTGGTTGGTATGAACTAAATATAGATGGCGGTGTTTATACTACTACATTAGGTTCATGTGCTATATCCAACATAACAACTACTATAATTGGTGGACTTGCTTTTGCAGAGGTTTACACGTTTGACTTTGATAAAACAACAGGAGGAACATTTTCATCTTTTGGTATAAATGCTGGTGATTATATAACATTATCTGGTTTTGTTAGTAGTAAAAATAATGGCCTATTTAGAGTAGAGTCAGTAGTATCTAGTAATAAATTAAGATTAAGATCATTGTCTAGCAATATGCCTGTAGTTGAAACTTTACCTACAGGTATTAAGATGTGCATTAAAACAATAAATGTAGACGCAAGTACAACGCCAACCCCTAAAGGACCAAATCCCACAACTACAAATATAAGCATTAGTGACCTTACATATATAGGTTCTAGTTTAACATCTTATAATTCATACCACTATGGTATAGGATTATACTATGTAGCTTGGGGTATAACACCAACTGGCACAACAATACAGCTTGGGAATGTACAGCAAAATACTACTGCATTTGAGGCACCTGTTTTAGTTGTTGGTGGTTCACAATCAAGGGCTTTTAAATCAGGAAGTAGATATAGTGTTGGTATACAGTACTATGACTTTGCTATGCGTAAATGTGGGGTTTATACGCAAGAGTCATTTAATATATCTACACCAGAAAGAGGTTATACAATAGATGATTTAAACACTGTAATTAAGTGGACTCTACCTGGTACGGTTGATTTAAATATTCCTATATGGGCTAAGTACTACTCAATAGTTAGGACAGATAATTTAGATACAAGATATTTCATACAGGGATTTACAAGAGATTTAGGTTCAGGAAAATCTCAGATAACCTATGCCCCAAAGAATTCTAGCACTGGACTATACGATATAGCTGATAATAAAATAACATACCTAGCAACAACTGTAGCCATAGCATTAGATATAGAGAATATATTAAATGATGGATTTGGGTATATTTATGAAGAAGCAAATGGAGATATTGTAAATCTAATACAGAATCCAACAGACGGCACTAGAAAACAATCTCTTAAAGTAATAGGTCAACAGGGTAGATATATACTGTTGGAACCTAAAGATTTAGGAGCATTTACAGCAACAAATAAATCTTGGCTGTACGAAATAGTAAGACCATACATAAACACTGATGTAGAGCCTTTTTATGAAACTCAGATTTACGAAATTAATAATTGGGGTACATCAACTAGATCATATTCTGAAAAGACAGGATCTTTAACTGGTGATAGATTTCAGGAGGATGGGCTTGAGTATATGAATTTAAGAAGTGAGTTTAGAAATACATGGTCAAGAAATCTTGGACGCCCTTGTTTTATAGATCCTATAGGTCAGGTATACAGACCAAGTGGGATAAGATGGAG
>Ga0315900_10006173_pt1 | contig 16182 bp, 10 predicted proteins | sample LakEriMetagenome_FD_203521 | JGI IMG/M metagenome (GOLD analysis project Ga0315900, IMG submission 203521) | Freshwater fungal communities from buoy surface, Lake Erie, Ohio, United States - Buoy 12 MA114 | ecosystem: Environmental > Aquatic > Freshwater > Lake > Lake biofilm | place: USA: Lake...
GAACCGATCCGAGTTGCTCGCGGACGAATTGCCACCGAGCGATCGATACATCGAATTGGAGTTGATCGGGACCGGAGGGATGGGGGAAGTCTACCGGGGATTAGACCTCGAATGCCAGAGGCTTGTGGCGATCAAGAGGATCAGCAAGAAGCACGTGGACAATCGGGAGGCGACGGAGAGGTTCCACGCTGAGGCGGAAATGACGGCGGGTCTTGAGCATCCTGGGATCATCCCCGTGTACGGAAAAGGGGTCGACACACAAGGTCGAGAATTTTATGTGATGCGGTTAATCGCAGGCGATGGGACCGGAACACTGACTGAATCGATACGTAGCTTCCATCTGCAAGGAAATGTCGAATCAAAAAATACAAAAGACCAGTCAGGAAACCTAACCGAACAACTCAGAGGTCTTGTGCGACGTATCGTCGACATTGCTGATACCGTCGCTTATGTCCACCATCGAGGAATCGTACATCGCGACTTGAAGCCATCGAATGTTTTGATCGGGCCTTATGGCGAGACCTTGATTGCGGATTGGGGATTGGCGAGAAAAATCGGCTCTCATATTCAGGAGGATCTAGGGGGTGTTTCTTCCCATGCCGACGCGACGGCAGGGCTTGGTACACCAGGATATGCAGCACCGGAACTGGCAGAAGGGACGCAATTGCAAGCGTTGTGTTCGGCGGATATCTACTCTCTGGGGGCTATGTTGCACTGCGTTTTGACGGGAAAGAGTCCAAGCAGTGATCAGGATTCTCACGCGTGTGTTCGGGGCGTGCGGGCAGCCGAGTCCATCGAAGCGATCTGTCGCAAGGCGATGGCAAAGGATAGGTCGGAGAGATATGCCACAGCGGGCGCGTTTCGCGACGACTTGTTGAATTGGATCGCGGGTGAACCGGTCTCGGCGCACGCTGAGGATTGGTGGGAAAAGACGCTTCGCTGGCCGAGTCGAAACCGCTCCACTTCAGCAGGTCTAGCCGGTGCGCTAGCGATTGCCCTAATCGCAGGAACCACCTTTCTGCTCTACCAATCTTACCAAGCCAATCTCTTTGAAAATCAGTCTGTGCAATTGCAATACGCGCTAGACAAGTCGGCAACACTTCTGGAGCAGACCAAGCAAGCCAAACAGACCGCCGAAGCGGCCCAGCAGGGGGCGGAACAAGCCCAGAGACTCGCGGAGAAGCGAGGAGATATGGTCTTCGACGGACTCATCCGTTTTCAAGACTTGGTCACGTCCAACAATCAGGTTTTTCAATCATCCGACCTCAGTTCGTTGCACGATGCACTCATGGAAAATTCTAGAGGGGTTGTTCAAGCGATTTTGACGGACTTGGAGCAGGATCCTTCACCGTCGATCAGGAGCCTGAAGCGACTCGGGGAGGTGACCCATCGTTTGGCTGTCATGGAGTCAAGTCTCAAAAATGTCGATGCTGCAAATTCGATCTTCAATAGTACCTGCGAATGGATGCTGCAGCGCCTCGATTCGAAGTCCCTTGCCCCTGACATCGGTCAATATCTACAGTTGCAAATCGGTAAGCTTCGAAGCTTGCAAGGTACGCTGTTGATGCGCACCGGCAATCATGAACTTGCGAAACCTTATCTCATGGATTCGATTCTGCGACTTGGTGGCGTACTGTCCGATGCCAACCTTCTCAAGGATGACAAAGACCAAGCGGCCTCCTCGATGGCATGCTCCTTGTCCTCGTTATCGATGCATGAGTTTTATGCGGGTAACTTCGACAATGCGAAGATGCTTCAAGAGCAAGCGATCCCTTGGCTGGGTACTACGGAACCGAGAAATTATGATGACGCCATGGTGCATGTGCAGGTCCATGGAAACATGGCTGTTATTCATGAGAAAGCCTCATTGCTTGATCTAGCCTTGCTCGAGCTAGAGAATGCCTCCAAGGATTGTGAGATTGCAGAAAGGATGATCGCAGAGAACCCTGGAGGTGTTGGAATTGGGAATCGAGCGGTCAAGCCAACGAAGGAGCACATGCGACTCCGATCGCATTTGGCGTATGAGCAAGCGCGGCTGCTAACCGCTAAAAAGAAAGATTCTGAAGCACTAGGAGTTTTGAACTCACTTCTAAAAAAGGAGGTCGTATCGTTGGCGCACCTCCCGAACGACTCCACGATTTTGGAGTCGTATCAAGCCACGGCGACCAAGATTCAAGCGTTGATGCTCAGTACGGAAGATCGTGCGGCGGCGGTGCGTTTTTCGCAGGATTGGATGAAGCTAGCCGAAGAGGTGCATCAAAGATATCCAACTTCCAATTCGACGTTGCTGTTCCTGATTATTGCACACCATTCGGCGGGGCACCTGCATGAACAAATCGGCGAAAAGGAGATTGCGATCGAGAGATATCGTTCGGCGTTGAAGGACTGCGATCTTGCGAACTCGCTCAAGGGCCGCGTGCCCGCGATCAGTTACCAAAGGGTTGAGTTGGAAATGCACTTGTTCGATTTACAACTCCAAGACGTTCCATGGCTTACTGTAGAGCAGTGTTTTCAAAGAGCGGTTGAGTCCGCTCAAGAGTTGGTGGCGGGTCCTGCCGATCCTACGAATATGTTGCCTTACGCCAAGGCGCAATTGGCTCGGGGCATCGCGGCGATGCGAACCGCGCAGCGAGAGGACGATGCATCCAAATGGGAATTGGAATTGCGATCGAAAAATCTCAGTCAGTAGTGAATCTTTGGAAAAGCTCCAAGGTACGTTTTGGTTCACCGGCAAGTGGAATCTACCCCCTCATAGCTAACGAAGTAGGAGTGCATCGTGCACGGGTCTTTGTCGCGTCGTGGGGCGAAGGTTTGCCGCATAGTGCCAAAGTCGGAGTGGAAGGGAGCAGATCCTAGTAAAGGCCTGCTCCACATTCCGACTTCGGACTTCACGACGCTCGGGCTACACCTATGCAGAGACTTAGCTCTGGCGTCGACGGCGTCTAATGGCGATCAGACCAGTGAACAACACAGATCCGATTGCCATGGACGTAGGCTCCGGCACAGGATTCGGCGCAGGATCGTACGTGTAAGTCAGTGTCACAGATCCGTTCATTACAGAATTTACACTAGCCATGGTCGCATAGCTGGTTTTAACCGGACTAACGAACTTAAGGTCGAAACTTGAACGACCTGTAACGGTTGCGAGTAATGTGGGATCATACGACGTACCCACTTCGCTTACGAGCCACGACTTAGTGTTCGTCGCGTTCGCCGAAATGGGACCGATAGGCACATTTGGACCACCTCCAGTATTGTTCCCGCCACCCATTCCGCCGTAGCTTATTGTATTCAAAAAGAGTGAACCACCTAGGCTTTGCGAAAGATTACCGCCAGACGCTGATGTTGTTCCGCTCGCTGTGATGGTCACCGTCCAATCGATCTGGAAACTTCTCAATGTTCCAAGCGAACTATTGAACGGATTGAACCCAGTCCCAATTAGACCGTTAGAATCCGCATGAAGAATCTCTCCATCACCCGAAGTATTAACGGTATCGGAAAAATTAACGGTCCGGCTCACCGTAGCGGCGTGACCTAACCCACAACATGCACTCAAAGAAACCAAAACAACGTAAAAAACACGCTTCATTAGTCCCATGAGGCATCCCATGAATTTGAGATTTTCGCAGAAAACTCCGTTGTTGAACACCCCTGAATTGACACCTGCGCCAGCTACCACGTACGAATCAAGGCGATCGCGCCTAGATTTTTTTACGTGCACATTTGTTGGATTCAAACTCATAAACTCGACCTTTTTCCCAAATCCGGACGGTTTCCAGGAATTCCTTTCCAGGAAATCGTACATCTTCGACCTTCGCCTCCGGCAAAAGACGGTTCCACTCCCTGAGAAAACGCACCCAGGAGAAATCCCAGAACCGTCCGGTCAGAGGTAAGAACACGAAAAGTGCCTATCGCGGTTCCCGATTTTCTTGGGCGGTGCAAGGTAGGCTTCCACCGTCTGGCGACAGGTGGCTACGGGCGACGGGTTAAGCGAATTTGGCGCTGCTGGTTCCTGAGGCCATTCGTTGTGCGATACGCTCGGTGATCTGCGATTGAAAATTGCTTAGGCTATGGAACTCAACGAATTCCCTCGAACGATCGCTGACGCGGTGTGTTTGAGTCCCGTCGGTGATATCTCGAATCGTTTGAGCAAATTCGATAGGGTTCCTGGTGTCGCACACCCAGCCTAATCCAAATCGGTCCGTTACATCTTGCATCCATCCGATCGCATTGGCTAACACGGGAACGCCAACCGATGCGGCACGGATGAGAATGCTCGCTGAATACTGGTGCTTGGGGTAGGGTGTTGTGATGGCATCCGAAGCGATGCACGCAGCCCAGAGCTCGGTTTGGCTCAAGTGACGATCCAACACAACGACCCGGCGGCTTGAAATCAAATCGCTATATTCTGCGGCCAGCAAATCACGAGCTTCCGGAGAGTTTTTGCCTGCCAGAAGTATTTTGGTACTTGGATCGCAACGCGGTCCGAGCTCCCTGGCAGCCGCGAGCAAATCATGGACCCCCTTGCGTCGATCGATTAGACCGATGAGCGAGACATACTTCGCGCTCGGTTCGAGACCAAGCATGTCTTTGGCTTGGGACTTGGTCATCGATGGAGCCGGATCGATGGGATCGGCTAGCAAGTGGGCTATGCCTCGGAGCCGATCGCTGTGCCGGTGCATCACCTCAAGGGCGTGGGGCACAATGTGGTGGATACGGGCCCAAGGCCCGTTTGCTAGCAATTGCAGGGCTAGCTGCTCCTTGGCTTTCGAGCTGAGGTCTGTATGGTTGTAAGCGTACTTGCCAAAGAGCAAGACGATTTCCGATTCGATTCCTTGCTGGCGAAGCGATCGGGAGACCGGATTTGGGAGCCCTAGGGCGTGGGCAAGTGGATTGCCGAAGGGTAGATAAAAGTGGTCTGGGCGGGTGGTTTTGAGCTCACCGAGCAGGGAGCGCATCGAGGCAAAAAGGCCACCGGGCCCGTTGACCCTTACGCTGCACCCCTTGGAGGAATTCGAGAAAAGATCCGATGCGGTGACCGAGAAATCGTTAGCGATTCCTCCGAGGTGTTTTGCGTATTCCTCGGATTCGATCGCTTGGCGACTCGTCAGCAAGTGAACGTCAACCCCCAGTCCCAAGAGGGCTTGGGCAATGTGGCGCACGTACACCAGATTGTGGCCGGCGAACTGGGGTTCGAAGATCAAGGCTCGCATTCGATGAGCGTTCCGAGGTTGTTTCAAGAATATCTTTGGTGTTGCACAAAGTCGCAAAAAATTGCATCTGTAGCCATAGCAATTTGCGATTCACTTGGCCAAGAATCCGGAGTTGGTCGAAATTTTGCCCACGCAACGGCTCCGATACGGGATTTGCATTGCCTTTGTCGCGTAGCCTTCATCGGATGGAATTCGTATATTTTTGGAAGCGATGCACCGGTAGAATGAGAGGTACTGCTCGGACGGAGTGCTCCGAAGGTGCTCGACTTCTGATAGAGAGATTTCTTTGATGAAACGTTTCCGCGCGAAGGCAAGTAGGGGTTTGGGATTCGAAACGCTTGAATCCAGGGCTTTGATGACTGCCGAAGGTCAGGCTTTTGCCGTAGATCAAACGCTGGACGTATCGGATTTGTTCGGGGCAATCTCAGGGACGATCGCTTGGGGGGATGGAACGGCCAATGCAGCGACTTTGCAGAGTCCGCCAGTGTCCGGACCGATCCGATTCCGATTGGACTATTCGCTCGATACATCAGGGTTCTTTAGTGATGCATCGCGTCGGGCGTTGTTGCAGACGGCCGCCGACATGGTTTCCTCGAAATTTAGCGATTCACTGGGGGCCATTCAGCCTTTGGCGGGCGATAGCTGGGAGGCTCGATTTTTGCATCCGATTACCGGGCTGCGGGTGTCCAAGGTGAATCTAACGATTCCTGCGAATGAAATACTGGTGTTTATCGGCGCCAGGGACTTGGGAGCGGCCGAGGGTGGGTTGGCCGATCGGGGTGGTTTTTCGGCGCAGTCGCCCAGGCCGGCGTTTCTTGATGCGGTAAAGTCTCGGGGGCAAGCAGGGGCTTTGGCGAGCCCTGCGACCGACGTTGGGCCTTGGGGGGGATCGATCGCCTTTGATACATCTCAGAATTGGTACTTCGGAGCAAGCACCGGAGGTTTGCAGAGCAATCAACTTGATTTTGTCTCGGTGGCCACCCATGAGTTCATGCATGTGATGGGATTTGGGACGACGGCGGTGTGGGACAGCAAGGTCGTCAATAGCACGTTTGTGGGGGCCAATGCCGTAGCGGTTTTTGGATCGGCCGTACCGATGGCCGACAGCGATCACTTTTCAAACAGTTTGATGATCGACGCAAGGCGTCCGACCATGGTCCAGATCTTCAATACTGGAGAGCGGTTGTTGCCGAGTCGATTGGATTTGGCGGGTCTTAAGGATATCGGCTGGCAGTTGATCCCTCAAACCGTTCGGGTCACTGGAAGCCGCACCTATGGCGACAATGCGGATCTGAGTCTTCGACTGACCCTTGCAGGTGCAACACTCGGGAGCAAATCCACTACCCGCGCGGTTTCTATCACCAACTCGGCACCGGTCTTGGCCTCGATCAGCAATAAAACCGCGCAAGCGGGTACGCCTCTAGCGCTGCCCGGGCTGGGCCAATTCACCGATGCGGGGTTTGGAATGCCGCTAGCTACACCTGCACGCGCTGAGACCTTTGCGTACCGCATTCAATGGGGGGATGGTAGTCCGGACCAAATCGGTCCTGCGAATATTTCAAGCTTAGGGGGTCCAGGGCAAGCGACTGTGGGATTCTTTGACGCCACGCATACTTATTCGGTTGCAGGGACCTATACCGCGACGGTCCGGGTCAGCGACGACGACGGAGGGTTTGCTGAGCGATCCTTTCAGGTGACGGTAGCACCATCTGGCAGGGTTACTCTGAGTTTGGACAAGTCCACGATAGCCGAGAATTCGGGCGCTGGCGCTGCGGTTTTGACGGTGACACGTACCGGCACAAGCCTTGCAAATGCTCTTTTGGTCAACTTGGCCAGCAGCGACACGAGCGAGGTGACGTTGCCCACAAGTGTGACGATCCCGGCAAATCATTCGAGTACTACCGTATCGATCAGTGCTGTCGACGATGCGTTGTTCGACGGAACACAAAGGGTGACATTGAACCCCTCGGCACAGGGCCTTGAATCCGTCGGAGTATCGCTGGATGTGACCGATTTCCAACCGCTGGTTCTTACGGCAGATCGAACCGATTTGCGGGAGGGTATCGACGGCCAGTCGGCAACGGTTGCGAGGATCAGTATCCGCTCGCCAGCACCGTCGGGTGGGGTCTTGGTCAGTCTGGTTGCCAGTCCAGCGGGGGTTCTTGTTTTCCCATCGAGCGTGTTGATCCCGGCCGGTAGTACCCAGGCCTCTTGGACCGTATCGGCGTTCAATGACGATCGGCCGTCGAATCCCCGGTCGGTCGTTGTCAGTGGCAGCGGACTGGGGATTCTTTCGGGCACCCTTCAATTTACGGTCCAAGACGATGATCCAGCGCGCTGGACCAATCCGAACAACACTTTCGACATCAATCAGTCGGGGGCACTTAATCCGCTGGATGTATTGGTTCTGATCGATGAGATCAATCGACGTGGATCGAGGGTGTTGGATCCGGTTCTCGATGCGGGATTGCTCTTTGTGGATCCGAATCGCGATGGGGCATTGGATCCTTTGGACGTGCTTTTTGTGATCGATGAGATCAACCGTCGTTAGGTGTTTTGAGATACCTTGAGATACCTATCGAGCCACTGAACCATCTCGTGTTGCACGTGCATGACCGATTGACGTGCTCGGTAGCCGTGGCCTTCGTAGGGTAGCATCACGAGTTTCGCGAGCCCTCCGTTGCCTTGGATCGCTTGAAACATCCGCTGGGATTGCAGGGGGAATGTGCCAGGATTGTTGTCCATTTCGCCATGGATCAGAAGCATGGGGGTTTTGATTTGATCGGCATGCATCAGGGGCGAAATCTCGACATAGACCGACTTGGCCTCCCAAAGTGGGCGTCTTTCGGATTGGAAGCCGAAGGGGGTGAGTGTTCGGTTGTACGCTCCGCTGCGAGCGATGCCGGCTTTGAACCGCTGGCTGTGGGCCAACACGTTGGCGGTCATGAATGCTCCATAGCTATGACCACCGATTGCGACCCGGTCGGGATCTGCGACCCCGAGAGCGACGGCATGATCGATCGCAGCGTGTGCGGCCTGGACGATTTGTTCGATGAACGTATTGTTCATCGTTTCCGGATCGCCGATCACAGGCATGGCCGCTTCATCCATAATCGCGTAGCCTTGCAAGAGCAGTGCTAGGTGGCTGCTACCGGCGATTCGCAGGAACGAATTGGGGTTCCCGGAGACTTGGCCTGCTGTATCGGGATCATTGAACTCCATGGGATAGGCCCACAGGACCAATGGCAATCGGGTCCCGGGTTGGTAGTTGGCGGGCAGATACAACGTAGCCGATAGGGGGACTCCATCGGGGCGTTGGTATCGGACAATCTGCTTGGTGATCCCTCGAATTTCTGGGTTTTGGTCGACAAAATCGGTCAGAGGCTCGGTGCTAGGGGAGTCCAGCGAGCGCAGGAAATAATTCGGAGGTTCGCGGGAGGATTCGCTGCGTGTCAGAAGAGTGAGGTTCGAGTCGGAGTTCAGGACCGTGACCACATTTTCGGATCGATCTTGCGGGCACCTCCAGAGTCTTTTGGTTTCTAGATCGCCAAGGCTCTTCAGGTCAAGAAAGGGTCGGTTACCCTCGGGGCTTGCGCCGATCCCTGCAAGAAGAACTTGGTTTTTAATCTGTTTAGCGACGGAGAAACCGGCCGCATCGGGTTCGAGCAGGATGCGTCCAGGGTCCCCGTAGCGATCGCGAATGCTTCGGTCGAAAAAGACTTGGGATTCGAGTCGGGGAGGGTTGGTGGATTCGCCGTCCGAGATTAGGCGATGCATCGTCGAGGTCGTCCAGCGCCGGTCACGATCGTACTGGGTGGTCATCCATTGTTTCGGGTCGCGAAAGAAGGTCGTCCCTGAGTATCGGCCTTTCAATTGAAGAAGGGGTGTGGCAGATTTGTTGAAGGGTGCGTCTTGGTAGTAGAGCTGCTCGCGAGGATCAACTTTGCGATTTGGGTCTCCGCCATCGAGCGCTTCGGTCCAAAGGAGTCTTGCCGGGTAGCCCGGCCACCATCGAACGGCGCGCGGGCCGGTCCGTACACCTTCGATCGGAATGTTATCGCAAAGCGGTATATCGGCCAGCTTCATCAGGACCGAGCCGTCGGATCGGAGCACCTCGATTTTCCTTGGAAAGAAATCGAGCGGAAGTGCTAAGGAAAAGGGCTTCTGCAATCGGACTGTCAGCAAGGAGTTGCCATCGGGAGAGACTGAAACGAGGCTGAATAGGCCAGGAGGACCGACGTATTGAGGCGGGCAACCGGGTCGAACGACCGTGATACGAGAGGTTGCATAGTATTCGAAGAGGGCTTCATCGTCGGAGTTTTTGAGAAGATCTTGATAGGTTCTAGCAGGCGATTTATGGCCTTCGGCCAATTGAATATTCGGGCCAGCAGGAACGGACGATGGCAAGGGTGGTTCGGGTCGATCGTTCGGGATGGTTCCGCAGAGGATCCCTGTTCCATCGGGCATCCAATCGATCCCCAGGAGTACTGTATGAAGTCGGTCGGTCAGTCGGACGGGTCGATTCGGTTCATCGCATCGGACGTACCACAGTTCGGTTCCGGTCCGAGTGTGCCTTGAAAACACGAACGCATCGCTGCGATGCGACCAGGAGACGAAACCGATACGGCTGAATTGCTCGTCGTGAGATTTAGGAAGCCGGATGGTTACGAGTTGTTTTCCGGACCGATCGCGGAGTTTGAGTCCGCAATAGAAATCGATTTGGAATCCGCAGTTCCCGAGCGGGTCGATGCGCATGCCTGCCAGGGGGAGCATGGTACGCGTCAGATCCGAAAGATCGGGGAGGGGATCGCGGAATCCGAGGACGGCCCAAGCCGCATCGGGGCTCCAAAGGAGTGCCGGATCTGGATGGGTTTCCAGGACCCGGGCAACGTTCTCAGGGGGCAATCGGTAGGACACGCATCAGACCTGGTTGGGTTCGGGGTGGACCCAAGGTGCCCTGTAGGGTCGACGCAGCATCGCGGTGGCTTGTTCGTCCCCGACGACGACGTGTTGGTTTGGATCGAACGTCAGAGTACGCCCGAGTTTCATCGATAGGTTTGCAAGGATGCATGAGGCCGTCGAGATATGACCTTGTTCGATATCCGCAACGGGCTTGCCCCGTTCGGCAATGGCTTTTAGGAAATCGAGCATGTGGACTCGGATGGCCGGGGCGACGTGCCGTTCGAGGTCTTTTTCGACTTTGTCCTCGGGGTACTCGTCGAGTTCGAGTTTCACATCGCGGTGGATGGGTTTGGCATCGCCGCCACGAGGGATGAAATCGTAGCTTTGGACGCTCAGTTTGAGTGTACCTTTTTCGCCGTATAGGGTTGCGCCCCATGGATAGGCAGGGTCGGGTGGATCCCCCCAACTGCGGTGAGTCCAGAGGACATTCAATTCAGGAAATTCAAAGACTGCCGATTGGGTATCTGGAATGTTCGCTTTTGAGGCTTTGTCGACGAAGATACCACCTTGGCTCGAGACTCGCGTGGGCCAACCGAGTCCGAGCATCCAGCGGACCGTATCGAGCATGTGGATGCACATATCGCCGACGATACCGTTGCCGTATTCGTTGAAGGCTCTCCAAGATCTAGGGTGGACGAGTTTGTTATACGGGAGCAATGGAGCCGGACCGGTCCACATATCGAAATCGAGGTTGGCTGGCGGTGGAGAATCCGGTGGGTTTTCGCGAGCCCGCATGTGGTAGTAGCAATAGACTTCCGCGTGGGAGATTTTCCCGAGTAGCCCGGTATCGATGATTTGCTTTTTGGCTTCGATCAAATGCGGAGTGCTGCGTCGCTGAGTGCCTACTTGGACGACTCGGTTGTACTTGCGGGCTGCGGCCAGCATCGCTTGGCCTTCGACCACATCGACGCTGATCGGTTTTTGAACATAGACGTCGGCACCGTTTTTGACCGCTTCGATCATCGGCAGGGCGTGCCAGTGGTCGGGGGTCGCAATTAGGACGATATCGAGATCTTTCTCGGCCAGGAGTTTGCGATAATCGGAGTAGGTTCGGGGCCTTTGGCCTGATTTTTGTCGTTCCTTGACCATCTCGGCAGCATCGTTGAGCATGGTGCTATCGACATCGCACAGCGAGACGACTTCTACGGGAGCGACTTGTAGGAGCCTAAAGAGGTCGGCTTTTCCGTACCATCCGGTACCGATCAGGCCGACCCGCTTTTTTGGGGCGTCCTGCATCGCAGCGATCGTTTCGCGATAAGGGAGAAGGAAACTGCTGGTGGCCGCAAGTCCGGCCCCCAAGATCTTTCGTCTGGCAAATGGTGTGCTCATCGAATCTCTATCTCTGAATGTCTATCTCGGGTTGTTGGAAAACCTTCCCGAAGTATAACCGATGGGGTTCGTTTCGGGACCTCGGGGATGAAAAATGCAAGCCGACGATTACTTAACAAAACTTCAGAAGCAACGCTGGGATGCGATCATCGTCGGCGGGGGTGCCGCTGGGCTGTGGGGAGCAGGAACGGCTGCGCAACGCGGCAAAAAAGTGCTTGTTTTGGAAAAGAACAACAAGGCTGGGGTGAAGATTCTCATGTCCGGTGGGACACGATGCAACATCACCCATCATGCCGATAGCCGCAAAATCGCCGAGGCATTCGGCAAGCAAGGTCGGGTCTTGCTCTCGGTCCTCAAGAGGCTATCGCCAGAGGATGTGGTACGAGAGTTTGAATCCGAGGGGGTTCAGACCAAGGTTGAGGAGACCGGAAAAGTGTTTCCGGTAAGCGATCGAGCGATCGATGTCCGCGATGCGGTGGTGCGTCGACTGGCCCGCTATGGTGCAGAATTGCTTTGTGGATGCGCTGTCGACTCGGTCAACCCGGATACGACGGGAGCTGGATTTCAGATCCTGGCGACGGTCCAAGGTAGGCAACTACAAGTCCATTCCAAGACCGTATTGATCACTACCGGAGGGCTCAGTTACAGCGGATGCGGCACCACCGGTGACGGGTATGCTTGGCTCAAGAACATGGGGCACTCGATCACCCCACTGCGACCTGCACTAACTCCACTGACCTCACCGGAATCCCGTGTCCACGAGTTGAGCGGACTGACGTTAGAGGATGTGTTGGTCCGGGCCCAGATCCATGCGCATTCGGGGGATACCAAACCCCTGAAGCTTGAGCGAAGAGAGTCGCGAGGAGGATTCCTCTGGACGCACAAAGGATGCAGCGGTCCGACGAGCATGAACGTATCGCGGTGCTTCTCCGATCGAGGCCTTGAGGATCGCCTGGAGTTGATCGTCGATCTTTTGCCCGACTCCTCGGTCGAGCAACTCGAAGAGTGGATCGCCCAAGAGACACGCCAAAGCAATCGAGCCTTATCGACGGTTCTCTCGCATCGAATCCCCAAACGGCTAGCCACTTCGATCTTAGAGAGCATTGGGGCCCATTACGACCCGCACATGGCCGAACTTCCCAGGGCGATACGAATCAAGATGATTGAAAGCTTGAAGCAGTATCGCATCGAGATTTCCGGCACGCTCGGATACCCCAAGGCCGAGGTCACGGCCGGTGGAGTCGAACTCGGCGAGGTGAACTTTCAGGATATGCAAAGCCGCCGACAAGCGGGACTGTACCTGGCCGGCGAAATCCTCGATCTCGACGGCCCCATCGGCGGCTACAACTTTCAGGCTGCCTGGAGCACCGGGCATACCGCTGGACTTCATTTAGGCTAAAAACCGCGAGTTTTTGAGCGTTTTTTGATCGAAAATGGGATCTTCCAAGCCGTCTACAAAAGAACGGTAAAAAGGGTACAACATTAGGGACGTGAAAAGGGTAGTTTCGAACCGTTGAGACGAAGCGAAAAGCGACGACATGAAGATTGTATGCAACCGTGAAAAATTCCTGAGCGGATTTCTGATCGTCTCGGGTTTGGTACCGACTCGCAGCCCCAAGGACATTCTGAGCAACATCAAACTCGAAGCCATCGACGGCAAGCTTGTGCTAATGGCGACCGACCAGGAAGCAGGGATTCGCTTGGAGATCCCGGACGTGGATATCCAGACCCCGGGCAAAGCGCTTCTAAGCGTCCAGCGGATCGGAAATATCCTACGCGAAGCGAGCGACGATACTCTGACGTTCGAGACCACCTCCAATTCCCTGGATATACATGGGGTGAACTCCGAGTTCCATCTCCAATTGGCCAACCCGGATGAATACCCCTCGGTAGGGAAATTCCTTGAGGATTCCTACTTTGAGATGCCCGCCATCGCATTTCGCGAGATGGTTCGTCGCACGATCTTCGCGACCGACACCGAGAGCACACGTTACCAACTCGGCGGCGTCCTGTTTGAGATGGAAGGTGAAGACATCACAACGGTGGCTACCGATGGACGACGCTTGGCTTGCATGCGGGGTCGAGGAGCTTCGGTCAACGGTTTTAAAAACGTCGGAGCCTCGACCATTGTTCCCACCAAAACCTTGCAGACCATCGAGCGATCGATCGCTGATTCCGATTCGAATGTGAAGATTGCGGCTCGGTCGAACGATATTCTATTCAAGACGGATCGCTGCATGTTGTTCTCCCGATTGGTCGAAGGCCGCTATCCAAACTGGAAATCTGTGATTCCTAGCGAGGAGGGACGCACGCGCATCTCCGGCTTGGTCGGTCCTTTTTTTGCATCGGTGCGACAAGCGTCCATTGTTGCGGATCCCGAGAGTCGCGGGATTGAGTTTCAGTTCGGCAACGGGTCTATGATCGTCGGAGCGAAAACGGCCGATGTCGGTCAATCGCGTGTTGAGATTCCGATCGATTTCCACGAGGCCCCTTTGGCATTGACCATGGACTATCGCTTTGTGCTCGATTTCTTCAAAGTGCTGCCCCCAGAAAGCACTTTCAACCTGTTGGTGAAATCCAATACCGAACCGGCCTTGTACAATACCGATGACGGATACACCTATGTCGTCATGCCGATGTCTCGCCACTAAGCTCGACCGGGAAGAGATTTTAGGGATCCGGGGCAACTCCACTTGGTTTGCTTTAGCATTCGCAATGTTGATCCTGTCACGGGGTCTACTTGCTATCGAACCGCCCGTGGTCGATGGAAACCAGACCCTTTCGATCGATTGCGATGGATCGCCATTGACCATCACAACGACATCGCGGCTGGCAGGTGCTGTCGATTCGCTTCGATGGCGGAATCATGAGTTCATCGACAGCGCCGACCATGGCCGACAATTGCAGTCGGCTTGTAGTTTCGACGCGATGTCCGACGAGCCTTTCTGGGCAGAGCGGTTCAACCCCACCGAGGCCGGTTCGCGTCTCGACGGTGCCGGCAAGCGATCGACGAGCAGGTTGCTTGCTATCGAGCGCGACGATCGGCAATTGCGCACCTCCACGCAAATGGCCTTTTGGCTGGCTCCGGGTGAAAAGTCCCAAGGTCGACCTGCACTCAACACCCGCGTCCTATCGGATTGCGTGCTTCATAAACGAATACGCTTAGGAGCCTACGACGATCCCCATGTGATACAAATCGACAACACCTTTGAAATCGATCTCAAAGAGAGGAGTCGATATGCCCAGTTCGAGGTGTTGACCGGCTACATGCCGAACGAGTTTTCCGAGTTCTGGAGAGTTTCGAAGGCAAGCAAAGAACTACAACGACTTGACGACGGCCCCGGAGAGCAGCCAGATCCGGTGATTCTCTCGACGAAGGATGGGCAGTTTGCCATGGGTGCAATTTCTGCAGGCCATCCCGATTGGATCGATCCTTTGGCAGGCTATGGACGATTCCGTTTTCCAACCGAGGAGGTCGTCAAATGGAATGTGGTGTACCGTTACCGTGAAGTTCCTGCCATCACCAAGTCAAGGGCAAGCTTTCGCGTTTTGGTAGCCGTTGGAACCCTTGATCAAGTCCACCTCGCGATACGAAGGGCGATCGATGGAGAGCTTGTACCGCTTTCCAGCGAATCTCCTTGATCGCAAACCCAGTCGAGTCGAGGCGGTCCGAGCCAGGACGAATAGATCCCAGAGAGCTTCCCAGAGAGCTAGTCCATCAACCGACAGCCACACCTGCGGTTTGGAATTTAGGCCAATAGATAGGCAGATCGGCACAGATCCTCACGCGTTCTTTGGAGGTTGGATGTTCAAATTCCAAGCGTTGGCAATGCAACGCGATGCCTTGAGGGAAAGGCTCATGGGAACCATAGAGACGATCGCCTAAGATGGGACAATCGATCGCTGCCAATTGGCACCGGATTTGGTGTTTGCGTCCCGTAATCAGACGAATGCTCAAAAGAGAGTGGTTCGTAGCGCAGGCGAGGACTCGGTACTCGAGGATCGCTGTTTGTCCATCGGGATGATCGGGACCGACAAGGCGAGTGACCGTATCCTGAGGGCGTCGCAGCAGGGTTTGTTCGAGGCGGGCTTCGATGGCCGAGGGGCATCCAGAAACGATTGCCCAATACTCTTTGTCGACTCGCTGTTCGCGAAACTGTTCGCTGAGTCTCGCGGCGCACTTGCTCGTGCGAGCAAAGGGGACAGCGCCTGTGACGGGTGCATCGAGCCTGCTGACGACCCCGAGATACACATTGCCTGGCTTATGGTACTTGTGCTTCAAATACAGGCGGGCCGATTCGAGCAAACTTCGATCGTCGGTCGATGCACCTTGGACGATCCAGTCGGCCGGCTTATTGAGCACGAGTAAGTGGTTGTCTTCGTAGAGGATTTGGGAGGCGTGCACGATGGGACTCTCGAGCTTTTGCGAATGGGTCAGGTTAGAGGGTGGGTTTATTCGAGCCCGAAGTTCTTCCAAACAAAGGCCAGCGTGTCTGCAGCCGTTTCGATCAGTTTAGAAACCGGGGTTCCAGCTCCGTGCCCGGCGCTGGCTTCGATCCGAATGAGAGTTGGCCGCGTCCCGCTCTGGCAGCTTTGCAAGCGCGCCGCGAACTTGTAGGAATGGCCAGGCACGACACGATCATCGTGATCTCCGGTGGTGATCAAGGTGGCTGGATAA
>Ga0315900_10006174_pt1 | contig 16180 bp, 12 predicted proteins | sample LakEriMetagenome_FD_203521 | JGI IMG/M metagenome (GOLD analysis project Ga0315900, IMG submission 203521) | Freshwater fungal communities from buoy surface, Lake Erie, Ohio, United States - Buoy 12 MA114 | ecosystem: Environmental > Aquatic > Freshwater > Lake > Lake biofilm | place: USA: Lake...
CTGCGCAAAGGCTTCGACAAATGGGCAGAGCGGCGTTTCCAAAGCCGGCCCAAGCTTCCGGACTACCCTGGCACAGCCTACTTCATGCTACACGCCTTCAGCCATTCGCTGATGAGCGAAATGGCATTGGAATGCGGCTACCCTACAACAGCGCTGAAGGAGCGGATTTACGCGCTGCCTGGACAAAACGGGGAGAACCACTACGGCCTTCTGCTATACACGGCTACCGCCGGCGCTCAGGGCACACTGGGAGGATTGCTCGCGATAACTCCGCGGCTTGCAGAGATTGTCATGCGAGCACTCGACAAGCTCAGAATTTGCTCGAGCGACCCAATTTGTTCGGAGAACAGCCCGGAAAACCATTCCGATGATCGTGCTGTTCACGGAGCAGCCTGTCATAGCTGCCTTCTGATACCGGAAACCAGCTGCGAATCTCGAAACTTATTTTTGGACAGGGCCCTAGTGAGCAACACCCTTTCATCGTTAGGATGCGCCTACTTTGATACCATATCGTGAAGCGAGTTGGTTCTCCGGCGGGCCCGCAGATTTGCCTCAAGGCATAACGCAGGCGTTTTAGAATTCGCTACTCGGGTGTCGTTACCTCCGCACAGATGGGATGCGAGCAAACAAGAGATGCGCTGGCCACCTGTGGCCAGTAAATGGGACCAATCGCAAATGCGTGATGCCGAAATGAAAAATGTCTGCTTTGAAATCAAAATTCTTGATCAACGGCTGCATGACTGGGGGCTACCGAAATATCAGACAGGAATGTCTGCTGGTATCGATCTTCATGCGTGTATCGACGCACCTCTTGTAATTGAGCCGCAGGCAAGTGCGGTATTGATCCCATCAGGCATAGCGATTTTAATGAACGATCCAAACGTGGCCGCATTTCTCTTGGCGCGCTCTGGTTTGGGACATAAAAAAGGACTCATACTGGGGCAGTCGGTTGGGACAATCGATGCAGACTATACAAATGAAATTTTTATTAGCGCATGGCTTCGGACGCCGCCGGGTAGCGAACCATTAACTGTGAGTCCTGGGGATCGGATCGCTCAGCTTGTTTTTGTTCCGATTTTACGACCCTCGTTTAAGGTCGTCGACGAGTTCTCCATAGATACTGAACGTGGCCTAGGAGGCTTTGGATCGACCGGCGTGTAGCCGCAGATCTTACTCCAGTTCCGCCTTCGGCGGTTGCGAGCGATGGAGTTGGAAGTGTAACTTCCAACTCCATCGCTCGCCCAATTTGGACCAGCGGAACAGGGCGGTCCGTTAAAGCCTCGGAAGAAGGGCTTCGACACATTAAAAGCCTTAATTTGCTACATCAAAGCCCTTGCGGCGATTTATAAGTCCTGCGAGCTGAAGGTGATCCTGATCAACCTCGGCACCGAGCCTTTCGTTATCCAGCGCGGCGACCGCGTCGCCCAGCTGGTGCTCGCTCCGGTGGTGCAGGCGGCATGGGAAGAGGTCGCCGAACTCGATGCGACCGAACGCGGCGAGGGTGGTTTTGGCTCGACCGGGGGTCATGCTAAGCTCTGATCTTGTCGCGTCCGCGTCCTTCGCATATTCCTTGCCTGTCCAAACGACAGGAATTCATGTCCGAGAATGTGACCTGCTGAATCGCCTGCGCACGCTTTGAGCGTGTGGCCGGCAGATTGCTCCTCCGCCCCGCACCTCGCGGGTGCGAAGGGTCCGGCACATCCATTCAGGACATTTCCATTGAACATCTCGAAACACGAGCAGCGCGTGCTGCACGTCCTCGCGCAGGGCGGATTGATCCGTTACCAGCGCAATATCCACGGCAAGGTCATTGAAGTCGATTGCTTCAACCGCGACGGTTACCGCCTCAGCGATTGCAGCATATCGGTGTTCGAACGGTTGCGGCGGCGGCGCCTGATCCGCAGCGAGGGAGGACAACCTTACCGGATCACCCGTGAAGGGCTGGCAGCGGTGCGGGCGAAGCTGGATAACCGGTAACGCCAGACAACAAAAAAGGCGGCGCCGATCCCCTGGCGCCGCCTCTCTTTTCCCGTCCAAGGGTCTCTTGAGTTCGTCCCTACACCATCAGTCGGCAGGGCGCACGGTTTTTTCGTCGTCGCGGATGGTGATCCGCATCGTTTCGCCCGAATTGCCGGGGAAGTCGGTGAACAGCGCGTCCACGAGGTTCGGCACGAGGCGCGGCAGGCGGTTGGTGCGAGAGACCGCTTCGGCCTTGCCTTCGAACAGGCGCTGGCCATCGACGCGGCGGTCGATCTTCAGGTCGATCGCGCTGGTGTAGATGGTGTAGCTGCGCACGTTCGGTCCGCCGCCAAGCCACGGATCGTTGAAGCCGAGGCCCCACGGGCCGAAGCCGCCGCCCCAGGCACCCCAACGGCCCCACGGGCCGCCGGCAAAGCCTGCACCGTTCAGATCGGTGCGCACCCGTTCACGCCCGCCATCGACGCGGTAATCGAAGCGCACCAGCATGTCGGCACTCTCGGGCGAGACGGCACGGGTGTAGCCCAGCTCCTGCATCTCGGCTGCGACCGCATTGGCGTAGGTGGCGAATTCGAGCCCGCCGGCGAGCTTGGGATCTTCCGGCACCACGGCGAAGGTCTGCCCCTGCGGTGCGGGCAGCGGCACGGCAAAGCGCGAGACATCGGCCTTGAAGGTCGGGGTGGTGCTACAGGCGGCAAGACCGGCGGCGAGAGCCAGCGGCAGCGCGAGGCGGCGAAGCGTTTTGATCGAGGACATAGCGGTCTTCATGACACATCCCTTGTGTGGTCACCAGTGCGATCATGGCAATGGTGCTTGCGTGCGATATTCTATCTCACCGGCATGAACGGCGTTTGAATAGCCGTGCCAAGCGATTATGCGTGCCGCACCAGCCCCAGCGCCTTGTAGGCGGCATTCAGGGTCGGCGTGCCGCGCTCGCGCGCTTTGGCCGCCCCGCGCGCCAGAATTGCGTCCAGCGCTTCGCTGTCATCCTTGAGCGCCACGAACCGCTCGCGAATCGGGGCGAGCTTTTCGACCAGCAGTTCGGCCATCGCCGGCTTGAAGGCGCCGAAGCCCTGTCCGCCGAACTGAGCGAGGACCTCGCTCACCGATTGTCCGGCGAGTGCGGCATAGATGCCCACGAGGTTCTTCGCCTCGGGACGATCCGCCAGCCCGGCCTCTTCCGAGGGCAGGGCTTCGGGATCGGTCTTCGCCTTCCTGATCTTCTGCGCCATGGTGTCGGCATCGTCGGACAGGTTGATGCGGCTCATGTCCGACGGGTCCGACTTCGACATCTTCGCCGAACCGTCGCGCAAGGACATGATCCGCGCCGCTTCCGCCGGAATGATCGGCTCGGGCAGGGTGAAGATCGGCGCGTCCTCGGTGCCGAAATCGTTGTTGAACTTCTGCGCGATGTCGCGGGCAAGCTCGAGGTGCTGCTTCTGGTCCTCGCCCACCGGCACGTGGGTCGCCTGATAGAGCAGCACGTCGGCCGCCTGCAGCACCGGATAAGTGAACAGCGCGACCGACTGCCCCTCGCGGTTCTTGCCGGCCTTGTCCTTCCACTGGGTCATGCGGTTGAGCCAGCCCATCCGGGCTGTGCCGTTGAGCAGCCATTGCAGTTCGGGATGCTGCGGCACCTGCGCCTGATTGAAAAGGATCGCCTTGTCGGGATCGAGCCCGCAGGCGACCAGCGTTGCCACCAGTTCGAGCGTCGAGGAGCGCAGTTCGGCCGGATCATGCGGCATCGAGAGCGCGTGCAGATCGGCGATGAAGATCAGGCACTCTCCGCCCGCGGCATGGGCATCGTCCTGCAACTTCACATAATTGCGGATCGCACCGAGGTAGTTGCCGAGGTGCGGCTTGCCGGTGGGCTGGATGCCGGAGACGACGCGCATGATGATCCTGTCGAAAAGAAGATTAGCTCTGGCGGCGCATTAGGCGCTGCACCGTCGCCTTGTCGAGTACGCCGAGCAGCACGGTGCCCGCGCCATAGGTGACGAAGCTGACCCCGAGGATTGCCCCCACCGCGAGCAAGCGCATGGTGAAGGGGCCTTCGAGCCACGGAGTGATGACCTGCATCAGGCCCCAAAGCGCCGCGCCCATCCCGGCCGAGGCGAGCACGATCCGTCCGATCCGGCCAAGCACGCGCGAAGGCAGGCGGAAGAAGCCGCGCCGTGCGAGGATCATGCCCAGCAGCGCGATATTGACCCATGCGCCGAACGCGCCCGCCAGCGCGAGGCCGACAACGCCCAGACGCGGCACCAGTGCGATGTTGAGTCCGATCGTCACCACCAGCGAGGCGGCCGCGGTATAGACCGGGGTGCGGGTGTCCTTGCGGGCGAAGAAATTGGGGGTCAGCACCTTGACCAGGACATAGGCCGGCAAGCCCACGACCAGCGCCGAGGTGACCATGCCGGTGATCCGCGCATCTTCGGCGGTGAAGGCCTGTCCTTCCATGAACGCCTTGACGAAGGCGAAGCCGGTGAAGAACAGCGCCACCGCACAGGGCAGTGTGAGCAGCATCGCCAGTTCGATTGCATTGGCCTGCAGCCTCACCGCCTCCTCGTCCTCCGCACGGCTGATATAACGCGACAGCGAAGGCAGGATTGCGGTGCCCAGCGCGATCCCGATGATTCCGAGCGGCAGCTGGTTCCAGCGGTCGGCCATGGCCATGTAGGTAAGGCTGCCGTCGGGCAGTCCGCGGATGAAGGCGAGGTCGATGAAGCGGCTGATCTGGTAGACCCCCGCGCCGAACACCGCCGGCACGATCAGCACGCCCATTTCCTTGACCCGGGCGGTGATCCGCGGACGCTCGCGCGGAATGCGGAAGCCCGCGCGGCGCATGAACCAGTAGAGCCACAGCAGCTGCAGCAGCCCGCTCACCGATACCGCTATCGCAAGCCCGATGCCCGTTGCGATACGGGTGGCTTCACCGCCGGGCTGGAGCGCGCCCCACACCAAGGCAGCAAGCAGGCAGATATTGAGCAGGATCGGCGCCGCCGCCGCGGCCGCAAAGCGCGACAGCGAATTGAGCACCGCCGCAACCAGCGTCGCGAGGCTCATGAACATCAGATAGGGGAAGGCGATCTGCCCCATCGTGACCGCCAGTGCATAGAGCCGCGCATCGCCGCGCAGCTCTTCATTGGCGAAGGCCCACAGCACCCATGGCATCGCGAACATCATCAATGCGCCGAACACAACGAGGATCGGCAGCAGCACCGCCAACACCTCGCCGGCAAAGCGCCGCGCAGCGGGTTCATTCTCGGCCATGTGGCGGTTGAACAGCGGCACGAAAGCGCTGGCAAAGGCGCCCTCGGCGAACAGACGGCGGAACAGATTGGGCAGCTGGAAGGCGAGCTGCCACGCGTCCGCCACACCGCCTGCACCCAGCACGCGGGCCAGCAGGATGTCGCGGGCAAAGCCGAAGACGCGGCTGATCATCGTCAGCCCGCCGATCGTGCCGACATTCCTGAGCAGGCTCATGCTGCGGCGCCCCCGCGGTTCTGGCGGATCAGGCGTTGCCCGTGACCGGCACGATCGGCGGACCGCCGGCGGCTTCCTCGGCGCGACGGGCCTGGAGGCGCTGGACGTAGAGCCCGCCAAAGTCGATCGGGTCGAGCATCAGCGGGGGGAAACCGGCATCGCGCACGGCATCGGCCACCACGCGGCGGGCGAAGGGGAACAGCAGGCGCGGCGCTTCGGCATAGAGGAAGGCATGGGCCTGTTCCTCGGGCACATTGCGCATGCCCACGAGACCGCAGAAGGCCAGATCGACGATATAGGCCTTGCCGCGCGGGGCGGTGGCGGTGATCGTCATCTTGAGGATCACTTCGTGCACATCCGTGCCGACCGGCTCGGCCCCGATATTGAACTGCACGTCGAGCTGCGGCGGTTCGGCCCACTGGAACACGTCGGGCGCGTTCGGGTTCTCGACCGAGAGATCCTTCACATATTGCGTGATCAGGCCGATCGTGGGCTGGGTGTCGACGCCGTTGGGCTGGGCATCGCTGTGATTGTCGAGATTGGTGAGCACGCCTTCTTCGTCGGCCATCGGTCTGGTGTCTTTCAAATCGGGTAACAGGAATTGCGCCGGACGCATCGAAGCGAGCCATCCGGCAATTGCCCGGCGCGCCTAGCAGGCGCGGGCGCGGGCCGCAACCGCGTGGCTGCGGAGCGCCATGGCATCACAAATCGTCTCGTGCTGCAACCTAACGGGCGTTGGCGAATTGTAATCAGTGCCTATTTAAGGCAGGGTGGTGTCTTCTGGGAGGCTGCGCGGCCCTCGTGCCGCTGGCCACCTTGTGCTGATCGGATATGTCTAGTGCTTGAAATCGTTCTCCTCGCCATGGTCGCCGCCTTTCTCGGCCTGCGACTCTACTCGGTGCTCGGGCGCCGGGCAGAGCACGAGGAGGAGGTCGTTCCGCAGCGCTTCGAATCGGACGAAAAGCCTGCCGGGATCGCCCGCCCTGCGCCTGTGCCCCCCGTGGTGCCCGCCCGCCCGATCGAGCTCGACGGGGTGATGCCTGCGGTCGAACGCGGGATCCGCGAGATCGCGGCGGCTGACGGCAAGTTCAACCTCTCGCAATTCCTTGATGGTGCGCGCGGGGCCTATCGCATGGTGCTCGAAGCCTTCTGGCAGGGCGACCGCGAGACGCTGCGCGAACTGTGCGACGATGATGTCTATGCCGGTTTCATCTCGGCGCTCGATGCGCGCGAGGCGGCGGGCGAAACGCTCGACAACACGCTGATCCGGATCGAGGAAACCCGCATCCATTCGGCCTCGCTCGATGGACGTCTGGCCCGCATCGCGGTGCTGTTCGTGGCCGATATCGCCGCTGTCACCCGCGACAAGGACGGCAATGTCATCGCCGGTTCGCTCGACGATGCGATCGAGAGCCGCGACGTGTGGACCTTCTCGCGCAACGTGTCGGCGCGCGATCCCAACTGGTTGCTCGACGAGACCGACGAGGGTTGAGCCGGTAGAGGCTGGCCACGCCCGCAGCGAGCGGATCGGGGCTTGTGCGATAGGGAGCAGGCAATGCGCGCGGGTCTGGCGCTTGGGTTCATGCTGGTGCTGTCGGCCTGTGGCCGGATCATCCCGCAAGGAAGCGTCCCGCCGCCCGTGGTCACCGCGCCGCCCGTGGTTTCTCCGCCTGCTGTCAGCGCACCGCTGCCGGCCAACGCGCTGCTTACCGGCGTGGCGCTCGGCCCGGCGCTGGCGAGCCTTGGCTTGGCCGAAAAGGATGCGGCCAGCGCGCTTGCGGGATTCATCGAATCCTGCCCCAAACTCCTCGCCCGCGAGGATGCCAGCGGCCTGACCCGCCCGGAAGACTGGCGCCAGCCCTGCGAGGCGGCGCGCTCGTGGAACGGGGGCAGCGCCCGCGCCTTCTTTGCACAGACCTTCACTCCGGTGCAGGTCGGCGATGGCAAGGCCTTTGCCACCGGCTACTTCGAGCCCGAGATCGCCGGCAGCCGCACCCGCCGCCCGGGCTTCGCCGTAACGGTCTACGCCATGCCGACCGATCTGGTGCGCAGCTGGCCCGAAGACGTGCCCGAGACCGAACGCAAGGGCCGCCCGCCGCTCGGCCGCTATGACGCCGAGGGCCGCTTCGTGCTCTATCATGATCGCGCCGCGATCGAGGACGGGGCGCTTGAGGGCAAGGCCCAGGTGATCGCCTGGGCAGCCGACCCGGTCGAGTTCTTCTTCCTCCAGATCCAGGGCTCGGGCCGCCTGCGCACACCCGAAGGCGAGGTGATCCGCATCGGCTATGCCGGACAGAACGGGCGCGAATATACCGGCATCGGCGGCGTGATGCGCACCCGGGGCCTGCTCGGGCCGGGGCCGGGGCAATATCCCGGCTCGATGCAGGGGATCATGGCCTATATCCGCGAGAACCCCGAGGAAGGCCGCGCGCTGATGCGCGAGAACAAGAGCTGGGTGTTCTTCACCGAACTCAAGGGCGATGGCCCGCTTGGCGCGCTGGGCGTGCCGGTGCGGCGCGAAAGCTCGGTGGCGGTCGACCCGGCCTTCGTGCCGCTGGGCGCGCCGGTGTGGCTCGATCTCGACCGCGCCGAGGCCGATGGCCTGTGGGTGGCGCAGGACACCGGCGGGGCGATCAAGGGCGCAAACCGGTTCGACACCTTCTGGGGCGCGGGCGAGGATGCGCGGGTGATCGCAGGCGGGATGAGCGGGCGCGGGCAGGCCTATGTCCTGCTGCCGCGCGCCGCCGCCGCCCGGCATGCAACCACGCGATGAAACCGCCGCGCGGGCTCACCACCGGCGAACAGGCGGCCTGGGCGCATCTGGCTGCCAGCGTGAAGCCGTTGCCGGGCAAGGCGCGGCCCAAGCCTCCCGCCAAGAGCGAGGCCAGGACTAGCCCCGCCCCGTCCGCAGCCGTGGCCCCGCCTCCGGCACCCAAGCCTGCCTCCGCTGCCAAGCCGCGCCGCACGCCGCCTGCACCCCTGCCGCCGCCCGCGATCCCCGGCGAACTCGATTCGCACTGGGAGCGGCGCATGAAGGGCGGACGGCTCGATCCCGATCTGACGCTCGATCTGCACGGCCACACGCTCGATACCGCCTATGACCGGGTGATGAGCGCGCTCGATCAGGCGCGGGCGATGAATGCGCGGGTGGTGCTGGTGGTGGCGGGACGCGAGCGGCCGGTCGCTCCGGCGGACCGGATGGAGCGGCGCGGGGCGATCCGCGCCAAGCTGCTCGACTGGCTCGCCGCCAGCCGCCATGCCGGCGCGATTGCCGCCGTGCGCCGCGCCCATATCCGCCATGGCGGCGAGGGCGCGCTCTACCTGATCCTCAAGCGCCGAGGGTAATCACCCGGCCTAACGGTATTTGTCATCCCCCTGACATTGCTTGTCAGTGGGGTGTGCCGCCCGTCTGCGCCATTGCTTTGCCCCGATCAGAAAGAACTTGGGGGCTGGCGTATCGTGACACGGATTTCCACATTCGGCCTCAGGGCAGCCATGCTCGGGGCGTCCTCGCTTCTGGCGGCGAGCCTCGCGGCCGCTCCCGCGCTTGCCCAGAGCGCCGGCCAGCCCGACAGCGCCGCTGCCGAAGCCGCTGCAAAGGCTCTGCGCGACAAGGCCGAGGCCGATTACCGCGCGCTTTCGGCCCAGACTGCTGTGCGCGCTGGCGATCCGGCCTTCGACTATGCGCTTGGCATCGCGGCGATCGATTCCGGTCGCTTCGGCGAGGCGATCATCGCCTTCCAGCGCGTGCTCGCGGTCCAGCCCGACAATGCCGCAGCCCGCGCCGAGCTGGCCCGCGCCTACGCGCTGGCGGGCGATATCGACACCGCGCGCGCGCAGTTTGCCACGGTGGTCGACGATCCGAGCCTGCCCGATCCGGTGCGCCAGCGCTTTACCGGCTTCGTGCGCCAGTTCGACAAGCAGATTTCGGGCGGCGGATCGGACATCAGCGGCTTTGTCGATGCGCGGGTCGGGCATGACAGCAACATCAACACGGCCACCGAGCAGAATGCGATCGTCATCCCGCTGTTCAGCTTCCTCGGCCCGGGCCAGCTCGGCGACGCGGCCGTGGCGCAGTCGGACGAATTCTACGACATCACCGCCGGCATTTCCGGGGTCACCGCGATCAGCCGGCAGGACCGCCTCTTTGCCTCGGTGCTGGGCAACTGGCGCGACAACCTTAACACCAGCATGTTCGATCAGGCCGCGCTTACTGCGACCGCGGGCCTCGCGCACAGCTTTGCCAATCAGGATGTGCTCTCGGTTTCGGGGCAGGTGCAGAAGTTCTGGCTCGATGATGCGGGCTTCCGCACCTCCTACGGGGTGACGAGCCAGTACACGAAGCCGCTCAAGGGCGGCAAGGCGCTGACCCTTTCGGGCCAGTGGAACCGGCTGGAATTCGACGGTGATCCGCTGCGCGATGCCGATCGCTTCTCGGCAGGGGCGGGTTTTGTCGGGAAGATCTTCGCCGCGAACATCAATGCCGGCAAGGAAGAGACCCGGCGCCAGGCCGGCGATCACCTCTCGTTCGACTTTGTCGGCGCGAATGTCGGCGCGGAAGTCCCCTTGGGCAAAAAGGTCGCCGCGGTCGGCGGGATCGCCTTCGATCTGCGCCGTCATGACGCACCCGATCCGCTGTTCCTCGTCAAGCGCAAGGACGAGCGGCTCGATCTCACCGCAGGGCTCAAGGTCGCGATCATTGACCGGCTCTTCCTCCAGCCGACCGCAACCTACTCGCGCAACTGGAGCAACATCGCCCTGTTCGACTTCGAGCGCTGGACCGTCTCGGTCGGCGCGCGCTTCGAATTCTGATCGCCATCCGGGGAGGCCATCACATGACCACTATTTCTATCCATTCGCCTTCGAAGACCCTCGCGCTTTCGGCCCGCCTGCTGCTGGTGGGCGCTTCCGGACTGGCGCTCAGCGTGCCTGCGCTCGCCAACGAGGTGCTGTTCACCACCAGCGAGGCGCGCCCTGCCACCGGCGAGCGGATCGACCAGCGCGGCGGCCTGACCCAGATCGCGCTCAATGGCGGAGGCACGGTCTCGATCGTCGATGCCGCCGAATACCGGCTCAATCCCGATGGTTCGATCGATCTCTACAAGGGCGCGATCACGGTCGCTGCGGGTGGCGGCGGCGGCGGCGAGGTGGTGGTGCGCATGCCGCAGGGTCTCGAAGGCCGGGTGGCGGGCAGCGGTGCGGCGGGCAATTTCACTGTGCGCGGCAACGGCGAGGCGAGCGGCCATGCGCTCACCGGCGCGGTTCAGATCGGGCGGGCGGGCAAGCTTGACAGCTTCGCGGCGGGCGCGATGTGGCGCGCGAGCGGCGAGGGCGGCGCGCGGCGCGTGATCGCCAATGATGCGCAGGTCCAACCCAACCTCGGCGGCGGCGGCGATCCCAACGAACTGCTGCTGGTGCGGCCGGGCAGCGTGGCGCCGATCGGCGGCGAGGCCGGGCTGGTGGCTGCGGCCATCAACGGACTTCCCGTTGGCTTTGGCGACCAGCTGGCCGCCGCCGGTGCCTCAAGCGACATCATCGCCGCCGCGCGCCGGATCGAGGCGGTGGTCGGCAATCCGGTGCTCGACACCTTCCCGAGCGGCGATTTCGCGCTGTTGGTGTCGGCAGCGGCACAAATCGAGGGCGCCTATGGCGGCACTCCGTTCCCGCAGGCCCAGGCCGATATCATCCGCGCCTATCTGCGCTTTCTGGCGGGCGGCGGATCGGGGAGCAATTTCCTCACCGCCTATTCGGGCTTTGTGGTCTCCTATCTCGATCTGATCCGCGCAGGCGGTCTGCCGAGCGGGTTCTCGCGGGCGGGGCCGGCCGATGTCGAGGCCTATCTCGCCTATATCCGCCGCACCGGCGCGCTCGCCAGCCTTGCCAGCCGCGATCGGGTGCTGGCCGAGGCCTATCTCTCCTTCCTCGCCAGCGGCGGCAACCGCGATGCCTTCTCGCGCTCCTTCACCGATCTCACCATCGCCTACTTCGCCTTCGTGCGCGGAGGCGGAGATCCGGCGGCCTTTACCGGCGCGAGCCAGGCGGGGCTGGCGCAGACCATCGCCTTCCTGCGCGACAGCGGGCTGGTGGTGCAGCTGAGCGCGGCGGACCGTGCGCTGGTCGATGCCTTCCTCGCCAATGGCGGGCTGGCCTTCGCCGCGCAGTACCAGACCGCGCTGGGCGCCTATTTCAGCTTCCTCGCCAGCGGCCGCCGCCCGAGCGAATATACCGCGCTCGATCAGGCGACCTTGCGCGCCTATCTCGAAACCCTGTCCAACACCGGGCTGTTGCAGACCGTGCTGGGCAATCAGGCGCGTTTCTACGCCGATTATCTGGCCTTCCTGCGCTCCGGCGGCGGGATCGATGCCTTTGCGGGCCTGCCGGCCAATATCTTTGCCGGATACACCGTCCAGCTGAACGCCTATTTCACCTTCCTGTCGAGCGGTCGCCGGCCCTCGGAATTCACCGGTACCAACATCGCCACCTTGCAGGCGTGGCTGCTCGAATTGCAGGCGGCGGGCGCGCTCGACCGGTTCCTCGGCGCGCGGGCAAGGTTCTTTGCGGACTTTGCTGCCTTTGTTGCGGGCGGAGGGAGTTTTGACGGCTTTGCGGGCCTGCCGTTCAACATCTTCACCGGCTACACCGTCCAGCTCGACGCCTATTTCGCCTTCCTGTCGACCGGCCGGCTGCCGTCCGAGTTCACCGGCACCAATATCGCGACCTTGCAGGCCTGGCTGCTCGAATTGCAGGCCGCCGGCGCGCTTGAGCGGTTCCTCGGCGCACGGGCGCAATTCTTCGCCGAATTTGCCGCCTTTGTCGCAGCAGGCGGGCGCTTTGATGCCTTTGCGGGCCTGCCGGCCAATATCTTTGCCGGCTACGCGGTCGATCTCAGAGCCTTCTTCGACTTCCTCGTCGCAGGCGGGCTGCCCTCGGCCTATACCCAGCTGACGGCCGAGCAGATCCGCGCCTATATCGCCGCGCTGGAAGCGGCAGGGGCGACCAGCCGCTTCCTCGGCGATCTGGCCGCATTCTACCGCGACTTTGCGATCTACCTCGCAGGCGGGGGCAATCCCGATCTCTTCGCGGGCCTGCCGGTGCCGCCCGATTTCCTGTCCTTTGCCGCAGCGCTCAATGCCTATGCGCTGTTCCTGCAGGGCGGCGGATTGCCGTCGGACTACACCGCCGAGGATCTCGCGCGGCTGCGCAGCTTCATCGATGCGCTGGTGCGCGCAGGCCGGCTCAATGAACTTCTCGGGAGCAATGCCGATCTGCTGTCGCGCTACTTCGCGCACCTGGCCGCAGGCGGCACGCCCAACGGCTTTGCCGGCCTTCCGGTCTATGCGCAGTACATCTCGGCACTGAACGCCTATTTCGCATTCCTCGACGGCGGCGGCCGACCGAGCGCCTACGGGGTGCTGAGCGCCGAGACGATCCGTGCCTATCTCGCCGCGCTGGCCGCGCTTGAAGGCGGGCTGGCCGGGCGCACCGATCTCAACCGCTTCTTCATCGACTACTTCATCTACATTGCCGGCGGGGGCGATCCCGACCGGTATGAACGGCTGCCGATCAATGGCGGGGGCAATCCGCCTGCCGGACCGCCGGTGCCGCCGGCACTGACGGGCTATACCGGCGGATTCAACGCCGTCGCGCCGCGGATCAATTTCGTCCTCGGCGGGCAGCTCAACGGCGGGGCTTTCGCCGGTGCCGAGGCAGGCTTCGCGGCCTCGGCCTATACGCTCGACGCGAATGGGGGGCTGGCGTCCTTCACCCGCGATCCGGGCGGACAGGTGCGCAATCGCGGCGCGGCGCAGCAGACCGATATCTTCGGCAATGCCGACGTGCTGATCGGGCGCTGGACCAACGGGACAATTTCGATCCCCAACACCTTCAGCTTCAATGCCAACCAGGGCCTGCACTACATGCTGGCCCGGCCGGTGGGCCCGAACTTCCAGCCGACCCTGACGGGCCGGGTGGACTATTACCTGATCGGCGCGACCCGCCCGACCATCGCCAATGGTTCGCTCGCCCCCGGCCAGTTCGAGGCCGGCCTCGCGATCCAGCTGGGGAGCGATTACCGGCTGGCGATGGAGGGCTCGATCACGATGCCCAATGGCGCCAACCCCTACATCTTCCGCTTTGCCACGACCGGCGGGCTGGCCGATCCCTCGCAATCGGGAACCCCGATCACCTTCAACAATCAGGGCGGCTTCTTCACCAATATCCAGGGCAGCGACAATGCCGGCACTTGCACCGCCAATCCGGCAAATTGCTCGCTAGGCATCTTTGCCAATTTCGCAGGCAGCCAGAACACCATCGGCATGACCTACAACGCGAGCACCGGATCGAACCAGACCACGATTGTTGGCGCGGCGATCTTTGCGGCTGGCCCGCGGCGCACCTTCGGCGGGGGTGGCACCACCACCACCCGCAGCAATCAGAACCTCGCCTTCGCCAACCTGTTCATCGGCGACGATGTCGTGTCGGGCGGCAGCGTGACGGTGGACAATCAGGGCCGGATCATCGGCTACCAGAGCCGCCCGCGTGAAGTGTTCGCAAGGGGCACGACCGCGATTGCCGAGAGTGGCACTGCGGCAGGTGTCACCTGGACGCGCTGGGCGGGCGGCACGCCCTCCGGTGATTACTACGGCACCACCGCTTTCGATCCGGTCGGGGTCAACGGTGGCTGGCATGTCATCGCCGGCGATGCGTTGAGCAACATCCCCGCAAGCGGAACCGTCGCTTACAACCTCGCCGGCTTCACTACGCCGACCCGCACCGGGGAAGGCACATCGACCGGCTCGGTCTCGGGTTCGGCTGCAGTGCAGTTCGGCAGCACTCCGCGCTTCGGGCTCGACCTGACAGTGACCAGCGGGGCCGACCAGATCCGGATGGCAACCGACGGCGGAGTGAGCGATGTCAGCCGGTCGCGGCTGCTGATCAACGCGGCCGGGGTCTTCAGCTCGGGGGCTGGCAATCCGGAAATCACCACCACAAGTCTCGCCGGGACGTTCTGCGCAGGGGGCTGCCTCAGCTTTGTTCAGGGTTTCCTGACGGGCAATGGCGCAGGCGGCGCGGGCCTGTCCTATGCGATCCGCCAGCAAAGCGTCACGCCGCAGGGCTTCATCAACGGCACCGCGGCCTTTGCGCGGAGCACGGCGGCAGCCAATACCGCCACCACCTCGACCGCAGGAATGTCCGCTCCGCGCAGCTTCGAGCCTGTGCCTGCCACCGCCTCGACTATCCCGGCAGACTGGAGCCGCTGGAACCCTGAGGTTCAGGCCGGCAGCGGGAACAGCCTTGCGGCGATGGGCCTCCTGCCGCCGGGCGGCGTGGAGATCGGCGGCACGGCGCAGGCGCTCGATCGCGAGTCGGCCATGCGTCAGGCCGAGCGCATGATGGGCGGGCTGATCAGCTTCCCGAACCTCGCTGCCGAGCCGCAATAGGGGGGCTCGCGGGCGACTAACAGCGATTGTCATGCCGATGACAATCCATGTGTGTGGCTGCCCGCACCCCCTCCCGCCATCATCGCATCACTGCAAGCATTGGGGAGTTTGATGATGAGCAAGACCGTTTCCCGCATCCCGGCCCGTACGCTGGCCACCGCGTTTCTCGCCTCGGCAGCGCTTGTCGCAGCGCCGGTTCAAGCCAAGGACAGCAAGGGCGAAGAGGTCCAGCTGGCAAGCTGCACCGAAAGCCTCGGCACGATCGCGGTGGTGGACGGGGACACGCAGGGCTGGGCCAAGTTCGGCCTCGGCAGCCCGCGCGAGCTGATTACCACGCTGGCGGTCGAATCCGGCTGCTTCACCCCCCACAGCCCGGCGAGCGGCAAGCCTGCCGACTTCCTGATGAACGTCATCGCCGGTGACAGCGAGGAAATCGACAAGTCGATCGAGCTGGCCAAGGGCGCGGCGATGGAAGGCCTGGTGCGCTCGGGCGCGGCGGGTTCGCTGCTCGGCTCGGTTCCGGGCGCGGGTGCGGTGCTGGGGATGTTCGGCGGGCTCGGCGGCAAGCGCAAGACGCTCGCGGCGGGGATCAAGCTGCTCAGCCCGGCCAGCGGCCAGACGATCGCGACCGGTCAGGGCGTGGTCAAGAAGAGCTCGCTGACCTTCGGCGGGGCCGCAGGCGGGGCATGGAATGCGGGCGCGCAGGCCGCAGGCTACGGGCAGAGCAAGGACGGCAAGATGCTGGTCGAAGCCTTTGTCCTGGCGTTCAACAATCTGGTTGCCCAGAAGGCCGCGATTGCCTCCGCACCGCGGATGACCAATGCCGCCGCCACGGCCAAAGCGGCCGATCTGGCAACCGTCGCCTCGACCACCGCCATGCTCGAAGCCCCGTCGGCCAGCGCCAAGGTGCTGCGCAATCTGCGGGTCGGCACCACGCTCAGCCCGACCGGCAAGCGCGACGGCCTGTTTATCGAGGCCAAGGACAATTTCGGCACCACCGGCTGGGTCTCGATCGAGAGCCTCAACTGATCCGTCCACCCGCCTGCCGCGCTGCCATCGCTTGCGCCTTCGGGCCAGCGGTGACAGCACGCGTATTGAGGGGGGAGATCCGGTTGCTATGTCCATAGCTGCAAGGATGGAAACAGGGCCCATGAGAATCCTCTATGTCGAGGACGATCCGCGCGCGGCGGCGGCGGTGGGGGAGATCCTCAATGCCGGCGGCGATGTGCTGGTGTGGGAGGATAATGGCAGCGCCGCGCTGCTGCGCGCCGGAATGGAGC
>Ga0315900_10006179_pt1 | contig 16171 bp, 16 predicted proteins | sample LakEriMetagenome_FD_203521 | JGI IMG/M metagenome (GOLD analysis project Ga0315900, IMG submission 203521) | Freshwater fungal communities from buoy surface, Lake Erie, Ohio, United States - Buoy 12 MA114 | ecosystem: Environmental > Aquatic > Freshwater > Lake > Lake biofilm | place: USA: Lake...
GGAGCGCCTGCAAACAATGGCGTTCCTCAACAAGAACCTCGAAGTTGTTTTTGAAGATCAGCGTCCGACGAGAGAAAAGACGGAGACCTTCCAATACAAGGGCGGCATCGTCGACTTCGTGAAGCATCTCAACCAGTCGAAGGAATCTCTCTTCAACAAGGTTGCTGCGTTTGAAGACGAAGACGAAGAAGAAGGCATGCAACTCGACATCGCCATTCAGTGGAACACGGGTTACTACGAAGGCATCCACGGATACGCCAACGGCATTTCCACCACCGAAGGCGGCATGCACGTCGAAGGTTTCAAAACAGCTCTCACTTCAGTGATGAACAAGTACGCCCGCGAAAAGAATCTTCTGAAAGAAAAAGAAGACAACCTTTTGGGTGAAGACATTCGTGAAGGAATTACGGCAATCGTTGCTGTGAAACTGCGCGAGCCTCAGTTCGAAGGTCAGACCAAAGCAAAGTTGGGCAACGTTCCGATGCGTTCGTTTGTTCAGAAGAGCACCAACAAGTACTTGGCTGAATGGTTTGAAGAAAACCCCACCGAAGCCAACAAGGTTGTGAAGAAGGCAGTTGCTGCAGCACAAGCTCGTCTCGCTGCAAAGAATGCTCGTAACGCAGTGCGTCGCAAGACCGCACTTTCTGGTGCTGGTATGCCCGACAAGTTGAAAGACTGCGGCAGCAGCAAGCCCGAAGAAAGCGAATTGTTCATCGTGGAAGGTGACTCAGCAGGCGGCACCGCAGTTGACGCACGCGATCCACGCACGCAAGCGATTCTTCCCATCCGCGGAAAAATTCTCAACGTTGAACGTGCACGTCTCGACAAAATGTTGAAGAACAACGAAATCCAAGCACTCATCACCGCAATTGGTGGCGGTGTGGGCGACGAGTTCGACGTGACGAAGGCTCGCTATCACAAGATCATTGCATTGGCCGACGCTGATGTTGACGGCAGCCATATTCGTACCTTGCTTCTCACGTTCTTCTATCGACAGATGAAGCCCATGGTGGAGGCCGGTTACATCTACATTGCACAACCACCGTTGTTCTCAACGGAAGTGGGCAAAGAAAAGGTGTATCTCAAGGACGACACTGCGAAAACAGAGTTCCTTGCAGAACGTCCGAACCACAAAAAGGAATTCCAGCGCCTCAAGGGCCTGGGCGAAATGGACTGGGAAGAGCTGAAGAGCACCACCATGGATTCCATGACACGCACACTGTTGCAAGTCACTGTGGAAGAAGCAGCAATTGCAGACGAAGTCGTCAGCGTCCTTATGGGCGACGACGTCGAGAGTCGCAAGAAGTTCATCACCACCAACGCACGTGACGTGCGCAACCTCGACTTCTAATACGGGCAGGAACCACATATGAGTGACAACCCAAATCTGTTTGATCAGATTCAGCCTGTTCCATTGCAGGACGAAATGGAACGTTCGTTCCTTGACTACTCAATGTCCGTGATCATGTCGCGCGCATTGCCCGACGTGCGTGACGGACTCAAGCCAGTGCACCGCCGCATTATCTGGGACATGGAGCAACAGGGTTTCCGCCCTGATCGTCCGTTTGTCAAGTGCGCACGCGTTACTGGTGACACGATGGCTCGCTATCACCCTCACGGTGACGGCGCGATTTACGACGCACTGGTGCGTATGGCTCAGCCGTTCTCACTTCGTCACACACTGATTGACTTCCACGGCAACTACGGCTCACCAGACTTTGGTCCGGCCGCTGCTCGATACACCGAATCACGCCTGCATTCATTGGCGATGCAGTTGCTCGCCGGCATCGACGAAAACACCGTCGACATGATTCCGAACTACGACGGAACATCGGAAGAACCACAAGTTCTTCCTGCTCGTTTCCCCAACTTGTTGGTGAACGGCAGCCAAGGCATTGCTGTCGGTATGGCCACCAGCATTCCTCCGCACAACTTGGGCGAAGTGATTGATGCAACGTTGCACCTCATCGATAATCCAGAGGCAACTCCGGACGATCTCATGAAGTTTGTGACCGGACCAGACTTCCCAACAGGTGGTTTCATTCTTGGTCGCGCAGGAATTCAAGATGCATATCGCACAGGTCGCGGAAGCATCAAGACACGCGCGAAGGCAGTTATTGAAGAAAACCGTGCAGGGCGCATGGAAATTTTGGTGACAGAACTTCCGTACCAAACAAGCTGTTCATCAATCGCTGCACGTATTCAAGAACTCGTCGACGGCGGCGAACTTGAAGGCATCGCCGACGTGAACGACGGTTCTGCCGGCGGAAAGACAAGCCTCTCCATTTTGTTGAAGCGTGATGCGAACGCAAATGTCGTTCTCAACAACTTGTACAAGATGACATCGCTGCAGTCCAGTTTCCCTGTGAACATGGTTGCTCTTGTTGACGGAGTTCCTCGCACGGTCAACTTGGCTGATGCGTTAAACGGCTACGTGCGTCATCAACTTGAAGTTGTTACACGTCGTACGCAATTCCGTCTCGACAAGGCAAAAGATCGTGGTCACATTCTTGAAGGCCGCATCAAGGCACTCAATGTCATTGATCAAATCATCAAGTTGATTCGCGAAAGCGAAGATGCAGCAGCTGCAAAAGATGCGTTGATGACAAAGCCATTCGAGTTCTCTGAACGCCAGGCAATCGACATTCTCGACATGCAGTTGCGTCAACTCACACGCTTGTCTCGTATCGATCTTGAAAAAGAACTCGGCGATGTACAAGAACGCATCAAGGAATACGAATCAATCCTTGCGTCCGACGCAAAGTTGCGCACAGTCATCAAAGACGAAATGTCAGAGATTCGCGAGAAGTTTGCAACAGAGCGTGTCTGCAAGATCATCAACGACTCCGGTGAAATGGCACTCGAAGATCTCGTTGATGACAAAGAGTTCGTCATCGTGATGACACAAGCCCAATACGTGAAAGCCGTTCCTGCAACTGCATTCCGTGCACAAGCACGTGGCGGTCGCGGAGTCAAGGGTGCAACGCTGAAGGAAGACGATCTTGTTCGTCGCGTGATCTTCACCACTGCGCATGCGTATCTCTTGTTCTTCTCGAACAGAGGCCGCGTGTACAAGTTGCGTGCAGCCGACATTCCAGAGCGCGAGCGCACAGCAAAGGGCATTCCTATTGTCAACCTGTTGCCACTGCAAGCCGGTGAAACCATTCAGGCGATCATCGACACGCGTGAGTTCCCTGGCGAACGCTTCCTCTTCTTCGTCACCAAGTCTGGTCAAGTCAAGAAGACAGCATTCGATGCATACAACAGCAGTCGTCGCGATGGTTTGATTGCACTCAACTTGAAAGACAACGACGAGTTGGTGCGAGTCATTGAAACATCTGGCGACGACGACATCTTCATTGTCAGCCGTTCCGGACAAGTCATTCGCTTCACCGAAGCCGAAGTGCGCCCAATGGGTCGCACCGCAGCAGGTGTTCGCGGCATGCGTCTGAAGCCAGGCGACGAAGTTGTTTCTGCAGACCCAGGTCGCGGAGACGATGCGTTGCTCATGATCTCTGATGCCGGATACGCCAAGCGCACACAGATTGCTCAGTTCCCTCGCAAGGGTCGTGGCACTCAGGGTGTTATCGGTGTGAAGTTGTCCGACAAGAAGGGCCAAGTCGTTGCTGCATTCATGGTGGGCATAGACGACGAAATCGTCGCCATCGCTTCCAATGGTGTTGCAATGCGTACCGAGGTCAGGCAGATCTCCAGTCAAGGACGTTCCGCTTCAGGCGTACGTCTGATGAATCTTGACGACGGAGCAACAGTTGCATCGGTGGCACCAATCCTCGCGGCGGACGACGCCGAATAATTCTTCGCCGGCGCAACGCCTGCGATTCCATCACTCTCAACGCGGAAGTCTTTCTGTACTTAGCGTTGTGTGGCTTGCCTTCACTGCGTGCGGTGTCATGGTGATTGCACACGCAACATCTGTGGTGCAACAACGTGCGTTCGCTCAAGAGAGTGCCGACTCCATTGCTTTGGCAGCTGCAATCGGCGGCACTCCAGCAGCACAGCAACTCGCGGCGCAGTTGGGCGTGAGCATCACGGAGATCGATATCAACGCCGGCAATGTGAAGGTGAGCACCAACGATTTCATCGCCACCTCAGAGGCAACATCTGGTCGTTGACCCGTGAGCCCACGGCTCAGTCACTACGCTCAGAGCATGGCTTCCACCCCTGACACCACTGGTCAACGCCGCCGTGTTCGGCGCGTCACCCGTGTCATCAGAGACATCGATGCGTGGAGCGTCTTCAAGGTGGGCTTGGTCTTCCACGCCGCTTTGTACGTGGTTCTCCTCATCACGGGCGTCCTGTTGTGGAATGTGGGCAGCGCCACGGGCACCATCGACAACGTCGAGCAGTTCATGGAGTCCTTTGGCTGGGATTCCTTCACTTTCAAGGGCGGATCCATGTTTCAAGCCTTTGCTGTCCTCGGAATCTTCGGAATTGCTCTCGGAACAGGCATTTGGGTGCTCGCAGCGGTCGTTTTCAACCTGATTACAGAGCTGGTGGGCGGCATTCGGGTCACTGTTCTGGAAGAAGAAGTGGTCGCTCGGTCGGTTGAGGCTGGCCAGACCCAGGGATAGAGTTCTAAGTCCCGTTAAGGGGCTATAGCTCAGTCGGTTAGAGCGCATCCCTGATAAGGATGAGGTCGCAAGTTCGATTCTTGCTAGCCCCACCAACATCTCCATCGAATCCCGATGGGTAGATCCCCAATTGCTGAGGAGGCTGCCGTGAAATTCATCCGCCAAGCCTTCTTCGCCATTTCCTTGGGCTCCATGGTCGCCGCCGTTCTTCGCCGCCGCACCAAAGTCGTCGTGGCACCACAACAAGGTGGGTGGCGTGAGGTCACCCCACAGCGGTAATTGCCATGAACAATCCGGCTGCACCTCAGATCGGGATTATTGGCACCGGCGTCACCAGTTCTCGTGCGGCATCTGTGTTGCACACGCTTGGCCACACGCCGCGGGTTGAAAAACTGGGCTCAGCGTCATCGCTCTTTGATTGTGATGTGGTCATCCTGGCCCATGGCGCACCACATGACGCACTCGCATCTGCGTTTGTTGCACAAGGCGTTGCAGTTGTTTCTACAAGCGACAACCTCACTGATGTTCTTGCACTTCTTGATGGTCAGGAAAAGGCAGTCGCACGCGGTGTTCCAGTTGTGGTGGGTGCGGCATGCTTGCCTGGTTTGTCAGGTCTCTTAGTTGCTCATGTGGCGCGTGCCTTTGAAAGCATTGACGAAGTGCACAATGCAGTGCACGGCACGGGTGGTCCTATGTGTGCGGTCCAACACCACGATTCTCTTGCAGGCACATCAATCGGTTGGCACGATGGCGAATGGTTGCAACGCCCTGCGGGCAGCGGACGCGAACTGTGTTGGTTCCCTGACCCAATCGGTGCACGCGACTGTTATCGATTCGCGAGTCCAGAGCCCGTGTTGTTGCAACGAGCACAACCTGCACTGCAACGCATTACGTCTCGAGTCTCGGCCACACGACGTGACCGACTCACGGCACGGTTACCAATGTTGCGCAAACCACACGCCGAAGGCTTAGAAGGCGGCTTGCGCGTTGAAGTACGCGGAGTCCGCGACGGACGACGCCATGTTGAGATTGTTGGCGTCGCTGATCGTGTTGCAACAGTGGCGGGTGCAGTGGCAGCACACACTGCATTGGCGCTTGCACAAGGCACTGTGACTCCGGGTGTACACAACCTTGGCGAAGCAACAGTGCCAAACGCAGACATTCTTGATGGCGTCACAACATCGGGTGTCACGTTGCACCAATTCATCGGCAAGATCTAATGACGACAAACAGAATTCTCGGAATCATCGAGGGTTTTTATGGGGAGCCCTACTCCCACGATGTTCGACTCATGATGATCGATCACATCGGACACTGGGGATGGAACTCCTATGTGTGGGCGGCGAAATCAGAACCACGGCATCGTGAATTGTGGGATCAACCATTTACGCAGGAAGAACTTCAACAGTTCGCTGAACTGTCTTCACGTCATGCTGGCGTCAAGTTTGTGATTGGTCTAACTCCGGGTTCTGGCGCAACAAATGATCAAGTAGTTGAGAAGTTGAGGCCAGCGATTACTGCAGGTGCGACCGCGGTTGCCTTGTGTTTCGATGACCTCCCCGTGTTGAATGCAGCATTGGACCACCAACGCATTGCTCACGCAGTACGTGATGCATTGCAGATACCTGTCTGGATTACACCAACGCACTACGCCGGTCTCACGTCCTCGCCATATCTAGATGCGCTGTGCGATGGCCTTGGGGATGACATTGAAGTGATGTGGACAGGAAACTACGTCGTCAATGACACCATCTCGGTCAAAGATGCAGTCGCTCGACGCACAGCCACAGGTGGCCGTGCACCACTTGTGTGGGACAACGTGCCAGTGAATGACGCTTTTATGCGTGCTCATTTGCATCTTGGACCATTGCAAGGCAGAGAACAAGGCTTGCAAGATGTCTGCAGCGGTTTCCTGTGGAACCCCATGGTGGAACCACACGCATCGATGCTGATGCTTGAGACAGCTGCAGCATGGTGGCGTGGAGAGGACGCACAGGCAGCGTGGGGTACAGCGGTTGATCGGGATGGATGGCGATGGCTTGCAGAAGCAACGGCGTATCGCGGTGATCTTCATTGGCCTGGTGAGTCCCCATCAAGGACTTGGTGGGAATCAGTGCGTGACATGCCTGATATGAAAGACGAAGTCTTGCCATGGGTACACGCTGCACGTTCGGGTGCACGGGTGGCGCTTGCTGCCCTTGCCGTGATTGAGGCAGATGTGACCAATCTCTCGCAAGAAGAACTCAGTCGATTAATGCGACCTCTGATGGATTGGCACACTCATCGCATTGCATCAGCGTTCACATTTGGACGCGGTCCACGCCAACGCCCAATGGCAACTCAGAATGACCACGGCAAGTTTGTCTTTAGGCCCGGCACGATTACAGAGTCGGAATCCTTGGTGGACACTTTGGTACACAAGGCATTGACAGCGATAAACGGCTGATTCTCACTCATTCTCGATAGCGTGGAGGCATGCCTTCGACCAAGCACACGCACAAACACGTCGAAGCCGCAGATATTGCTCATCACGTCGCAACAAAGCTTGACGAGATTGGTCAGCGCTACACCTCTGGTCGCCGAATGATTGTTGAATCATTGACCGCCGCAAAGCGCCCTCTCTCTATTCCAGAGATTCTGGAAACAACAACAGGGCTCGCACAGTCATCGGCGTATCGCAATCTCACAGTGCTAGAGAATGCTGGCGTTGTTGTTCGTGTGATCACAACCGACGAATGGGCACGGTTTGAACTCAGCGAAGACATCATGGGACACCACCATCACATGGTGTGTAGTAAGTGCGGATGGGTTGACGATGTGCGTATCCCCGATGCAATGGAACATGAACTCGATGCGGCGTTGGCAAAAGTTGCGAGCAAAGCCGGATTCGTCATGGCACATCATCGCCTTGATGTTGTGGGTATTTGCAAGGCGTGCAAGTGAAACACGCTGCAATAGAAATTCCACCACTGCTTCCTGGCCGCATTGTTCACTTGCCTAACCGTGGTGAGATGTTCGTGCGTCATCATCAGCACAAAAACCCCGATGCACCAACAGTTCTTTTGTTACACGGATGGACTGCATCATCTGACCTGCAGTTCTTCACCGCGTATGAAGAACTTGCAAAGGATTACAGCATTGTCGGTGTTGATCACCGTGGTCATGGTCGTGGATTGCGCCCTCACACCCCATTTGCATTAGAAGATTGCGCGGATGATGCAGCAGCAGTGATTCGCGCACTCGGCATTAGTTCTGTCACCACTGTGGGCTATTCCATGGGTGGCCCCATCAGCTTGTTGTTGTGGCATCGCCACACAGAGTTAGTGGGCAGCATGGTCTTGCAGGCCACGGCTCTTGAGTGGAACGGCACACGTAATGAACGTGTGCGATGGAAAGTAGGCCGCGTCCTTGGCCCGGTGATTCGTCGTCTCAGTACGCCACGCATGATTCGCATTGGTTTGCGCCGTGCCATTCCACGTGGTCATGAACTCAGTCGTTATCTTCCGTGGATCATTGGCGAAATTCGCCGCAATGATCAGTGGATGATTAGCGAAGCGGGACGTGCGTTGTCGAAGTTCGATGCACGCGGTTTTGCGCCGAACATTTCTGTGCCCACAGCGTTTGTGTTGACAACAAAAGACCGTTTGGTGTTACCGCACAAACAAGAAGCACTCGCTGCAGCAGTGAACGCAACTGTGGTGCATTTAGACGGCGACCACTTGGCACCGATGCAGTTACCGCATGAATTTGCGGAAGCTACGAGTCGTGCCGTGGGGCTTGTGACTCGTTCTCCTGAATAGCAACAAGCTTTTCTAACGCCTCGTTAATGGCCTCGAGGTGATCACGCAAGTCTGCAGTGGTGACGATGTCGGCCAAGGCCAAACGGACACCGGCAAGTTCGCGTGCCAAGTACTCGGTATCGGCTTGTGTGCGCATTGCCATTTCACGATCGCGTTCCACTTGCTCACGCTCGCGATCCTCTTGACGATTCTGTGCAAGAAGAATCAGCGGTGCAGCGTATGACGCCTGCAACGACAAGATGAGCGTGAGGAAGATGAACGGATAGTCGTCGAACGGTGCGATGTTGAGCACGTTGACCACAACCCAGACGATGACGATGATCGACTGAATAACGAGGTAGCGCGCGGTTCCGAGGAAACGTGCGATTGCTTCACTGAACTGACCGAATGCATCGGTGTCGTAGTGAATGCCAACACGTCGGCGCTGGCGTGGGGTGGTGAGATCATTACGGCGCTTCATGGTTGCGCTGCCTGACGTCGACGTTGCCTCCAGTCGGCGGGCAACATGCGGTCGAGAACGTCGTCCACAGTGATGGCGCCCAGAAGGTGGCCTGCTTCATCGCAGACACCCACAGCTAACAAGTTGTACGAAGCGAGGAACTCAGCAACTTCACGGTCGGACATGTTTGCCGACACTGTTGGTTCTTTTGCAAGACACCGTGCAAGTTCTGTGCTGGGTGGTTCACGTAGCAAACGCTGCACGTGCACAACACCAAGGTATGTGCCCGTTGGTGCGCGAAGTGGTGGCTGCACAACAAACACCTGTGCAGCAATCGAGACAAGCCATTCAGGGTCACGTACTTGCGCCAACGCTTCGGCGACAGTGGCGTTACTGCTCATGATGATGATCTCAGGAGTCATCAACGCACCAGCAGTGCCTGGTGCATACGAAAGAAGTGAACGAACAACATCGGCGTCTTCGTCATCCATTGCTTCCAACACTTCAGCACGCCGCTGTGCAGGCATTTCTGCAAGAAGGTCGGCAAGGTCGTCGAATTCCATCTCTTCCAACACGTCAATGACGCGATCAAGATCAAGATTTGAAATCAGTGCGAGCTGTTCTTGCTCAGGCAACTCTTCCAAGAGGTCGGCAAGACGATCGTCGTCCATTTCTTTCGCCAACAGTTGACGCTGAGCAAGGGGGAGTGCGCGAACAACACCGGCCACGTCGCTCGGGTGCATGTCACGCAAACGTGCAGCTTCGGCAGCCATTTCAGTGGCGGCAGCAAAGAGCCCGCCCACTTCGTTCCATTCCACCAAGCGATAGGTGTTGCGACGGCCAAAGAGACCGCTGCGGGTGAGGCGCACCTTGGCTACTTCCCAACCGGTCTCGCGGGCGTTCACGGTGGGGCGCAGGGCCACATCGCTCACGGTTTCGCCAGTGACTCGCTTGTCGATGATGTCGGCCTGGAGAAGGTGTTCGCCGTCGCGGGTCTTGAAGGGGTTGAGGTCAACGTCCCAGCTGCGCAGGCGAGCGCCTTCTGTATCAAGGGAAATCACTCGATTCGCGTTCACGAAAATGCGGCGTCGCTGGCTGGTGGCGACAAAGCCAGTCACGCGGGGGGCAGCGCCCAAACGGCCAGGAACAACGACAATGTCGTCAATTCGGCCAATTGCTGCACCGCCGGCGTCGAGCAACGGCAAGCGCATGATTCTGAATGCATAAATGAGCTCGCCTGCCATGCGATAAGGGTACCCCCATGGCCTGTGGATAACGGGGTGCTTTATGGCTCCCACACGGGTTTCACGGGCCCTTGTGGTGGTCTGCGTGGTCCGCCGATAGTCTTTTCCTTCCTTCGGGGACGTAGCTCAATTGGTAGAGCGCCTGCTTTGCAAGCAGGAGGTCGTGGGTTCGATTCCCATCGTCTCCACCACTGTGAATCCCACCGCCGTCCTGCTCATTTCTTGCCCGGATCGCCAGGGCATTGTCGCTGCCGTAGCCACCTGGGTTGCCTCGGTTGGCGGAAACATTGTTCATGCAGAACAGCACACCGATGATTCGGATGCGATGTTCTTCCAACGTGTTGAGTTCACACATTCTGAGTCCGTTGCTTTGCACACTCTGACCGACGGCTTTGCCGCCGTAGCTGCCAACTGGAACATGCAGTTTTCATTGAATGAATTGCCGCGCAAGCCGCGCACCGCCATTTTGTGCTCTAAGCATTTGCACTGCGTTGCAGACCTTTTGGCCCGCACCACGTATGGCGACCTCGGTCTTGATGTCGTCGCAGTTGTGTCAAACCATGAAGACGCGTCGCCGTTGGCAACATCTTTCGGTTTGCCGTTCTACAACGTGCCGGTGGCAGATGGTCCGACTGGGCGAGAAGAGCAAGAACAAACACTCGCCACGTTGCTTGATGCACTCGACGTTGACCTTGTTGTGTTGGCCCGTTACATGTTGGTGTTGCCACCAGCATTGGTGGAGCCATGGAAGGGTCGGATGATCAACATCCACCACTCGTTCTTGCCTGCATTTATTGGTGCGAATCCGTATCGCCAGGCCCATGACCGCGGCGTGAAGGTGATTGGTGCAACGGCGCATTACGTGAGCGATGTGCTGGATGAAGGACCAATTATCGCCCAGGATGTTTCGGCCGTTTCCCACCGGGACAACGTGGCTGACCTCACCCGCAAGGGTCGCGACTTAGAGACCGTGGTGCTTGCGCGCGCCGTGCGTGCCCATGTGGAACACCGTGTTCTCACCTTCGGCAATCGCACCGTTGTCTTTGGCTAAAGAGCCACCCGGCTGCAGGTTGTGCTCGCCCTCAGTGGGCAATAATGTACGCACAACGGTTTGATGTCCGACTGGCGGACATTTGACCATTTTCCAAGAGGAGAAATCACATGAGCAGCGCACCCACCCGCCTTCATCACACCGCCTACTTGTCAAAAGATCTTGAGGCGACTCGCGCCTTTTACGAAGACCTTGTTGGTTTGCCATTGGTTGCCACATGGTCAGAAACAGATGAGCTGTTCGGCGCAGAGCGCGTGTACTGCCACTGCTTCTTCGGAATGCCAGACGGAAGCGCACTTGCGTTCTTCCAGTTCGCAAACCAGTCCGACCAGGACGAGTTCGATCCACCACTTCCTCCATCTCCATTCCGCCACATCGCATTGAATGTTGCGCCTGATGATCAGGACAAAATCTTTGCTCGCCTTCAGGCAGCCGGTTGGAAGCCAGAAGGAACATACGTTCTTGAGCACGGCTACTGCCGCTCGTTGTACACAGAAGATCCAAACGGAATGCTTCTTGAGTTCACTGCTGATGCACCAGGCGCAGAAAAGATCAACGCAGATCGCAAGAACGACGCTCACGCAACGTTGAAGCGTTGGCTTGCTGGTGATCACACCAGCAACAACAACTACCGCTAGTCACTCGAGCATTTCATGAATGACTCGAGCGTCTTATTCGTTCACGGGTCGTTTCTTCCAAGCCTGACGTGGATCCCTGTCATCGAACGTCTTGCACAGCACGGCCAAGATGCGCACACCATTGATTTGCCATTCACTTCTTTGGCTGATGACGTCGCGGCGTTGAGCACAAAGATTTCTGAACTGCAGAAATCACACCGTGCCGTCACTGTGGTGGGTCACAGCTACACCGGCATCACCGTGTCGGCTGCATCACATGCTGCTCAACACTTGGTGTTTGTTGCAGCTCGTATGCCAGCAGTGGGCGAATCACAAGCGGGTATTTCGCCACAGTGGGGCAACCCAGAGTTTCGCTCATGCTTAAACATCTCGGCTGATGGTGAATTGTCTCTCACAGAAGACGCATCAAGGTTCTTGTTTCATCGCAGCCCCGCGTCGTTGGCGCGTCTTGCAATGCAGCATCGCCGCACAATGCGTAGTGAAATACCCGTGGAACCGATGGAAAACCCTGCATGGTTAAGTGTGCCGAGTAGTTACATCGTGTGTACAGACGACCAAGCAGTGCAGCTTGATCAGCAACGCATGCGTGCTGGTTGGGCAAAGCATTCAGTGGAGATCGATACGGATCACTCACCGTTCTTTTCTGCTCCGCAGGCAACTGCAGATTTCATTCTTGAAACGCATCGCGCGGAAACGAAATAGGAAATGAAGAACTATTTCGGCAGCGGGTCAGTGGTGGGCAACATCGACATGCGCGAAAAGTCTTCAGAGATTGCTTGCGCTGTTGTGAGCAACAACGGCAAGTGTGTTTTCTTCAGTTCAGCAATTGATGTTTCTGCGGCATTCGTTGTCACATTGACTGCAGCGATGACAGAGCCACTGCCATCCGTCACCGGTGCAGCAATCGAACGAATGCCAAACGACAGTCGCTCATCTGATAACGCCCAGCCACGTGTACGTACTTCAGCTAACGCAGCATCGATCTCTTTACGCGATGGCCGTACTCGCGGTACAACAGGTGACTGCGACGGAATCTTCAACACAGCATCAAGTTCTTTAGTGGTGAGTGATGCCAAGAGTACGTGGCCCATTGATGTTGCGATGGCAGGGAAGCGTGTTCCGATCTGCACAGACAAGCCGATGATCTTCGGTACCGGCACACGTGCTGTGTACACAATGTCGCTGCCGTCTAACTGGGACATCGAACTTGATTCATGTGTCTGCGACACCAACGAGACCAAGTGCGGACGCGCAATGTCCCACATGCCTTGTGCATTGATATACGACATGCCCAACTCCAACACTTTGGGCGTCAGCATGAACACGCCGTCATTCGAGCGCACGTATCCGAGCTGTTCGAGCGTGAGAAGCAATCGACGTGCAGTTGGTCGTGCAAGATCAGCAGCAGCTGCAACTTCACTCACCGTCATCGCTAAGTGCGACAACGAAAACGCACGCATCACATTGAGTCCGCGAGCAAGTGCTTCAACAAAATCGGGTTCATCTCGCTTTGTTGCCATTATGTGCGCCTCCCAGCATGAATCCATATCCCCCAACACGAAAGCAGTGAGACTATGAACTCCCCACAGAATACGGCCAAGCCGCTCGAAGGATTGGTCGTCGCCGACCTGTCGCGAGTCCTTGCTGGCCCCTACTGCTCAATGCTTTTGGCCGACATGGGCGCAACCGTGGTGAAAGTGGAAAGCGCCGCTGGCGACGACACTCGCACCTGGGTGCCACCCACCAAAGATGGCGTGGCGACCTATTACATGTCGATCAACCGCAACAAGAAGTCGATCGTGTTGGACTACGGCAACCCTGACGACCTTGAAATCGTGAAGAAGCTTGTTCGCAACGCAGACATCTGCTTGGAGAACTTCAAAGTCGGTGGCTTGAAGAAATTCGGACTGGATTACGAATCAGTCAAAGCAGATAACCCTGGCTTGATCTATCTCTCCATCAGCGGCTTTGGTACTGCAGAAGGCGCATGGCTGCCTGGCTACGACCTCATCGTGCAAGCAGTGTCGGGTTTGATGAGCCTCACGGGTGAGCCTGATGGTTCGCCGTATCGCGCAGGTATTTCAGTGTTCGACGTGATGGCCGGCTTGCACGGAACAATCGGTGTTCTTGCTGCACTCAACCATCGCAATGCAACCGGTGAAGGCCAACACATTGAAGTCAACTTGTTGTCTTCGGCGATGTCGGGCTTGGTGAACCAAACTGCTGCATACACCGCAGCAGGCGTGGTGCCATTCCGCATGGGTAACGCACACCCCAGTTTGTTCCCATACGAAGCATTGCCAACGAAGGATCGCGACCTCATCATTGCTGCAGGCAATGACAAGCAGTTCCGTTCACTGTGCACAGTTTTGGGCATCGAAGCCATCGCAGACGACCCGCGCTTCAAGATCAATGCAGACCGCACGAAGAACCGTGAAGAATTACGTCCGTTTTTATTGGAGAAATTGGCTGAGTGGATGTCGGACGATTTGTTCATTGAACTCAACAAAGTCGGCGTGCCATGCGGCCCCATTAACTCCATCGGTGATGGTGTGGAGCTTGCAGAGAAGTTGGGCTTGCGCCCACGCGTCACTGTTGGTGAAGGCGATCGCGAAGTCACGTTGGTGCGCAACCCGATTACGTTCAGCGATGGCGACCTTGAATATCGCTTGCCGCCACCAACATTGGGCGAACACTCCGATGAAATTCGTGACTGGTTGAAAGGACTGGATTAATCATGGCTACAGAACAACCCACATATCGCACAGGTCTCGGTACATCCGATGCCGACAGCATCACGTTGTTGGGTCACGACCTTGCATCAGAGCTGCTCGGCAAGATTTCATTTGGTGAGCTTGCGTATTACTTGATTGCCAAGCATCGCCCGTCAAAAGGTCAACTGGTGATGTTCGAAGCAGTGCTTGCTGCATTGGCAGATCACGGTTTCACTCCGACTGCGATTGCAGCACGCTTGACATACGCGAGCGCGCCCGACTCATTGCAAGGAGCATTGGCGGCCGGACTTCTGGGTGGCGGTTCTCGCTTCCTCGGTGTCACCGAAGATTGCGCATTGTTCCTCAACGCTCAGTTGCAGCAGGTGGGTACGCAAACACGCACCGATGCTGAGTGGGATGAAGTGGCTCGCACTGTCGTGCGCTCTCAGAAAGAAATCGGGAAGTTTGTCCCTGGTCTCGGACACCCTGTTCACAAGCAGGGCGACCCTCGCACGCCGGTGCTGATGGCACTTGCCCGCGAGAATGGAACCTTCGGACCTCACCTCGCTCTCTTTGAGGCAATCGGCCGCTCACACTCCGATGTGTTGGGTAAACATTTGCCACTCAATGGTGCAGGTGTGTGTGGTGCGGTACTGGCAGACCTCGGGTTGCCACTGGGCGTCATGCGCGGAGTGGCTTTGTTGGCTCGTTGCGCCGGTCTTTTGGGCCACATTGTGGAAGAACAGACCCACCCAGTCGGTATTGACATCTATATGAATGTCGACCGAAACATCGATTACCAGCCCCCAAAATAGGGAAAATCAGCCAAAATTGACGAAATTGGGTCGAAAACCCGCCATTTGTGTCGGCGGGCACACGAAATCCACCCTCTGGTGTCCGCCCATTGGTAATTTGTCCGCTAGTCGGGCAAATAGCCCGCACTTCACCTCCTGGGGGAAAACACAATGGCAAATTCACTTGCACCTAGCGCTTCACAGCGTTGGCACAAATGGGTTGAAGAGCATCCAGTGGGCGGCCTCGCCCTCATTGGTGTCATCGCGACCCAACTCGGCACATACTTCGGCTACTGCTTCAACGCAATCGGCCTTCCACAGCTTCCATGGCCTGCCTACAACGGCGCGCTGATCGCTGATGCAGCTGGCGCAGCTGGCAAATCTTGGGGCAACCCGATTACCCAGTACTTCACCGGTCAGTCCATGCACTTTGTCAACGGCATCGTGTTCTGCATCTTGTTCGGCGTTATCGCACACAAGGCAATCCCTGTAGCGAACCATGTCCTCAAGGGCCTTATCTATGGCGTCATCATGACGATCATCAGCATTGGCTTCCTTGTTCCATACGCATACGCACCGAAGCAGGGCTATGGCCTTTTCTCCTTCGATACGCCAAACGGTTGGAAGCTTCCAGCAGGCGTTCTTCTCTGGCACCTCATTTACGGTGCAGTGATTGGTCTTCTGTACCAGCCAAAGGACAACAACTAGTCAATTCGCTCTAGCGTAAAGAACTAAACGAAGAGCCCGGTCCGTAAGGACCGGGCTCTTTGCTGTACTGAATGAGTAATTGTGTTTATGCGAACAAACGCTTTGATGCGATCTCGCAACCCTGCGACAGCGCTGCAAGCTTTGCGAACACCACATCAGGATCAATCGTTGTTGTGCCCACGTGCACGGAG